>Ga0307488_10000747_pt1 | contig 27006 bp, 34 predicted proteins | sample SB02metaG_FD_202248 | JGI IMG/M metagenome (GOLD analysis project Ga0307488, IMG submission 202248) | Sea-ice brine microbial communities from Beaufort Sea near Barrow, Alaska, United States - SB 0.2 | ecosystem: Environmental > Aquatic > Marine > Coastal | place: USA: Alaska | collected...
ACAATAAAAATAACACAGTGCCCTCGTGGTGAAATTGGTAGACACAAAGGACTTAAAATCCTTGCCCTTTTGGGAGTGCCAGTTCGAGTCTGGCCGAGGGCACCAAAAAAACAATGACTAAATTTCATTTTACTTTTGACAAAACAAAAAATTCTCAAAATTTAAAAAAAAAACTTTTGAATAAGTATAAAAACTATTCACCAAAAATTTCCGATGTAATAGTAGTAGCTGGAGGAGACGGTTATATGCTGAACTCTTTAAAAAAGTATGTAAAATTCAAAAAACCATTTTATGGAATAAATTGTGGTACTTATGGTTATCTTATGAATTTATATGCCACGACTAACTTAGAAAAAAAAATAATAAGAGCCAAAAAAACTACAATAAATCCACTTCAAATAATTAGCTGTAATAACAAAGTGCACAAGACATCTTTGATTGCTGTTAATGAAGTTTCACTTTTTAGACAGACAAAACAAACTGCATCTTTGAAATTAGAAGTTGAAAAAAAAACAATAATTAAAAAATTAATTGGTGATGGCGTTCTGATTTCAACACCAGCAGGTAGTACTGCATATAATTTATCTGTACATGGACCAATTTTGTCACTCAACTCTGGTCAATTAGCCATAACACCAATTAGTCCTTTTAGACCAAGAAGATGGAAAGGAAAAATTATTTCTAATTCAGTAAAGATAAAGTTAACAAATCTTGACCCAAAAAAAAGACCAGTTGCAGCAGTTGCTGATAATATTGAAATTAGAAATATAAAAACTTTAACTATAAAAACTAATAAAAATATTAATTTAACTTTGCTTCACGATCCAGAAAGAAGTTTAGTTAAAAGAATTAAGATTGAGCAGCTTAGAAGAAATTTTAATTAGCAGTCTATTTTTTGGTGCCCCTTGTCCGATTCGAACAGACCACCTACTGATTACAAATCAGTTGCTCTACCAAATGAGCTAAAGGGGCTTTTTGCTCTTTTAGAATAAAAATTATCAAAACTCAATTAAAATAAATTTAATTAAAGATAAATTTTAGCTATTTTTTTTGAGAATATGATTTATGTGATGGCAAACTATTGCTACTGTGTTAGATATATTGAGACTTTCAATATTTTTGCTAATACTAACCTTAAATTGAAAATCCGAATGTTTTAAAGTTTTGCTTCTTAATCCAAATCCCTCTGATCCAAATAGTAAAACATTTCTTCCTTCCCATTTATGTGTGGTAAAATCTTTTTTACCTGACACATCAAATGCACTTATCCAAAAATTTTGAGATTTTAAATATTTTAAAGTTGTATTAATATTAGATTCTTTAAATATCAACATGTGTTCTGCACCGCCACTTGCACTTCTATAAAGAAGTTTGCTTTTTGAAGGAAAAGATCTTTCTTTAACGATTATACCGTCAATATTAAACGATGCTGCGGATCTTATAATTGATCCAATATTCCTTGCGTCTGTTACTTCCTCTAGAGCTAAAAAATTTATATTTTTTTTATCAGTTTCTTTTATGAAGTCTTTTATTGTTAAATCTTCCAGTTGTTCTACTTCAGCAACTAACCCCTGATGTGCAATTTCATCTCTTCCACAAATATTATCTAACTCTCTTCTAGATTTATAAAAAACATGAATATTTTTAAATAAATTTAAAGATTGATTTTCCCTGTTTAACGTTTTTTGAGCATCTTCAGTAACGAATACTTTTTCTATTTTTCTTTTTGGATTTTTTAACGCCTCAACTACGGCATGTTTACCTACTATTAAAAAAGTTGTTTTTTTCATAATTTTTTGGCTAATTTTGTAAGTAATTAGCACATTTTACTGTAAAATGATTTATTGCATTTAAGTAGCAAGATGCTTATAAAACGTTTGTTTTTAAATACTTTTTAAGTTAATGGGTATCCCAATTTAAGTTTAAGGAGGGGTACCAAAGCGGTCAAATGGGGCGGGCTGTAAACCCGTTGCCTTCGGGCTTCGAAAGTTCGAATCTTTCCCCCTCCACCAAACTTAGAGTTGTATTTAATAAAGCAAGGAGTTAAAAGTTGGGAAATGCGGGTGTGATTCAATGGTAGAATGCTAGCCTTCCAAGCTGGATGTAAGGGTTCGATTCCCTTTACCCGCTCCATAAATTTTAAGTTAATTATAAAAAAAAGATAAGGAAAAAAAATGTCAAAAGAAAAATTCGTACGAAATAAGCCGCATTGTAATATTGGAACAATCGGACACGTGGATCACGGTAAAACTACTTTAACAGCAGCGATAACCAAAGTGTTATCAACAGCAGAAGGATCTTCAGCTAATTTTACAGCTTACGATCAAATTGATAAAGCTCCAGAGGAAAAAGAAAGAGGTATTACAATTTCTACTGCTCACGTTGAGTACGAGACTCCTAACAGACATTATGCGCACGTTGACTGTCCTGGTCACGCCGATTATGTAAAAAATATGATAACAGGTGCTGCACAAATGGACGGAGCAATTTTAGTTGTAAATGCAGCTGACGGTCCTATGCCACAAACAAGAGAGCATATTCTTTTAGCTCGTCAAGTTGGCGTTCCATCAATTGTAGTTTTCTTAAACAAAGTTGATACAGTTAAAGATGCAGAATTATTAGAACTCGTTGAAGAAGAGATTAGAGAACTTTTAACTTCTTATAAATATCCAGGTGACAAAACTCCAATCATCAAAGGTTCAGCGCTAAGTGCGGTTGAAGGCAAAGATGATGAAATTGGAAAAAATGCAATTTTAGAATTAATGAAAGCAGTTGATACTTTTATTCCTCAACCTGACAGACCTAAAGATAAATCTTTCCTAATGCCGGTAGAAGATGTTTTTTCTATTTCAGGACGTGGAACAGTTGTAACTGGAAGAATTGAATCAGGTGTTATTAAAGTTGGAGAAGAAATAGAAATAGTTGGTATAAGAGATACAAAAAAATCAGTTTGTACTGGGGTTGAAATGTTCAGAAAGCTTCTTGATAGTGGTGAAGCTGGAGACAATGTTGGTATACTTTTAAGAGGAGTAGAAAGAGAGGATGTTGAAAGAGGTCAAGTGCTTTGTAAAGCTGGATCTATCACACCCCATACAGAATTTGAAGCTCAAGCTTATATTCTGAAAAAAGATGAAGGTGGGAGACACACTCCATTTTTTACAAAATATAGACCTCAGTTTTATTTTAGAACAACAGACGTTACTGGAGAGGTAACTTTACCAGCTGGCACAGAAATGGTTATGCCTGGTGATGATGGGAAATTTACTGTAAAATTAATTACTCCAATCGCGATGAATGATAATTTAAATTTCGCTATTCGTGAGGGTGGAAAAACAGTTGGAGCTGGGGTAGTAACTAAAATTTTAAAGTAAGCGCTTAGGAGCGTAGTTCAATTGGTAGAGCGCCGGTCTCCAAAACCGGAGGTTGTGGGTTCGAGTCCCTCCGCTCCTGCCAAAAAACTATAATAAAATATGAAAAATCCTTTAAAATTTATTCAGGAAGTCAAACAAGAAGCTTTCAGAGTTACATGGCCGACAAAAAAAGACACTATCACAGGTGGTCTCATGGTGTTTGGGCTCGCATCTATAGCTGCAATTTTTTTTCTTATTTTAGATCAGCTACTAAGATTTTTACTTAATTTAGTTTTAACAATTAATTTTTAAATATGAATTGGTACATTGTTCAAGCATATTCTGGTTTTGAAAAAAAAGTAGTCGAGTCAATTAAAGACACTTTATCTAAAAGTAAATTAGAATCCCAATTGGGCGAAATTCTTGTTCCGACCCAAGAAGTAACAGAAGTTAAAAAAGGAAAAAGAACCAAAAAACAAAAAAAATATTTTCCAGGCTACATCTTAGTCCAGCTTGATTTGACCAAAGAGGTTTACCATACAATCAAAAATCTTCAAAAAGTTAGTGGTTTTTTAGGCTCTGGAGACAAACCAACACCTATTTCTGACAAAGAAATAGAAAGAATTTTGGGATCTGTTTCTGAAAGTGCAATTAATCAAAAAAGTGGTATAAGTTTTGAAATTGGAGAAAAAGTAAAAGTATGTGACGGACCTTTTGCTTCTTTTAATGGTTTGGTTGAAGAAATAGATGAAGAAAAATCTAGGCTTAAAGTTTCTGTATCTATTTTTGGAAGAGCCACACCCGTTGATTTAGAGTATAACCAAGTAGAAAAAAATTAATATGGCAAAAGAAATAGTAGGTCTAATAAAATTACAAATTAAAGGTGGTCAAGCTAATCCAGCCCCGCCTGTTGGGCCAGCTTTAGGTCAGCGTGGAGTAAATATAATGGAATTTTGTAAAGCATTTAATGAAAAAACAAAATCAATGATGGGGAAACCTGTTCCAGTTGTTATTACAGTATACAAAGACAAAAAATTTGATTTTATTATTAAAACACCACCAGCTTCGCATTATATAAAAGAAGCAGCAAAACTTAAGGGCGGTTCAAAAGAACCAGGAAGAACCGTTGCAGGTTCTATTACAATGAAACAAGCCGAAGAGATTGCGCAAGCAAAAATGCAAGATTTAAATGCATTTGACATTAAGCAAGCTACTAAAATAATTTGTGGTTCTGCAAAATCAATGGGTATTGAGATTAAAGGTTAATGAAAAAAAATTCTAAGAGATATAAAGAGATTAAAAAAAATCTAAAAGATTTTAAATCAACTGATCTAAAACAAATTTTAGAACTAGTTAAAAAAAATTCAACGGCTAAGTTTGATGAGTCAATCGATGTATCTGTTCGTATTGGACTCAAACAATCTAAAGGTGGTGATTTTAATCTACGAACTGTCACCCACCTTCCAGATGGAACAGGAAAAAAAATAAAAGTTGCCGTTTTATGTGAACCAGATAAGATTGAAGAAGCTAAGAAAAGTGGTGCTGAAATAGTAGGTTCAGAAGATCTAGTTGAGAAAATAGCATCAGGTAAATTTGAATTTGATAAATTAATTTGCACACCCGGTATGATGGGTAAAATTGGTAAACACGGTAAAGTGCTTGGACCTAAAGGATTAATGCCTAACCCTAAACTTGGCACTGTTTCAACAAATATTAAAAAGTCTGTTCAAGACATTAAAACAGGTTTAATTGAAATAAAACATGACAAAGATGGAAACATAGGAACATCAATAGGGAGAAAAAGTTTCTCTTCTGAAAGTTTAGTAAATAATTTTAAACATTTAATTGACTTTATTAAAAAAGAAAAACCTGACGCTATAAAGAATGAGTTTATTAAAAATATATACGTAACATCTTCGATGGGTGTTTCTCACAAGGTTAGCGGTAAAGGAATCTAGCTATGATGAACAAAAATACAAAAAAAAATTATATTGAAGAAATGAAGAAAATATTTTCTTCTAACGATGCTGTGATGATAGCTCATTACCAAGGTTTAAACGTTGTTCAGTTAGACGAGCTAAGAAAAGAATTAAGAGAAAACGGTATTTTATTTAAAATTACTAAAAATAGAATTACAAAACTAGCTGTCAAAGAAACAGCATGTAAAGATCTTGAAAAATTCTTCGCAGGACCAACTGCCGCAGCCATTTCTTCTGATCCATTTTTGTCAGCAAGAATTTTAACAAAATTTGCAAAAAATAACGATAAGTTAAAAATTATTGCTGGTTTTATGGAAGGTAAAGTTATAGATCAAGCAGAAGTAGCAAAAATAGCCAGTTTACCTACATTAAAAGAAGCTAGAGCTAACATCGTAGGAATTTTAAATGCCTCTGCGCAAAAAATAATTGGTATTTTACTTGCGCAGAGCAAAAAAATGGCTAATTTAGCGCCCGCAGAAGAAATTAAAAAATAATTTACAGGAATAAAAATGTCAGATTTAAATAAAATCATTGAAGATTTATCAAAACTAACCGTTGTAGAAGCGGCTGAACTTTCAAAACAACTTGAAGATAAATGGGGAGTCACTGCAGCAGTTGCGGCAGCACCAGCAGCAGCAGGAGCAGCAGCCGGAGAAGAGAAATCTGAATTTACAGTTTTTCTTTCATCATTTGGAGACAAAAAAATTAATGTTATTAAAGAAGTTAGAGCAATAACTGGCTTAGGTTTAAAAGAAGCTAAAGATTTGGTTGAAGCGGCACCTAAAGAAGTTAAAGCTGGAGTTGCTAAAAAAGATGCTGATGAAATGAAAGCAAAACTTGAAGCAGCTGGCGCAAAAGTAGAATTAAAGTAAACAAGAAATTAGTTACATTTTATTAAAGTTTGAAAAAAACTTTAGTAAGATTTTATATTTTTAATGGATTTATCTTTTACACAAAAAAAAAGTATACGTAAAAACTTTGGCAAGTTAATTGAAGATCTAGCAATACCAAATCTTATTGAAGTTCAAAAAAATTCTTATAATGAATTTTTAAGTTCTAAATCTTTTTATGAAAAGAATGATGAACTTACAAAAGGAATTAATAAAACTTTTGAAAGTATATTTCCAATTGAAGATGGTAGCGATAAAGCAACCCTAGAATATATTTCTTATAAATTAGAGAAACCTAAATTTGATGTTTTAGAGTGCAAACAAAGAAGTTTAACTTATGCAGCTTCTTTGAAAGCAAATCTAAGATTAGTGGTTTATGATATTGACCCTGACACAAACACAAAACAAATATTATCTGCAAAGGAGCAAGAAGTTTTTATTGGTGAGCTTCCTTTAATGACAACGAGCGGAACATTTCTTGTAAATGGTGTTGAGAGAGTAGTCGTAAATCAAATGCACAGAAGTCCAGGTGTTTTTTTTGATCACGACAAAGGAAAAACACACAGCAGTGGAAAATTATTATTTAATTGCCGAATTATTCCCGGTAGAGGATCTTGGTTAGATTTTGAATTTGACCCAAAAGATATTTTATACTTTAGAATCGATAGAAAGAAAAAGCTGCCAATTACCACTTTGCTTTACGCTTTAGGTGTAACCAAAGAACAAGTAATTGAAACATACTATTCTCAAGATGAATTTTCTTACAATAAAGCAACTAGCATGTGGAGTACAAAATTTATTCCAGAAAACTATAAACGTCCTATAAAACTGTCTTATGACTTAATTGATGCTAAAACTAATAAAAAGTTTTTAGACAAGGGTGCGAAACTTAACCTGATCATAGCTAATAAATTAAAAGAGAAGGGACTTGGAAACATTTTAATTTCTAGTAGTGAGATTATTGGAAAATATATTGCCCAAGATGTTATCGAAAAAAATAATGAATATATAATTAGATCAGGTCATGACATTACAGAAGAGATACTTGAAAAAATTATATTTAATGAAACCTTTTCCTTAAAACTTGTAAATATTGATCCAATCAACAAAGGTCCTTATCTATTAGAAACTTTAAAAGTTGAAAAAAATATTGATAGAAACGAAGCTTTAAACGATATTTATAGGATTTTAAGACCTGGTGAAGCTCCAACAATAGAAGTAGCTGAAAAAGTATTTGAAAATTTATACTTCAACAAAGAACGTTATGATTTGTCAGAAGTAGGTAGAGTCAAATTAAATGCTAAGCTTAATCTTACAACAAGCATCAAAGATAACGTGCTTCACAAAGAAGATATTTTAGCAATCATTCAATTTATGTTGGATTTGCGTGATGGTAAAGGTGATGTGGATGACATTGATCACTTAGGAAACAGAAGAGTAAGATCTGTAGGAGAACTTGTAGAAAATCAATTTAGAATTGGCCTACTTAGAATGGAAAGAACTGTTAAAGAAAAAATGTCAACTTTCCTTGAAATAGAATCTGCTATGCCACAAGATTTAGTAAATGCAAAACCGATTACTACTTCACTAAAAGATTTTTTTGCTACCTCAGCGTTATCTCAATTTATGGATCAAACCAATCCACTATCTGAAATTACACACAAAAGAAGAGTTTCAGCTCTTGGTCCAGGTGGACTAACTAGAGAAAGAGCTGGTTTTGAAGTAAGAGACGTTCACCCAACGCATTATGGAAGAATTTGTCCTATCGAAACACCGGAAGGACCAAATATTGGCTTGATAAATAGTTTAGCTACATATTGTCGTGTAAACAAATACGGGTATATAGAGAGCCCCTATAAAAAAGTAATTAACGGAAAAGTAACAAAAGAAATTCATTATCTTTCTGCTATAGAGGAAGAAAAATTTACGATTGCTCAAGCAAATTCTACTATAAATAAAGATGGAACATTCGAAGAAGAGCTTGTTTCTTGTAGACATAATTTAAATTTCCTTTTAGCAAATAGAGAGAGTGTAAATTATATTGACGTATCGCCAAAACAATTAGTTTCAGTCGCTGCTGCACTTATTCCTTTTCTAGAAAATGATGATGCCAACAGAGCATTAATGGGTTCGAATATGATGAGACAAGCTGTACCTTTGTTAAAACCAGAATCTCCGCTAGTTGGAACCGGCATTGAATCAGAGGTTGCTTTAGACTCAGGAGTGACAATTGTTGCGAGAAGAAACGGTATTATCGACAAAATTGATGGAAAACGGATTGTAGTAAAAGCAACAGAAGTTAAAGATCTATCACAGTCTGGTGTAGATATTTATAATTTATCAAAATTTAAAAGATCAAATCAAAACACATGCATTAATCAAAGACCCTTAGTTAAAGTTGGCGATATAATAAAAACTGGAGACATTATTGCGGATGGACCTGCAACTAAGCTTGGTGAGTTAGCTTTAGGTAAAAACGTAACCGTAGCTTTCATGCCATGGCAAGGTTATAATTTTGAAGACTCAATCTTAATTTCTGAAAGATGTGTTACAGACGATGTGTTTACTTCTATTCACATTGAAGAGTATGAAGCTATGGCCCGTGATACAAAATTAGGAGCAGAGGAAGTTACTAGAGATATCCCTAATGTAAGTGAAGAAAGCTTAAGAAATTTAGATGAGTCAGGGATAGTTTACGTTGGTGCAGAGGTAAAACCTGGTGATATTTTAGTTGGTAAAGTAACTCCAAAAAGTGAAACATCATCAAGTCCAGAAGAAAAATTATTAAGATCAATATTTGGTGAAAAAGCTACAGATGTAAGAGATTCTTCTCTTAAACTTAAATCTGGTGGAGCAGGTGTTGTTATAGATGTTAGAGTATTCAATAGACATGGAATCGAAAAAGATGAAAGATCTATTGCCATTGAAAGAGCAGAAATAGAATCAATTCAAGAAGATAAATTAGTCGAAGAAGAAATCTTAAACAGAAATATTAAATTAAGAGCAATTGATTTAATAAAAAATAAAAAAATAAACAAAAGTTATAAATCAATAGAAGCTAATACAGATATTCAAGCTGATCAATTAAACGATCTAAATCTTAAAGATATATGGAAATTAACTTTTATTGACAATCAAGCAAGCCAAGATCTTTTAAAACTTAAAAAGCAATTTGATGAAGCTAGCGAAGATATTAAGTTAAGATTCGAGGATAAAGTAATTAAGATTAAACAAGGCGATGATCTATTACCCACTGTAATGAAAGTAGTTAAAGTATTTGTTGCAGTTAAACGAAGACTGATGCCAGGTGATAAAATGGCCGGTAGACACGGAAACAAAGGTGTAGTTAGTAAAATAGTTCCAGAACAAGACATGCCATACATGGCGAATGGTAAACCTGTAGATATTGTTTTAAATCCCTTAGGCGTACCTAGTCGTATGAACGTAGGCCAAATTTTAGAAACTCATTTAGGCTGGGCATGTTCAGAGTTAGGAGATCAGATAAAAGAATATTTAAGAAATTTCGATAAAACTATTGAAGAACTTAAGCAAAAATTAAAAAATATTTACGGAGCTGAGTATTACGAAAAAATTATTAGTAAACTAAGTAAAAAAGAACTATTTGCACTTGTTGAAAATATTTCTAATGGCGTTCCTATCGCAACACCAGTATTTGATGGCGCATCAACAGATAATATTAAAAGTATGTTAGATTTAGCTAAACTACCAAATTCAGGTCAAACAACACTATGGGACGGTCTAACTGGAGAAAAGTTCGATAGACCAGTCACAGTTGGAATTATTTATATGTTAAAACTAAATCACCTAGTCGAAGACAAGATACATGCAAGATCAACTGGTCCGTACAGCTTAGTTACTCAGCAGCCACTTGGGGGAAAAGCTCAAATGGGTGGTCAAAGATTTGGAGAAATGGAAGTCTGGGCTTTAGAAGCGTATGGTGCTTCTTATACACTACAAGAAATTCTTACTGTAAAATCAGATGATGTAGCAGGAAGAACAAAAGTTTACGAAACCATTGTTAAAGGAAATAATAATTTTGAATCTGGAGTACCAGAATCTTTCAATGTTTTAATTAAAGAGATTAGAGCTTTAGGATTGAATATAGAATTAAATTAGTATGGAAAAAAATATAACAAAGCAAACTTATCATAATCACAGTAATAACGTGGTTGAAACTAATTTTAGTAGCATAAAAATTACTTTAGCTAGTCCAGAAAAAATCAAATCTTGGTCATTTGGTGAAATTAAAAAACCAGAAACAATAAATTACAGAACTTTTAGACCAGAAAAAGATGGACTTTTCTGTGCAAGAATATTTGGACCCGTCAAAGACTACGAATGTTTATGTGGAAAATACAAAAGAATGAAGTTTAGAGGTATTATTTGTGAGAAGTGTGGTGTTGAAATAACGAAATCCAATGTTAGAAGAGAAAGAATGGGGCATATTGATTTAGCTTGTCCGGTTGCTCATATATGGTTTCTAAAATCTTTGCCAAGTCGAATAGCTTTAGCTGTAGATATGAAGTTAAAAGACGTTGAAAGAGTACTTTATTTTGAAAGTTTTATAGTTGTAGAGCCTGGACTAACAACTTTAAAAAAAGGTGGTTTAATCTCAGAGGAAGAACTAATTAAAGCTCAAGAAGAATTTGGTGAAGATGCTTTTCAAGCAGGTATTGGAGCTGAAGCTGTAAGAGATATTCTAATAAGCTTGGATTTAGCTAAAGAACAAAAGAAATTACGTGGTGCCCTTGAGACTATTAAATCTAAAGTTACAGAAGAGAGAACTATAAAGAGATTAAAACTTATTGAATCATTTATTGAATCGGGAAATAAACCAGAATGGATGATTTTAACTACCGTTCCAGTTATTCCTCCTGAGTTAAGACCATTAGTTCCATTAGATGGTGGTAGATTTGCCACTTCAGATCTTAATGATTTATACAGAAGAGTTATAAATCGTAACAATAGATTAAAGAGATTATTAGATCTCAAAGCACCACATATTATTGTCAGAAATGAAAAGCGTATGCTGCAGGAGTCTGTAGATGCTCTTTTTGACAACGGTAGACGTGGCAGAGTTATTACTGGTACAGGCAAACGACCTTTAAAATCTTTAGCAGAAATGCTTAAAGGAAAACAAGGAAGGTTTAGACAAAATTTATTAGGTAAACGTGTCGATTATTCTGGCCGTTCAGTAATAGTTGTGGGCCCAGAGTTGAAACTTCATCAATGCGGGTTACCCAAAAAAATGGCTTTAGAATTATTTAAACCATTCCTGTATGCGCGATTAGATAAATTAGGATTAGCTACAACCATTAAACAAGCAAAACGCTTGGTAGAAAAAGAAGTTCCAGAAGTTTGGGATGCTCTAGAATACATAACAAGAGAACACCCAATATTACTAAACAGAGCTCCTACTTTGCACAGACTCGGTGTACAAGCTTTTGAAGTTAAACTAATCGAAGGTTACGCTATTGAATTACATCCGTTAGTTTGCGCAGCATTTAATGCCGACTTTGACGGTGACCAAATGGCAGTTCATATTCCTTTAAGTTTAGAAGCTCAACTTGAAGCTAGAGTTTTAATGATGTCTACAAATAATATTTTAAGTCCATCAAATGGAAAACCTATTATTGTGCCGAGCCAAGATATTGTTCTTGGAATTTATTATCTTTCACAATCTGATGATAACAATGAAGATAAAACTAAGGGTATTTTTTCTAACATCGAAGAGATTGGTCAAGCTATAGAAAATAAATCTATTAGTTTACATTCTAAAATTATTTCTGTGTTTGAGACTATTGACGAAAAAGGAAATAAATTAGCTCAAAAATATACAAGTACTGCGGGAAGATTTTTATTAGCCAGTGTTTTACCCAAACACCACAAAATTAAATTTACAATAGTAGATAGACTTTTAGCAAAAAAAAATGTCTCTGAGATTATTGATACTATATTTAGATTTTGTGGACAAAAAGAAACAGTTATTTTCTGTGATCGAATTAAATCATTGGGTTTTAAACATGCTTTTAAAGCAGGGATATCATTTGGTAAGGATGATTTAATAATACCAGAAACAAAAACTAATCTAATCAACCAAACAAAAAAAAAAATCGAAGAATATGAAAAACAATATTCTGATGGCCTAATTACTAGAGGTGAAAAATATAATAAAGTAGTAGATATTTGGTCAAAATGCACAGATACAGTTGCTAATGAAATGATGAAAGAAATTTCTTCAGCTCAAAAAATTTTTCCAGACGGTAGAATAGAAACAAACTCAGTGTTTATGATGGCTGATTCTGGAGCACGTGGTTCTCAAGCACAGATGAAACAGTTAGCTGGTATGAGAGGATTAATTGCTAAACCTTCTGGAGAAATCATTGAAACACCTATCATGGCAAACTTTAAAGAAGGTTTAACAGTATTAGAATACTTTAACTCAACACATGGTGCACGAAAAGGTCTCGCAGATACCGCCCTAAAAACAGCAAATTCTGGATATCTAACAAGAAGACTCTGTGATGTTGCGCAAGATCTTCAGGTAACCATTAAAGATTGTGGGTCCAAATCTTCTATTAACATTACGGAAATTATAGAAGGTGGAAATATTTTAGTTAGTTTGTCAGAGAGAGTTCTTGGTAGAACTCCAGCTCAAGACATCAAACACCCTATTACTGGTGAAGTTATAATTAAAAAGAAAAAACTGTTAGACGAAGCAGATTGTGAGCTGATTGATGCAGCGGGTGTGAAATCTATTCAAGTTTATTCAGTTATCACTTGCATAGCTCAGAAAGGTGTTTGCCAAACTTGCTATGGAAGAGATCTTTCTAGAGGAAAATTAGTCAGTATTGGTGAGGCAATTGGAATGATTGCGGCTCAGTCAATCGGTGAACCTGGCACTCAATTAACAATGAGAACCTTTCACGTTGGAGGTACAGCTCAAATTAAAGAAGAATCTCAAATTATTTCTCAGAACAAAGGGAAGCTAAATATATTAAATAAAAATCTTATCGAAGACTCAAAGAAAAATACTATAGTGATGGGAAGAAACACAGAACTCTCAATTGAAGATGACAACGGAATTCAACTTGGTATTTACAAGGTAATTTACGGATCTAAACTTTTCTTTAAAGATGGCGACATGATAGAAAAAGGAAAAAAAATAGCGGAGTGGGACCCGTACACACTCCCTGTGATTGCAGAAACTAGCGGTACAGTAAACTATATGGATTTAGTTGAAGGGACGTCTTTAACTGAAACTATGGATGATTCAACTGGTATTTCTTCAAAATCAGTTACTGACTGGAAATCACTTTCAAAAAATACCGAACTTAAACCTAGATTAACTCTTAGAAATGATAAAGGTGAAGTTATAAAGAAAGCAGATGGAAATGTCGCAAGATATTTCTTAGTACCAGACTCAATTCTTTCAGTAAAAGATGGTCAAAAAGTTTCAGCAGGAGACGTTCTTGCCCGTTTACCAAAAGAAACTTCAAAAACAAAAGATATTACTGGAGGACTACCAAGAGTAGCCGAATTATTTGAGGCCAGAAAACCAAAAGATAGTGCAATTATAGCTGAGAATGACGGAGTAATAGAGTTTGGAAAAGAAATAAGAGGAAAACAAAAGATTTCTATTGTTTCTTCAAAAGGTGAAACTTCTAACTATCTAATTCCAAAAGGTAAACATGTTAATTTTAATCAGGGAGAAAAAATTAAAAAAGGAGAATATCTTCTTGACGGAAGTCCGCTTCCTCACGATATCCTAAGAATTTTAGGTGTTGAAAGACTTACAGAATTTTTTGTTACTGAAGTTCAAGAAGTATATAGATTACAAGGTGTGGTTATCAATGATAAACACATTGAAACTATAGTTAGACAAATGCTTAAAAAAGTTGAGATTAAAGAACCAGGCGATACAGATTTCTTATTAAACGAAACTGTAGATATTATTGATATGGTTAAAATTAATGAAGAATTAAAAAAGAATAATAAAAAACCTGCAGTATATGAGAGAATATTATTAGGAATTACAAAAGCTTCGTTGCAGACTAAATCATTTATTTCTGCTGCCTCATTCCAAGAGACAACAAGAGTATTAACCGATGCATCTATTAGAGGTAAGGTTGACTACTTAGAAGGTCTAAAAGAGAACGTTATTGTTGGTCGATTGGTACCAGCTGGAACTGGACTTACTAAGATGGCCTGGGACAAAGAAGCAAGAAAACAAGATGATCTAAGATTAGCTGAAATTAAAAAACAACAACTCGAAAACGTTCCAGCGACCGAATAATAGCTTAAAAAAAGGTAAATTTTTCCTATTAAATATTGACTTTTAGCTTTTCAATGTTAGTTTAGCGCAATTTTGATAGTTAGAAGTAAGGTAGTATTTAACCTTAAACACTGACTTAAAAGTACCTTGATAAAAATATCAAGAACTACCTTTTTCTTTTTTCTTCAAAATTTACTATGCCTACAATTAGTCAATTATTGAGAAAACCTCGTGTCAAACCAATAGCAAGAAATAAAGTTCCTGCTTTAGAAAGACAACCTTTAAAAAGAGGTGTTTGTTTGAAAGTTTACACAACAACTCCAAAAAAACCAAACTCAGCTTTAAGAAAAGTTGCTCGTGTCAGATTATCTAACGGATTTGAAGTTACCGCTTATATTCCAGGTGAAGGTCATAATTTACAAGAACACTCGGTAGTACTACTTCGGGGTGGCCGTGTAAAAGATTTACCTGGTGTACGGTATCATATTTTAAGAGGAAATTTAGACACACAAGGAATTGCCGCAAGAAGAAAAAGAAGATCTTTATACGGAGCAAAGAAACCTAAATAATTTAACTTATGTCTAGAAAAAGAAAAGCACCTGTTAGAAAAGTTTACCCAGATCCAAAATTCCGATCAGAATTAGTTTCAAAATTTATTAATTGTATTATGTATGATGGTAAGAGATCTAGAGCAGAAAAAATTTTATATGACGCCTTAGAAAAAATTAAAGAAACAAACAAACAAGATCCTTTAAAAACATTTAATGATGCGATTGGTAATGTTAAGCCAAATGTAGAGTGTAGATCTCGAAGAGTTGGTGGAGCTACTTATCAAGTTCCAGTTGAAGTTAAGGCAAAAAGAGGTCAGGCACTAGCATTAAGATGGATTAAAGACGCCACAAGAAATAGAAAAAATAAAACTATGGCAGAGAAATTATACTTTGAAATATTAGATGCATCACAAAACAAAGGTGCAGCAATCAAAAAAAGAGAAGACACACACAGAATGGCAGAATCAAATAAAGCTTTTGCTCATTTTAGATGGTAACTATTTATGGCTGAAAAAAAGTATCCTTTAGAAAAGTATAGAAATATTGGAATCATGGCTCACATCGACGCCGGGAAGACCACAACTACTGAAAGAATTTTATATTATACAGGTAAAAGTCACAAAATTGGAGAAGTCCATGATGGTGCCGCGACTATGGATTGGATGGAACAAGAACAGGAAAGAGGCATAACAATTACATCTGCTGCTACAACATGTTTTTGGAATAACCACAGAATTAATATTATTGACACGCCGGGCCATGTTGATTTTACAATCGAAGTAGAAAGATCTTTAAAAGTTTTAGATGGGGCAGTTTGTGTTTTTGATGGTGTTGCAGGTGTAGAACCTCAATCCGAGACAGTTTGGAGACAAGCTGATAAATACAAAGTACCCAGAATATGTTTTGTCAATAAACTAGATAGAACTGGAGCTGATTTTTATATGTGTGTCGATATGATTAAAGACAGGCTAGGTTGTAAGCCACTAGTTTTACAATTACCTATTGGTTCTGAGGCAGATTTGAAAGGGATAATAGATCTAGTTAAAATGAAAGCTATTATTTGGCAAAATGAGGATCTTGGTGCTAAATTTGACGTTGTTGACATACCCGCAGAATTGAAGGAAAAAGCTGTAGCTTACAGAAAAGAACTTGTTGAAGCCGCTGTTGAAGAAGATGAAAAACTAATGGAAGCATACCTCGATGGTAATGAACCTTCTGAATCTGATCTTAAAAAATGCATAAGAAAAGGTACTTTAGGATTTAATTTTGTTCCAATAACAACAGGCTCGGCTTTCAAAAATAAAGGTGTTCAACCTCTTTTAGATGCTGTTGTAGATTATCTACCTAGTCCAATGGATATTGGCTCTATTGAAGGTACTAAACTTGGTACAGATGACAAAATTCAGATGAAATTTGGAGACGACGAACCATTTAGTGCTTTAGCATTCAAAGTAGCAAACGATCCCTTTGTTGGTTCGCTAACTTTTATAAGAATTTATTCTGGCACCATAAAAACTGGTACAAGTGTTTACAATTCATCAAGAGAAAAAACAGAACGTGTTGGAAGGATGTTGTTAATGCATGCCAATAGCAGGGAAGACACTAAAGAAGCAACAACTGGTGATATAGTTGCTTTAGCGGGACTTAAATTTACGGTTACAGGACACACACTCTGTGACGAAGATAAGCCAATATTGCTAGAACCTATGGAATTTCCAGATCCAGTAATAGAAATTGCCGTTGAACCTAAAACTAAAGCTGACCAAGAAAAAATGGGCGAAGCCTTAGGTAGATTAGCTAAAGAAGACCCCTCGTTTAGAGTTACATCTGACGAAGAGTCAGGTCAAACTATTATTAAAGGAATGGGGGAACTCCACCTTGATATAATAGTAGATAGAATGAAAAGAGAATTCAAAGTAGAAGCTAATATTGGAGCTCCTCAAGTAGCATATAGAGAAACAATACTAAACTCAGCTGAGGTTACGTACATACACAAAAAACAAAGTGGTGGATCAGGACAATTTGCAAAAGTTACATTAAGCGTTGAGCCCTTAGAGCCTGGCAAAGGTAGAGAAATTGAAAATAAAATTAAAGGTGCGTCTATACCAAAAGAATTTATTCCAGGTGTTGAAAAAGGTGTTGAGTCAGTTGCTGAAAGTGGAATTTTAGCAGGTTTTCCAATAATTGATTACAAAGTTACAATATTAGATGGCCTACATCACGATGTAGACTCAAGTGTTTTAGCTTTTGAAATAGCATCTAGATATTGTTTTAAAGAGTTGTGTCAAAAAGCAACATTAAAACTTTTAGAACCAGTAATGAAAGTTGAAGTGGTTACACCTGAGGATTTTATGGGTGATGTTATTGGAGATTTAAATAGTCGACGAGGTCAAGTTGGATCAACAGAACCTAGAGGTAATGCTACAGTAATATCAGCAACCGTTCCCCTCGCTAACATGTTTGGATATATAAACACCTTAAGATCATCTACACAAGGAAGAGCTCAATATACTATGCAATTTAGTCATTACGATAAAGTCCCTCAAAATGTTCAAGACGAGGTAACAAAGAAACTAGCTTAATATTATGGACAAACAGAATATAAGAATACATTTAAGGGCTTATGATAATAAAATCTTGGATTTATCCACAGAGGAAATAGTTAACACAGCCAAAAGAACTGGGGCTCAAGTCAAAGGCCCAATACCACTACCTACAAGAATTGAAAAATATACAGTTCTTAGAGGACCTCACATAGATAAAAAGAGTAGAGAACAATTTGAGCAAAGAACACATAAAAGATTAATTGACATTATTGAACCAACTCCACAAACCGTAGAAGCGCTTATGAAATTAGATTTAGCTTCTGGTGTGGATATAGAGATTAAATTATAAATTATGACATTAGGACTATTAGGAACAAAAATTGGAATGACAAGAGAATTTATGACAAATGGTCAGTCTGTTCCTGTAACAGTAATTAAAGTTGAAAAAGGCAGGGTGCTAGATGTTATTACGAAAGAAACTAGAGGATACGCAGCTGTAAAAGTTGGTTTTTTTCCAATCAAGGCTTCAAAACTAACCAACCAAATGAAGGGCTATTTTACTAAAAAAAATACAGAACCTAAAAAAGTTTTAAAAGAATTTCGTTTAGACAATGTTAATGAATTTAAAGAAGGAAACGAATTTGGTTTAGAAATACTAAAAGACATAAAATTTGTAGATGTTAAATCTAAAACGATAGGAAAAGGTTTTGCAGGCGTAATGAAAAGGTGGAATTTTGGCGGATTAAGAGCCTCACACGGTGTTTCTGTTTCACATAGATCACATGGATCTACAGGTCAAAGACAAGATCCAGGAAGAGTTTTTAAAGGAAAAAAAATGGCAGGACACATGGGTGATAAATCTAGAACAATGTTAAACTTAGAAATCGTAAAGTCTGACATTGAAAATGATCTTCTGTATTTAAAAGGTTCTATACCAGGTTCAAAAAATTCTAGAGTTTTAGTTAGACAAGCTATTAAAGTTGTTAGAAGAAAAACATTGGTTGAAAAAATTGAGGCTAAAGCAAAAGAAGCCGCCGCAGCTAAAGGTAAAAAAAAATAATATGAAGTTTAATTTATTAAATCTTGAAGGTGGAAAATCTGAAACCATAGATATTTCAGACAAAATTATGAATTTAAAGTTTAATCATAAATTAATTAAATATGTGATTGATTGGCAATTGAACCATCAAAAACCTAGAACAGCAAAAACAAAACAGAGAAGTGAGATTAGAGGCTCTACTAAAAAGATTTATGCTCAAAAGGGAACAGGCCAAGCAAGACATGCAAGTAAAAAAGCACCTTTATTTGTTGGTGGAGGTCAAGCTCACGGACCTAAAGGAGCTGTTTATAAAATTAAAAAAATAAATAAAAAAGTTAGAAAACTAGCACTCGCTCAAACTTTAGCTAAAAAAAATACAGACAAACAACTACATATTTTATCAGATGTAAAAAAAGAATTTAATAAAACTAAGAATTTTAACAAATTTTTATTAAGTAATAAATTATCAAATGCTTTAATTGTTTCAGACAAAAATTCTGAAAAAAATTTTATAAGATCTGCAAGAAATATAAAAAATATCAAAGTAATAAGTGATGAAGGAGCTAATATCTACGATATGTTAAAATATACAAATGTAATTATTACCTCTTCGTCAATTAAAAAAATTGAAACTAGATTATTAAATGAAAAAAATTAGTACAACAGATTCTATAAGACAACCTATTATTACAGAAAAAGCTACTATTTTGTCTGAACAAAACAAAACTGTGTTTAAAGTTCATTCTGGAGCTGATAAAAATTCCATTAAAAAAAATATAGAAAAATTATTTAAAGTCACAGTTATTAAGGTCAATATAATTAACACAAAAACAAAAAAAAAAATTAAACAAGGAAAATTATCAACAAAACCAGGATACAAAAAAGCAATTATTACTCTTAAAAAAGGTCAAAGCATAGACTTAACAACTGGAATTTAATTATGGCGCTAAAAACATTTAAACCTTATACAAAATCAGTTCGTGGCACAGTTCTTGTTGACAAAAGCAAACTATGGAAAGGTGACTCTTACAAGCCGCTTACCGTTGGTCAGCACTCTACAGGGGCTAGAAATAATATGGGTAGAATTACCTCAAGACACAGAGGTGGAGCCCATAAACACAAGTATAGAATTATTGATTTTCATAGATCAAAAAGAAACATCAAAGGTGTTGTCGAAAGAATTGAATATGATCCAAATAGAACAAGCTATATCGCTTTAATAAAATATTCAGATAATGATATGAAATATATTATTTGTCCTCAAAAATTAGAGATTGGTGATACCGTTGAATCTGGAAAAAATATTGAAATTAAAATAGGAAATTGTTTAGAGTTAATTGATATTCCACAAGGTAGTGCAATTCACAATATTGAATTAGTACCAAATTCAGGTGGTAAGATGGCAAGATCAGCTGGTTCCTCTGCTACGCTGACAGGTTTTGATGGAGACCATGCAATTATAAGATTAGGATCTGGTGAAACAAGAAAAGTTAGCAGTAAATGTATGGCAACACTTGGGTCTGTTTCTAATCCTGATCAAAAAAATATAAAAATTGGTAAAGCTGGTAGAACTAGATGGAAAGGTCAAAGACCTCAATCAAGAGGTGTCGTGATGAATCCAGTAGATCACCCACACGGTGGTGGTGAAGGAAAAACATCGGGTGGAAGAAATCCTGTTTCTCCATGGGGTCAATCTGCTAAAGGTTTAAAAACTAGAAGACCGCAAAGAAGTGACAAAATGATAATTTCAAGAAGAAAGAAGAGAAAATAATATGGCTAGATCTGTTTGGAAAGGACCATTTGTGCATCCGAGTTTGTTAAAAAAAATTGATAAAATTAAATCTGGTGAAGCAAAAAGACCTATTAAAACTTGGTCAAGAAATTCAACAGTAATTCCTGATTTTGTTGGGTATAGCTTTTTAATACATAACGGTAAAGCGTTCATACCCATAACTATTTCTGAGGAAATGGTTGGTCATAAGCTAGGAGAGTTTGCAGCCACAAGAACATTCAGAGGTCACACACCTGCAGATAAAAAAGCAGCACCAGCAACTGCAGCTAAACCAGGAGGCTCAGGTGGAAAAAAATAGTATCTTAGCAAGAGCTGTAAATAAAAACGTTAGATCAAGTACACGTAAGATTGCCTTAATTCTTGATTTTATAAAAGGAAAAAAAGCAGATGTTGCAATTAAAGATCTAGAATTTACAAGAAAAAGAATAGCACACGATGTTAAGAAAACAGTTCAATCTGCTATTGCTAACGCTGAAAATAACTACCAATACGACATTGACAGTCTCTATATAAAAGAAGCATATGTAGGCAAGTCGATTGTTATGAAAAGATTTCGACCACGTGCTAAAGGTAGAGCAAGTGCAATAAAAAAACCTTTTGCTAGAATTACAATTGTACTAGGAGAAAAGAAAGAAAACAAAAAAGAAATTAAGAAAGATCCTAATAAAGAAATAAATAAAGAGGCTAAGAAATAACCATGGGACAAAAAATTAATCCAATAGCATTTAGATTGGGGGTCAACAAAGGTTGGGACTCCATATGGTTTGCTAAGAAAAAAGAATTTGGAAAATACTTAATAGAAGATTTTAAAATCAGAAAATATATTCAAAAAAATATATTAAACTCAGGTGTATCTGACATCATTATTGAAAGATCTGGAAAAAAATTAATTGTATCTATACACACTTCAAGACCTGGTTTCGTGATTGGAAAAAAAGGTGCCGATATTGAAAAAATTAAATCAAATGTAATAAAAATTTCAAAAGACAGTGAAGTGTCAATAAATATAAAAGAAATTAAAAAACCAGAGTTAAATTCATACTTAGTAGCTGAAAATATTGCAACACAACTAGTAAAAAGAATTGCATACAGAAGGGCAATAAAAAGAGGAATGCAATCAGCAATGAGACTTGGTGCGCTAGGAATAAAAGTAATGGTAAGTGGTAGATTGGCTGGAAATGAAATTGCAAGAACAGAGTGGGAAAGAGATGGGAGCATACCATCGCACACATTAAGAGCAAATATTGACTACGGTACCGCTGAAGCTTTGACAACATATGGAATAATAGGAATAAAAGTTTGGATTTATAAAGGTCAACTGTTTGAAAAAGACGTCGATCAAGAAAAAAAAGAAAGAGTTAAAAATAAAAATGCTACAGCCAGTTAGAACAAAATATAGAAAAGCCTTTAAAGGCAGAATTCATGGAAAAGCAGCTAGAGCAGCTGTTTTAAATTATGGAGCATATGGATTAAAAGCTCTTGAGCCAGATCGTGTTATAGGAAAACAAATAGAGGCTGCTAGAGTTGCACTCACTAGGTACATGAAAAGAACTGGAAGAGTCTGGACAAGAATATTTCCGAACATTCCTGTTTCTAAGAAGCCAACTGAAGTAAGAATGGGTAAAGGGAAAGGTAATATTGAATATTACGCATGCAGAGTTAAACCAGGTAGAATTATATTCGAAGTTGATGGCGTAACAGAAGAAGTTGCAAAAATTGCGCTATATAAGGCTTCGGCGAAATTACCAATCAAAACTAAATTTGTAAAAAGATAAATATGGCTAAAGATAAAAAAGAAGATAAAAAATTAAATGGTGAGCAAGCCGTTAAAAAAATTCAAAGTTTAAAGAAGGATTTATTTAATATAAGGTTTAAAAAAATTAATGGACAAGTTGAGAATCCAGCTCAATATAATGAAATTAAAAAAAGTATTGCAAGATTATTTACAAGAATAAATGCAAAGGTTTCTAAATGAGCAAAAGATCATTAAAAGGAAAAGTTGTAAGCGCTAAGAACAATAAAACTATCGTTGTTCAAGTTGTAAGAAAATTTCAACATCCGTTTTATGGTAAAGTTATATCAAGAACTAAAAAATATCATGCCCATGATGCAAATAATAAATTTAAAGAAGGTGATATGGTTGAAATTATTGAGTGCGCTCCAATTTCTAAGAAAAAAACTTGGGAGGTTGTGAAAAAATGATTCAAAATCATACTGAATTAATGGTAGCCGACAACACAGGAGCCAAAAGAGTAGAATGTATAAAGGTTCTTGGTGGATCAAAAAGAAGATATGCTGGCGTTGGCGATTTAATAGTAATAACCGTTAAAGACGCAATACCTAAAGGGAAAGTTAAAAAAGGCACTGTACATAGGGCTGTAGTAGTTAGGACTAGGAAAGAGATTTTTAGAGATGATGGATCAAAAATACAATTTGATCACAATGCAGTTGTTTTAACTGATGAAAAAGGTGAACCGATGGGTACAAGAATATTTGGACCCGTTACAAGAGAATTAAGAGCAGCGGGTCACACAAAGATTATATCTTTAGCACCGGAGGTAATTTAAAAATGAAAATTAAGATGGGAAATCAAGTTAAAATCATTACAGGTAAAGACAAAGGTAAAACAGGTGAAGTTATTGAAATTAGCAGAAAATTAAACATGGTAAAAGTTAAAGCGATTAATATTATAAAGAAACACCAAAAACCAACTAAAGAAAATAAAGGTGGAATTATTTCAAAAGAAAGCTTTATTCATTATTCAAATGTTAAAAATTTAGAAACAAAAAAAGAAACAGTAAAAAAATAAAAGATGACACCTAGATTAAAAAATATATACGAAAAAGAAATTTTACCAAAGTTAATGGTAAAATTAAAATATACTAACAAGCATCAAGCACCAAAAATTATTAAAGTCGTATTAAATGTTGGTCTTGGTGAAGACGCCACTGATGCTAAAAAAATTAAATCTTGCCAAGACGATATAACGTCAATTGCCGGTCAAAAAGCCATTGTGACTAAATTCAGAAAATCTATTGCTAATTTTAAAACAAGAAAAGGATTTGCAGCTGGTGTTAAAGTTACCTTAAGGTCAGCAAAAATGTACGAATTTATTGATAGACTTGTAAACATAGCGCTACCTAGAATCAAAGATTTTAGAGGGTTGAGTGAAAATGGTATTGATAAATTTGGAAATTATAGTTTTGGAATCAAAGAACATATTATATTTCCAGAAGTAAATTTTGACAAAGTTGATAAAATTAGAGGAATGGATATTACTCTAGTTTGTAGCAGTAAATCCAAAGCAGACACACTTGAACTATTAAAAGAACTTAATTTTCCATTAACCAACACAAAAAAAAATAACTAACTATGGCTAAAACAAGCGCGATACAAAAGAACCTTAAAAGAATTAAGCTTACGGCTAAGTATTTAAAAAAAAGAACTGCGTTAAAAAAGATTATTAAAAACAAAGAATTGTCTTTGGCAGATAGATTTGCTGCACAACTTAAGCTAAGCAAACTTCCGAGAAATTCCTCAAAAATAAGAGTTGTTAACCGATGTGAAATTACAGGTAGGCCACACGGAGTTTATAGAAAATTAAAAATGTCAAGAATAGCCTTAAGAGATATGGCTTCATCTGGTAAAATTCCAGGCATGACTAAATCAAGCTGGTAAGGAAAAAAATATGACTTTAATGGATCCGATAGGAGATATGTTTACAAGAATTAGAAACGGTCAATTAAGACTGTCATCTAAAGTAGAAATGCCATCATCAAACTTCAGATTAAAAATTTTAGAGGTTCTTAAGAGCGAGGGTTTTATTGCAAGTTATCACATTGAAAAAAAAGATAACAATAAAGTCTCTTTAATCGTAGATCTTAAATATTATGAGGGCATACCAGTTATTAAAGAAATTAAAAGAGTCTCTAAGCCAGGTAGACGTGTTTATTCTAGCGCAACAAGTATACCTAGGATTCAAAATGGCTTGGGCCTAGCAATTATATCAACCAACAAAGGAATAATGTCTGACATCGATGCAAGAAAAAATAACATTGGTGGAGAAATTATTTGTAGAGTATTTTAATGTCTAAAATTGGAAAAAAAAATATTATTGTGCCTAAGGATGCCTCGGTTAAATCTGAAAATGGTACTGTAACTGTAACTGGTCCCAAAGGATCAAAAGTTTTATCCATTAGTGACAAAATATTCTCTATGACAATGGATGAAAAAAATGAATTTAATATTAAGCCATTAGCTAAAGACCTTGATACCAAAACTTCTATTATGTGGGGAACTTACCGAAGTCTAATTAATAATGCTGTTTTAGGAGTTTCTAAAGGACATGTAAAAATTTTAGATATTACAGGTGTTGGTTTTAGAGCAAATTTAAAAGGTGATATATTAAATCTTCAATTAGGTTTTAGTCATGATATCAATTTTAAAATTCTAAAAGAAGTAAAAATTACCGTAGAAAAACAAACTATAATTACAATCACAGGGGTTGATAAAGAGTTGGTTTCAAAGGTTGCTTCTGATATTAAGGCTCTTAAACCATCAGAGCCATATAAAGGTAAAGGTATTAAAGAACGAGGTCAATTCGTTCTTAGAAAAGAGGGTAAAAAGAAATAACATGAAAAAATTGAATAACGCAAAAAAAAGAGAACTTAGAAATAGAAAGAAGCTAAAAGCTGTATCTACAAGCAGGTATAGAATATCTGTCTTTAAGTCCCTGAAAAATATTTCCGCTCAAATTATAGACGATAAAGAAAAAAAAACCCTTGTATCTGTCTCATCTATTGAAAAAGAAATTAAAGCAAATAAAAAAAAGAAAAGTGAAACTTCTACCCTGATAGGTGAAATATTAGCAAAAAGAGCTATTGAAAAAAAAATTACCAAGGTTTACTTTGATCGTGGACCATACCAATACCATGGTCGTATAAAAATGTTTGCAGACTCGCTAAGAAAAAATGGATTGGAGTTTTAGATGGCTGAATGGCAAAAAAGAGTTAGTGAATATAAAGAAAGATTAGTAGCAATAAACAGGATTACTAAAGTTGTTAAAGGTGGTAGAAGATTTGGTTTTGCTGCACTAGTTGTTGTTGGCAATGAAAAAGGATCGATTGGAGTAGGTTCAGGAAAATCAAAACAAGTACCTGACGCAATTAAAAAGGCTTCACAAGATGCTACTAGAAATTTAATAAAAATTTCACTTAAAGATGGAAGAACACTGCATCATGATGTTAAAGGCAGAAACGGTTCAGGTAAAGTTATAATGCGATCTGCTCCTGCTGGTACTGGAATTATTGCCGGTGGTCCTATTAGGGCTGTCTGTGATGTTCTCGGAATCCAAGACATTGTTGCAAAATCTGTTGGTTCTGCAAATCCTCATAACGTAATAAAAGCTTCTGTTGCAGCCTTATTATCTCAAGCTTCACCAAAATTACTTTCAGCAATGAGAGGAAAAAAAATATCTGAAATAGTTTCTAAAAGAGAAAACACTAAATGAAATTAAATAATCTAGTAAAAACGAATACTAAAAAAATTAGACCTGGTCGTGGTATCGGTTCGGGTAAAGGTAAAACAGGTGGACGCGGTATAAAGGGTCAAAAATCAAGATCGGGAGTAGCTATTAAAGCATTTGAAGGAGGACAAACACCCCTCTACAGAAGATTGCCAAAAAGAGGCTTTAAGTCATTTGCTCCAGACACAACTGCTATTATAAATCTCTCATACCTTCAAAAATTTCATGACAGTAAAAGAATTGATCTTAATACACCAATTGATCTTAAGCTACTTCAGTCAAAAAAAATAATTAATAAAAAATATATAAAATTAAAGATATTAGGTGACGGAGAACTTAAAAATAAAACAAATATTACTGCTAATTTTGCCTCTAAACAAGCACTAGCTAAAATAGAGAAAGCCGGCGGTACTATTAGTATTCTTAAAAAATTTATAAAAAGACAAGCCCAACCTAAAATAAAAAAAGATGGTGCTTCTGTCGATGTTCTTAAAAAATAAAAAATCATAATGTCTAACGAAAACTTAAATCAGGGTGCTTTTGCTAAAGCTAACGATCTAAAAAGTAGAATTTTTTTTACTATAGGTATTCTAATTGTTTATAGATTAGGCACATATGTCCCTTTAGCAGGTATAGACCCAGAGGCATTAACTCAAGTAATGAGTAACAGCCAAAAAGGACTACTTGGCATGTTTAATGTTTTTTCTGGAGGCGCTGTGACGCGTATGGCTATATTTGCTTTAGGAATTATGCCTTACATATCTTCTTCCATAATAATCCAACTCTTAACCGGAGTGTCAGACTATTTTAAAAGTTTAAAAGAACAAGGTGAGATAGGAAGAAAAAAAATTACTCAATTAACTCGATACGGTACTGTGTTTATAGCTTGTCTTCAAGGTTATGGAGTGTCAGTAGGTTTAGAAAATGCAGGTTCTTTAGTTCTTGACCCAGGTATGTCGTTCAGATTAACAACCACAATATCATTAGTAGCAGGTACTACATTCTTAATGTGGCTAGGGGAGCAAATCACGTTAAGAGG
>Ga0307488_10000748_pt1 | contig 27004 bp, 35 predicted proteins | sample SB02metaG_FD_202248 | JGI IMG/M metagenome (GOLD analysis project Ga0307488, IMG submission 202248) | Sea-ice brine microbial communities from Beaufort Sea near Barrow, Alaska, United States - SB 0.2 | ecosystem: Environmental > Aquatic > Marine > Coastal | place: USA: Alaska | collected...
AATGATGATTCTTTACAAGATGATTTTCCACAACTTAAATCTTTTACAAGTGAATCACCGTTTGACGGCTCAGAGATAGTACAAGAAAAAGATGTACCTGGAAATAGTGCTGATGAAAAAATTGAGACACTTCTAAAAGCAATTGATGACGATTCATGGGTAGATGATTTCGCTCAAGGGTTAATGAAAGATTTTAACATGGGAGAAAACGCAGAACTTGATAGAATCAAAGAACTTTCTGGTTTAAAAACAGAAGATGAAAATAGCGAAGAACATGAAACTGAATTTCAATTCACAGGTGATGATGGTGAAGAACAAATGGGCTACCTATTTTACAAAGTTGTTGACGGGAAAGTAGATCCTAACTCATTAAGAGGTGAAGCAGATCCTATGACTGCCGCAAATGGTGGTAATGCTAAAGTTGATGACGAACTGGCAACAATGACGATCCAACCAGGCGAGCTTGATCACGAAGGAGCAATGGATGTTGCTCAAGATGACTACAATGAAAAGCAAAAAGGAAACATGTCAGAAGATCCAATGGCAAGTTTTGAAAATTGGGTCAACCAACTAGGCGAAGAATCTCCACTAACAATGGCAGACGAAGAACAAAAGTCAGACATGGTTAAAAAACTAAATGGAATGCTTAACACAGAATTTCAAGCAGGCGTAGAAGGTATTAATGCTATTCAAAGTTTAGAAGGCATTATTGAAGATCCTAAACTAGAGCAAGACATTAAAAAGGCAGGGCCAGAAGCAGATGTTCGTCCTATGGTTAAGGCTTGGGTTGAAGAAAATGCACCAGACATATTAGCCGAATTAGATTTTGGTGATATGGTTGATGAGCCAGCAGCAGGCGCAGCCGAAGTTGAACCACAACAAGAAGAAGGCGTGACAAGTAACTTTATGAAAGACCCATCAATGGGTATGAACAAGTATGGACTTGCTGCTATTCAAAAGGACGGTATGTTCTTTAGTATTAAAGATAAGAAAATTACAGGCGGTCCATTTGACAGTATTGATGAACTTAAAAAGCATCAAGAAGAATTAATGAACAAAGACTCCGATGATGACTACAAAGATACGCAACCAGAGTTAAAAGGTGGCGGTAGTGCATTCAAAGGTTTCAAAGGCAAAGATCCTGAAGCAGATGAACTAAATGATATTATGAAACTGTCAGGCGAATCTTATAGCAAAAACGAAAGCAATTATGGAGGTCAATCTGATCCGATAATGTTTAAAGGCAAAGAAATTGATCTTGACAAACTAGACTATGATATGAAAGATATTAGTGACGGCATGTATGAATTAAATGCTCCTGTGTATTACACAGACGGTACAGAAGTTGACGATGAAGATATAAATCAGTTATATGATATTCCAGAACTAAACGATTATATCATGCAAGATTATATGGACAATCAAGCACCACAAGAAGAAGGATCAGTTTCAGAAGGTGGCGATGCTTGGGATATGGCACTTACAGGTGGAATGGAAATTATTTCAAACTGTGATAGCGAAGAAGAATGCATTAAGCAACTAGAAGCAGAAATAACAGGCGGCAAAGATGCTGATGATGCATATGCTGATATGATTACCAAAGACTATATCGAAAAAATTAAAAAGCACGGACTTGAAAAAGTAAAACGTGATGTAGACGCTGAAGATATAATGGGTGAGCCTGTTGATTTAGAAGGACAAGAAACTGAAGGCAACGAATACAGCGATAAAGTTTCAACTCTTAAAGCACAAGGTGCTAAAAAAGGCACTAAGTTTAAAACATCAGATGGTGAAGAACACACACTAGAAGGTTTAGCAGAATTTATTAAATCTTTTTATGATGGTGCTACAGGCACTTTTCCAAAAGGCCCAGAAGGTGTAGCAACAATGGTAGGCAAGAAATTTGGTGAACAGGCTGAGCAGGTTGCACGTAAGATGGTAGAACGTATGGCTCCCGCACAAGAACAAGGCGCAGAAGAACTAGAAGAACTAGAAAGAATTAAACAACTAAGCATGTATCAATAGAATATGATTAAAAATTTTAAAGATATAGTAATACTCTTAATAACAAGTGGTGTGTTGATACTACTTGGTGTTATCATTATCGGTGACTATTGGGTAGCACTGGAAGAAAATAGACCAGTTGATGAAAGTGTTATTACACTAATGAAGATGTCAGTCACAGGATTGATCGGTGTAATCGGTGGATACATCGGCGGAAGTAAGTAATGGATCTTGATCTAGCAAGGCGTCACATTAAAATAGATCCGAAAGGATCTATTTTTTTGACTTAGCAATCTTTAATGATTTTACGTATTGATTTTTTTTAAAATTCATCTATAATAGTATTAAATAAGAGTGTAACAGGAATGTTACACTTTTATTTTGAGTAAACTCAAACGGGACTTGATTCATCTCTCCCGTGAACTGGTTATATAATTTTATCTTACAAGGAGAAACATTATGTGGACAAAACCTCAAGCAACTGAAATGAGATTTGGCTTCGAAGTTACAATGTATGTAGCCAATCGATAGTAACAAACTAGCACCCTACGGGGTGCTTTTTTATTAACATTCTCAAAAGGAATAGAAATGAAAGAACACATAGTTACAGAAATAGCTCATCCCTCCGAAGGACAACAAGCATATGCAAAAGACGGAACATATTGTGTATACTCAAATGGCAAGTGGATTGCCAAAGAAGAATATGACCGTGGAGTATATATTAAACTATTAGCAGCCAACGGCGACTGCGTTTAAAAATACATATTGGCTAAACAAAATCACATTTAGTTAAAAATAGACTTGACGGGCTAAATAAAAGAGCATATAATACATAGTATGCATAAGGCATAAGTGACATTTAAATTAGGCAAACAAAGGAGGCTACAAAATGGCATCATTAGCAGAAATCCGCGCAAAACTAGCGGAACAACAAAATCGCTCATCTGGTAATTCTACTGGAGGCGGAGACAACGCAATTTACCCACATTGGAATATGCAAGAAGGCAAGGAAGCCGTGGTAAGATTCTTACCAGACGGTAACACTGACAACACATTCTTTTGGGTAGAACGTGCGATGATTAAATTACCTTTCGCAGGTATTAAAGGCGAATCAGATAACCGTAACTTAATTGTGCAGGTTCCATGTGTGGAAATGTACAACGATGGTACTACTTGTCCGATTCTAACAGAAGTACGTCCATGGTTTAAAGATAAGAGTCTTGAAGATATGGGTCGTAAGTATTGGAAAAAGCGTTCTTACATTTTCCAAGGCTTTGTAAACGAAGATCCAATTGGTGAAGATTCAACTCCAGAAAATCCAATTAGACGTTTTATTATTGGTCCACAAATTTTCCAAATTATTAAGGGTGCATTAATGGATCCTGAATTGGAAGAATTGCCAACTGATTCTATGAAGGGTGTAGACTTTAGAATCAAGAAAACTTCTAAAGGTGGTTATGCTGATTATTCAACATCACAGTGGTCACGTAGAGAGCGTGCATTGAGCGATGAAGAAAAAGCAGCAGTTGACTCAAACGGTGTGTTTAACTTGTCAGACTTCCTTCCTAAGAAGCCAGGCGAAGTTGAACTTAAAGTAATGAAAGAAATGTTCGAAGCATCAGTAGATGGTGAAGCATACGATATGGACAGATGGGGACAATACTTCCGTCCAGCGGGTGTATCACAACGTACAGGTGATCCAAACAAAGCTCAAAGTACTCCAGCGGCAACACCAGCGCCAGCGGCGGCACCTGCTCCAGTAGCAGAAACTGCTCCGGCTCCTGCAGCAACTACAGCACCAGTGGCTGAAGCGGCTCCAGCAGAAGGTGGCGACAGTGCTAACAGAGCACAGGACATTTTAGCAATGATCCGTAATAGACAACAATAAAGAGTTTATGAGAGTTCCGGCAAAAACCTCCTTACGGTAACCAGCGAGGTCTCTCATACTTTAACAAAGGAAAGGTAATTATGGCAAAAGCGTTTGACGTAACTAAATTTAGAAAAAGTCTTACAAAGTCTATTGAAGGACTTGGTATTGGCTTTAATGATCCTACAGATTGGATCAGCACAGGCAACTATGCACTTAACTATCTTGTAAGTGGCGACTTCCACAAAGGTGTTCCACTAGGCAAGGTAACAGTGTTTGCAGGAGAATCGGGTGCAGGTAAATCATATATTGCTGCCGGTAATATTGTAAAATCGGCACAAGAACAAGGTATCTTTGTAGTATTAATTGACTCAGAGAATGCACTTGATGAAGCATGGCTACAAGCATTAAAGGTAGACACTTCTCCAGAAAAACTTCTTAAACTTAACATGTCAATGATTGATGATGTAGCAAAAACAGTATCAGAGTTTATGAAAGAATACAGAGAGATGGCGGAAGAAGAACGTCCTAAAGTATTGTTTGTAATTGACTCACTTGGTATGTTACTAACACCTACTGACGTTGACCAGTTCCAAAAAGGTGATATGAAAGGTGATATGGGTCGTAAGCCTAAAGCACTAACATCACTTGTACGTAATACTGTTAATATGATTGGTAGTTATAACGTAGGTATGGTATGTACTAACCACACATATGCATCACAGGATATGTTTGATCCAGATGACAAGATTAGTGGTGGACAAGGCTTTATCTATGCATCAAGTATTGTTGTTGCTATGCGTAAACTAAAACTTAAAGAAGATTTAGATGGCAATAAGACTACAACAGTAAATGGTATTAGAGCAGCGTGTAAGGTAATGAAAACTCGTTATAGCAAGCCATTTGAAGCAGTACAGGTTAAGATTCCATATGAGACAGGCATGGATCCATACAGTGGATGTGTTGACTTGTTTGAAGCAAAAGGTTTGCTTAAGAAAGATGGTAATAGACTTAAATATACAGACTTAAATGGAGAGGTCCATTTAGAGTATCGTAGAAACTGGACTGGCGACAAACTAAACATAATCATGGAAGAGCTTGGTAAAGAGCCTGAGACTGTAGAACCAGTCGAAGTCGAGTTAGAGGAGTCAATTGAATCTATAACGGAGTAGAATATGGAAGCAAACATGATAGCAGACATATGGGGTGTCTTAAGCGAGAAGATTGCAGAGAAAGATAAAGCAGAGGCGGCTCAGGAATACGTTAATACATTACTTGATTATGATGTTCCTGAAACAACCTTAGAAGGTATGATGGGTATAGATACATATCTTGATGCTGCACTTGAATATGTTCTTGAAGATGAACCAACTGACGAAGAGGATTGGAATTAATATGACAAATTGGTATGATAAAGTTTCTAAAGATGTAAACAATATTCCTGCGGCCGTAGCATATTACGAAGCAGAATTATTGCAAGCAAAAAAAGAAACAAATATCACAGGTCGTATTGAGAAAGCATCGTCGATGATGCCTGCACTTGTTGAAACTAGATTCGGACAACTTCAAGAGATTGAAGCAATACTAGAATATCTAAATATCGAGCTTCGTCGTTTACGTGCAACACATTTTAGAAAATATGTTGAAAACTATCAACGTCAATTAAGTTCTAGAGATGCTGAAAAATTTGTAGACGGTGAAGCCGATGTTGTTGATTTTGAAAAGATTATAAATGAATTTGCACTACTACGTAACAAATGGCTAGGAATAATTAAAGGACTAGACATTAAACAATGGCAGTTATCTAATATTGTTAAATTAAGAACTGCTGGTCTAGATGATGCATCAATATAAGTATAGAATTAATGGCATATTTAAAAAACAAAAAATTAAAAAAAATATTTAGAAACAAAACAGTTAGTGTGGTTGGAAACGCTAGTTCATTATTTGATAGTGATTATGGCGATCTTATAGATAGTTCTGATATCGTTTGCAGATTTAATTTAGGACCAAATGTAAATTCACCTCTCACTCATGGAACAAGGACAGACTGGTGTATCTATAATAATTATCTTTGGGCAGAAGAAAATAATCTCTTTGATATCGAAAATGATTGTAGTTATATAGAAGTTAATTTTGATGAAGTTAATTTTGATATAGAAAATAAAATTGCGTTTGAAGTTTATCCACTGCCATCACAATCAAAATTAGATCTATTAGAAAAATTAGGCTTAGTCGGATCAGATAAGCCGTCAGTAGGAGTTTATTTCTTACATTATCTTACTCAGTGTAACCCTAAACAAGTTAATATATTCGGGTTTGACTGGAAACACACACATACATGGTACAATAAGGGTCGTAAACGTAAAAAGGATGAACGCAAAAAAGGACACAATTGGGACAAAGAATTAGATTATTTTCAAAAATTTATCGAACCATTATCTCAATATCAATTATATAACCCAGATAAGTAACAGTAAGGAGTACTATATGGCAGAAGTAATAATAGATAATAGACAACCACACTTAGGTGGTAATAACGTTTCATTAAACAGACATACATTTGCTCCAGAAGCATGGGCATATGTTATACAAAAATATAATATTGGATCAGTACTTGATGTAGGAAGCGGGTACGGTCATCATTCAAAATGGTTTGCAGAACAAGGATTAAGGTCTTATGCTATTGAAGGTTTACAACAAAATGTAAACAATGCAGTATACCCGACAAGAAGAGTTGACTTAACAGAAGGTAGTTACACTACACAAGTTGATATGGTAAATTGTATAGAAGTTGTAGAACATATCGAAGAGAAATATATTGATAACTTGTTAACAACATTAACTTGTGGCAAATATATCTTTATGACTCACGGCATTCCCGGACAACGTGGACATCATCATGTAAACTGTCAGTGGCAAGAATATTGGATAGAACATATCGAAGCACGTGGGTTTACTTGGATAGAGGAAGATTCAAAAGAGATAAGAAAACTATGTACTGGTACAAAGCAAAATAACGAGAATGGTAAGCACATTAACGAAAGCGGACTGTTTTTTATAAGAAAGGAAAAATAAATGGGATATAAACCCTCTTATCTTAATTGGATGAACGAACAGATAAATCCAATTTATCCAAATGCAAACGGATTAAAGATGCTAGAACTTGGTAATCAAGTTATTCGTCCAGACAAACAAATACACGAAACTACAGGCAAGGCATATTTTACAAGACTAGGTTACGAGCATACGTCAGTTGATCTTAATGGATTAGACGGTGCACTAGTAAAAGATTTGTCTAAACTTGAAGACTTCACTGAATTTAAAAATTATTTTGATGTAATTACAAATGCCGGAACAATAGAACATGTTGAACCATACGAGTCTCAACATACTGCATTTTTAAACGTTCATAATAGTTTAAAGATTGGCGGCATAGCAATACATATTGGTCCTGAACTTGGAGTAACAAAGCCTGGACATTGTCAATATTATTACGATATTCCTTTTTGGGATAATATGACTAATCATTCTGATTATACTTTTTTAGGAACTACCCTACTATCTCGCTGGCGCTTATACGCTGTAAGAAAAACAGGCGATAAATTTATCGATGCTGATCAATTACATTCTAAGATTCATAGAATGAAAGGCCCAAAGGGCGGCATGTATATAGACGGTAAAGATAAAAAAGCAAAAAATAAATTGAAGACTTAATATGTGCGGATTCGCAGCCACAAATTATAGTGATCCGATAATCTCAAATAAACATTGTCAGCACCGAGGTCCTGACATGACTACTGCTGAAAAAATCCGTGGAGTATATTATCTACATAATTTGTTACATATTACAGGTGAGTTGACTCCGCAACCGTTAATAAAAGATGATGTAGTATGTGTCTTTAACGGAGAAATTTATAATTATACATCATTTGGAAATTATAATAGTGACAGTGAATGTATTATAGATCTATATAATACTAAAGGAGAACATTTTGTAAAAGAACTAGACGGAGAATTTGCATTATGTTTAATTGATTACAAGAAACAAAAACTAATTATTTCTGTAGATACTTTTAGTTGCAAACCACTTTGGTATGAAATGAGAGACGATAAATTTTGTATCGCATCATACAATAGTCAACTAGATGGATTAGGATTTAAGAATGGCAAGAAACTTAAATCAAATACAACACTTGTTTTTAATTTATCTACACTAACACAACTTACTAGTTATGAAAACAGAACATTTGATATAAAACAACACAAAACAACATTTGACGATTGGTTAACAGCATTTAGTAATAGTATTCGTAAACGAACTGCAAATACAACGCAAGGTATGTTTGTAGGTTTAAGTTCAGGTTACGACAGTGGTGCTATAACCTGTGAGTTAGAAAAACAAAATGTTTCCTTTAAAACATATTCCATACTTAATACAGAAAATCCTAAAATTATGGAAAGAAGATTAAAACTAGTTACTAATGCAGAAGCATTTAATCTTACTACAGACGAATACAATCATTGGCAAAAAGAGCTAGATGATAACTGCGAAAATTTTATTTACGGCACTGGTAAAAAGAAATACAACATAAAAGAAGATCAAGCATCAAAAGGCCTAGCAGCAATTTGTCATAGAGCTAATAAAGAGAAAAGAAAAATTTATTTCTCAGGACAAGGTGCAGATGAAATTATAAGTGATTACGGATTTGCTGGAATTAAGAAATATAAGCACAGTGGATTCGGTGGACTTTTCCCTCAAAGTTTAGATGGATTCTTTCCTTGGCATAGTTTTTATGACGGAACCCAAATAAAATATCTTAACAAAGAAGAATATGTAGCAGGACATTTTGGAGTTGAAACTAGATATCCATTCCTTGATAATGACTTAGTACAAGAATTCCTTTGGTTGTCGCACACACTTAAAAATAGTGTATATAAAAGTTGTTTACACGAATACCTTACTAGAAACAATTTTCCTTTTAAACCTTCTGAAAAGAAAGGGTTTAATGTTGGACAAAAAAAGAAAAAGCATAAAACTCTTTAATTTTATCTCCCATTAACTACGCACATAAATACTGCTATGAAAACCATAGTATTAGTAACAGGTGGATTTGATCCACTACATAGTGGACACATTGAATATTTCAAAGCAGCAAAAGAACTAGGTGATGAACTAGTTATTGGATTAAATTCTGATGAATGGTTAACTCGTAAAAAAGGTAGACCATTTATGGCATTTAAAGATAGATGTGCTATAATCAATAGTTTAGAAGTTGTTGATAAAGTATTATCCTTTGATGACAGTGACGATAGTGCGTGTGGTGCAATTTATAAAGTAATGGCTACACATAGCACAGTTAAAATTCTATTTGCAAATGGCGGCGATAGAGAACAAACTAACATTCCTGAATACAAAATATACGGCGATGATCCTAATGTAGAATTTGCATTTGGTGTTGGCGGTACAAACAAAATGAATTCAAGTAGTTGGATTCTTGACGAATGGAAGACACAAAAGACAGAAAGAGATTGGGGATATTGGAGAGTGTTGGATCACAATCCAAAAGCAGGATACAAGGTAAAAGAGCTTGTAATATATCCTGGCAAAAGTTTAAGCGATCAAAAACATTTTAAACGTTCAGAAGTTTGGACAATACTCAAAGGCGTTGTAAAAATTAAAACAGAATGGGATAATAGAATAGATGATGTACATTTGTTACCACATATAAGATCATATGAAATAGATAAAGAAGTTTGGCATCAAGCAAGTAATCCCGGCGGCGTAAATGCACATGTGTTAGAGATACAATGGGGTAGCGAATGTATAGAAGAGGATATAGAAAGACGTGAAACGTAATTGGATTTTTATAAGCAAAGGTAATCAAGACCCTTATATAAATGACTTTGCAAGAGGTTGTGGTGTAAGGACAATCGATAGTAACGACTTTGATTATGATTCTTCAGACGATCCTATTGTGCTAAGAGGTATTCTTAAAAAGAAATGGATGCATAGATGTTGGGAAGATGGTAGAGATTTTTATTATATGGATACAGGATACTTTGGCAACGAAGCAACACAAAGCAATCCAAATGGTTGGAAGTATTGGCACAGAATAGTTAAAAACGATTTGCAACATAACGATATAATAAAACGCCCTTCTAACAGATTTGATTCGTTTAAAAGAAAGTTTACTCCGTGGAAGAAAGACGGAAGAAAAATTTTAATTGCAGCACCCGACGAAAAACCAATGAAGTTTTATGAAAAAGATTTAGAACAGTGGATTGAAGATACAACTGCTGAATTAAAAAAGCATACTGACAGACCTATAGAAGTAAGAACAAGAAGTAAAAATAGAGTAGACCGAACAGTAAATGATACACTACAAGAAGCACTAGATAACGATGTATACGCACTAGTTACATTTAATAGTAATGCTGCTGTAGAATCAGTATTTCATGGGGTTCCTGTTTTTCCTTTAGCACCAACTAGTGCTGCTTCTCCTGTTGGTTTAAAAGATTTATCTGAAATAGAAAACCCGTACTATCCGGACCAAGATAAATTATATGAATGGGGTTGTCATTTGGCTTACGGACAATTTCATATAAGTGAGTTAAAAACAGGTAAGGCTAGAAGGATATTAGAACAATGAAAGTATTTGTAGGATACGATACAAGAGAAGATATTGCATATCAAGTATGTAAGCACAGCATTCTTGCAAGAAACAAAGACGTAGATGTACGTCCTCTCAAACAACAAGAATTAAGAGATGCAGGGTGGTATACAAGACCCGTTGACAAATTAGCATCTACTGAATTTACGTTTACAAGATTTTTGATACCAGAACTAACTAACTTTAAAGGTTGGGCAGTGTTTATGGATAGTGATATGATATTAACAACAGACATTGCAGAACTGTTTGCACAAGCAGATGACAAGTACGCTGTTATGTGTGTACAACACGATTATAAAGTAACTGAAACCACAAAGATGGACGGGCAAAAACAAACTATATACCCACGTAAAAATTGGAGTTCAATGGTATTGTGGAACTGTGGACACCCTAGTAACAAAGTTGTTGATCAAGACTTTGTAAACGAAACCGAACTCAACGGAGCATATATGCATCGCTTCAGTTGGTTAAAAGATGAAGAAATTGGTAGCATTGATCACACATGGAACTATCTAGTAGGCGTGTATAACGACATTGAAAAACCAAAACTAATACACTATACTGAAGGCGGCCCTTGGTTTGAAAATTACAGAGACTGCGAGTTTCACCAGTTATGGAAAGATGAATTGTATAGTATGATGGAAGACGAGGTTTAATGGCAAACAAACTTAGTTTAGAAGAATCACTAGTTATAGGTTCTGGCGGTAAGTTAACTACAGACCCTAAAGATACTTCTAAACCTCTTGTTGTTAGAGGCGTTATCAAAAAAGATCATGTAAATGAATGCATTAGAATAGGTAGAGATTTTTATTACATTGATACAGGCTATCTTGGTAACTTTGTTAGTAAAGGAAATCCAAGCGGTAAAAAACTTTGGCACAGAGTAGTTAAAAACGAAAACCAGCATTCTAAAATAAGAAATGTTCCAACTGACAGATGGCAGAAACTACTAGAACAAGACACTAGTCTTAGTTGGGCAGGATGGAAAAATAATAACAAGAAAATTTTATTAGTTTTACCTAACCCCAAAGCATGTAGATATTATGGAATAGATTATGATACGTGGGTAAAAGAAACTACTTCAAATATTGAAAAGTATAGCAACTTACCAATTGAAGTAAGAGTAAAAGGATCAAGATCCGCAAGAGTAAAAGAATACACAATATACGATGCTTTAGACAGCGGAACATATGCAACAGTAACTATGAATAGTATGGCTGCAATGGAATCTGTAGTACATGGTGTTCCTGCATTTGTAAGTGTTCCGTGTGCCGCAAGTCCTTTAGCATCGCATAGCATTAAAAATTTATCAAACCCATTTAAGCCAAATCAACAAGTTATAGAACAACAATGTGCAAGCCTAGCCTACGGGCAGTTTACTATTGAAGAAATAGAAAACGGTACAGCATACGAACTAACGGAAAAATATTCATGAAACTTTTATTAAACGATAAAGAAATTGCACATTTTTTAATAAGTCTAATATCTATTCAAAAGAAAATAGACGAAAAAGTTATCTTTACAGATTTTAATTTAAAAGAGGTTACTAACCAGTTTGCAGACAGAGATGCATCACGTAAGCGTCGAGCTGAGTCAAAAGGACAAGATTATATTTCACAAAAAGACTGTATGGATGATGCTGGCAAGAAAAAATTCTATGAAAAATTAATCAAAGGAGTAAGTAGAGATTTAGAACTGTATGTTAGAACTGTTAAAGAAATAAAAGTAAAAATTAAAGAAGATATATTCCACGGTGTTCATAACAACATAGAAACGTTTATAGAAAGACTAGGTAAGGAATATATTTTTGAAAAATATCAGCAAAGTTCTTATAAAAATTTTGTAAAAGGTACAGGTAATACATTAACAAAAAATCCTGAACTAATAAGAAGAAAAGAGTTCAACAACTATAAAGAAGATTGTTTAATTAGAAATACTGTAGGTAATGAAGAGTTATTAGTAACAAAAATTGATAAAAAATATCCTATGTGGTTTATAGATAGTGGATATACTAACTTTCTTGAACCGAATAAAAAATGGCATAGGCTAATACGTAATCATATGCACTTTGGTAAATCATTTGATGCTCCTACAAGTAGATTAAAAAACTTTCCTATTTTTCCTGTGCCGTGGCGCAAGAATGGTGAGATAATTTATGTAATAGAACCTGGACCATTTGCAGCAAATGTTTTTCATGTAGATTTAAAAACATGGAAGTATGATGTTGCTAAAGAGTTAAGAAAATACACAGACAAACGTATTGTATTTAGAAAGAAAGCACCTCTTAGACAACGTCCTAAGTTAATTAAGCAGTTATTAGACGAAGATTACTGTTGTATAGTAAGTATTAATAGTAATGCTGCTACAGAAGCAATATGGGCTGGTATACCTGCAATAACATTAGGAACACATATAACAAACCCTGTGACTAGAAACAAACTCAGTGATATAAACGATCTTTATTATGGAGATATATCTAAATGGTTGTGTATGCTAAGTTATAGTCAGTTTACTAAAGAAGAATTAATGAATGGAACAGCAAAAAGGATAGTTGATAAGTATCATGGTTAATTTTACAGCAGTAGCATACTTTGGCGGTATTCCGCCTAACAATAACAATGCAGAAAAACCTTTAATACTTAATAACTTCCTACAAGGTGTACAAGCAACTAGCGATCGTGCAATTGCGCATCAAGGATTTAATACTATAGATTGTGATGTTGCACTTATACAAGGGTTTGTTCATGAACACGGTAAGACAGCACCGCACTTGCAGTTGCGACAGCGTGCAGTAGAGCAACAGTTAAAAGCAGGAAAAAGAAGTTTGATAGTTGACAGTAATCTATTTCTTTACGCTGATCCAGGTAATACTAAACACTATCTTAGATACAGTTTTGACGGTGTATTTCCTAGTACAGGGTATTATTTTACTGAAGAAGTTGACCCAACACGTTGGCAAAAGATTAGTGCTAACCTTGGACTCAGGTTAAAACCATATAGAACAAATGGCAATCATATACTAGTATGTTGTCAACGTAATGGTGGGTGGAGTATGAAAGGTGTTCCTGTACAAAACTGGTTGGATCAAACTATCAAACAAATACAAATGTTTACTGATAGACCTATTGTTGTAAGGCCTCATCCTGGTGATAAGAAATGGCGTAACTATCTTTTACTTAACAAGTATACAAATGTTACATTAAGCACACAACATGTACTACAGGATTTACAAAATGCTTGGGCAACAGTATTGCACAATAGTAGTCCAGCAGTTGCAAGTTCAATTGAAGGTGTACCTGTGTTTTTAACTAATTCAGAAGAAAGCCAAGCAGCAGATGTTTCTAATACTAATCTAAAAAGATTAGAAGATCCAAAAATGTTTGATAGACAAGCATGGATTGAAAAACTTTCTATGTGTCATTGGAATTTTGATGAATTAAAATCTGGCGAAGCCTGGCAGTTTTTTAGAAAATTTATTTAAACTGTTGCCAATAAGGTTCTGTTCTTGGAACTTTTAAATCGTCTCTTTTACTTTGTCCAAGTTGTTTTCTACCACCTTTAAGATGATCTAGATATGCACCCCACTCGCAGTTTATTAGTGGGTGACCTTCACCTGTACTCATACCCGGTCTTGGTCTAATATCATTTAATGATGCTGCCCAATCAGTTTGTTTAAAATTAGGGAAGCGTGTTCTTACACCATCAAATACAAAACTGTCATGCCATTCTGCCATTGAAAAGATGCCGCCATTGCCTTCTGCATCATCATATACACGTTGAAATTCTTTTAAAAAGTTTATGGTGTTTTTAGAAGTTAGCCGCATAGCGTATAATCCACATTCACTATACTTTCCTTTTCTTCCTAAGTAACAAAGATCCTGATTGGCTGGTAGAAATCTTAATATTTGTTTTTCTGATATAGGACTGTGACAAATGGTATCTGCATCCATCCACATTAACCATTCCGTATTGCATTCTTTGGCACAAGAAAAAATACTATAAACTTTGTGTGCAAAACGAACAGCATGCCATTTAAATCCTTTACCGCTATCTTTTCTTTTGCTTCTAATTGGATCAGCAGATACATCGCCGTTCGCTTTAGGTACGCCGTTCCATTTATTTTTAAATGCTACAAGCTCAGGACTAGATTGATGTAAGTCTTTAACAATTAAGTTTGGTGCAGATTCAGTTACTGTGCAATCTTCTGCGTACACATACAACTTAATACTACTAGGCCAATTTTTTAAGAATGATTCTATCATTCGTTTTCCATAGGTATCGTAACCCTGTTTATGAAAAGTAGTGATAACTGTTATATTCATTTTAAACTCCTCTCGAACTCCACTGATGCATAACTCCTAACTGTGCAACTGCTACATATCCTAATTGATATAATACTTTAGTATATTTCCTTTCAAGTACATCGTTACCTTCAATAAACACATCAGGGCCTTTAGTTAGTAACGGAGATATATTATCTATAAATTCAACTTTATTTAAATCAATAAAAATTCCGCTTACGTTGGCTAACTGAAATACACTTTGAAAATCTTTTCTTTGTATAAGATTTTTTTCTTTAAGTTCTAGTGTACTTTCTAGTAGAAACACTGTATTAAACATACCTAAAAAGTCTTGAATATGTCCAAAGCCGTCTCCGATCACAAGGCAGTCGTTTGGATGATTTCTTATGTTTTTTGATATTCTTTTTTGAAATTTATTCATTCTAAACCATTAAATACTACTATATTTATTGGAGACATCATGCGTTTCAAACTTTTCCGACAGCACGGAGCACTAAACAGTCCTAGCATATTTGATGCATTTGAACAAGGACTTAAAGCACAAGGACATCAAATAGTAGATAGTAACGAAGATGTTGCTGTTATATGGAGTGTGTTGTGGCATGGAAGAATGAGTCCTAATCAACAGATCTACGAAGCATGTATTAAACAAAATAAACCTGTCATAATAATTGAAGTAGGAAATTTAAAAAGAAATGTAACTTGGAGAATTTGTCTAAATCACATTAACGGATTAGGAGAATTTGCATCTAATACAAATTTAGACCCTGATCGACCTTCGAAACTTGGGATAAAATTGTACGATATACAACCTGACGCAAGAAGAAAACAAATCCTAGTAGCAACACAGCATGGAAAAAGTTTGCAGTGGCAAGGCATGCCTTCTATGACTGATTGGACTATGCAAACAATAGATAAGATTAGAAAAATTACAAATCGACCTATTATTATTAGGCCGCATCCAAGGTCACCAATGCCAGGAATTGAACACGAATTTAAAAATGTAATTAGGCAGGATCCAGTCAAGTTAAATGGATCCTATGACGACTTTGATATTCAATATAATTACCATTGCGTAATAAATCACAATAGTGGTCCTCCAATACACGCTGCAATCGCAGGAACACCTGTAATTTGTGATAAGTCAAGCCTTGCTTATCCGGTATCAGATACTATGGAAAATATTCTTAATCCCACATTACCAGATAGAAAAGACTGGTTAATAAAATTATGTCACACAGAGTGGACCGTAGAAGAAATTCAACAAGGTATACCTATTAAACGAATAGAAAAGTTTATTAAAATGCAAGTAAGTTATTGACTTCTTAGCTCAACTACGTTATAATAACAGCATGTTAAACAGATTCTATATTGAAGAAATATTCTTGGAATTTTATTCCACTATGCAAGAAAACCGTCTTGGCATGCAACCTCATGATTTAAGAGCAGCATCTAGTTTTAATTTAACATTAGCAGAAGGTAAAGATATTACAGAAAAGCAAGGTGCATATATTTTAAAAATACTTACAAAATATAGAAATACCTGCGCTCAGTTTTACGATTATAGAGACTTATTAGAAAATCCTGTATGGTCTAAACCGTTTAGAACAGTTGATAACAGAAAACTTGTATGGGTTGAACAAGACAAAGAAAAAGCGCATTGGATTTGCTTAAAGTTTCCTTTTGCGTTTAAGGCAGAGTTTGATGAAAGCATTGGAAAATCTGATGAATACATGATTGCTATGAGTCTTTGGGATCAAGAAAGAAAGATTAGAAAATTATCGTTGTATGATTTTAATCTAGTAAATTTAATTGAGTTTTTAAAAAATAAAGACTTTGAAATAATGGACAGTGCAGTTGAAGCACTATCACAAGTTGAAGAAGTTTGGAACAATCAAGATCAATACATAAAAACAATATCAGATATAAATGGCGAAATTAGATTGCATAATGCCGTTGACGAAACACAAAGATATTTTAATAAACATAAAAATAATAAGACAAATAATGATTTGATGCTTGCTAAAAATTTAGGACATCTTTATTACGGTAAGAAAAGTACAGTTTGGAAAAAAATAGCAAGTAATAAAACAAATATATTTCATTGTAATGATATACAAAAATTCTTAAAAATATGTTATGGAGTTACAGGAAAAATTGTTATTTTGCTAGACAAACCTTTACAAAATGCTCCTGATCATGCAATTGAATGGATTAAACAGTTAGCAGATAACATTGATGCAGGCGGTTATAATAAAACAGATTTTAGAGTTTGCTTCAGACCTAGTAACAAAACAGATAAAGATTTTAACAATTGGGTAAGCGAAAATGGGTTTGGCGGCAAGATTGATACTGCTAAGTTTTTGATATTCAGAGAAAAACCTGCAAAGTGGTTGTTCAAAGACGAAAAAGATGTTATAATAGTTGCAAGTAACGAACTTCTACCTGGACTAAATTCAAGTGGTAAAGCAATGCTTAAATCACATCCTTGTGTAATATACATTGGTGATTATAAGCCTGTTAAACAATATGGAGAAACAATAGTTGAACTGTAAGTTAATTATAAAAGACGAAGTAAACGTAAAGTTTGAAGGACTTGCTGTTGAAACACGCAGAAAGATTGTAAACAAACTTAAATTTGATTTACCTTATGCACGTCATATGCCTGCCTTTAAACTAGGCAGATGGGACGGCACTGTTAGTTTCTTTGGTATTGGTGGTAATGGTTTTGTAGCACATCTTGACATTGCATTGCCTATAGTTGAAGAGTCAGGATATGATATAGAAGTAATTGATCAGCGTAATCCTACTAAATTAGACTTTGAGAAAATTACAGAAAACTATTGGGCCGACCAAGGTATATGTTGGCCAGAAGGACATGCTGAAGCAGGCAAGCCTGTTATTCTTCGTGATTATCAATATGATGTAGTTAACAAGTTTTTAGAAAATCCACAAAGTTTACAAGAAGTAGCAACTGGTGCAGGCAAAACAATTACAACTGCTACCCTTTCGCATCTATGCGAGCCTTATGGTCGTACAATGGTTATTGTGCCAAATAAAAGTCTTGTTGTGCAAACTGAAGAAGATTATAAAAACTGTGGACTAGATGTAGGTGTATATTTTGGTGATAGAAAAGAATTAAATCATACACATACTATTTGTACATGGCAAAGTCTTAATGTGTTAGATAAGAAAAAACATGATACTGATAGCCTAACACTTGCTGAATTTACTGAAGGAGTAAGTGCAGTAATCATAGACGAAGTGCATCAAGCAAAAGCAGACGTACTTAAAAAGTTACTTACTGTAAACTTTCGTAATGCTCCTATACGTTGGGGACTAACTGGTACAGTGCCTAAGGAAAAGTGGGAGTTTCAAGGTATACTTGCAGGTATTGGCCCTGTGATTAATAACGTATCAGCACACGACTTACAAGAACGAGGTGTGTTAGCAAAACTTGATATACAAATTTTACAAACAAAAGACATTGAAGAATTTAGAAATTATCAAGAAGAATATACATGGTTAGTTACAGATGAAAAGCGATTAACATATATTAGCGATCATATTAAGAAAGTTGCAAACAACGGTAATACACTTGTACTTGTAAACAGAATAGACACAGGTAACAAGTTAATAAAAAATATACCAGATGCTACATTTATCAAAGGAGATGTAAAACTTGATGACCGTAAAGAACAATATGACGAAATTAAAACAAGTAATGGCAAAATCATTGTTGCTACTTACGGAGTTGCCGCTGTGGGTATTAACATTCCTAGGATTTTTAACCTTGTTCTTATTGAGCCAGGTAAGTCGTTTGTTCGTGTTATTCAGTCAATTGGCCGCGGGATACGAAAAGCAGAGGACAAAGATTTTGTCCAGATTTGGGATATAACTTCTACTTGCAAATATGCAAAAAGACATCTTACAGAAAGAAAAAGATTTTATAGAGAAGCAAAATATCCATACTCAGTAACAAAGGTGGATACATGAAAGTAAACAACGACATAAAAATAAAACATGATGTAAAATTTACATCAGTTACTAGCGGAACAAGAGAGCACTTTGTTTCAGATATTGTAAAGAACAATAACTTAAAATTAGGTGCAGAAATAGGCGTACGAACAGGCAAAACAACTTTTCACATTTTAAATAATAATCCACAGTGTGAAATATATGCAATAGACAAAGATATAAACCAATTTTTTAACGAAGATATAAAACAAAAATATGGGTATCGTTTAAAAACATATGAAACAGATAGCAGAGTATCACCAGAGTTTGTCGAAGATTATTCTTTAGACTTTTTCTTTATTGATGCTTCGCATACATACAAAAACGTTAAAAAAGATTTACAAGCCTGGTTACCTAAACTGAAACCTACAGGTTGGATGATGGGTCATGATATCGATTATCCATCTGTAGAAGCAGCAGTAAAAGATGTTATAGGATACTACGAAGTTGGTCCGGATAATGTTTGGTTTGCTAAACAAGACAAGGTATACATAGGAATACAGGAGAACTAATGAGAATATTAACCTTAGAGAACAAAGCATTTGACTTGAATGAATTGCCAGAAGAAGTAGAAGAAGATGCTAGATTTAGTGTGTTGGATAATTCGGATCCTAAAAATCCGGACTTCTTTTTCCAACCACTTATATTTTTAGAATCATTTAACAGCCCAGCCATATTGATGAAAATTGGTGGTCTGGAAGTTAAGATGCCTTTGGATTGGTCAATACTAGTTGGAGATAGTGAAAGCGGGTGTGACCCAGAAATATTGCCGCTTACATCTATTAACGAAAGAGGATTTGAAGCATTTGTTTTTAATCCAATTAAAGGATATAAATTAGATTGGGCTGATATAGAAATAATTAACATCTATCAAGATGTTAGATGGTACTTTCCAAAAATGAAAAACGGACAGTTACTAACAATTCCACTACATAACGAGTACAATCCTCCATGTGCATTTTTTGTAAAAGAAATAAGCAGACAATCAGAAATAGTTTCTGTAGGAGATTTGATGTGATAAGTATTGACAACACCGAAAAGAAAAGGAAGGTATATGACTATGAAAGCAGGTAAAATATGGGGGCAAACAGAACTTATTCATGCAAACGGTGTACTAGAGTTTCATCGTATCGAATATAAAGCAGGTTATAAATGTTCAGAACACGAACACGAATTTAAATGGAACGGTTTCTACGTAGAGTCAGGTAAAATGATTGTACGTGTTTGGCAAGACGATCAAGACGGGCTTGTAGATGAAACTATTCTTGGACCAGGCGAGTTTACACAAGTAAAGCCAGGAAAGATACATCAGTTTGAAGGACTAGAAGATGGAGTTGCTTTCGAATTGTATTGGGCTGAATTCAATCATAACGATATTGTTAGACGCACTGTCGGAACTAAAATTAAAGGTAGTAAATGAAAGTTGGAATAATAGGTTACGGTTGGATAGGAAAGGCAACTCAACAACTCTTTCCAGATGCACAAGTATATGACAAATATATAGAAGGTTATACAAAACCTTTAGAAAATTGTGACATTGCGTTTCTTGCTGTACCTACTCCGTGGAACCAAGGAGACGGACTAGATTGTTCTGCTGTAGAAGATGCAATAGCAACATGTGGTGCTGACTTTATTGTAATTAGAAGTGCAACACAGCCAGGATTTGCAGACGAAATGGTTAAGAAATACAAAAAGAAAATAGTTGTACAACCAGAATACCTAGGCGAAACACCTAATCATCCTTTCTTGCAAATGGATTCAAGACAGTTTATGATTATAGGCGGAGAAGCAGAAGATAGAAGAAAAGTTATTGAATGTTATCAACAAGCCTACAATGCAAACATTACTATTAGACAAGTAACAAGATACGAAGCAGAAATTATTAAATTTACAGAAAATCGTGCAATATTTTACAAGGTTATGCAGTGTCAAGAACTGTATGATACATGTGAAGCAGCAGGGGTAGATTACTACACAATACGTGATGCAGTATACGGTGACGATCCAAGACAAAACTTATGGTTCAGTTTTGTATTTCCTAAAAATAGAGGAGCCAACAGTAAATGCATTCCTAAAGATATCTATGGTTGGTGTGCATGGGCAGAAAGCGTTGGGGTTGATCCTAAAGCAACAAAATCCTTACTAGAATACAATCAGTTCTTACTCAGCAAAGATTAATTAGAAATGATTAATAAAATTACTACAGTTATAGCAGGCGATGCAAATTTTAAAAAATATGTAGACAAAGCAGTTGCATATTCTAAAAATGTTGGTTATGATCCTGTAGTTTATGATTTAGGTGGACTAGGTTACGGAACTCCTTTTGATGCAAGAGTTAGTCCTAAGGTTGGAGCAAAAATTCCTTCAAAGCCTGGAATGATCATGGAAACATTAAAAAATGTAGAAATAAATGATTATGTAGTATGGATCGATGCTGATGCATTGATTGAAGATCGCATAGATGAAATAATGTTTGACTATGACATAGGAGTAACTGTTAGACAACCTAAACAGAAAGAAAATAGTTTGCCTATCAATGCAGGTATTGTGTTTGTTAAGAAAACATCCGCAGCAATTAAGTTTGTTGAGGATTGGATTAAGTTATGCGAAACTAGTGTAAGCGATCAGCAAGAACTTAATAAACTTTGCTGTGTTACCACAAAGGACACAAATAAAACAGTGGTAAGAAACAATGCAAACATACATGTATTCGAATGTAAAATTTATAATAATTTTTATTTTGCGAAGAAAAAAACACCGCATGCTAAAATAAAACATTATAAAAGTAAACTAAGACACCTTTGGCCGGAGTAAACATGAAAATATTAGTAACAGGTAGTAACGGATACATAGGAAAACATCTATGTAAAATGTTAAGTGGAAAGTATGAATTACATGGAATTGATCTAGATGATGTAAGCCATACGGCATATCTTACTAAGTATTTTCCAATTAATATTGATGAAAAATTTCAATTAACAGATGAATACGATTGTGTAATACATTTGGCAGCACTAGTCAGAGTTGGAGAAAGTGTTAGCCAGAGAGCAAGGTACGAAAAAACAAATATAATAGGAACACGCAACGTGTTAAACGGAGCAAATTATAAAAATTTTATATTTGGATCAACAGGTGCTGCTGCAACACCTACATCTCCGTATGCTTTAACAAAATTAAAGGCAGAGGGCGAAGTAGAAGAAGCATGTACCAATAATGACAAGCCGTACACTATGTTTAGATTTTATAATGTAACCGGCACTGATGGGTTTGCTGCAACAAATCCAGATGGCTTGTTTTTTAAACTAAATGAAGCCATTGAAACTGGTGAATTTTCAATTTATGGTGGAGATTACGAAACTAGAGACGGTACAGCAATACGTGATTATGTACATGTCAACGAAATTTGTAGTGCATTAAAAAAAGCAATTACTGCACCTTCTAATTCTATAGAAAATTTAGGACACGGTAAAGGTTATACAGTAAAAGAAATCGTAGACACTTTCAAGGAAGTAAACAGAGTAGAATTTGACGTAATAATTGAAGATAGACGTGAAGGTGATCCTCCAAAAAACGTTTTAGACTCAGTTTCAATTTATATGGAAGAACTTTACACATTGGAAGATTATTTAAAAATTTAATTGACAACTACTCTTTGTCATGTTAAAATAAAAGAGTAAATTTAACTAAAAGGAGAAGATAATGCTTCATAAAATTAGTCAAATGTGTGATAAAGTTAATGTTATGTATGATAAGTCTATGGTACTTAGACGCCTAAAATACGACATTCCAAAAGATCAACAAGACACCAATGCAATCGATATGTTGGTTGATGATATACAAGCACTAGCACGTGATATTGCACATGACCAGTTACCATATATAAAGTTGGATGACTAAGATCTACGAATCACCAGATGGCGGCGAAACTGTCTTCGAACGCGATACAGACACTGGCAAACGCACGATAGTTCAAAAGAAAATGTATCCAGATTGGTATATTGACGATCATCAATTCAGCGAAATACAACATAAAGCAGTTAGGGGAAATAAAGTCTTGCAAAAAACACTAAAAGAGCTTAAACTGTTATATATGTTAACTAAGGATCCTGAGAATGACTAAACAGCCTGGACTAAAACTAAATGAGATTTTAGCAGCCGTTGATTTGAATGGTAAAGATGTATGGGATGATTTGTCAGAAGAGCAACGTAAAAGTATTGTTTTCTTCACGCTTAACCGCTATATAAGCAACGTACAAGGGTCTAGAGAAGATAAGGAGCACTTTGTACTGCTAGGCAACGAACGCTTTAATAAGAACCTGTTCCTGCTGTTAAACAAGCATAATAAATTACTATGGCAACTAGCATGCAGTTGTGGACATGAATCAAAAAAAGTGTTTTTCCATAAATGGATGAAACTAACAAAAAGCAAAAACAAAAAGGCAGAGTTTTTAGGCAAACTGTATCCTAATATGAAACAGCAAGATTTGGATGCAATGAGCGAAATTACAACAGATAAAGAGATCAAAGAATACTGTAAAGAATTAGGCTGGGATAAGACAGAAATCAATGCAATCAAATTATAAATGTGATTATTGCAAAAAAGAATTTGCAAAAGAAAAAACATTATTCGTACACGTATGTGAGCCGAAGAGACGCCACTTGGCTAAAAATGAAAAGCATGTACAATACGGTTTACTTACATTTAGAAGATTTTATGAGTTTAATAATCCAACTGCAAAAGCAAAAACATTTGATGACTTTGTAGGAAGTCCTTACTATAATGCCTTTGTAAGGTTTGGTAGTTTTATGTCTAACGCTAATCCTATATACCCAGAAAAATTTATAGACTTTGTTATAAAGAGCGGAGTGAAACTAGATCATTGGTGCCGTGATGAATTATATGATGCATATCTAAAAGAATTATTAAAAATTGAACCTGCTGATGGTGCAATACAAAGAACAATAAAAACTATGATGGATTGGGCGGACGATAATGAAGCAACATGGAATCATTATTTTAGTTACTGCAATCTAAACAGAGCAACACACGATATTAAAGAAGGCAAAATATCTCCATGGTTACTTTTACAAAGTAAGACAGGAAAAAAGATGTTGAAAACTATGAATGATGAACAACTATCAATAATAGGAGATATTATTAGTCCCCAATACTGGATAGGCAAATTTAAAAAACTTCCTGCAGATGTTGAGCTTGTGAAAGAAGTAATAGCGGAGGCAAAAATAGATGCCTGATATAGATATAGATTTTTTAGATAGAGAAAAAGCATTATCTCATTTTAAACATGTTCGTGCAAGACGTGAAGATGATGGTAAGGTACTTAAACACAACACAGGAGTTTACATGCACGAGGTTCCTTTTGATCCTAAAAATAACTTGTGTAGTGTAGAGTATGATAAAGCCGAAGATAACGGTTTGTTTAAACTTGATTTCTTAAATGTATCGTTATACAAAGGGATCAAGAACGAAGAACACCTAACAAAATTAATGGATAAGGAACCACTATGGGAACTGCTAGAACAGGACGATTTCTCAGACTTGCTCTTTCACGTCAACGGACATGGTATCATCTTAAGAAAACTGAAACCAACAAACATACCACAGTTGGCAGCGGTACTAGCGATGATACGTCCGGCGAAGAGACATCTGATAGAAAAGACGTGGTCGGACATAATGAACGAAGTGTGGACAAAACCTGAAGGTAATGAATACTTCTTTAAAAAATCTCATGCAACAGCATATGCGGCAGCAGTTGTTGTACAGATGAACTTAATTTGCGAGCGATTATATGAACTATGAAATGAACGATTACAGAAAGCCCCCTAGAAAACCTAAATTAGGTAAATGGCCTTTTTGGTGTGTTCCTGAATTCTGGGCATTACAATACGTAACTAGACTTGCATTAGTATTGTTTGTTTTACCATTCTTGTTCGGAATGACATTTACATCCGGCGGAATATTCTTAATGTTTACAGTGTATGATTATGTAACTTACCGTTCACTTAAGACGGCTTTCGGACTAGAGTAATTGACTTCCGTTTAATTCTTTTAATTATGATATTGTTTAAACTTGTAATTGGACCATGTAAGACTATTACATCTTTTGTAGCAAAATTGCGTATTGTATATGCAAATGCTTGTATTTCAGTACGTAAAAATATATTAATAGGAATTTGTCTGTTTGACTCCCACCACCATGCTTCTCCTAATTCTAGTATGTTGCTTCTTTCTTTATCAGTATGGCACAATTCATAGTCGTAAAAGCTCGTGACATTGCTGTCTTGGTTTATTATTATTCCCACATATTCCTTCTCAGAGTGTGTTAATACGCTGATAAACGGGAAGTTCTCTTGTAAATTTTCTGTTATTCTCATTATAGTGTTAGGTAGTTCTCATCGATAAATAGTATAAAGGTTCATGTTAAACATATGCAAATTAACTCAATATATTTATATCCAAACAAGTTGGATGTTTACACAAGTGACACAGCAACTTGGACTACGGAGAGAAACAGAATGGTATACAATCGTAATCTAAAGGTCTATAGAGGATCAGACAATCGCATTGATCTACAACTACGCAACAGCGATCAAAAAGCGTATAATGCTACAGGCAGCACTATTATTTTTAATTTAGTGAACAACGACACACAAGATTTAGTTGTAAGAAAAGATTGTAGTGTAGATGACATCAGTATAGGCAGAGTATACGCTACTATTACAGAAGAAGAATTATTAGACTTAGAACCAGGATATTACTCATATAGTTTCCACAAAGAAACTAGATCTAACGTAGATAGTACTGACTACAAAGTTGATTCAAAGACACCTCTATACATGGATAGTCAATATGGTGCTATTGGCACTGTAGAAATAATAGGTGGCATGGAAGGTAAACCTTATGATACTAAAACTGTTGACACGTTCAGAAAAATTACTAATTTTGATGTACCATCAGAGACATCATCTGGTGATCCATTAGATAGTCCACGTCCAAACTTTGCACAAAATTATAATACATCGGGATACGAAGAATATTTTGTTAGTAGCACAATAGAAGCAAACCCAAGAATGTCTACACCACAGAGTTTACACACATTCCAATTTTACTACAATAACTATATTGGAGATGTAGTACTTCAAGGAAGTTTGGGAGAAGGTGGTAATCCAATTGAAGGATCATGGACAAATATTAATACATTTACAATTACAGCAGCCAATTTAAATGAATTCCATAATATTACAGGAAAGTATAATTGGTTTAGAATTAAACACACTCCGGACGAAAAAAACACAGGAACAGTTGACAAAGTATTATATAGATAGTATAATACATGTATGACGTTGGTTCTAGATACATTTCAGACACTTATTCCGCCTCGGGCAAAAAGCAATCCAAGCGGTTGGACTAGTTTTAATGCTCCGTGTTGTCATCATCGCGGACATAGCACTGACAAGCGTAAGCGTGGTGGACTTAGATTTGATACAGGCGTAGTTTTTAACTGTTTTAATTGTAAGTATACTGCTAGTTGGCAACCTGGCAGACCGTTGTCTGAAAAATTTAAATCTTTGTGTAGATGGTTAGGTGCATCCGAAGACACTATCAATGTAATGATATTCGAAGCATTGAAAACAGAATCACCAGACTATGCACCAAGAGAGTCACAAGCAAGAATTACGTTTACAGAAAAAGCATTACCGGAGAATTCATTAAAAATTAGTGAATGGCTTGATGTTGATTTTAAGGGTAATGTAATACTAGAAGAAAATTTAGCAAAAGTAGTTGCATACATTTACGATAGAGGATTTGATCCAACAAGTAAAAATTTTTACTGGAGTCCTGAAGATGGTTACCAGGATAGAGTGATTATTCCTTTTTACTATAAGGGGAAGATAGTTGGCAATACTGCACGTAAGACAAGAAGTGGTCGTCCTAAGTATTTGAGTGATCATCATAATCAATTTGTGTATAATGTTGACGCACAACAAGAAGATCAGAAATTTATATTTGTAACTGAAGGTCCATTTGATGCACTAGCAATAGATGGTGTAGCATTACTAACAAATAATATTGCGGAACAACAATATAGAATTATACAAGGACTAGGACATGAAGTTATAGT
>Ga0307488_10000751_pt1 | contig 26940 bp, 27 predicted proteins | sample SB02metaG_FD_202248 | JGI IMG/M metagenome (GOLD analysis project Ga0307488, IMG submission 202248) | Sea-ice brine microbial communities from Beaufort Sea near Barrow, Alaska, United States - SB 0.2 | ecosystem: Environmental > Aquatic > Marine > Coastal | place: USA: Alaska | collected...
TTAAACTCGATGTTAGAATTATTGGTGATGAGTACAAAGAAAAAAACTATACAGGAAGAGGCTATTGCGAAGAAAAGGGAATAGATATCTATTATAATGCTAGAAATCATAGGTTCTCTTCGAGTGGGCTTAGAAAGCAAGTAAAATCAATAGAAGAAAATAAATAACAAATGGAATTTAAAGAGTTTTTAGAAGTTAATAAAAATAAAAAAATAGTCGGTGTTCAAGGTCTTGGATTTGTAGGAGCTATAATGTCACTTGTATTAACAAACTGTACTGACGAAAATTATGCCGTTATTGGAGTGGATATAAATCAAGATATAGTAGACTCTCTTAATAATGGTAAATTGCATATATCATCAAGCGATCCTAAAGTCGAAACATATTTTAAAAATACAATTGTTAAAAGAAATTTATTTGTTACAAGTGACTCAAGTTATTTTTCAAAATGTGATATAATAATTGTTGATATAAATCTTGATGTTAAAAAGAATGATGATTTCAAAATTAACAATACGAATGGTTATGATATAATAATTGAACCTTTTAAGAAAGGAATGGAGTTGATAGGAATGAACTGTAAAAAGGATGTATTAATTATAATCGAAACTACCGTTCCACCTGGGACCTGTGAAAAAATTGCATATCCTATCATTTTAGAATCATTAAAGGAAAGAGGTTTAGAAACTAATTTATTAAAACTAGGTCATTCATATGAAAGGGTAATGCCTGGTCCAAATTATATTGATTCAATAGAGAATTTTCCCAGGGCGTATTCTGGAATTAATAGTGATTCTAAAATAGCAACAGCTAAATTTTTAAGCACAATAATTAATGTTGAGCAATTTCCATTACAACCTCTTAAAAATATAACATCTTCAGAAACAGCTAAAGTTTTAGAAAATTCTTACCGTGCGATGAACATAGCCTTTATCGATGAATGGAGTAAGTTTGCGGAGGTTAGTGGAGTAGACTTGTTTGAAGTTATTGACACAATAAGAATTAGACCAACGCATAAAAACATAATGTACCCAGGTTTTGGAGTTGGAGGATATTGCTTAACTAAAGATCCTTTACTAGCTAGTTGGTCATCTCAAAAACTTTTTAATTCCAACAAATTAATACAAAGTGAATCATCCGTAGCTATAAATGATAAAATGCCTTTTCACATAATAAAAAAAATTAAGGAGTTAGACCTAGTGTCCCCCTCAATTTTAGTGTTAGGGATATCATATCTTAAAGATGTTGGTGACATGCGATATGCACCATTTCTATCAATTGAAAAAGAATTAAAAAATAGATCATCAAAATTGATGACTTATGATCCATTTATTAAAAAAGCAGAATACGATACAAATAATTGGGAAGACATTATTAAAACTAAATTTGATATTATTATTATTGGATCCCCTCACACTATATTTATTGAAAATCAGAACATAGAAGAAATTAGTTTATTAAATAAATATGCTATTTTGATAGATCCTTTCAATATAACAAGTAATTTAAAAATAAATAACAAAACAATAACAATTGGAAATGGAAACTAAAAAATGTTTAGTAATAGGTGGTGCTGGCTTTATCGGAATGAACATAGTTAAAGAACTAGCTGAAAAAGGTAATTATAATATTACCATTGGAGATAATTTCTCTAGAGGTAAAAAGGATGAATATTTAAATTCAATAATTGAAAAAAATAATATCAAAGTTGTTTCTGCGGATTTTACTGATCCTTTTTCTTTTAAGGAATTAGAATCAGATTATGATTATGTCTATATGTTGGCATCAGTAGTTGGAGTAGAGTATACTCAGAAAATTCCAAATGAGTTAATAAGAATAAATACTGCATTAATTTTCAATACATTGGAATGGATTAAACATACCGATTGTAAAAAATTACTATTTACCTCAACAAGTGAATGTTATGCAGGTACAATTGAAGCATTCAATTATGAAATCCCAACATCTGAAGATGTACCACTTTGTATTGACGACATTACTCACCCCAGATTTACTTATGCAGTAACTAAAATGCTAGGAGAGTCCGGTTTTATGAATTATTCAAAGATATATGGATTTGAATGTACTATTGTACGATATCATAATGTGTTTGGTCCAAGAATGGGATTTAAACATGTTATCCCACAGGTTATTCAACGCTTTTTGAAAGAAGAAGATCCGTTTAAAGTGTTTGGGCACAACCAAACAAGGTCTTTTAACTTTATTGACGATGCAGTTAGTGGTACAATTGGTGCTATGGAATCAAAAAACACAAATGGAGAAATTTTTCATATTGGAGATATGAATTCTGAAATTACAATTGAAGAGCTCGTACACTTTATTGGGGATTTGATGAATTATAAAGGCACCTATGAAAGACAAGAAGCTCATTCTGGCTCAGTTTCAAGAAGGTGTCCAAATACTCAAAAAGCAGAAAGAGTATTTGGTTATAAACCTTTGGTAAATTGGAAAGATGGAGTAAGTAGAACCGTAAATTGGTATATAGATTATATTAATTCAGGTAAAGATATTTTTGAATAATTTAAACAAATAAATCATGAAAATAGCTCTTATAAGCTGTGGTAGATCAGATTATAGTATTTACTTACCATTAATGAGAAAGCTTCAAACTGACTCGTTTTTTGATTTAAATATAATAGCATTTGGTACTCATGTATCTCATTTTTATGACAGAACTGTTGATTTGTTCTATAAAGATGGTTTTGAGGTCAGTTATGAGTTAGAATCTTTAGTTTTGGGAGATTCACCAGAAGCCATTTCAACTGCTATGGGACTTACTACGGTTAAATTCTCTTCAATATGGTCTCGCGAAAATTATGATATGATTATCGTTTTGGGTGACAGATATGAAATGTTCTCTGCAATTGTTGCATCTATTCCATTTAATATCCCTGTTACTCATTTATACGGAGGAGATACTACTTTAGGAGCATTTGATGATATTTTTAGACATAGTATTACACTAATGTCTAAATTACATTTAGTTAGTTTACCAAGTTGTGCTGACAGAGTAAAACAAATTACAGGTACAAGTGAGGGCATTCATGTTGTAGGCGTGATTAACTTAGATAGCCTTGACCAGATTAAAATCCTTTCGAAACAAGAGTTTAAACAGATTTGGAATATTGATTTGAGTATACCAACGGTTTTGGTTACTTATCATCCAGAAACCATAGCGTTAAAAAATAACATCGAGAGTATTAAAGAACTTTGTAAAGCGATGGATCAAATAAATAAACAATTTGTTATTACTATGCCCAATAACGACACAATGGGTACAGAAATACGTACAGAAATATTAAATTTTATTGGTTCAAACACTGAAAAATATAAAATTGTTGAAGTATTGGGAACTTCAGGTTATTATTCATGCATAAAACATTGTGATTTTTTATTAGGTAATACATCAAGCGGTATTACTGAAGCAGCTTCATTTCATAAATATGTAATAAATCTAGGTAATAGACAAAAAGGTAGAATGGCAGGAGAAAATGTTTTTCATGTGCCCTTAAAAGAAGATAAAATACTAAAGGCTGTTAAGAAAATCGTTGATTTACCCCCTTTTACAAAACCCAATATTTATCATAAAGAGAATAGTACTGGAAGCATTATTAGTGCACTAAAAACTTTTCATAATAATAATAATAATAATAAATAAAATATTCTATTAATTTAATATTGATAATTAATGTTTAAAGATACAGTAAAATTTATTAGAGAACAATTTGAAGTTCCAATTGAATTTATTCCTCTTCATGAGCCACGTTTTATTGGTAAGGAAAGGGAATATGTAATGGATGCAATTGATTCCACATTTGTATCATCTGTTGGAAAATACGTTGACAAGTTTGAAGAAATAGTTTCTAAAAAATCAGGCGCTAGATATGCTATTGCCACAAGTAACGGAACATCAGCATTACACATTGCTTTATTGATGGCAGGTGTGCAACCTAATGATGAGGTAATTACTCAGCCTTTAACTTTTGTTGCTACTGGAAATGCTATAAGTTATGCGAATGCAAGATGTGTTTTTTTAGACGTAGACATTGATACAATGGGTTTATCTCCTAGTAAATTAAAAATATTTCTAGAAGCTAATGCTGAATTAAGGGACGGTGTAGCTTACAATAAAAAAACTAATGCAAAACTTGCAGCATGTATGCCAATGCACACATTTGGATTTCCTTGTCGAATTGATGAAATTGTCACAATTTGTAATAAATTTAACATTCCAGTTGTTGAGGATGCTGCAGAGTCTTTAGGTAGCTTATATAAAGGTAAATATACAGGTACATTTGGAAAGTTAGGAGTATATAGCTTCAACGGAAATAAAACTATTACTTCTGGTGGAGGTGGGGTTATTATTACCGATGATGAGAAGTTAGCAAAACTAGCCAAGCATATTACAACAACTGCAAAAGTTGCCCACCCGTGGGAGTATGAGCACGATATGATAGGTTATAATTATAGGATGCCTAACTTAAATGCAGCTCTAGCTTGCGCTCAGTTAGAGCAATTAGATTCCTTCATTAATAATAAAAGAGAGCTTGCATTAATTTACGAGGAATTCTTTAAAGAAAAGTCAATAAAATTTGTTTTAGAAAATTCAGATTCACATTCAAACTATTGGTTAATGACTATCATACTAAAAGATTTAGAGGAACGGAATGATTTTTTAAAATTCACTAACAATCATAAAGTAATGACTAGGCCAATTTGGAAGTTAATGAATAAATTAGATATGTTTAAAGATTGTCAAGTCGAAGATATTACTAATGCAGAATGGTTAGAAGAAAGGGTCGTAAACATAACAAGTAGTGTAAGGGTAAATAAATTGTAGTACTGTGAAAAACTATTACATTATTGGTTGTGGCGGTTTAGCTAAAGAAGTATACACTTTAACATCGCAGACTCTAGCAAACTCAAATCATTTTAAGGGTTTTATAGATTTAGATAATTCAAATGAGGTAATAATAATTGGTAATGAGAATTTTCCAATTATTAATCAAGTTGAATTTTTAAAGAGAACTACTCCATCAAAAAAAAATGAACTATACATTGGTGTTGGAAATCCAATAATTATTGATAAAATATCAAAATTATTCACAAATTATAATTTTCCAAATCTCATTCACCCCAATGTTATTTATGATGTAAATTCAGTAAAATTAGGTAGGGGCAATATTTTAACAGCTGGTTGTATTTTAACTGTTGATATATCATTAGGATCATTCAATTATTTCAATTTAACAACTACAGTAGGTCATGATGTTATTATTGGGGATAATAATGTTTTTAATCCAGGAGTAAATATTAGTGGCTCAGTTAAAATAGGTTCTTCAAATTTATTTGGAACAAACTCTACAATTCTTCAAACTTTAAAAATTGAAAATAACAATATAATCGGAGCTTCCTCACTTTTAACGAAGAGTATCAATAGTGATAACATTATGCTTGGAGTTCCTGCAAAAAAGAAAGAATTATAAATAACAAACAAATATTAATATTGAGAAATAATTATGGATTATTATTTTAAAAATAAAGGGAAAGAAGTTAAAATATATGAACCAGTAGCTATTATGAAACCTGAGAAAATTTGGTTAGAAAATAATATTATAATTAGTGAGTTTGCATATATTAATGGAGGTGAAGGTACTTATATAGGTAATCATGTTCACATTGCAGCACATACGAGTATTAGCGGGGGAGGAACTTGTGTAATGGAAGATTTTACAGGTATAAGTGCTGGAGTTAGACTTATAACTGGATCTGCGGCTTTTAACGGAGAAGGGCTTACAAGTCCAACGTTGCCAGTTGATTTCCAGTCTACAAAAAGATCCTATGTGATTTTGAAAAAGCATTCTACCTTAGCAACCAATGTAATAGTACATCCAGGTGTAACAATAGGTGAAGGAACAATAGTTTCAAGTGGAAGTATTGTTACTAAAGACACTGAACCTTGGTCAATATATATGGGGACTCCAGCAAGAAAAGTTAGAGGTCGTGAAAAATCTGAAATACTTAAAATGGAATCAAAGTTGTACAAGGAACAAAAATTAAAACCAAGTGATTTTTCCGAGATAATAAAAAACTTAAAGGTATGAAACAGATTGTTCGTAATGTAAAAATAATAGGTACTGGTTCTTTTGCTCCAGAGAAGATACTTACAAATAAGGATATAGAGAAACTAGTTGATACCGATGATAAATGGATTCAAGATAGGTTAGGAATCAAAGAAAGACGTATAGCTTCAGAAAATGAAGCTACTAGTGATTTAGCATCTAAAGCAGGGATAAAAGCAATTGAGAATTCCGGACTCAAAGTAGAAGATATTGATTTAATAATTGTAGCTACTACCACTCCAGACAGATTAGCACCTTCCACAGCGGTAATTGTACAGGATAAAATAAAAGCATATAATGCCGTTGCTTTTGACATAGCAGCAGTTTGTAGCGGGTACCTATATGGTATGTCTATAGCAACACAATTCATTGCGTCCGGTGTTTATGACAATGTATTGCTAATTGGTGCTGACACCTTTTCGAAAATAACAGATTGGAATAGAAGAGATTGTGTGTTTTTTGGTGATGGAGCAGGAGCTGCGGTTTTCTCTAGTGGCGAAGAGCAGGAAGGTTTTCAAGCTTTCAGATTGTATTCAGACGGTAGAGGTAAATGGAATTGGACTATACCAGCCGGTGGGTCTGAAATTCCAGCCAGTGTAGATTCTTTAAATAAAGGATTGCATTATTTTCAAATGAATGGTAAAGCTGTTTATGATACAGCGATCGAGGTATTACCAAAAGCGATTAGAAAAGTATTGAGTGATACAAATCTTACTATCGATGATATTGACTATATGATACCACATCAACCTAGTATTAAAATTTTAGAAAAAACAGCAGAGATACTTGGGTTACCATGGGAAAAAGTTATGACTAATATGGATAGGTACGCCAATACCTCTGGGGGGACAATTGCTATTTTACTGGATGAAGTAAATCGAAGTGGAAAATTAAAGAAAGGAAATGTGATTCTATTTGCAGCTGTTGGTTCTGGTTGGACATATGGAGCTTCAATTCTGAAATGGGGATAATATTAATGAGTGAATAAATTTAAAAAATGATATTAATAACGGGTGCTTCAAAAGGAGTTGGAAAATATTTATTTGATTACTATATGGCAAAAAAAGAAGATGTATTTGGCACATACAATAGTACAATTTTACATTCAGAAAATGGAAGGTATACCAAAGTAGATATAAGTACTTACGAGGATGTTGAAAATTGGATTAATTCGTTACCCTTAAAAAAAGAAATCACATTGATTAATTGTGCTGGGGTAACTTACAATGCTTTTACTCATAAATCTGATCCTGACAGTTGGAAAAATGTGATAGATGTAAACTTAATGGGGGTCTATTTTGCAATTAGAGCAATATTACCTTACATGAGAGAAAATAAATACGGAAGAATAATAAACTTCTCCTCTGTTGCAGCTCAAAAAGGTACGCCAGGAGTCAGTGCTTATGCAGCATCTAAATCGGCTTTGTGGGGACTTTCAAAAACAATTGCGATAGAGAATGCATCATTAGGAATAACAATTAATAACATAAACCTTGGTTATTCTGAATTGGGTATGATAGAGGCTGTTCCTGAAAAGTTTAAAGAACAAATAAAAAGCCAAATCCCAGGTGGTGAATTTTGTACAAAAGAAAATATAGTTAATTGTGTAGAATTCCTAAGACATAACTCTTATACAAATGGATCATCCGTTGATTTAAATGGCGGGATATACTAATCTTTATGATTTAAATATGAATAATAAAAAAGTAATTATAATTGCAGAAGCAGGGATTAATCATAATGGAGATGTTCAAAAAGCCTTTATGCTAATAGATAAAGCAGTAGAAGCAAAAGTTGATTACGTCAAATTTCAAACTTTTAAAACGGAATTAGTTATTGCTAAGAATGCGCCAAAAGCTTCTTATCAAATAATGAATTCTGATGTCGCTTCCGAATCTCAGTTCGAAATGGCAAAAAAACTTGAATTTAGCCAAAATGAAAATCAAATATTGATAGATTATTGTATCGAAAAAAAAATCAAATATTTTTCTACAGCTTTTGATTTAGACTCTTTAGAATATTTACACGACATTGGTTTAGATTTAGTTAAAATTCCATCAGGAGAAATCACAAACCTACCTTATTTGCGAAAAGCTTCAAGATTATTTAAGAAAGTAATCCTTTCTACAGGTATGGCAAATATGAAAGAAATAAAAGGTGCTTTAAATGTGTTTTTAGAAGCCGGTATCAAGAAATCTAATATTACAATATTACATTGTAACACTGAATACCCCACTCCTATGGAGGATGTAAACTTAAATGCTATGTTGACCATACAAGAAGCTTTTAAAGTGCAGATAGGATATTCTGACCATACTGAAGGAATTGAGATACCAACAGCAGCTGTAGCTATGGGTGCAAAAGTTATCGAAAAGCATTTCACTTTAGACAAGAATATGCCTGGTCCTGACCATAGAGCATCTTTAGAACCTGACGAGTTGAAATCTATGGTAAAAGCTATTCGAAATATTGAGATGGCAATGGGTAATGGAATTAAAGTGCCTTCACAATCTGAACAAAAAAATATAATTATTGCTAGAAAAAGTATACATATTAATACTCATTTAAAGAAAGGTGAAGTTTTAAAAGATGAACACATTATATGTTTAAGACCGGGGGATGGTTTATCGCCAATGATTATTGATAAAGTAATTGGATTAAAGGTGAAAAAAGATCTCAAACCATTTACAAAATTGTCTAATTCAGATTTAATTAAATGAAAAAATCAGACTACATAATAAGAAGTAATCATTCATTGAGTGATGTTTTAAAAAAAATAAACAATAATCCAAAGATAAATTGTTTTTTTGTTAATGACGACAAAAATAATTTTATAGGGATAATAGCAGAGGGCGATATAAGAAGGGCAATAATTAATGGTTACAATGTTGAACATTCAATATCCGAAATTATTAATAGAAATTACTCTTATCTGTCGTCAACAGATGTAGATTTAAAAAAACTAATTAAATATAGAGAAAATGGTCTTAAGCTTATTCCTATATTAAACCAAAAGAAACGTCTTGTTGATTATATAAATTTCAACAATCAAAAATCTTATTTACCAGCAGAGGCATTAATAATGGCTGGAGGTTTAGGTTCTAGGTTAAGACCGCTTACTAATAATACACCTAAGCCTTTAATAAAGGTTAATGACAAACCTATAATTCAATATGTTGTTGAACAACTAATTAAATATGGGGTAAAAAAAATTTATGTAAGTATTGGATATTTAGGAAGTCAAATTATTGCTTTTTTTAAAGAAAATAATCAATTCGGAATAAATGTTGAATTCATAGAAGAAGATAAGCCTTTAGGAACAATTGGATGTTTAGGTAATTTTCACGAGAAAATTAAACTAAATGATATAATTGTTATTAATTCTGATATATTGACTGATATTAATTATGAAAGTTTCTATTTAAACCACATAAGTAATAATAATAATATTAGCATTGCATCATTTAATTACAAAATTTCTATCCCATATGCTGTACTAGACTTGAACAATAAAAAAGTATCTGGTTTTTCTGAAAAGCCTAAATATAATTTCCCTTGTAATGCGGGGATTTATATAATAAATAAATCCTACTTAAATATTATTCCTAAAAATAAATTTTTTAATGCAACAGATTTAATCGATTCAATTATTGATAAAAGAGGAGTTGTAGGTCACTACCAGATAAAAAATTACTGGAGAGATATTGGTGCCCACGAAGATTTAAAAATGGCAGAAGAAGAATCTAAAAAAATATTCAATGAATAACCTGATTATAATTCCAGCTAGACAAGGTTCCAAAGGGATTCCAAATAAAAATTTAAAAGAACTTTTTGGATATCCCTTAATCTATTATACCATCAATTTAGCATTAAAATTAACATCAAAAGAGAATATTATTTTAACCACTGATTGTAACGATATTATAGAATTTGCAAAGTCGATGGGGTTAAAAGTACCATTTAAAAGACCTAAGGAAATAGCAAATGATAAAACCGCTATGGATGAGGTCATTAAGCATGCGATTTTTTTTATTGAAAAAAAATCTAAAATTAAATATGATAACATAATTCTTTTACAGCCAACCTCACCATTAAGACAATTATTTCATGTCAAGGAGGCTCTAAAAGAAAAAGAGAAATATAATTCGGAGTTAATAATAGGAGTTACATCATCTGATTCAAATCCCTATTATAACTTATTTAAAGAGGATGAAAAAGGTGATTTAAAAGTTTGTATCGATAGTAGTTTTACTAGAAGACAAGATGCTCCAAAAGTTTATAAAGTAAATGGTGCCATTTATATTTTTGATTATAAGAAATATAAAGAAAGTTACAGGTTAACTAATTTAAAAATGAAGAAATATATTATGGATCCTGTTTTTTCAATTGATATAGATACTTTTGAAGATTTAGAATATGCAGAATATGTTTTTAAAAAAATAAATGAAAAATAAATGAAAAATGAATTAAAAATAGGAATTATAGGTTTAGGATATGTAGGTTTGCCATTAGCAGTTGAGTTTTCAAAATATCATACAGTTACTGGATTTGATATTAGCAAAAAAAGAATTGAGGATTTAAAGAATAAAATTGATTTAACCAATGAGGTTGATTTCACTAAAATTTCAAGCTTAAAAAATTTAAAGTTTAGTTCAGATTCAAACGATTTATTAGAATGTACAATTTTTATTATAACTGTGCCAACTCCTATTGATGAGTTTAAGAACCCAGACTTAAATCCATTAAAGAATGCATCAACATTAGTTGGTAAATATATAAAAAAAGGTGATGTAGTGATTTATGAAAGCACTGTTTACCCTGGATGTACTGAGGAAATCTGTGTGCCAATTCTTGAGGAGGAATCAAAAAGAACTCATAACAAAGATTTTTTTACAGGTTATTCTCCAGAAAGGATTAATCCAGGTGATAAAATTAACACACTTTCAAAAATTATCAAAGTTACCTCGGGATCTAATATAGAAACAGCAATCAAAGTCAATAATTTATATAAGACAATTATTACAGCAGGAACTCATATGGCAAGTTCCATAAAAGTAGCTGAAGCTTCAAAAGCTATTGAAAACGCTCAAAGGGATTTAAATATATCTTTTATGAATGAACTCTCTTTAATTTTTGATAGAATGGATTTAGATACTAGTGAAGTTATTGAAGCAGCTAGTACAAAATGGAATTTTTTAAAATTCAAACCTGGTTTGGTAGGAGGTCATTGCATAGGAGTTGACCCATACTATTTAACTTATAAAGCAAAAATGTTAGGATATCACTCTGATGTTATTCTTAGTGGGAGAGCTATTAACGATAACATGGCTAAGTATATTGCAGATAAAACTCTGTTATTAATGTTGAAAAACAAGATTAATGCTATTGAATCTAATGTTTTAGTTTTAGGATTAACTTTTAAGGAGAACTGTCCTGATGTAAGAAATTCTAAAGTATTTGATCTGATAGACATCTTAACTAAATTAGACATAAATACAGACCTTTTTGATCCTTTAGTCGATCCAACTATTGTGAAAAGAGATTATGGTTACACACCTTTAATAGAATTAGATCGTAACAAAAAATATGATTGCATTATTTTAGCAACTCCTCATGAAAGTAAATTTTTTAAGGACAACTTTATAAAAAGTATTAGGGCTCCTAAATCAATAGTAATTGATGTAAAGGGTGTGTTACCGAAAAACAGTTCAGATTTTAGATTATAATTTTGATAAATAAAAATATTTTTTTTTTTAAAAGAAGAAGAAAAACTGATAGTAAAAGTTTTTTTTTGGAGTTCGTAGCTAAAGAATCAGGCTTTATTGTTTATTTAGACTCTTTTAGAGAAATTCGCTTAAGAATTTTTCTTTTACATATTTTTAAAAAGGTTTTTAAATTTAAAACGGTTTTACTTCTAACATCAGTATGTGCTGCTATTCCTTCGGCTATAAGCCTAAGAAAACCATTGAATTCTTTTTCAATCTGGGTGTCTCAGATATTATTCCCAAATAATTTACAAAAGCGTAATGAATTTTATTATGGTTTTTATGATTTTAAGATTGTAATCTTACTTTTTTTTTTAAGGAACAATAAATTCAATCCCTGGTTTGAAGGCTGTTCAAGGTATGTAGATTCGGTAATTACAAGGTACCCTTTAATAGACAAACATTCAAAACTTTTATCTCATTATAATATACCTGTCACCTATACAGGTGAATTTTTTAGTAATTATAGTAAGAAGTTTATTAAGTCCAAAGATGTCCTGTTTGCAATGCCTCAGTTTTATGAACAAGGCGTTATGACTAGAGAAAAATCTAATTCAATAATTTTAAAAATGCTTAAATTTGTAGAGGAAAAGGAAGGTGTGTTTCCAGACATCATACTCCATCCAAGAATGAATAAAAAAGATTATGAAAAATATGGTTCAGAAATAAATCAACATAATTTGACAGAAATATTACCTCAATATAAAAGATATTATACAATTAATTCTAGCACCATTTTTTTAGCCTGTAGTTATAAATGTGCTTGTTCAGTTTTTAAAATAGATGAATTAGATTATTCGTTTATGGATGTTTTAATTGGAAAGTTCCCAATAGATTTTATCAAATTATAAGATATGTTTAAATCAATTATCCTTTTAGTAAAAGTTGTAGACGGAAATTTAAAGAAATTTCTAAAATTACAGTTTTTGATAATTATTGCCTCTATTACTGAATTATCAATGGTTATAGTTATACCTTTTTGGTTTTCGGCAAATTTAATAAATACGAATAGTAACAACTCTTTTATTTTGAATTTGGTAACTGAAAATAAGTCCCTAATGGGTTTGTTAAGTATTACTTTAATTATCATAAGTTCCTTGTTGAATGTGTATACACTCTATCGAACGAATCTGTACTCTTTTAATATTGGCCAAAAGACTTCATTTATATTATTAAAAAAATATTTAAATGAAAGTTATTCCTTTCATCAAAAAAATAATAGTTCAAAGCTTATTTCAAATATTAACACAGAAAGTTTAAGATTGGCAAATTTTTTCTTGAATCCTTTTTTTATTTTAAATAGTAAAATTATAGTTGTAACTTTTATAGTATCATTTCTTTTCTTTTATGATCCAATAACAACATTTTTTGCCGTTCTGTTTTTTATAATTTTTTATTTGTTGATTTTTAAATTTGTAAAGAAAAAATTGAAGATAAATGGAGAAACTATAACTGAGATTAACTCTGATAAAATAAAAATTTCAGAAGAGAGTATACATGCTTTTATTGAGGTTAATTTATATAAATTAAAAGAAGGGTTGCTTAACAGGTTTGATAAACATGGTATAAAATTTAGTAATATATCTGCAATAAATAATTTAATTTCTAAATTTCCTAAATATTTAATCGAGTTGCTTTTGTTTTCGACGCTTATCACTATTATTTCCTTTAGTGAAGATAATAATGGTGCTTTTCAGACAATAGTTATTTTTGGCTTTGCTGCCTATAAGTTATTACCCTATATCCAACAAATATTTTCTACATATACCGTTATGAAGGCTAACTATAATTCCTTTGAGGTTTTAGAATCCGATTTAATAGATTCAGCAGAAACGAAGACAAAGTTTTTTAAAATCAACAACTTAAAGAAATTAACACTTGATGAAATAGACTTTAGTTATTCTGGTAATACACTTTTAGATAAATTTTCATTTACATTCAATATCGGAAACATATACGGTCTGGTTGGTGAGAGTGGATCAGGAAAGTCAACTCTTTTGAAAATAATTATGGGATTTATTAAGCCAAGTTCTGGTCAAGTAAGTGTTAATGATATTCCAATTAATGATTCTTGGTTACAAAATGTTGCCTATGTTTCTCAAAATAATATAATAATTAATGCATCAATTGGACAAAATATTGACATTAATTATAAAGGGAATGATAAAGCTAATAATGAAATTATATCACTACTCGAATCTTTAGGACTAAGCTCATACTTAAAAGAAATAAATTATGATTTAGATCATATACTGAGTCAAAATGGGTCAAATATGAGCGGAGGACAACTTCAAAGGATATCTATTGCAAGGGCATTATATAACAAATCCCAATTAATTATTTTTGATGAGGCTACAAGTGCCTTGGATGATTTAAACCAAAAGCTAATTATGAAAATTTTAAAGGATACCTCAAAAAAAGCAATAGTTATAGTTTCTACCCATAGAAAAGAAACTTTAGAATTTTGTGATCAAATAATAAAACTTTAGATATGGCATTTTATTTTTACTCTCATGATATCGGTTTAGCTAAGAAAACTGGAATTACTAAGGTTGGATTTCAACTTTTTAAAAGTATAAACCTACAGAAAAGAAGATTTACGATACTAAGTCATGCTACGAGAAAGTCTATAAAAACAGAATATAATGAAATTATTCAGCCTGAAATTAAATTTCAACTTCTAAAATACAGGACTTATTTAGTTAAGAATAATTTTAAAAAAGCAATAATGGTTTTTTTAAACTTATTTAGATATTCGTTTGATCCTTCTAAATTTGATAAAAATGATATAATAATATTTAATCACATTGAATATACTTCTGAATTTTTAACTTTTTTAATGAATTCTGTATCTAAAAAAATAATATGGCTTCATGGAACTCCAGAGGCTTATTTAAATGACAAAAAAACATCTCATCAAATTGATTTTATTGTTGATGCATACAACTGCGCTGATATTGTGGTGCATTTAAATAAAACATCTCTCGAAAGTTGGAAAGTATATGGAATGAAGACTAGAGGCATTATTATTAATAATACTATTGAAGTAAAAGAACCAACAAAAAAAAATAATAGCATAGATGTTTTAATAATTGGAACAATTAATGAGCGTAAAGGATTTAACTATCTTTTAGAAGAAATACAATTATTAAAAGATATTAAATTTAATATTAATATTATTGGAAAATCTCAAGGTGATTTTGCTGATACTTTTTTACAGAAAATAAGTAAACTCCAAAACATCAATTATTTAGGTTTAGTTCCAGATCCAGAAAATTATATTTCATCAGCTAAGTTGGTATGGTGTCTTTCAACAGGAGAAGGTCAATCATTAGCCATGCTTGAGTCTTTAGAGAAAGGTAAGCCAATAATAAGTACTAATTATCCTGCTGCTGAAGATCTTGTTATCAATAATAAAAATGGGTATTTAATAGAAGATCACTCGATAAGTGATTTTATTAAATATACAGAAGAATTATTAAGTGATAACAAAAAATATAAAATGTTTTCTAATCATTCTAAAAACATGTTTGAATCAAGATTCTCAAATAAAATATTTAATAATAATTTTAATAATTTAATTAAAGATGTTACAACAAATAGTTGAAATAGGTCAAGCACACGATGGTAGTTTGGGTTTCGCACATTCTTATATAGAATCTCTAAAAGGATCAGATATTACTTCAGTAAAATTTCAGATGCATATTGCAGAAGCGGAGAGTAGCCCTCAAGAAAGTTTTAGAGTAAATTTCTCTTATGAGGATAAATCTAGATTTGATTATTGGAAAAGAATGGAATTTACCAAAGATCAGTGGATTGGACTTAAGAATCATTGTGAAGATTTAGGATTTGAGTTTTTAGTTTCTCCATTTTCTATTCAAGCTTTAAATGTTATTGATGAATTAAAAGTTAAAAGAGTAAAAATTGGGTCAGGAGAATCAAGGAATTTATTGATGTTAGACAAAATTAAATTACTAAAAAAAGAGATAATTCTATCTACTGGTTTGACTTCAAATAGTGAGTTAGAGGATTTAGTGAAATACTTAGACTACAAAAAATTAAGTATTTTACATTGTACAACATCCTATCCTTCACAAAAAGAAAATTTTTATTTAGACAGGTTATCTTATTTAAAGAATAACTATGACAAAAAGTATACGATTGGATTTTCTGATCACTCAGGAAAGGAATCTACTTTAGCCGCAAGTTTAGCTTTAGGTGCAAATATTTTAGAATATCATGTGGTATTTGATAAAAACTCATTTGGACCTGATAGTACTTCATCAATAGAAGTTAGAGATGTTAGTAAAATGGCAGAAAATCTTAATAGACTGCACGAATCTCTAAATTACCACAAATATAATGACAGTTATAGTGAGGAAAACAAAGTGATTTTTGGAAAAACCTTAGCAATAAATAAAAACTTAAAAAAAGGTTCAATTTTGCAGTTGTCTGATTTAGAAACAAAAAAACCGGCAAACCAAGGTATTTCGGCATCAGATTATAAATCAATCTTAAATCAACCTTTAATAAAAGACATCAAAAAAAATGACTTTTTGACTAAACATCATTTAATATGAAAACAATTTTTGTAGTAATTACTGCCAGGCCTAGTTATAGTAGAATAAGAACTTATTTAGAAGAATTAAAAAAATCTGAAAATTATATTTTAAAAATAGTTTTAGCTTCATCAGCACTTGTTAGAAATTATGGTGACCTGAGAACAATATTGATTGAAGATGGATTTGATGTAGATTTTGAGATAACTAATATGATGTCTCCCAGTGGATTAATATCTATGTCAAAAACCACTGCACTTCAATTATATGAATTATCCACACTTTTTATTAATGAAAAGCCGGATGCTGTAGTAACAATTGCTGATAGGTTTGAAACTATTGCAACCTCAATTGCAGCCTCATACTCCAATATTCCGCTAATTCATGTACAAGGGGGAGAGATAACAGGAAATATAGATGAAAAAACGAGACATGCTAATACAAAATTAGCTGACCTTCATTTAGTTACAACTAAATTAGCAAGGGAAAGGGTAATTCAAATGGGAGAAGATTCCAAGAACGTCTACAATTGTGGATGTCCATCAATTGATTTAGCAAAAAATGCCATTAAAAATGATTACGATGTAAAGGAAATTATTGACAGTTATTCAGGAATAGGTCATTTAAAGGAAGAGTATTACAAAAACTATATTGTACTGCTTCAGCACCCAACTACTAATAATTTTGAAGAATCCGAATCAGAAATAACCATGACGCTTGAAGCATGCCTTAAATACAATAAACAAGTATTTGTTTTCTGGCCTAATGCTGATGCTGGAACTGATGGGACATCAAAAGGGATAAGGAAATTTAGAGAAAAATACAATCCTAAGAATTTTAGTTTTCATAAAAACTTTAAACCAGAAGATTTTATTAGACTATTATATAAAGCAGATTTTTTAATAGGAAATTCTAGTGCTGGAATTAGAGAAACCTCTTATTTAAAAATTCCTACTATTAACATCGGAGATAGACAATTGAATAGGGATAGAGGGTCAAACGTTATTGATTGTAATTATGACTACAATCAGATCCATAAATGTATAACAAGTATCCTAGAAAACAAACAAACAATTGACTCAAATTTAATCTATGGAGATGGAAATGCTGCAAAAAAAATGATAGAAGCAATGAATAATTTTGATTATTCGTTTACAAAAATATTTAATTCATATTATGAAAAATAGAGTTTTAGCTATAATTACTGCTAGAGGCGGTTCTAAAGGAATTCCTAACAAAAACATGAAAATAATTGGTGAATCTCCATTGATAAAATATAGTATAGATAGTCTAAATGACTCAAAGTTAGTAACAACAAAAATTGTGTCAACTGACAATGATATCATCGGGAAATATTGTTTAGACAATGGAGTAGATTTTCCATTTGTACGACCAGAAAATCTAGCTAATGATTCTGCCAAATCAATTGACGTTTTAACTCATGCAATTAATTTTTATAAAAATAACGATCAGTTGTTCGATTATGTTTTATTAATTCAACCTACAACCCCATTTAGAACTAAAGGAATAATAGATCAATCAATTTCAAAATTGATTTTATCTCAAAAAAACACTTTAATAAGTGTAAAAAAAGTGAATCATCAATACAATCCAAATTGGCAATTTAAATTAAGTACTGAAGATGATAGTTTAATTTCTTATGAAAAAACAATTACATCTAGAAGACAAGATTTAGATGATACCTTTATTAGAGATGGTTCAATATATTTAGTAAAATGTGATTTTTTATTAAAAGAAAATTCGTTTTTTGATAAAAGTATTGAATATATAATTGATCATGATGCTCCAAATATTAATATAGATACCCATGATGATTTGTTTAAGGCGAATCAATATGTTAAAAGTAAATAGATTTATTCTTACATAATTTATATTATTATTCTTAATAAAGATATTAGATCAATGAAAAAAATAATTTTAATTACAGGTTCAGAGTTACGGCATAAATATTTTAGGAAATTCATCTCTATTCAAAATGGAATAAATGTAATTGCTAGTTTTTGTGAATCTAAAAAAGGTAGTATTGAACAAATAGTGAAAGATCAAGACTTTAATGATTTAAGAACAGAGCATTTATCTAACAGATTAAGTTCAGAGATGGAATTTTTTAGTGAATTTTGTGATGTTACATTAGATGAGTCAAATCCATTTTTTATCGAAAAAGGAGAAATCAACAATCATGAAATAGTTGACAAAATAGTCGCGTTAGATCCAGAAGTTATAATTTCTTACGGATGTTCAATTATAAGGAGTAGTATTTTACTAGAAAGATTCCATAAAAAATTTATTAATATCCACCTAGGTCTTTCACCATACTATAGAGGATCTGGAACTAATTTTTGGCCGTTTGTTAATAATGAATTACAATTTGTTGGAACAACTTTTATGTTTATTGATAAGGGAATCGATACTGGCGAAATAATTCATCAGATTAGAGCAGATTTTGATAATGATGATTCAATTCACTCAGTAGGAAATAAACTACTACTAAAAACGTTCAAAGTTTGCTATGAAATCATTGTTAACTTTTCTTCCATTAAGACTCCATCAATTTATAGTAATATCGGTAATTTAAATTTTTCAAATCGTTATTACAAAAAAAGTGATTTTAGTGAAATTGCAGTTACAAAAGCATACCAAAATATTGAAAAGGCAGTTATAAAAAATTATATAGATAATACTAAGGTTTTGTACCCTATAGTTGAAAACCCTATAATTAAAAATTGATGAAGGCAATAATGTATCATTACGTTCGCACATATAAAAATGATTTACCCAATTTTAAATTTCTTGATTTTGAAGATTTTTGTAAACAATTAGACTTTTTCGAAGAAAATTATGGTTTTGTTTCAAAAAATGAATTTAAAAAAAGTTTAAAAACAGGAACCGCAGTTGATGGAGTAATATTAACTTTTGATGACAGTGCTAAATGTAATTATGATTTTGTTTTCCCTGAGTTAAAACGAAGAGGTTTATGGGGGATCTTTTATATACCAACTTACCCTTACACGAATAACAAAATATTATCTGTCCACAAAGTTCATTATTTATTGGGAAAATATGATTCTAACATTATTTTAAACAAACTTAATGGTATCATTTCGAAAGATGATATTGATCAAACTAGAATAAATGAATTTAATAAAGTTATATATAAGAGGCAAGAAAATGATGATTCAACAAATCAAGTAAAAAAAATAACAAATTATTTCATAAAATATATAAATAGAGAAAAGATTATTGACAAACTATTTAGTTCTTTTGAAGCTGATGAAAATATAGTTTTAAATAATTATTATATGTCATTAAATAATATAAAAAAAATGTCAGACAATGGAATGATAATTGGAAGTCATACGGTTACTCATCCAGTAATGTCTAACTTAAACTCAGATCAACAAGAATTAGAAATCGTTAAATCATTTGAGTTTTTAGAGCAAAATATTGGTTCACAACTATTTAAAACATATTGTCATCCTTATGGGGGTTTCCATAATTTTAATGATATTACTGAAAATATTTTACAGCAACAAAAGTGCTTATTTAGTTTTAATGTAGAGCAAAGAGATATCCTTTCTAAGGATTTGATTAACAGATCACAGGCACTTCCAAGATATGATTGTAATCAATTTCCATATGGTAAAATAAGAATCTATGAATAAAAAAAAAGAAATAGACTATATATTTCTAGTTGAGCACCCAAAAAGAGAATTTGAATTTATAAATACAATTGCTAAAAATTTATCTCTCGATAAAAGTGTTTTAATTTGTTCAATTTTTTATCACATTGATTTATTACTAGATTATGCTCCAAAAGTAATAATTATGCCATATTGTCTTAGCTCTAATGATTGGCCATTTTCTTATCTTAAAACAAGATTTAAGAAATCTATTTTTTGCTCATTTAACTGGGAGCAAAATCTTCATATGTTTAGTAAAAAATTTAAATCCCCTAAAGGGGATGCTATTAAAGTTAAACATTTAGCATGGAATACTGATTTTAAGTTTTTTTTAGAGTCTAATGGTGTTTCAGATAGTGATATATATCCTTCTATAAATCCAACAGCCTACTTGTTTAATGAGGTTAAAAACAAAAAAATTAAATATTTTGAAGATTATTTATCTGATAACGATATTACTGACTATATCTTTTTTCCAATGAACTATAATTGGAAGTTTATTAAAAAAGAAAAAAAAGAGCATAAAATAAAATCTGGTTATAATAGAATTCATGTTGATGAATATATATCGTTCTCCGAGAATCATTTTAATTATTTTATTAAATTATTTGAGGACATTACTAATAATACAAATTTTAAAGTTGTTATTAGACCTCATCCCTCAATCACTGTAAATCAATATCTAAATGAACTTAATAAAAATAGTTTTTTAAATAAAAAAATATTACAAAAACAATTAATTGTAACTGATGATTATAGTGTTTTAGAGTGGGTTCGTTATTCGAAATTTAATATTTCGAATTGGAGTACTGTTATCTATGATTCTTATTTAGCTGGATTTAATTCTGCTTATTTTTACCCTGAGAAAGTCCCTGATATTATTGATGCTCATTATCTTCAAAATTCACCTAGGTTTACATATTTAGAAGAATTACATGATATATCACACGTTACAAGTGACGCAATTGAAATCGAAACTATTTTAAATTCTTTAAAAAACATATTACAATCCAATAATTTAACCACTTATTCAAATGTGCCAATATATTTAAGATATAGAGGCTTATTAAAACTAATAAGATCAAAAATTTTCAGAAAATCTCATAATCTTGGAATACAAAATATAATTATTCCTGATAGATTTGCTCCAGATTATTTTAATATCGTAAAATATAATGATGAATAAATATCGATTTATTTTTTTTATAATTTGCCTTGATTTCTTTTTTTTGGGAAATGTCTCTAGTACATTTTCTCAATTTTCTAGAATATTAATTTTTTTAATTTTATTTATATCTGATTTAGACACTCCAAAAAGAAGTGCTTCAACCATATTTTTGACTTTGGTTTTATTGATTATTTCATTATTATCGTTTCAAACTAATATAATTTTAGAGATTTCCTCTTTTATGTATATGTATATTCTGCTCAGTTTATATCAGAACAAGTCATCTTTAGTGATTAATGATAAATTATTAAATAATATATTCCGTTTAATTATTTTATCTTTTTATTTACAATTGTTTTTTATGTATTTCAATACTGGAGTTTTTTCACTGCTCAGGGGTGATAGAAATCATAGTGGTACGATTTTTTTATTTTTCATACTCCTTTTAATTTATTTTAATAAAAAAAAATACGTGTATCTTATGATACCAATATTATTATTATTGTTATCAAGGAATGTAGTATTCTCATTAATAATTTTTATTATTTTGAATTATTTTAAATTATTTTACAATAATAAATATATCATAACACTTTTATCTTTTTCAGTTATTATCCTTTTACCACTAATAGTTAATTTTGTTTTTGTGACATACCTTGGTGATACTGCTACTGGAAGTGAAAATGATTTATCACGTTTCGCTAATATAAAAGACGGAAGTAATGTTCTAAGATTCAAAATTACTGGTAGTCAACTTGATATTTTATTTAGTAATTTCTCGGACTTTATATTCAATTCTCAATCAATAAATGACTTAACTAGGGATGTCGAAAAATCAGAAATGCCACATAGTTCTGTAGTAGAATTTATTTATAGATTTGGTTTTTTGAGATTTATAATTTTTTTATTTATTTGTATTCGTTTAATAAAATCTAGGTTTTCTTTTGCTATGTTAATCTCTATTATGTTTGCAGGTGCAATAATCCATAATGTTTATACATTAAATTTATTTTTTCTTTTTTTAATAATCAATAATAATTATGAATCAAAAATTCAGCGTGCTAATGTCATGCTACAAAAATGATAATTCTAATCATTTAAATACGGCAATTGAATCAATATTCAATTCTTCAGTTTTACCAGATCAATTTGTTATTGTTATTGATGGCCCTATATCTATTGAAATTGAGTTAGTTTTAGAAAGTTGTGTTAAAAAATTCCCAGTTATTGAGCTACAAAAGTTAACAGAAAATCATGGGTTAGGTTATGCTTTAAATTTTGGATTAGATAAATGTAAAAACAACCTAGTAGCAAGAATGGACTCTGATGATATTAATTGTTATTATAGATTTGAAAAACTTTTAAAAGAATTTAGAATTAACAATGATCTTGTGGTCTGTGGAACTTTTATCGAAGAGTTTATAGACGGTTCCAGTAAAAAATTAATAAGACGAGTACCTTTATTGAAAAAAGATATCTTTGCTAGAGGGAAGTATAGAAATCCTTTAAATCATGTCTCAGTTATGTTTAATAAATCAAAAATAATTGAAGTTGGGTCTTATGAAAGCGTTCCTTTTTTTGAAGATTATTATCTTTGGATTAAACTGTTAATGAATGATTGTGAAATTAAAAGTATAAATTATATTGGAGTAAATGTTAGAGCTGGCAATGATATGGTTTCAAGACGCTCAGGATTTAATTTTATTAAAAATGAATTCAATTTTTTAATTAAATCTTACAGATTATCTTATATTAATATATTAACTTTATTTGTTAATTTAATAATAAGAATTCCAATACGATTGCTTGGTCCATTAAATAACTTAACTTATAAATATATTTTAAGATGACAAATAAAGAAACAGAATTACTATTAAGTCAGGGTTATATTAAATTACCTGATTTACGTTCAACTGAAGATCCTAAAGAGATTATTGCTGCTAAACATTTCGGCACATATAGCACAGGGTCTGACTTTCAAACTAAATATCACGAGATGATAGACTTAGATAAAATTACAAGTCAACTATCAGACATTGCAACTTCTAAATTTAATATAAAGGTAAATAAAACTGATATATATAAAATTTTAAGGGTAGTTAACGCTTCTAATATCAAAGAATCATATCGTATGCATTTTGACTCTCATTTGTTTACTTTAGTAACTCCTGTAATTATTCCAAAAACTAGAACTTCTGAATCAGGTCAGCTAATTACTTTTCCAAATTTGAGAGTTGAACCTTTAGGGGAGTTCTATAATATTATTTCAAAGTTATATTATAAGTTTTTTTTAAAGGGAAAAAAAAATGTAGAAAAACTATCTAAACAACATAAATCTGTCGAATTCGATTTTTCTGATAATATTCCTATACTATTTTTAGGAAGGGCTACCCTTCACGGAAATAGAGGTTTTGATGAAATTCCGGAGGGGATAAGAATAACTATGTTAACACACTTTTTTGATCCTAGTCCAAAATATGGAATAGGAAATTTGATTAGATTAATTAGAAACAGATAAGTTATACTAGAAGATGAAAAAAATATTAGTTACAGGTGTTCTTGGCTAAATTGGTTCTCATGCAGTTATAGAGCTTCAAACAACGTTTTTAGGTTGTTATAATAGATAACTTATCTAATTCTTATGAGGATGTATTGGATAGTATTGATAAAATCAATAATATCAGATCACTATTTGAGAAAATTAATATGAAAGTTAAACATTCTGCTTGGGAGTGTGAAAAAAGATTAGAAGTTAATCGACAGATAAATAGGTAAATGACTTTTTGTATATTTAGTTCTTAATAATATAAATTAAACATGCCATTCGACCAAAATTCAGCCAAAAAAGCAGGTAAAAAATCAAAAAGAGGGCCTGCAAAAAAAGAAGGACCTTCCATTAAGGAAAAAATGGAAATACTCTATGAAAAAGTATTGGATGATCTGCTATTAAACCAAGAAAAACTTACCAAAACAGAACGAGTAAAACTCTTCGTAACCCTTTCTAATTATATCTTTCCAAAAACAAAATCTGTACGAGATAAATTTACTTTAGAACAATTAAGAGAGAAAATAGAAGATCCTTTCAAACAGAATCCAGATCCTACCAAATAATTTTTTAACTAAAAAGATAAGTAATTGAATTATAAAGAAGCCTTATTTTTTGTTGCTAAATGTTTGACTATTTCTTTGGAAGAAAAAAACCGGGATGAAATAGAGACCATTCTTCAAACAATTGATGTAGATTGGGATACAGTGGTAAAAGTAAGTACCAGTCATTATGTATTTCCAGCTTTGTATTGCAATCTAAAAAGAGCTAATTTTTTAAAATATGTACCTAAAGATTTATTAGGCTATATGGCGCATATCACGGAGTTAAATCGAAAGAGAAATCTTCAAATTATAAAACAAGGCAAGGAACTAAATGACTTATTATTAGCCAATAATATAACTCCTATTTTTTTAAAGGGAACCGGGAACTTACTGGGGGGGCTATATGATGATATAGCAGAACGAATGGTTGGTGATATTGATTTTATTGTCAATAAAAATCATATTAAATCCTTAAAAATACTTTTAAGTGATTCTGGATATAATGTTATCAAAATGATGCGACATTTTCATAGACATGAATCAAGATTAGTAAATGAAAATTATATCGCTGCTGTTGAAGTTCATAAAGAGTTATTGAGAGAAAAATATTCACAGGAGTTTGATTATGATTTAATTTATAAAGAAATTCAAGAAATAAATGGAGTGATGGTTTTAAGTTTTGACCATCAATTAGCTTTATCAATTTTTGCACAGCAGATTAACGATTTTGGGTATGACTATAAAAATATAACTTTGAGAAATGCCTACGATGTTTTTATATTATCTAAAAAGACAAATCTTAAACGGGCTATCCTAAAATTCAGCAATTTAAGACATCCTATGAATTGTTTTTTAGCCAGCTGTTATATTACTTTTGGAAAGATAGATTCTTTAGAATATGAACCTTCAAAAGAAATAGAAAAATATTTGTGTACTTTCAATAATTTATTGTTAGATGTAAAGAAAAGTAAATCAAGAAGAAAACTAATAGACAAGAAGATTTTCATAGAACAAAGAATAAGACTTTTTTATAGAATAATATTTCACAAAGAGTATAGAGTTTGGTTGTTTAATAGAATTTTAGATAAAAATTGGCAAAGTAAAAAGTTAGTTCAACTAGGATTTAAAAAATCCTAATAAATATTAGTATAAGCAGTTGTTAATATTTGCATTTAGATATTTAAGCCCTATCAAATAACTCCTGCCTGTTGCATAAATAAATCTGCTAACGCATCTTTGTTCTGATGGGTACCAATGTAAGTCAAAAAAGTACTCTCTTTAGAATGCCCCGTTATATTCATTAGTAGCGGAGTTTCAATTTTACCATAGTAATTAGACGCAAATGACCGTCTCATAATATGTGAGGTCACAAAGGCATACTTCGGGGCATTTATAATTTCTTTTCTTCGAGTCTTGGGGTTGTTCTTAAACCCACATACCAATTCATTAATTCTCGCCAACTTGCAAATTGCTTTAATTTGTTTATTAAACACCACTTGAGATACTTTTCTTGGAAATTTATTCATTAAAATTTCAATAACTACCGTATCTGCCACACCAACAGTCACCGCCTTTTTTGTCTTTTGTTGCAAGATATCTATATACAAGCCTGCCGGTGCTTTTCTAAGATTACTCGGACTTAGTTTTAATAGATCTGAGATCCGCTGCCCGATGCACAAACCAATTAATAGCCATCTATAACTATCTGTATATACTTCAGGAATCTGCTTTAATTCCTTTAATGCTTTTATCTCTTTCGGATTTAAAATATGAAGAATTCGGTCGGAACTTTTCTGCTTAAAAGACTCAATATAATTGGAATAGGGGTGCACTTCCAAGCCACTTTTTTCGGCATCACGCAAAATAATCTTCAATAATTTTAAAAGTTGACCGCAGTAATTATCACTATACTGCTGTTCGATTTTTAGAAAACGCGTAAAAGATTCGGCGGTATATTTGTCAATAGAATTCAAATATAATTTCTCTGATTTCTCAAATTCATACCCTTTTACAATCCGAAAAAGCGATTTATAGGTTCGAATGGTATTGTGTGCCAAACCCACCGTTCCATATCCTTGAACTCTTTTTGTGGCTGAATTGGAAATAAAATGTTCTAAATAGTCTAAAAATAAAACGGAATGTTCTATTTTTAAGGGTGTATTTGAGCTCTTAATTTGAGGTTTTTAATAGAAATTAACGTGCATATAACGTATGTTATTTTAATTATTTAACATAAATATAACTTGTATTTATTTATAATTTAACAAAATATGAGCTAAATTATAACAAGTTAATATACTTAAATATACGTTATTTTTTTAAAATATAAAAGTTAAATTACTTGTTTTTAAGGGTTTAAATTTATTTATTTTTAAAAAGACTACGGCCTGTAGTTAATTTACTTATATTAATAATTTGATAAACAGTGTTTTACATAATTTAAATGGAATTATCATTACTAAACGGCCATGAGATTTTAAAATTTACAAGCTAATAAAGTTATCAAAAGTAAAT
>Ga0307488_10000752_pt1 | contig 26921 bp, 21 predicted proteins | sample SB02metaG_FD_202248 | JGI IMG/M metagenome (GOLD analysis project Ga0307488, IMG submission 202248) | Sea-ice brine microbial communities from Beaufort Sea near Barrow, Alaska, United States - SB 0.2 | ecosystem: Environmental > Aquatic > Marine > Coastal | place: USA: Alaska | collected...
CCCGCCGGCCTGTTTGCCGGCGAACTACGCCTGAATCTGAATCTGGCAGGTGCCGGCCACCAACTGAACGCCCAGACCAGTCTGACGCCATCCCGGCTGGTGGTTCACAATCTCGCTGGCCAGATGCAGGCGAGCTATCTGCAACCCCTGGCAGCACGCTACGGTCTTGGCCTGAGCGGTGAACTGGAGATCCAGAATATCGCCCTCGTCACTGCTGGTAACTGGCTGGCAAGCGCCGCCGGTCATCTCCAATGGACCGGCGGGCGGCTGGTATTTCCCACACCCCAGGGTCCCCAGCAAATATACCTGCCTGCCATGCAAGGCAACATCAGTCTGCAGGGTGACAATCTGGCGCTTGAGGTGCTTACCCAGGCTGCCGCCGGCGGCGAACCAATACTCACTATTCTGGTCAAACCGACGGGCTGGGTCGAGGTTGCTATCAAAGCCAGATTGTTTAAGCTGGCGCAATTGCCCTGGCCCGCCACGGCAAACCTTGATGACACGGCGTTGAAGGTAGAAGAAAAACTGTTTTAGCTCACTGCGCAAGTCAGAGAATGACCTGCAAATAGACTATTGGCGCTTTCTAACGGAGCAGGAACGTGGATTCACTGGTTGATTTATATCAACAACACCAACGCCGCCTGGCAACCTTGCTGAGCGTGGTACTTGTGGTTGCTATCAGCCTGGCCGTGGCCAATGCGGTGGTATTTGTGGTTGAGCACCTTGATGACGGCCAGAACCAAGCCCTGCTAATGCCATCGCCCAGCGCCAACCCGGCACCGGTGGCAACACCAAGCATCGCCGGTCTCGACCTGTTCGGCGAGGCCCAACAGGAAGTCCAGGCACTGCTCACAGTTGAAGCACCTGAGACGCGTCTCAACCTCGAACTGCAGGGCGTCTTCACCTCAGAGGTGGCAGAAGACTCAAGTGCTATCGTCGCTGAACGCGGCAAAGACGGCGAGTTGTTTGCGATAGGCGACCGACTGCCGGGCAACGCCATCCTCGAAGCTGTGTTTGATGACCATATACTGCTGAAACGCGGCGGCCAGATAGAAAAGCTGATGTTCAGCGACAGTGCCCTGCGCAAGCAATTCAGTTTCAGCGACAACACACCAGCTACAGGCCTGCCAACGCCCGTTGCCGCTGCCAGTGACACAGCAACGCGCCTGCAGCAGGTTCGGGAGCGCATCGCCGCCCGGCAACGCACCAACCGCCCCGCCCCCGAGCAACCAGGCACAAACCTACGTGATTTTGTTAACGACTATCGTGACAAAATTGCCACTGATCCGGAGGGCGTGCTTAGTGAACTGGGAGTAAGTGCGGTGGCTGAAGGTGAGGCCAGCGGTTATCGACTTGGCAACGAATTGCCTTCCCAGCAGATGTTGCAGGCAGGTTTACAGGAAGGTGACCTGATACTGTCAGTCAATGGTACGCCAGTTGGAGACATTCGCAATGACGCAGCGCTCATTGACCAGACCATGGCACAAGCCCAGGTGAGGGTGGAAATCCAGCGTAATGATCGCCGATTCTTTTTGTCAGTGCCAGTTCCCCAACAGTAGGCCCGAACCGAGCCTGGATAAGAAAAACAATAAAAGCAGTCCCCACAACCGGCAACCAGTCATAACAACCCCCGTTAGCTTGCGAGCGTGGATTGGGTTATCGCCGGAATTACAGTAATATTCGCCTTTTCACAGGATCTGACCACAATATGTTGTCATTGGGACAGAGGCTAGCCCTCCGCGCTACGTTCGCCTGCGTACTATTATTTTTCGTGCTCCCGGTCTCTGCCGAGGAAAACTGGAAGATCAATTTAAAGAATGCTGACATCCGCGAGTTTGTCACCCAGGTGTCTGCGATTACCGGCAAGAGCTTTATTGTCGACCCCAGGGTCAAGGGCAATGTCACCGTTATCTCCAATACCTCCATGGATACGCCCGCCGTCTATGAATTGTTTCTGGCAGTCTTGCGGATTCATGGCTATGCCGCTGTGCCCTCCGGTGATGTAGTGCGCATTGTCCAGCAGGTGTTGGCCAAACAGAGCAGCAACCCCAAGGACTTCCAGCCGGATGCTGATGGTGAAGAGCTGATCACCCAGGTCATTAGTGTAAAAAATACCGACTCCAACGAACTTGTTAAGATCCTGCGGCCACTGATTCCACAATACGGCCATATTGCCGGCCTGACTGAACCCAACGCCTTGATAATCAGTGACCACGCTGAAAATATACAACGCCTGAACGAGATCATTGAGCGCATTGATGTCGCCGACAATTCCACCACCCGAATCATCCAGTTACAGAACGCCTGGATTGGCGATCTGGTCCCTATACTGGAGCAGTTGGCACCCGAACAGATGGGCAAGGGTGCCAAGGGTCCTAACAGGGTTACCGTGGTTGCCAGTGAACGCACTAACAGCATGATCATCAAGGGCGAACCCGAAACGCTGACCAAGGTCGCAAAGCTGGTAGCCGAACTGGACGTGCCGGCCAACAGTGGCGGGACCATTCAGGTGGTTCGGCTGGCAAATTCTGACGCCACCGACCTGGCAGAAATTCTCAAGAGTCTGGTAGCTGATAAAGATGCCAAGGACCAATCAGGGCAGGTTGTCACGACCAGCATCCAGGCCGACCCATCCTTGAATGCCCTGGTAATCCGGGCTGACCCCACCACCATGGCAGAACTTAAGGAAATCATTGCCAGCCTCGATGTGCGCCGCCTGCAGGTGCTGATCGAAGCGGCCATTGTCGAAGTGACCTCAGACTTTACCCGCAGCCTGGGTACGGAACTTGCGCTGGCAGACGCCTCAGGCACCACACTGCCGATTGGCCTGACCGCACCATCGGGCACGCTGGCCAGCATACTCGCGGGTCTGGCCGGCGGCACAGGGCTCACAGCGGTACCTGACCTTGGCACCACCCCGCTGATCGCCGCCGCCAAAACCGATGCCACCGGCATTAACTTTGCGCTGATTGTTCGGGCACTGTCCGCCAACACCGACGTCAATCTGTTATCCACACCCAGCATTACCACCATGGATAACGAAGAGGCAAAGATTGTTGTCGGCCAGAATGTACCATTTCGCACCGGCTCAACTACCACCGGCGCCAGCGGTACATCCAATCCCTTCACGACGATTCAGCGTGAAGACGTTGGTTTGACCCTGCAGGTCACACCCCATGTCCACGATGGCAGTGTTATCCGCCTGGAGATTTTCCAGGAGGTGTCAGAAGTGGACAAGACCAGCCTCAGTTCCATCGGCAGTGACGGCAGTGCGGACCTGATTACCAACAAGCGGACAATTGACACCACCGTGCTCGCTGACGACGGCGAAATCATTATCCTTGGCGGTTTGATCAGGGACAAGATTACCGACGTCAATTCGCGGGTGCCACTGCTTGGTGACATCCCCATACTTGGCCACCTGTTCAAGAGCAGCAACAAGATTCGCGAGAAGCAAAACCTGCTGGTATTCCTGCGCCCCACAGTACTGGGTAACAAAGAGGACGTCAGGGACCAGACAAAACGCAAATACTCCGGCGTCTGGGAAGTACAACTGGAAGGCCGCGACCCCCTTGACGCCATCTCAGACCTGTTCGATGGCAAGCGCTGATACACCAATGCCAGCGACATCATGGCTGGCACGCATCAGGGCGCGCCAGTTTCGGCTGAGCCGCAAGATCCTGCACAGCTGGATCAACCCCACCGTGTTGGGCTGCGATGCAGAGCAACTGGGGCTGCAGGCCGATGATGAAATCTGTTATGCCCTCAACTTTCAATCCCTTGCTGATCTGCTGGTAGTGGACCAGGCCTGTGAGGCAGCCGGCCTGCCAAGGCCCTCCGAGCCACTGGCTGAGGGCCAAGAAAAACACGCCTTTTTTTTCCTCGGTCGCCCGGAAGGGACCCTGGGACGCAAGACCCAACGACAGCGCACCGGGCGCATGACCCGCCTGCTGCAGATTCAGGCCGACCAGTCGCGCCCCATCAAAGTTGTCCCTGTTGCACTGTTCTGGGGACATCAGCCTGACCGGGAAAATGCCTGGTTGAAACTGCTCTTTTCAGAGAACTGGACAGCCACCACCCGTTTGAAGAAATTGCTGGCGATTGTCTTCCATTCCAACCATATCCTGGTCCAGTTCGGCCACCCTATCGAGCTTACGGAAATCACTGCGGGCGAGGCCGACACGGAGAAGCAGACCCGTAAGTTGATGCGCATTCTGCGGGTCCACTTTACGCAGCAGAAGCAAGCCATCCTCGGCCCCGATATTTCTCACCGACGCACCTTAATTCAGTCAATGCTGAACAGTGATGCGGTGCGTGAGGCGATCGCCAAGGAAGCCAGAAGCAATGCCAGCAACCCCGCTGATAAACTCGCCAGTGTCGAAAAGAAGGCCCTGGCCTACGCCAACGAAATTGCGGCGCACCAGTCTTACCGGGTTATTCGTTTCTTTCATGTGCTGCTGACCTGGCTCTGGAACAAGCTCTATGACGGTATCGAGATCAACAATATCAACCTGGTCAAGGACATGGCCCGGGACAACGAAATTGTCTACGTGCCCTGCCACCGCAGCCATATCGACTACCTCCTGTTGTCCTATGTGTTGTACCACAATGGCCTGACACCACCCCATATCGCCGCCGGCAAGAACCTTAACCTGCCTGTTGCAGGGCCGTTGCTACGTCGCGCCGGCGCCTTTTTCATGCGCCGCTCGTTTCAGGGAGACGGCCTTTACAAGGCGGTGTTTGATGAATACATGCACCTGATGTTTACCCGCGGCTACTCAGTGGAGTACTTTATCGAGGGTGGCCGCAGCCGCACTGGCCGCTCACTGAATCCGCGCACCGGTATGTTGAGCATGACCATGCGCAGCTTTCAACGGGATTCAACCAAGCCTATCTGCTTTATGCCCGTCTACTTTGGCTATGAAAAAATCCTGGAAGATACAACCTACCTGGACGAACTCGCCGGGGCCACCAAAAAAGATGAATCCATTCTTGATATCTTTCGTGTCCTGCGGACCTTAAAAAATGCCTTCGGCAAGGTCACGGTGAATTTTGGCGAACCCCTGCAGTTGCGCACATTCCTCGACAACCAACTTGCCGGCTGGGACACACCCGGGCAAACAGATAGCAGCGAATTTTCCCGGGCCTGCGCCCAGCTTGCCATGCGCCTGGCACAGGACATTAATGCTGCGGTGGCGATTAACCCGGTGAATCTGGTGGCCACCGTGCTGCTCTCAACCCCGCGGCAGAATATTGAAGAAGGCCGCCTGGTCAGCCACATCAATACGCTGGTGACGGTAGCCCGGGAAACAGCTTTTGGTCCCCATATGTCAGTGACAAACCTGGCAACGGCAGACATCATCAGAGAGGCGGAACGGGTCACTGGAATACGGCGCACGACGGAGACCTTTGGCCAGATCCTCAGTGCTCCGGCGCCCCTGCCCGTGCTGCTGACCTATTACAGGAACAACACCATTCACGTGTTTGCCTTGCCGTCCTTGATCGCCCGCCTGGCACACCAGTACCTGAGCCTCGCTGAGCTGCAGGCCGCCTGCGGCATACTGTATCCGTTGCTGCAGGCTGAATTCTTCCTACGGTGGCCGGAGGCTGAACTGCCAGACGTCGTCAGCCGTTGCCTGGACGTCCTCAGGGGCCTGAACCTGGTGCAGCTGGACGGTGACAGGATTATCTGCCCGGAGGTTACCAGCGACGCCTATGCCAATCTGCAGGAGTTGGGCGACATCATTGAGCCCACCCTGGAGCGCTACTACATCGTCAACGAACTACTGGCGCAAAGTACCCGTTTGTCCCTGCGCGAGGTGGAGTCTAACGCCGCCCTGATTGGCCAGCAGCTGTCGATCTTTTATGGTATGAACACACCTGAATTTTTCGACAAGTCGTTGTTTTCGACCCTGGTATCGACCCTCAAGAGCAAGGGTATTATCCAGACCCAGCAACAGGCTGTGACCCTGACACCCACCTTTAAAACCTACAAAAAGGCAGTGCAGGACACCCTCGGCGACGAACTCAAGGTAAATGTCCGCCAACTGGTGCACCGCCACCTGGCAGCAAGCGCCGCGGTAGAGGAAACAGAGAAAGAAGAGAAAGAAGAAAAAACAGGGAAAGAAGGCTAAAGCAGGGCCAGCGCCTGGGCTGCCTTACCACCGCGCACATAGATATCAAAGCGACTGGCCCGGGCTTTCAACTGGTAGTCGGGCACCAGGCCTGGCGTCTCGCCCCCCACCAATGGTCGTTTCACCACAACCCTCTGACTTCTGGTAGCCAACGCGGCCTGCAGCAGACCACTGACCTGACCATCATGGCCAAGAAATTTCTGCAGCAACTGCATACCGCCTTTAACTGCCGCCGATTTTTGCGGCTGCGGGAACATCTGGTCTATATAGATGCTGTCTGTGGGCTCACACAGGGCTGCCAGCCAACTGCCGGCCTCAGTCTGCACCAATGCCATACGTTCAACCACGGGCGCCGAGAGCGGGTCCTGGCGGCCGCGACGCAAGGCATCAGCCAGCAAGCAGGCCAATACCGGAGATCGCTCCAACAGGGTCACAGAGCAGCCATTAGCCGCCATAAGGAAGGCATCAACCCCAAGCCCCGCCGTACAATCGATGACCTGCCGACCAGGTTTGGCGGCCACGGCTTTCAGCAGCAGTTCTTTTTTACCGCCATGCAGGCGGCGATGCTGAAGTGGGCCTGAATTAAAATCGATCAACAAGGGCTTCTGGCGGCTCAACTGCTCTTCAAGCTGGCAGCCGGCCGCCGTCTGGGTAAGTCTGAATCTTGGCATCAGGCGGGCGTCAGGGGGACATCAGGCAAAAGTATCGATACCTATAAGTTCGCCATCAGCGGCGGGATTGGAAATGGCTTCGGTAATAATATAGAAGTCGATGGCTCTTTGTTTGCCAACGCCATATACCGGACGGTGCAAGTCACTTGCCGCCAGTGTCTGTTGCGCCTGCTGTGGTTGGTCAGCATTCCCTCGTCTTTCGACTGGTTGAGGGTGCTGCGCAACCTGCTTCCTGGCAGGCAAACTGTGCTGAATAGCTCCGATTTTCACCAGCAGCGCATCCTAATCATGTCCGTATGATCTATGCTTACGGATCTTAAAGTATAGACAACGCCAGGAAAATCATTATTTTTTTGGTATTTGTACCGCTGGTCGGCTGGCAACCTGCTCACGCAGGTATTCCGGAGTCGCCTGTAACGCCTCTGTGGCGCGCCCCGCCTGCCATTCAAGAATACCCAAATCCAGCAGATCCGGGGCTCTGGGATAGACTTCAGCCTGGATCTCAGCCATGTTGTTACCTAAGGCCAACTCCATCTCCGGACGCTGGTGCCAGGCAGAACCTATACCAACCCAGCGCCTAGCCGCCATAGCAGGCAACTCCGAGGCCAGATACATGCCATCGGCCTGTACTGGCCGGACGTGGCCGTCCACAACACCATAGGCGCCAAAAAAAACCTCGTCAGCTCGGGCTGTTTCGGCCACCACTATGTTTGTGTCACCGAACTCGCGGTATCGACCCTGGGCACAACAGGCCAGTGTCGATATGCCCACCACGGGAATACCGAGGCCATAGCCAAGGCCCTGCACAACCCCCACAGCAATGCGCAGGCCCGTAAAGGAACCTGGACCCTTGCCATAAACAATCAGGTCAAGTGCACTCAACTCAACACCTGTGTCTGCCAGCAAACTGGCGATTCGCGGTAATATTTCCCGACTGTGGGTTCGCTTCAGTTGGACAAATTGTTCCATGGTCTGGTCGCCCTGGCGTAAGCCAAGGCAACAGGCCGTAGTCGAAGTTTCGATGGCTAAGACGTTCATAAAGTAACATTTCTCATCAAATATATTCGTTTATAAAAAGCATTCGTTTAAAAAAGCATTCGTTTAAAAAAGACATTCGTTTATAACAAGCATTTGTTCATAGAAAGCATTGGTTCACAGGCTGAGGATTTCCAAATAGTCGACAGCCTGTTCCTGGCACTCAAGCCATTCCATGGCCGGCAAACTGTCTACAAACAACTTGCCGTAGGTGCGAGTACGCATTCGTGAGTCACCGAGGATAAACAAACCCCGGTCAGATTCCTGACGGATCAGGCGGCCAAAACCCTGCTTTAAGGCAATAGCGGCCTCAGGTACCGCATGCTCCAGAAAAGCATTACCGCCACCGGCAGTAATTGCCCGCAGCTGTGCAGCTGTCATGGGATTATCCGGGCTGGAGAAGGGTAACTTATCAATAATCAGGCATTTCAGATCAGCACCTCGGACATCAACACCCTCCCAGAAACTGTTGGTGGCGAGTAGGATACAACCAGGGATCTCGCGAAATCGTGCCAGCAGTTTTGGCTTCGCCATGGACCCCTGTACCAGCGTCGGCAGATCGCTGTAACCCTCAAAAATATCCCGGGCAATATGCAACGCGCGGTAACTGGTAAACAGAAAAAAAGTTCTGCCATTGTGGCCGCGGATCATCGGCAGGCAATAGTTTATCAGCATTCGAGTGTGCTGGTCGGTGCCCGGCAATGGCAGGCCCGCAGGGATGTGAGCCTTGGCTTGTTCGACAAAATTAAAAGGGCTGTCGAAGATGCGTTCATTTATCGCGGCGATGCCAAGATAACGTTTGAAATGACTGAACTGCCGCGCCACTGACAGGGTCGCCGATGTCATCACCCAGGTTCTGTCACTGTCGAGATGAGCTTGCATCGCTGAGGCAATTGAGACCGGCGACAGATGCAGTGTAAAACCACTGGTCTGGCGTTCGATCCAGTGAATGCAATTGTCATCCACTGGCGCCATCTCAGTTAACAACGCAAAGTGATCCGCCAGGCGATTCACCCGCGAGTAACAATGACTGAAGTTGATACTGCGCACAGCCGCCTGCGCCAGCGTCGCTGATAAAGCGCCGAAGGCCAGGTCTACCTGGTCTATAAGGTCTGCCATGGTATCCAGCCCTAACAGTTCATCAAGTGGCAGGCCTGCTGGCATTCGGTCGAATTGCCTTACCAGCAGCCCCATGATTTCTGCCAGGTTGTCAGTGGCACTCGCCAGCGCTGAATCATCATTGCCAAAGACCTGCAACTCGGCGCGGACATCGCGACACAGTGCCACAACCTGCTGACTGCTGACCCGTTCGCCAAAAAAGTGCCGGGCAACATCCACTATCTGGTGGGCTTCATCAACAACAATGGTTTCCACATCGGGCAACAGCGAGGCAAAACCCTCTTCTTTTAACGCCAGGTCAGCAAACAGCAGATGATGATTAATGACCACCAAGTCAGCCTCCTGAGCCCGCGCCCTGGCAAGATAAAGGGGGCAAGCAGCCACATGGGGGCAAACAGCACCGAGGCAGTTGTCCACTGTGGATGTAATCAGTGGCACAAACGCCGCACCTTCCAGGTCAGCCAGTTCTGTCAGGTCGCCGGTAGTGGTTTGCTGCCACCATTCACGCACAGCCACCAGGTCAGACAAAACACTGGCATCGCTGCGCCTGGACATCATGCTGATATGTTGCTCCAGACGCTGCGGGCACAAATAGTTATTTCGCCCCTTCAACAACGCCGTTTTTACCGGCCAGTCCAGCAGGCTGACAATCAGCGGAATATCATCGTAGAACAGCTGATCCTGCAAGGTCTTACTGCCAGTGGTTACAATCACCCGCTGCCGTGAATGTAACACCGGTAACAAGTAGGCGAAGGTCTTACCTGTACCAGTCCCAGCCTCAATAAGCGCATTCTGGTTGGTAGCGATGGCGTCGGCAATCATGGCGGCCATTTCGATCTGCTGCACACGGGGGGAGAATCCCTCGACCTTGCCAGCCACCAGGCCTGACGGGCCCAGCAGTTGCTGGTAGAATTTGAGGGTGCTGGCGGCTTTCAATGTGGCGAGCTCTACGGCTGTGGTATACACGCCAGATTCTACAGGGTTTCCCTGCTGACATCTTGAGCTACCTGTTTGGCAATGGCTTTCTCAGCAGCAGCTTTCTCATTAGAAGCAGACCGGCCCCACAATTCAGGCATTCAAACGTGACAAACACAACAAACACTACTATCCCCAGTGTCACCGGATTAATTCTGGCCGGCGGCAAGGGCACCAGAATGGATCACAGCGATAAGGGGCTGATGCTGTTCGAAGGTCGGCCACTAGTATGCCATATGATAGAACGGATCAAGCCTCACGTTGAGCCGCTGTTGATTAACTGCAACCGCAATGCTGAGACCTACGCACAACTGGGCTATCCACTGCTCGAAGACGCCGTCCCCGACTTCAGCGGCCCACTGCGGGGACTGCACAGTGCCGGGCCCCACCTGGTCACCGACTATTGTTTTGTTGTGCCCTGCGATATGCCACATTTACCGGTTGATGTGTTGCCCTGCCTGCTGCGAAATATTGGTCAGCATGCAGCGGCTTATGCGCTTGCGGCCGGCCGGGCCCAACCACTGGTATTGCTGGTTAAATGTGCAATGGCCAGGCAGGTCAGCCAGTATCTGGACCAGGGCGGCAGATCAGTTATGGGCTGGCTTGAGCAAATAGCCGCCGTCGGAGTAGAAATTAAGAGCCCACCCGGGGCATTCGACAACATCAATACGCTCGAACAATTACTGCCAACTGGTCCTGAACAGGATTAAAAGGCAAAAAAAAGCCCTCAACAAAGAGGGCTCTTTTTTTACCGCTGTTGCGGCTATTCAGCGTTTGCTGGCGCATCCGCCTGAATTGCTTCCTGCGCCACTACTGGCGCGGCCACAACCGCTTTCTTTGCTGCAGCTTTACGCTTTGCTGCTGGCTTTTTGACAGCGACTTTTTTGACAACTGCTTTCTTCGCAACTGCTTTCTTCGCAGCAACTTTCTTAGGGACTTTTTTCTTTGCTACTGTCTTCTTGGCGACAGGTTTCTTGGCAACTGCCTTCTTCGCTACCGCTTTCTTGGCAACTTTTTTCTTCGCAACCGTCTTTTTGGCGACTGCTTTCTTGGCAACTGTTTTCTTCGCTACCGGTTTCTTGGCAACTTTTTTCTTCGCAACCGTCTTTTTGGCAACTGCTTTTTTGGCTACTGCCTTCTTCGCTACCGCTTTCTTGGCAACTTTTTTCTTCGCTACAGTCTTTTTGGCGACTGCTTTCTTCGCAACTGCCTTCTTCGCTACCGCCTTCTTGGCAACTTTTTTCTTTGCTACTGTCTTTTTGGCAACTGCTTTCTTGGCAACTGCTTTCTTCGCTACGACTTTCTTAGCGACTTTTTTCTTTGCTACTGTCTTTTTGGCAACTGCTTTCTTGGCAACTGCCTTCTTCGCTACGACTTTCTTAGCAACTTTTTTCTTCGCTACAGTCTTTTTGGCGACGGCTTTCTTGGCAACTGCTTTCTTCGCTACGGCTTTCTTGGCAACTGCCTTTTTGGCTACAGCTTTCTTAGCGACGGGTTTCTTAGTAACAACTTTCTTTTTAGCAGCTGGGTTTTTCTTCGCTGCGACCTTTTTAGTTGTAGCTATTTTCTTTTTCGCAACCACGGTTCCACTCCTGTCTTACTATTGAAAGTTTTTTTACTTTGTTACAACAGACCCATGTCAGGACTTTTCCAGTTAATCCATCCACTTGTTCTGTCATCCCGTTGCTACATAGTTAACACCTAATTGACACGCAATTCGAAGAAACTATGTATGCAGCTGTCTAACGTTGCAAAGTTTAGAAAAATTATTTTGAATTTGCACACTTTTTTTGAATAAAACCACAAATATTCAGTGATTTAGGTGCACTTATTCAAATATCTCTAACATTTTTGCTCTATCTAACCGTTATCCCTTCCAAACTACTTTGTTACATCGTCAAGAAACACAAAGATTTTGTTCTTTATTTCCGCAGTTTCACCCAAGCCATCAACCACACAATAGTGCAATTTGTCCGCTGACTTGACGCTGAGATTCTTATAGAAGGCGACTAACGGTTCTGTTTGCTCTCGATAAACCTTGAGGCGCTCCAGCACCGTGGCTTCGCTATCATCTTCGCGTTGCACCAAATCGTCACCGGTTTCGTCATCTTTACCAGTAACTTTGGGTGGATTGTAAATAGTGTGATAAACCCGCCCCGAATCCGGATGAATACGTCGGCCACTCAAGCGATTGACAATTTCCGCATTCGGCACCTGAATTTCTATCACACAGTCGATCTCTATGTGCTGATCCAGTAACGCCTGAGCCTGGGGAATGGTTCTTGGGAAACCATCAAACAGAAAGCCCTTGGCACAGTCTGGTTTGGCGATGCGTTCCTTAACCAGGTCAATAATGATTTCATCGGTGACTAATGCACCACTATCCATCACATTTTTGACTTTTTTACCGAGTTCTGTCCCTGCCTGGATAGCTTCGCGCAACATGTCGCCGGTTGAGATCTGTGGAATCCCACATTTTTCCATAATAAATTGCGCTTGCGTGCCTTTACCTACGCCTGGCGCACCTAAAAGAATCATCTTCACCCGAGGATCTCCCGTTCATTTGAGTTAATTGGAATAGTTCTGTTCGCCTTAACGGTCAATGATTAACTTTCCGTCGCGCCGAAATTACATTGGATAACTGTTCAATCTGTTCAATAGTTCGCAACAACCGATTGATCGTACTGACCTCAATAATGATGCGCATAACGACTCGATTATTAATTTTGTCGGTCTTTGAATCCATGGCGATCACGTTGGTTTCTTCCACCATGAAAACACCGGTAATGTCGTGTAGCAAACCCCGCCGGTCATAGGCATTCACTTCAATGGTGACCGGGAAGGTGGCGGTAACCTCTGCACGCCAGTCCAAGCGCATCAGCCTACCATAACTGTCTGCCTGGAGCGCCTGCAAACAATCCTGGCAGTGTACTTCAACACAGTTATCGTCATTAATAATGCCGATAATGCTGTCGCCGGCCATAGGTCCGCAACAGGGTGAAAGTGAGTAATGCAGACCACCAAGGCCTGATATGAGCTGTTCCGCCTGCTCCGTTGCTTCCTCATCCCCGAGCAGCAAACTCAGCTGTTTATCTTTGACATCCAGTTCCACCAGGTGCACGGCGGCCTCAACCACATCAATGACATTGATATCGCCAGCACCAATAGCCGCATACAAGGCGTTCACTTTTTTATACTTCAACTCTGCCACAAGAGTCTCAATATCAAGGTGTTCGACACCAAGATGTTCCAATTCCGTGGTCAGTAACTGTTTGCCATCCTCAGTATTTTTGCGTTTGGTGCGTAACCCAAACCAATTCTGAATCTTGGCTCGCGCCCGGGATGTGGACACATAACCCAGGTGGGCATGCAGCCATTCCCGTCGCGGCTCGATATCATTGCCAACAATAACTTCAATCTGGTCACCGGACTTGAGCCGGGTGTTCAGCGGTACAACCTTGCCATTAATCTTCGCACCGCGGCATTTGTGGCCCACTTCGGTATGCACCCGATAGGCAAAATCCACCGGTGTCGCATTGGGCGTCAAATCCACCACGTGGCCTTCTGGGGTAAAAACATAAATTCGATCCAGGCTGATCTCGTCCAACAGCTCTTTTGAAATGCCAGCAACGTCACCAAGCTCCTCACGCCAATCAAGAATCTGTCGCAGCCACTCAATACGCTCACGGTAGGCTACAGGTTCTTCGGGTTGGCCATGAGACTTGTATTCCCAGTGCGAGCAGACACCCAACTCTGCCTTCTCATGCATTTCAAAAGTTCTGATCTGGATCTCCAGGACTTTGTTTTCAGGACCTATGACTGCCGTGTGTAAGGAGCGATAGCCATTTTCCTTAGGAGACGCAATGTAGTCATCAAACTCATGAGGCAGATTACGCCACAGGTTATGCACCACCCCGAGTACGCGATAACAGTCATTATCCTCTGGCACCAGAATCCGCACGGCTCGCACATCGTAGACCTGGGAAAACGTTATGCCTTTGCTGCGCATCTTTCGCCAGATACTGTAGATGTGCTTAGCCCGGCCATCCAACTCGGCCTTGACCTTAATTATCTTCAACTTGTCATTCAGGGTGGCGATCACGCGGTCGATATAACCCTGCCTGTCACTGCGCTTTTCATCCAGCAGACCCGCTATGCGCTTATAGGCCAGCGGCTCGACATAACGAAAAGACAGATCTTCCAATTCCCATTTCAGGTGGCCAATACCCAAGCGGTGCGCCAAAGGCGCATAGATTTCCATGACCTCGCGAGCGAGGCGAATACGTTTTTCTGGCTCGGCTTTGGCAACCTGGCGAATAGCACAAGTGCGCTCAGCCAATTTGATCAGGGCGACGCGGACATCATCAACCAACGCAATCAGCAAGCGCTTGGCCTGCTCAAGCTGGTCTTTGTGTTCGCCCAGTACCGACTGCTCCGAGATGCGGATATTACTGATGGCAGCCATGCGTAGCACACCTTCCACCAGCGTCGCTACGGTTTCACCAAACTGCTTCCGCACATGGTTCAGGGTAATCTGGTTTTCGCGTACAGCGCGATAAATTATTGCCGCGACAATACCATCTTCATCCATACGCAATTCGCTGAGAATATCAGCCATATCCAGGCCGGTCTTGTAGCTGCTGCGGCCCTCTGCCCAAATCGTGTGGGTTTGAACCGCCTTCTCTTCAGCCTTTTCAGACAAATCACAGGCACCACGGATTCGTTCAATATTGAAGCCGGGGCTCTTTTCATGCAATTGCTGCAGCCACAGCTCAAGGTTGATGCTTCCATCAAAATGTAGTGGCTGCTCCTCTCTGACTTTGACCATAGGCTATAAGACGTAGGTGGGTATGAAATGATGAATCGATTGGTCTCGTCGTTCGTCTGGCCAATGACTAAAGATAATGGCCAGCAGACCGGGGATCAGTTGAAGTGTAGCTGGAAAGTCACCTTGAGAAGCACGCAATGGACTCAACGTGAGTAGTATGGGGGAACATATCGATAACACCCGCTGCTTCAAACCGATAACCTCCAGCTACCAAGATTGCCGCATCCCTGGCCAGTGTCGTCGGGTTGCAGGAAACGTACACTACCCTTTCAGGCTTATGAGTTGCAAGTTTTTTGCAGACCTCCAGCGCACCACTACGGGGCGGGTCCAACAGGACCTTATTAAAGCTTTGTAAGTCGGGTATTTCCAGCGCCTCAGCAAACAAGTCACTGACACCATACTGGACATTGGTTATGCCATTAAGTGCGGCATTTTCTTGCGCCCGCTCGACGCTGGTGGCGGATAACTCAAGACCCAGCACCGACTCGGCTGTACGCGCCAGCGGCAGGCTGAAATTGCCAATCCCACAAAAGGCGTCCAGCACCCTGTCGTTGCCCTGCAACTCTAACAACGACAGTGCCAATTCGATCATCTGGCGATTAATTGCCTGGTTCACCTGGGTGAAATCCAAGGGATGAAACTCGTAGGTTAAATCAAAAGCAGGCAAGGTATATACCAGTCGCTCACGGCCATCCTGCGGGTATATTTTATGTACTGTTGATTCATTGCCGGGCTGCAAATAGATAGAAAAACCCGCCTGTTCACCCAGCAGTTGTAACCTTACCGTGTCGGCAGCAGTCAGGGGACTAAGATGGCGAATCACCAGAGCTGTCTCAGTATCACCCACAGCCACCTCTATCTGCGGTACTGAACGTGGATCCGACAGGTCCTCGATCGCCTGGGACAACACCGAAAGCTGTTCTCCAACAGATGCTTTAAGCACTTTACAGGAGTCGATTTCGGCCACATAAGGCTTGAGTTTTTCCCGAAATCCCACCAGTACCCGGCCTTTTTTATCCACGTACTTAACCCCAAGACGGGCTTTGCTGCGGTAATCCAGCAACGGCCCGGTCAATGGTGGCAGCAACACATCGGGCTGGAACTCAGCCAGCGCATCAACAAGCTGCTGCTGTTTGAACAATATCTGCGCACCAGGCTCAAAATGTTGAAAACTGCAGCCACCACAATGACTTGCTGCAGCGCAGGGAGGCTCAACCCGGTTTGCCGATGCTTCAACAACACTGCGGGTCTTGAAATAGTGGCGTTTGTGTTTTCTGGCCCAGGGTTCGGCCACCACAACTTCACCAGCCAGCGCTCCCAGCACTGCCTGCTTACCATCAGCGCTCAAGGCGTAACCATCGGGGTGAAGTGTGGGCAGGGTAATCGTCACAGGGTCGTTATTTTTCAAAGTTGATGAACTCTCTTGGTGGGTCTTTTGGGTCTGCGGGCAAGCTGCAATATCAACCCACCAGGCCAGAATAGATTTTATTATGCCTCTGCGGGATACATACCCTGATGGTTAATCCGGGGAAAAAACGCCGGTAGAAAGGTAACGGTCACCACGGTCGCAGGCAATCGCAACAATCACGGCATTTTCTACTTCGCTATTGATCTGCAACGCTGCGGCAACAGCGCCACCGGAGGATACACCACAAAAAATACCTTCACGTCTGGCCAGATCGCGCATTGTGGTTTCAGCCAGACCCTGGTCCATATCGACTATTCGGTCCACCAGTTGCTTGTCAAAAACCTGCGGCATATACATTTCCGGCCAACGCCGAATGCCCGGTATTGTGGCGCCATCTAAGGGCTGCAAACCGACTATCTGGACACTGGGTTTAATCTCGCGGAAGTATCTTGAAACGCCCATTATTGTACCAGTAGTTCCCATTGAACTCACGAAATGCGTCACCTCGCCATGGGTTTGCTGGAAAATTTCGGGCCCCGTACCCAGGTAGTGTGCATGGGGATTGTCCGGGTTAGAGAACTGATCAAGGACAATACCCTTGCCCTCTCTTTGCATTTTTCCTGCCAGGTCACGAGCGCCTTCCATGCCCTCCTCCCGTGAGACCAGTAACAACTCCGCCCCAAAGGCCGACATCGCCGCCTTGCGCTCAGCACTCATATGGGCAGGCATAATCAAAATCATGTGATAACCCTTAATGGCTGCAGCCATGGCAAGGGCGATACCCGTGTTACCGCTGGTCGCCTCAATCAGCGTATCACCAGGCTTGATCTCGCCACGGGCTTCTGCCGCCTGGATCATATTTAATGCCGGTCGATCCTTAACGGACCCGGCAGGATTGTTACCTTCAAGCTTGAGCAGCACAGTATTGCTGGTCTCCCCGGGCAAACGCTGTAAACGCACCAGCGGTGTACCGCCAACACAAGATTCTATGGTCGGATAATCATGTCTGTTCATCAAATATTCACTTCGTCTGTCGAGCATTGCCAGATCATAGGAGAATAAACCTTCTTCATATAGTATTGCCTTAATCTATCGATATTCATTTGGGTCATAAACACAATTATCGTGGTGAAACATGATGTTGCGACCGCTGCATAAAAGCCCTGCTTTTTTCCTTATCCTCGCACCTGGCCTGGTTGCCGTTGGCCTGCTGATGGTGCTGGTTTTTGTAGCTGTGGATTCAACCACTCCGGGCTGGATTGCCCTGCTTGTGGTCGGACTGTTGCTCTGCCTGGCAGCTGCCCTGCTGTATCATTTGGTTAGCACCAGCCTGTTGCAACCGCTCACCAAAAGTATCGCGTTACTACAAAGTCAAACTGCCGCACAAAACCCAGCGCCTCGGCACCAAGAGGCTAACCATCTTGCCCGCCTTATGTCTCTGCCGAGCATGCTGGATGCCTACCTGCAGGACAAAAACCAGCTAGCCGATACTCGCGAAACTCACGCCAGACAACTCGCCGAAGCCGACGCAGAGACGCGCACCAAGGCCCGGGAAGCGGAAATTTCCGCAGTCCAACTGGCCCTTACTGAAGCCGTAACAGCCATTGCCAGGCAAGAGGATAACAGCATCACACTACAGCACAATCAACAGTTACTCCTGGCCTTGGCCGATACCAGTCTGAACACCATTATCGGCTGCACAAATCTGTTAGCAAACCCGGGAGTAGATGCTTTTGCAGTTCGGGCAAAACTTAAGGCCGCGTCAAAACGCTTATTATTCTATCAGACTGAGCTGCGGGCTCTGGCACGTTGCCATATCGCCGAAGTCAAAATAAATGTTGCTGAAACCAAAATAGATAGTCTTGAAATCGAAGCAAGCAGTGCTGAATTTGTCCTTCGCGACTGTATTGACCAGGTCATCATGCTGCTGGATCCACTACTCGGCCAACAGGGCTGGGAGCTTCAACCGGTCTATGATGACAGTTGCCAGGTCAACCTGGTGGGCAGGCAGAGCTTGTTGCAAGCGCTGCTGTTCAACTATCTCCTGACCGCAATCAACCACAGCAAAAGCAACCATGAGCCAGTAACGGCACAGAGTTTTTTGTGGCATATCAGCCTCGATAACAACACCGAGGCTACAGATCAGTTCAACCGCCTGCGGTTGCGCCTCGGGCACGGACTGAGCATGCCCCCGACAAGGCATTCAGAGCGTCTGCAGATGCTGCTGAGATCCCTCAGCGGCTTACCAGAGGCCGAGCAACTGAGCCTGCCTGTCAGCTGCACCAAAACCCCTGTGCGCCAGTGTCCCGCTGGCCTCACAGCAAGGATATATGCCGCGAACCCCAACCAGGAAACCGGCATCCATAATCGCCTCAGCCAACTGGGTATTGCGGTCCAGGCCCAGGGCACAGATGTGAACCTGTGTTTTATTGGCAAAAGAAAACATAACGACATTGTTTCGATTGCCGGCTCGTTCGGGCCAAACACCCATATCCTGCTGCTCAACAACGAACGTCTGTATAGCCGCAGTGACTGGCTGTCACTGCCAACACCCCTGCAGCAGACAGAGCTTACCAACCTCATCAGCACAACATTTCCCATGCGGGCTGACAAACAACTGAACATTCTGGTTGTCGACGACGACCACCATGCCCGTCTGTTTCTAGCCACGCTGTTACGCCAGACTGGCTATAACGTTGATGAAGCCGCAGATGGTCTGGCGGCTCTGGAGGTTATCGCGGCACAACCTGTTGACCTGGTATTCATGGATATCCACATGCCGCGTATGAACGGTCTTGAGGCAACCCGCGAACTGCGTGCCCGCCTGTCGCGGCAATTACCAGTTATTGCCCTCACCGCCCACCTCATGGAGACAGAGCGTGATGCGGTTATTGCCGCGGGTATGAATGATATTCTGATCAAGCCGCTGGATTTTGAGACCCTCAGCAAGACCCTGATGTCCTGGCTTGGCGGCGGTATACAGGATGCTGCGGCGAGTTACGGGTCTGCAGAAAGCCCGCAGGAGGCGGCGGTTTTTGACGCCGCCCTGGCAATGAAAATAGCCAATCAGCAGCCGGACCTGGCTCTTGAAATGCTGGAATTGTTTGTTCAGGCGCTACCTTTCGAGCAACAGCAATTAACCCAGGCTGTCACCGAAAACAAACCCGAACAGCTGGTCACCTTGGTGCACAAACTCAATGGTGCCAGTCGTTATTGCGGTATTCCGAGGGTCCAGGCAGCACTCAATGAACTTGAGACACTGCTCAAGACGGGCGCAGATGGCCAGGCCCTGGCCATCCAGCGCCTACATCACGAACTGGCCCTGCTGCACACCTGGTATGGTCAAAACCCTGAGCCTTTAACCGCTATACCCCGAACACAGCTGCGCCGCTTACCGGCGGCACACTGAGTAAGGGACAGCAACGAATGGCAGACAGCTAATATAAGCCAGCAAAAAATCAGCCTGAGAGCACCACAAACGCCAGCGCAAACTCCGCCTCATCAGAAATGGACAGGTGCATCTGCCGCACCCCCAGGGTTTCGGCACGGACGGCGGCAGCACCTGTAAGGCTGATCTGTGGCGCATAGCCCGGCTTGCCAACAACGGCAATCTGCGCAAAGTGAACACCACAGGACATACCCGTTGCCAGCGCTTTTGCCACTGCTTCTTTGGCGGCAAAACGTTTCGCCACAAAGGCCGCAGAAGGATTTTTTTGGTAGGCAAGTATTTCTGCAGGGGCCAGAATCTTGTGCACAAAGCGTTCACCCCAACGCTCAATGGAGACCGCAATACGGTCAATTTTTACCAGGTCTGTGCCGATACCGATGATCACGTTGGGCCAGGCTGCGGTAGTACGCCACCGTAACCGTCGCGCTGGAACAACTCGCGGCTTTTCAGGGGTTTGCCGCCTAACAAGCGGGCAAATGCCAGACGTGTAATGTGCTTAGCACTCTGGTCTATGGCCAACGAGGAAAAGTCACCAGCCGCAATGGCCAGCAGGTGCTCACCGGGAAAACTGTTGGTGTCGTCCTGGCCCAGCCGTGCCACTGGGTAGAAGCCTTCATCGGCAACAAATTCGTAATACCGGTCAGGCTGCACGGCAGCGCCGCGTTCAGCATCAACGGTAAAGCTGATACCAAAGCCCAGCTCATCGAGTAAACCCAGCTCGAAGCGGCGCAGGCCATCCTGGTAGCGGCGCAGCCGCGGCTCAGGGAAGGCCGTGTCAGCTGGCGTAACAGAGGGTGTGCCATCACCAGCCAGGTCTGTCAGCAACGTCTGGTACTGGCCAAACAGGCCCGGTACGGCTTCATACTTCCCCAGCACCCGCACCAGTAGTTCATTGGCATAGATACCCAGCAGCAGACTGTCACCGGTGAGGGGAAAACCTGTTGGCAGAAACTCAGCATGTTTGACAGTGCGCAACTCGCCGCGCCCAAAACAGGAGATCAACAAGGGGGTAAATGGCTGCCAAGTCGCCTGCTGGCGCCCGCGCTTGCCTCTGGCGCCACGGGCGACAGCACTCACGCGGCCCTCATCTCGCACCAGCAGCTCAACAATCAGGCTGGTGTCACGATACTTGCGCGTATGCAGGATATAGGCCGGAGAAAGCCCGTCAGATATCGTCATAACCCAGACTCTTGAGGGCACGATCGTCGTCGGACCAACCAGACTTTACTTTGACCCAAAGCTTCAGCATCACCTTATTGTCCAGCAAAGTCTCGATATCCTGACGTGCTTCGGTACCAATATGCTTCAAGCGAGCGCCACTTTTACCAATAATAATGGCCTTCTGGCCATCACGTTCCACAAGGATCAAGGCGTCGATATGCAGAATCTTACCTTCTGTGACAAAACGCTCGATCTGGATGGTGGCAGCATAGGGGATCTCTTCACCCAACTGCCTGACAATTTTCTCGCGGATAATCTCTGCCACCAGGAAACGCTCACTGCGATCGGTGACCTGATCATCGGGAAACATAAAGGGGCCAGCCGGCAACTTGGCTGCAATCAGTGCCTCAAGAGCCTTCAGATTATCACCGTGGGTTGCCGAAACAGGCACTATTTCCGCATTGGGAAACCGTGCCTGCAGCATCTGCAGCTGTGGCAACAGGACACTCTTATCCTTCAGCAGATCTACTTTATTGATCACCACAATCAGCGGCGCCTTGCTTAACGCTACGGCTTGCGCCGTGATCTCGTCATCACCCTGCCACTCGGTACGGTCGGTGACAAAAACCACAACATCAACATCCCGCAGCACACTCTTGGCATTGCGGTTCATATAACGATTAATCGCCTTTTTCGCATCACCGTGAATACCCGGTGTATCAACGTAGACCGTCTGCACGCCCTCAACGGTCTTGATACCCAACAAAGTATGCTGTGTGGTCTGGGGTTTGCGCGACGTAATGCTCAATTTCTGGCCGAGGATATAATTCAGCAGGGTTGATTTGCCGACATTGGGTCGACCAACAATGGCGACATAGCCACAGCGTTCACTGACAGATGATTCATTCATGGGCGGGGCACTTGGAGATGGTGAATGGGGGATGAGTAAATTATTCAGAACCGGAATTGTGAGTCAAAGCCGGCTCTGCTTCAAAGTTAACACCGAGACTTGTCAGTGCTTGCCTGGCGGCGAGTTGTTCGGCGTCGCGGCGACTGGCGGCGACGCCCAGCATGGGTTCTGCCAACAGCGAAACCACACACTCAACGGTAAAAATCTGATCGTGGGACTTACCCTCGACACCAATAATACTGTATTCGGGCAGCGGGCATTGTTTGCCCTGCAAGAATTCCTGTAACAGCGACTTGGGGTCCTTCTGGGATTTGTCCAGGGTCAGAATCTGCAGACGCGATTCAAACCACGTGACAATCCGCTCTGCGACCACCGCCAGGCCCGCCTCCAGATAGATGCCACCGATGATTGCCTCGAGCACATCCGACAGGATTGAGGCACGCTCAAAACCGCCACTCTTGAGCTCACCGCTGCCCATAATAAGGAAATCACCCAGATTAAATTCCCGCGCCACGTCCGCCAGTGTATCGCGCCGGACCATACGTGCCCGCAACCGACTTAACTGACCTTCCCTGGCCGCTGGAAACTGATGATAAAGGTGTTCGGCGATAATAAAGTTAAGAATGGAATCGCCGAGAAACTCCAGGCGCTCGTAGTTACCGCCCGTGTGACTGCGATGGGTAAGCGCACGGCTAAGCAGATCTGGATCTGAAAACGAATAACCCAGGCGTTGTTGCAGTTTACTGTGAGCGGCCACGTGGTCCCAGATTGATCAACCGAATCTTAATCTCTTAATTCAACGGTTTTATTAAAGGAGGCGACCATGTCAAGATTAGCCACCATCGGCATACGTATTTCATAGTCCAGAACAATCCGTGCACCACGGTTATCCCTGACAACATTAATGTTATTTGCGTAATCAAAGTCGCGGATATTGTTGATATGAAACCGCGCCTTGATGATTTTTTCTATTTCTGACGGACGCTTGGCGGACATACCCTCTTCCGCACCAACACCCTCGATAATACCAACAATGGTGGTGTTATCCATATACAGAGGCGCTACCTTCATGCCAACGGTGAGAGCAAAACCAAACACCAGGATCATTAACAGCCAACCGGTAAAACCGAGGCCCTGCTGATGGTAGGGTAAATTCATGTGCTATTCCTCTCGTTCATGGATCACTCGGATATCTTATGCTTTTTACAGACTTGCGCTCTGCCTACCCGGCATATTCAATCGAACCAACTCAAACAACCTCTTGCGCCAATACTTTTCCTGCAAGCTATGGCTGCAAGCTATTCTATCCACCCATTGCGCGAGAATTCCGGCATTCCTGAACTCCAGTGGAACCAGACGGCAAAGGCTTTACCAACAATATTCTCTTCTGCAACCATACCCCAGTAGCGGCTGTCGCTGCTACGGTCGCGGTTGTCGCCCATCATAAAATACATGCCTTCCGGCACAACCCACTGCTGTGGACCCTTACCAGGAAACGGGCTACGGTGAATCAAGTGCTCAACACCACCCAGGGTCTCCTGATAGACCTCATAATCGGGCCTGTCGGGCGGCATTCTGGCGACAAAGGTCTGTGATTGCTCGACGCCATTAAGAAACAACACCTTGTCTTCGTAGCGAATGGTGTCACCGGGGATGCCAATCACACGCTTGATAAAATACTCATCCTCATGGGGTGGGATAAACACCATGACGTCGCCATTAGTTGGCTCATCAACGTCAATCACCTTGGTACCAATCACTGGCAGGCGCACGCCATAGGCAAATTTGTTCACCACAATAAAATCACCCACAAGCAGGGTAGGGATCATGGAGCCGGTGGGAATCTGGAACGGCTCGATAAGAAAAGAGCGCAGAATCAGGACCACAAACAACACCGGAAAAAAGGAGATGGCATACTCCACCACCACTGGCTCTTTGAGCACAGCCTGCTGGGCCTCGTCGATCGCCTCGCTAGCGCCACCTGCCTGACTTTCCAGCAAAGCCGCCCTGGCCCGGCGCCTGGGTCGCAGGGCCAGAGTATCAAACAGCCAGATAAGACCGGTGACCAGTGTTGCCAGTACCAGGAAGAGTGGGAAATTAATACTCATCTATCTACCTTAAGCACGGCCAGAAATGCCTCCTGGGGAATTTCGACGCTGCCAAACTGTTTCATACGCTTTTTACCGGCTTTCTGCTTTTCAAGCAGCTTTTTCTTACGGGTGATGTCACCACCGTAACACTTGGCGGTGACGTTTTTGCGTAACGCCTTGACGGTCTGGCGGGCGACGATCTGGCCGCCGATAGCTGCCTGGATAGCGACATCGAACATCTGCCGCGGAATCAGCTCTTTCATCTTCTTAGTGAGGGAGAAACCTTTGTTCCGGGCATCGTCCCGATGGACGATAATCGACAGGGCATCAACCTTCTCACCGTTGATCAGCACATCCAGGCGATCCAGACGGGCGTCCTCAAAACGATCAAAACTGTAGTCCAGGGAAGCATAGCCTCGGCTTACTGATTTCAGCCGGTCAAAAAAGTCCAGGACTACTTCGTTGAGGGGGATGTCGTAGGTTAATGACACCTGCTTACCTACAAACTGCATATCCTTCTGGACGCCACGGCGCTCGATACTCAAGGCGATGACGCTTCCCAGGTATTCGGCCGGCACCAGCATATTGACCCGGGCGATGGGCTCACGCATTTCTTCAATGGTAGAGGGATCGGGTAACTGGGCCGGATTATCGACTTTCATCACCTTGCCACTTTTGGTCAGCACTTCATAGACCACCGTGGGCGCGGAAGTAATCAGATCCAGGTCATATTCGCGCTCCAGGCGCTCCTGCACAATCTCCATGTGCAGCATGCCAAGAAAGCCGCAGCGAAAGCCGTTACCCAGGGCATCAGAACTCTCAGGCTCATAAACCAGCGACGCATCGTTCAGCGTGAGCTTTTCCAGGGCATCCCGAAAACTTTCAAAATCATCTGCACTGACCGTAAACATGCCAGCGTAGACTTGCGGCTTGACCTTTTTAAAGCCCGGCAATGTTGGTACATCCGGTGTGCTCGCAAGGGTAATGGTGTCGCCCACTGGGGCGCCCTTGACGTCTTTGATACCCGCCACCAGAAAACCTACTTCGCCAGACTGCAGCATTTTGGTCTCTTTGCGCTTGGGGGTAAAAATACCCACAGAATCCACCTGGTGAACCTTACCCAGGGACTTGAGGATAATTTTGTCCTTCACTGCAATCCGACCCTGCATGACCCTGATGAGGGAAACCACACCCAGATAATTGTCAAACCAGGAGTCGATAATCAATGCCTGGGTAGGCAGATCACGGGCTTCAGCCGGTGGCGGGATAACGCGAATCAGTTGCTCGAGCAATTCATGGACGCCGACGCCGGTTTTGGCACTGACTCGCAGCGCTTCAGAGGCATCGATACCAATAATTTCTTCAATTTCCTGAATCACTGTTTCAGGGTCTGCCTGCGGCAGGTCGATCTTGTTCAGTACCGGCAGCACCTCGAGACCCTGCTCAATAGCGGTATAACAGTTCGCCACTGATTGCGCCTCAACACCCTGAGCGGCATCTACCACCAGCAGCGCACCTTCGCAGGCGGCCAGTGACCGGGACACCTCATAGCTGAAGTCCACGTGTCCGGGCGTGTCGATAAAATTCAACTGATATTGATGACCATCGTCCGAGTCGTAATACAGTGTCACGCTCTGGGCTTTGATGGTAATCCCGCGTTCGCGCTCGATGTCCATGGAGTCCAGAACCTGGGCTGCCATATCACGCTTACTCAAGCCGCCACAGTCCTGGATAAACCGATCGGCCAGGGTCGACTTGCCGTGATCAATATGAGCGATAATCGAAAAATTTCTTATGTATTGCGTTTCGGCCAATTGCTAACCACGGCATTGTATGCCGCCTCAAAAACAAAGCGGTGAAGTCTAATGTATTCGCCGGATATACGCTATGAACAACTGCTTACCGGCAATCTGACAACTTTTCCCGCCTGCTCCGAAAATGGCTCAACCAGGGATTTTAATGACCAGGAATTCAGGTCGCTGATCCCTGACAATACGCACAGGAATGGCAACTTCACGGGGCAGTTGTTCGATCATCTTGTCGAAGCCCTTGACCGAATCCACCCACTCACTGTTGACAGTGGTGATAATGTCACCGCGGCTAATCCCGGCCAACCGACCCGGACCGTCCACCACGCGAGTCACCAGCACACCCTTATCAACCCCCTGGGAAGCTTTCTCGTCGGCTGTCAGGTCGCGCACATCCAATCCCAGCAGGTTAGTGTCATCCACCGGCGCCCTGTTGTTAGCCGGGCCCTGGCTGTTTGTTGTGTCCAGCAAGCCCACCTTGACCTGCAGCGTCTGGCGCTTGCTGTTCCTGACAATCTGGACGTCTACCTCGGCATCCGCCTGCGTCCGACCTACGAGATGGGGCAAATCCGACGACAGATCAATGGCCTTGCCGTCAAAGGCAAGAATAATATCCCCTTCCCGCAGCCCACCTTTGTCTGCAGGACTGTCCGCAAACACCTGGGTTACCAGCGCACCAGCAGCGCGATCCATGCCAAAAGACTCCGCCAGGTCGCTGTCAACCCGCTGAATCAACACGCCCAACCAGCCACGGGAAACACTGCCTTTATCTTTCAACTGGGCAACCACTTCCATGGCCACGTCGATTGGTATGGCAAAAGACAAACCCATAAAACCACCGGAACGGGTGAAAATCTGCGAATTAATACCAACAACTTCACCCTCCAGGTTGAACAGCGGCCCGCCGGAATTACCGGGGTTAATGGCGACATCAGTTTGGATAAAAGGCACATAGTTACCTTCAGCTTCCATCGGCAGACTGCGACCCTTGGCGCTGACAATGCCGGCAGTCACAGAATGCTCAAAGCCGAAGGGCGAGCCAATGGCGACAACCCACTCACCCACTTCCAGTTTTTCAGAATTACCCAGCTTCACCCTGGGTAAATCTTTGGCCTCAATTTTCAGCAACGCCAAGTCAGACAATTTGTCTGAACCCACCAGTGTGGCGACTCGTTCACGCCGGTCACTCAAAGCCACCAGAATTTCATCAGCACCATCAACTACGTGGTTATTCGTCAAAATATAACCATCTGCCGAGATAATAAACCCAGAGCCGGCAGAGGGCCGCGGCGCGTTATTCTGGCGCGGCATGTTGCCGAAGAAGCGACGAAACA
>Ga0307488_10000753_pt1 | contig 26919 bp, 34 predicted proteins | sample SB02metaG_FD_202248 | JGI IMG/M metagenome (GOLD analysis project Ga0307488, IMG submission 202248) | Sea-ice brine microbial communities from Beaufort Sea near Barrow, Alaska, United States - SB 0.2 | ecosystem: Environmental > Aquatic > Marine > Coastal | place: USA: Alaska | collected...
TTGTTGTACATAATGATGCGTTTGAATTACCAAAAGCCTGGAATTATACTAACGTAACGGTTGACAAGATAAGTAGTTTGTAATATAATAGTTACTAAAGTGGACTTTGTGTTCGACCCACTATAAACATTCCGCACACTCCATTAACTTAGGAGTATAAAATGGCTTACTATTCGACAAAAACATACGGACATCAAATTGGGCTTAGTGCAGTGTTCCGTCAACCCAACGCAGATCATTCACACTGTCATTTGCTACATGGCTACAGTTTGGCATTTAAATTTACATTTGGTTGTAAAGAATTAGACAACAAAAACTGGGCAGTAGACTTTGGCGGACTTAAACCTTTGAAGGCTTGGCTCGAAGATAGTTTTGATCACAAGACTGTAATTGATCGTGAAGATCCGTTCTTGTATAAATTTTCAGAACTTGAAGCAATGGGTTTAGCAGAGGTTAGAGTAATGGACGGCGTTGGTGTAGAAAAGTTTGCAGAACATGCATGGCGTTTTGCAGATGCATTAGTTAAAGAAATGTCCGGTGGACGTTGCTGGTGTGAATCAGCAGAGTGTTCAGAGCACGGTGCTAACTCAGCAATCTACACACCATTTACGGTACAGCGGGTATCGTTTGCTGAATGAATTATGTTGTCTGTTTAAAACACGGTGCTAAGTACGGCGCCGAATATGTAAATAGACTTCACAGCATGGTCAACAGACATCTAACTGTTGATCATGAATTTGTGTGTTTAACCGAACACCCTCAAGGTATAAACGACGGAATTAAAATTATACCGTTGCATTTAGATTCTAGAATTACAGGATGGTGGTATAAGCCATATTTCTTTAATCCAAATCTAGGAGTTGATGGTACAATATTATACCTAGATTTAGATGTTGTAATCTGCAATAATTTAGATAAATTTTTTACGTATAAACCAACTGAATTTTGCATTATTAGAGATTTTAATAGACATCAGCGACCTGGATGGGATCGAATGAATTCTAGTGTGTTTAGATTGAATACAGGACAGCACGCTCACGTGTATGACGAGTTTATTAAGAATCCTCACGGTGCAAGAAGATTCCACGGTGATCAAGATTGGATGTATGCTAAAATAAAAGACAACTTTAAGTTTTGGCCAGATGAGTGGGTACAGAGTTACAAATGGGAAATGCGTGGCAAGCCTGAAATGGTTAGAATAAATGGAAAACGAAACTTCAAAGATATAGGTGAGCCTGTGGTATTGCCTGAAACTAGTATTGCAGTATTTCACGGCGATCCAAATCCTAACGAATGTAGAGATCCATGGGTGGTAGACAATTGGCGTTGACAAACATTAAAAAGCGTGTTATACTATTTGTAAGATGGTACAAAAAGCTGAGCCCAGAATACGGTTGGTGGGCTAGCTGGCAATACGCACTACACAACTCAGGTACACATTTACTTAACGGTGATTACAGATATCCTACTAATTGGCAAGAACTTAAGGCACAAGGTAAAAAATATGACATGTTCGACTTATGAGCGTATTGGCTTTGCATGCAAGTACATGCACCCAGATCAAACTCAACCTAAAAAACTTCTAGAAGAAATTCAGCGGCCACTAAATACTAAGTCAACTACAGTACAATGGCTTAACCGTCAAACTCGCGAAATCGCAGAGCAACGCTTGTGGGACATTATGGTGCATAACATTGATGCATATAGGAGATTGATTGAATATGTCGGTAGCTTACCACAAGGCCTTAGAATGGTTAGACTCGGCAGCGATTGTCTTCCTGTTTACACTCAGCAGGATTGGCGGTACTACTGGCGACTACCAGACGTTATTGCCTATTGTGAAAGAGAGTTTGCCAAGGTGGGCGAGACTGCTCGTAGGCTTGATGTACGTTTGTCTATGCATCCTGGCCAGTTTACTGTTCTTGCTAGTGATGACGCTGATATTGTTGAGCGTAGTATAGAGGAGTTTGAGTATCACACGGATATCATCAGGTGGATGGGGTATGGTCAAAAGTGGCAAGACTTCAAGTGTAATGTCCACATTAGTGGTAGACAAGGTCCAGCCGGTATTATCAATGCACTTCCAAAATTGTCTAGAGAAGCCCGAAACTGTATTACCATCGAAAACGACGAAAACAAATGGGGACTCGACAGCAGTCTTGAACTCGAAAAACATGTCGCACTCGTGCTTGACATACACCATCACTGGTGCCGTGAAGGTGAATACATACAGCCCACCGACGATAGATTTAAACGTGTAATTGACAGCTGGCGTGGTGTACGTCCTGCAATTCACTACAGCTACAGTCGTGCAGAGTATGTAGGACACATTGACAATGCTTTGCCCGATATGCCAGTGTTGTTTGAGCAAGGCTACAAGAAAGCAAAACTACGTGCGCACAGTGATTGGTATCCTAATCAAGCTGTAAATGACTGGGCACTAAGTTTCTTACCCTACACAGATATCATGTGCGAATCAAAATGCAAGAACTTAGCCAGCATTGAGCTGTATAAATACTACAAAGGAAAAGACAATGAGTTATCTAAACAATATGTACGGCAGGAGCAGCCAACCGCAGCAGAGCCGGTCTTCGGATAAGAACCCTAATCGAGTATTAGGAGGACTTCGCGGTCAAGGCGCAGACATGATGTCTATTTTAGGTGAGGACGGTACTGAACACAAGGTCCCTTCGCAAAAATATGTACAAGGATTAGAAGATAAATTGCGCACCACAGAAGCAAGATTAACAACTTTAGAAAAACATGTAAGGAGAATAGGAAATGATTAACTGGATTATGAAAAGAATGACTGAACGAACATCGCTTGATGGCGCTGTTTTAATTGCAACAGGTATTGCAATGATTTTAGTGCCAGTAGATTTAATTGCATATGCTGCAATTTTTTATGGCGCTTGGACTATCTGGAAAAAAGAATAGTTACAATTTACTAATATCTAACTCACTAGAAGCAGGTATGTTCCATATCTGCTTCTTTTCTACTCCCTTCTTTTGAGCAAATATTTTACTATCACAGGTCTTACATACGTGAAAGTAATTGTTGCTAATGCGCTTTGGATCCATGCTTCCGCGCAATCTTACAAACTCCGTATCGCAGTTATCGCAACGAAGTACGACACAAGTACAGCTACGCACATACTCGTGTAGATTTCCACATTTTGATTTACGGGAGTGCCGGGTCTCTCTTTGAAATTCTCTTATGAACATAAGTATATTTACATTAAGATTATAAAATGTATCGATAAATACACTAGAACAAGGATAATAAATGAGTATTTGTACACTTACAGACGCAGCTAAACAGCAAATTAATACACTTTGTGTAGAAAATAACTATTATGCAATCAGCTTAAACCTTAAGGGCGGTGGCTGCGCAGGTTTTGAATACGACTGGGGAATAATTCCTACAGCAGAAGGCATCGAAGCAAAGGATCTAGTTATAGATGCCGGCGAAGGTAAGTTCGTAGTAGGCGGACATAGTATGATGTTTTTGTTTGGCACTGAAGTAGATTATGTAAAATCTATTGTGGGGGCAAATTTTGAGATAAGAAATCCTAACGCAAAATCAGCATGCGGCTGTGGAGTTAGTGTAAATTTTGATATGGATAAGCTGGCAACACCAGCAATTTAACGGAGCAAATTAAATGACTAGACAAGTAGTTAATATCGGTGTAGAGGGCAATGACGGAACTGGTGATAGTATCCGTGAAGCATTTAGTAAGTCAAACGAAAACTTTCAAGAGTTGTATGCTGTCTTCGGACAAGGCGGCCAAATTGGGTTTAGTTCGCTTAGTGATACACCTAATAGTTTAGTCGATGCTGGCGGTGATGGTAACCTAGTTGCTATATCAAGTAGTGACGGTAGCTCGATGCTACTAAAATCGTTAGAAGGCATAGGATTAATAATTGACTACACTACTGATCCTAATAAGATTAGAATTATAAACCAAGGTGCAGCAGTATCAAACGATATCCAGCCAGCCCTAGGCGGCGACTTAGATGGCATAGGATTATTTTCAGTAGCAAGACTAGCTCCAGTCACAGATGAAACTGCTACACAATTTAATAACACTCACAGTCTAACAGGTACAAGTAACGCAATAACCACAGATGATTTAGTTATTGACAAAGCATATGCTGATCAAAACTATGCAAATACCGGTAAACCAATTCCAATTAGAGACGAGCCGTCGGATGCTACAGAATACACATTAACTATTTCAGCAGTTAGCGGAGTTGATGCAACTGTAACAGCACACGGATTAAACACTGGTAATAACGGTGAAGCATATGTATTTGACGGTACTAGTGCTGAAGGATTAATAGACGGTGATACATACTATATTAAAGTTGTTGATAAAAATACACTACGTCTGTTTGCAAGTGAAATAAACGCACTAGCCGGCAACGCTGCATTAACATTAACTACTGGTACAATAACTAATTCTAAGTACGACTCTAATATTCCAGGTTACTATTTAGATGACGAAGCATTACCTCGCAAGCATGCAGTAAAACGCAGTGGCGACAAAATGACTGGTAATTTATACCTAAACGATCATCCAGGTAGTTTTGGCGGGGTAGATTCCGGAGTTGAGGAAGACTATCAAGCAGCAACTAAGTTCTATGTTGATAATACCAGTTTTGCAAGCACAACTAATATCTTTGTTAGTACACAAGGCAGTGATGTACAGGCAACAACATCTTATGAAAAAAGAGGACGTTCGCCAAGTACTGCATTTAGATCTGTTAACAAAGCTGCAGAACTAGCAGAAGAACTAATAGCAACTACGAGACCAACAACAGGTCCGTATATGCAGACCATCACATATAATACAATAGCGCCTGCATTGATTACTGCAAAAGGATTGACTAACGGTTCTGGTTATACTAATATGTTTGCACTGTTGACCGACAACAGAAATTTTATCATTGAAGAAGTTGTTGCTTATGTAAATGCTACATTCCCAGACTTTGTATACGACACAACTATTTGTGCTCGTGATGTAGGCTTAATGGTTGATAGTATTAAGTTAGACGTAGAAAGTGGTAGTGTAACAAACTTCTTAACTATACAAGCAGGCTTAAGATATTTTAGTAGTCCAAGCGGCAGAAAAGCAATTTCTACTCAACTAACAGAAACTGGCAGTGCAATACGTCATGCTAAGTTAGTAGTTAATAGAATACTACAAAACGAATTACATCCTGTTACAGTGGGAAATAATAGAACACAAACAGTTCTTGCAAACCCTGCTAATGCAACTGCAAGAGGCGCCGTACTTGCAAGATTTGAAAAAATACTAGACATAATCGAAGGCGATCAGCAAGGTAATCCTCCAGGCTTAGAAAGTACAGGCCCGCTAGTTGAAGGAAGTACTTATAGTATTGTCGTCGACAACGGTGGACAAGGATACTTAGATCAAGCAAATCCTGCTAATTTAGATCTACGAGCAGGTAAAGTTATACGAGGCAAAGAAAGTGGCGCTTTGGGACGCATTGTTGAAATACATAATGCTGCCAGTGAAGATACTGCTGAAATGCAACTATTAGAACCAGTAGAATTTGTAGTAGGCGAAGAAATTGAATTTGGTAACTTTATTAAAGATCAACAAATTAGCATCAGAATAGAATCAGGAATATACGAAGAACAATTTCCAATTAAAATTCCTGCTAACGTGTCAATTAAAGGTGACGAGTTTAGACGTGTAATTCTTAAACCAGCAGCTGGTACAAGTACATCTAAATGGGCTAACACCTATTTTTATAGAGACAATACATTTGACGGATTAACATTAGCAACAACTGGTGTACAAGATCCTATAACAGGTGGTTACTACGGAAACCATTATTTAACAGATGCAACTAAAGAAGTTAATGTAAGTAATTTTGCAAAAACTAATTTAGGCAAGTATAACCAAGCAGCATTACTAGTTCTTAAAAATAAAGAATTCATTGTTGAAGAAGTTATACAGTTTATCCAAACAACATATCCTTCATTGTCTTACAACGAAACAAAATGTCGTAGAGATACAGGATTTATTGTAGAAGGTATTGTATACGACATGATTAACGGTGGCAGACAACGGTCATTGGCTAATCAAGGAGCATATTATGCAGGTGCCGTTAGTGGACAAGAAACAGAAACTGCATCAGCAATACAGCACATTAGTACACTTGCTGTGAATATATTAGCCAATGCTAGCGGAAGTCCATATGTAGCACTAGGTGTTACTCCACAAGTATTTGATCCTAAACTTACTGCTGAAGCAAATGCCCTGACATCGTTAGATGCGTTAGTAGATTTGGTGGCGTATGCATTTAATGATGGTTTTAATCCTCCTAAAGAAAACTCAGAAATGGATGTTTTCTTGTTAAACGATGCTGGTATCGTTAGAAATATGAGCGTGCAAGGACATGGCGGATTTATGTGTACGCTTGATCCTGAAGGTCAAGTATTAACTAAATCTCCATACATTCAAACTGCTTCAAGTTTTTCACAAAGTACAAATGCGCAAAGATTTGCTGGCGGTATGTTTGTTGACGCATGGGTAGGAAATGTACCTATGTCAATATACACAAATGCTGGTACAACTCCGTTTAGATTGTATGTTAAAACTATCGGCCTAGGCGGACTGTTTAGAAGAAAACCACAAACTCCTGCACCTTTCTACATTGACGGCATACGTTATACAGTAAATGCTGTTACTGAGTATGATCAGGCAACCGGTAGTGCAATATTAATTCTCGATCCAACTTCAGGAGAAGGAACCGGGTTTACTGAAGTTATTCCTGCATTTACTGATCCAGATCCAAATGATCCAACACAGCGTACAGGCGGATTTCCGATATATGTACAAACTGCTGGCAACCGTAGTATGCTTGCCAACGACTTTACTCAAATTAATGACGACGGTTATGGTACAGTTGCAACTAACGGCGCATTATCAGAGCTAGTTTCGCAATTTACTTACTATTGTCATACAGCATATTATGCAAACAACGGTGGACAGATTAGATCACTTAATGGTTCTAATGCATATGGCGAATATGGCTTAGTTGCCGCGGGCGCTGATCCAAATGAAATTCCAGATGCAGTTGCACTTGTTGATAATTTTGTACAAGCAGCAGGTGCGTATGGTAATGGAGGAGTACAGGATAACCCTAAAGATCAATTATACATTTACATTACGGGCACAAGTTATACTCCACATGCTAGAGGCGAACTTGAAATTGATCACGGTGGATCTATAGGAGTAACCCGTTACGAAGTTGCAACTGTAGAAAATATTACTACGGGTGATCCGTTAATAGCTGGCTCACTAGCAGGACGTGATACTACAGTTTGGAAAATTAACTTTAGTACAAGCGGCCAAGACGGCAAAAGTGATACAGGACTAAAAGCAATTGTAGCCAACGGTACTCCAATTACACTAAGATGTAACCAAAACTTCCGATTTGACGGAGTTAGAGAAGTACAACCAATTCGACCTTCGACTGCGGTGGCATTTAATGAGTATGCAGGTATTGTTTACAGATCAATCGAATTTGGTGCCTTTGACGGCTCAGGTGTTGCATTACTAGAGTCAGATGAAACTGTTGTTACTATTGATCAAACGTACGATTATTTAAGACTTGCTGTAAAACAAACTGAAGTTGCAACTGCAAATGCAGACGGCAATGCAGGCACACAAGGTGCAACAGCAGGCGACACGCTAATTGCGATCGAACTTATAACATCTCCGGACGATATTGGTAGACTTAACAATAACTTGCTAACAGATATTTCATTACGTACAGTGTTGGTTGCAGGCCAAAGTCTGCAACCTGCACATATACTTGGATGGGCAGGACAAGTATACGAAGTTTATGAATATGTTGACCGTGGCGACTATGCAACTGTTAAAATACAAAGATATGCCGACCAAGCAACTGCACAAACAGGAGCAACTGGCTTAGGTACTAGTTTACAGTTTTCGACATATGATATTACACTACGTGCAGGCTTACAAGGTAAAGTAGTTACCACAGCAGCTGATGTTACAACAGGTACAATTACATTTAAGATTTCAACTTGTCGTGCTACAGGACATGACTTCTTAGACATCGGTACAGGTAGTTACAACGACAGTAACTATCCGAACGTTGTACTAGGCGAGCCAGTTATACAAGGTACACAAGATAGAGAAGTGCAAGAACGCACTGAAGGTCGTGTGTTCTATGTGAGTACAGACCAAGATGGTTTCTTCCGTGTAGGTAGATTCTTTACAGTTGATCAAGGTACTGGACGGGTTACATTTAGTGCAAGTATTGCTCTTAGTAACCTAGACGGTATTGGCTTTAAGCGTGGTGTTGCTATTACAGCATTCTTAACAGATACATCAATGGTTGACAATGCTACAGATGTTGCGCCAACACAGAGTGCAGTTGTAGGTTATGTTAATAGACGTTTAGGTTTTACAGTAGCAGGCGCAGCAGTTCCTAATCCACTAAGTCCATTTGGTGGATTCTTAAAACTCAACGGCGGACAAATGTCAGGTCCTATTAATATGTTTGATAATCATATTATTAATGTTCCAGATATTACTCCAGATTACAATGACAACACTGTTGCTGTTAACAAAGCATACGTTGATGCTAACCTAGAAGCGTATAATCAACTTACAGAGCTACGTGATATTGATATATTTGAACCATCGGCTGGCGATATATTAATGGCTACTGGATTGTTTAGAGTTATTGTTGACAATACTATAAACGGAGATTGGGAAAATAATATAGGTGCTGCGCTTACTACTAGTAGCGGGTCAACTGGTACGCTAGTTGATGCACTAGACACACTTATTAGAGGTGATGCTGTAACCGTGTTAACTTACGAGTTAACTAGCGTAACACAATTTCCACCTACAGATACAGTAAGTTACAGTGGAGGTGTTAATGCACAAATTCTTAGCCCGGGCGGTGTTCCGGTTGATGAATTTGCTAACCTAGCGTTAGTTGACGGTGACATTTCAATTGCAATATCTAGAAACGGTCCTGGGGTAAAAAGTACAGCAACATTAAGTATTAGAGATGCTGTAATTACTAATGATAACATTGCAGCAGATGCAGCTATTGAACAATCTAAATTAGATATGAATATTGCTGTTGCAAATAGTACAGCACCAACAGGAACAGTAGCAGTTATACAAGCAGCAAGTGGACTAACTAGTTTTGATAGTACGCAGTTTAACGTAACAACTGGCTGGGCTAGTATTAAGGATGCAGGAGTTGCTCATACTAAACTTGCAAATGTTACTACAGGCACAGTATTAGGTAGACTTACTGGAACTAATGGTCCGGTAGAACAAGTAACCTTTTCAGATATAGTAGATGGCGGACTTGATGTAACTACTACAGGCGAAGCAAGTAAAATTGTTAAGACTACTGCTGGTGGCAAAATTGTTGCAGGCACAGACGGCTTTGAAGGGACTAAACTAATACTAGACGGCGTTACTGCACTTGACTTTAGTGGTACAGCACACAGACTGTTTAGTAAAGGCGGAAATGAATTAATTAGTTTAGACGGCACTGCTATTACTGCAAAAGGTAATATTCTAGCTAGTGTTAATTCGCTAGACATTGGTTCGGCCACTACTAAATTTAATACAGTATATGCAACTTCATTTAAAGGAACTGCTGATAATTCTGCATTATTAGACGGTGTAGGAGTAACTACTACAGGCGAAGCAAGTAAAATTATTAAAACAAATACTAGCGGTGGTATCCAAGTAGGATCGCATATTACTACTAGTGCAGCAACCGGAACTATAAACATTGGTTCGGCCACTACTAAATTTAATACAGTATATGCAACTTCATTTAAAGGAACTGCTGATAATTCTGCATTATTAGACAATGTAGGAGTAACTACTACGGGCGAAGCAAGTAAAATTATTAAAACAAATACTAGCGGTGGTATCCAAGTAGGATCGCATATTACTACTAGTGCAGCAACCGGAACTATAAACATTGGTTCATCTGGTACTAAATTTAATACAGTATATGCAACTACATTTGACGGTGTTGCTACTAGTGCAAAATACGCCGACTTAGCAGAAAATTATGTTGCCGATGCAGGTTATGTTCCAGGCACTGTGCTAGTGTTTGGTGGTGAGCTTGAAGTTACAATGACAGACACTAAAGGAGATCCGCGTGTTGCAGGTGTAGTATCAACTAATCCAGCACACTTAATGAACTCGGAAGCACAGGGCGAGTTTGTAGTTCCAATTGCGTTACAAGGTCGTGTGCCAGTTAACGTAGTAGGCAGGGTACGCAAAGGTGACATGCTAGTTACTAGCGCTATACCTGGCTATGCAACTGTTAACAACACTCCAGGAATGGGGCAAGTAATAGGCAAAGCAGTAGGTTCAAAAAACGATGACACTAAAGGTATCGTTGAAGTTGTTGTAGGAAGAGTATAATGGAAAAAGAATACATTGTATCAATAAACAGGGGCGAGGATCTAGCACAGGTTGAAGCAGAACTTACTGCTTCAACAGGTGAAGGGCCAATACCGAACAGAAGTGTAGACATTGCAAATGCTAGACCTGCGTCAAAGCGTCAAACGCACTTTATGTTAACAGACGAAGAAGCAACAGCGCTTAGAGAAGATTCTAGAATATCTGGTGTAGACCAACCGCTTGAACAAGACAGTATGATTAGCATTGGGCATAGAGCAGTACAAACAGGCGACTTTACACAGACTACTAGTGATACGGGAACTTACATAAATTGGGGGTTGCGTAGATGCAACGAAGCAACTAATGTTTATGGAACAGGCAGCACAGTGTCCGGCGGTTATAATTATATACTAGACGGAACAGGTGTTGATATTGTTATACAAGACACCGGAATACAAGCAGATCATCCTGAATGGGAAGACGCTGATGGAAATACTAGATTTGTTCCCCTAGACTGGTATGCAGCAAGCGGTGTAAGCGGAGCACTGCCTGCGGGGTTTTACACAGACTATCACGGTCACGGTACTCATGTCGGAGGTACTAGTGCAGGCAAGACCTATGGCTGGGCAAAAAACGCTGCAATTTATGCACAAAAATTAGCAGGTCTCGAAGGCACATTTGATCCTAATAATGGAATGAGTTTTGCAGACTGTGTTGATACATTAATAGGATGGCACAATGCTAAAACAAACGGCCGTCCTACTATTGTTAATATGAGCTGGGGATCTTCCTATCTGTTTACCGGAGTCACCAGTGTTAGCTATAGGGGAGCCGGCTACGGATTTACAGACGAGTCATATTTTTATCAAATTTATGGTGTAGGTCCGTGGCGCGGTTCAGGCGGTAACTACGGTGGCGGATATGTTTATGTACCTGCTAGAGTAAACTCAGTTGATACAGGTATACAAGAACTTATAGATGCAGGTATACATGTATGTATTGCAGCAGGTAATGATTATAATAAAATTGATGTTGTAGGTGGAGTTGATTACAATAATTACGTATATGGTCGAATTACTTCAGGCGGCATTAATTACGATGCTCAGAGTGTCTATTATCATAGGGGTAGTAGTCCGTTTGACGACGAAGCATTTTGTATAGGATCAGTGGACAGTACCGATCAAGGCGGTCTAGATCGTAAAAGTGCATTTAGCTCCCATGGCCCTGGTGTAAACATTTATGCACCTGGATCGAATATTATGAGTTCATCTAGTCAAGTAAATCAAATTGGTGGATCTACTTATTACGCTAACAGCAGTTATAAACAAACTAATATCAGCGGAACTTCAATGTCATGTCCACAAGTAACTGGCCTAGGTGCATTATATTTACAGCTGAATAAAAACTGGACGCCGGCACAGTTAAAAGCAACATTAGAAGTAGATTCAAAAGGTGTACTTTACGATAATCCAAGTGCACCTTATGATGTAACTAATGCATTGCAAGGCGGACCAAATAGAATGATGTATAATAAATTTGGGGTAGCACAGGACGGCAGATCTAAAAATGGAATGATTGTGCGCAATGCAGCAGTTAACCTTAGAAAATAAATACATAAACAGGGCAGGATAATAATGGCGAACAGATTTCCTTTAATACTAAATGGTACACAAATACAAGAAATTGCTAACGGCGATGGCTTAGACCTAACAGGTAACAGCATTTTAAATGCCACTGGCATAGCAACAGCAAATTTAACAATAAACGGGCAAAATTTTAATAGTTACTTACCAACTGCACTAAGCGATCTTACAAATGATATTGGATTGTCAGTTAGTTACGACTGGCCCGATATTACCAACACTCCTACTACACTTGCAGGTTACGGAATTACAGATGCGTTTAGCGGAAATTACGGAGATCTATTAAGCACACCAACAAATATAAGTGATTTTGTTAACGATACAGGGTTTATTACACTTGCAGAGATAGTAGGCGGGATTGATGTTAACCCTACTGGCGATCTAGTAGGAAGTGTATTTGCAGATGACAGTACACTACTTGTGGACGGTATTAATGGTACGTTACCTTACCCTGCTAACGTCGGAGTAGAATGGGACGGCATTGCTCCTACAGATGTTGTTAGCGCATTAGATAGACTAGCATTATATACACAAGTCTTTACGCCAAGTAATGCAGGAGACTGGACAGGTGCGCTTCCTGGAGATATCACTGACGCAATTGACAGATTAGCTGCTAGGGTCACACTTGCTACAACAAGCGACCTTGTTACAATTGGTAAGGTTGGTGGACAAGTTGATATTTATGGTGCAGTAGAGTTTACTACAGGTACTACAGTAGATTTTACAAACGCAACAGTTAACGGTTTAGAGCCAGGGGGACTTGTTGATATTGTGAGTGATCAGACTCCGCAATTAGGCGGAGAGCTTGATATGAACAGCCAAGATATTACTGGTACTGGTAATATTAACATAACTGGTACTGTTACGGCAACTGATTTTGTTAGTTCTGGTGCAGGAACTCCTACATTAGAAAGTGCTACAGATATTAATCTAGATGCAGGTAATGCTATTAATTTACAAATAGGTAGCGTAACTAAACTATCTGTTAATTCAAGTGGTGCAAGTATTCCGGGATACATTAGTGTAGCAGCATTACAGACAGCATTGCAAGATGGCGCAGGTGACTATGCTGCATTTAAAGCATACATATTAGGATTATAAACGGAGAATAAAATGGCAGTAAATTTAATTAACATAGGTAATTTTGCAAACGACGGTACTGGCGACGATCTCCGTGAAGCATTTGTTAAAGTGAATCAAAATTTTGAAGATTTAGATTTACGAGACGACGAACAAACAACTGCAAGCAATCTTACAAACTTTTTAGGAAATAGCGCAGGCGTATTTAAAGAACGAGTAGGTTACGATTTACAGTTTAAAAGTTTAACACCGCATCCAGACAATAGGATTATAATTGAAGACGTTGGCAATGATATAAAACTTAATGCAGTAGGTGGCGAATGGAGATTTGTTACAAACGAAGGAACATATCTAATAGATAATAGTATAAGTAGCCAAATTATACATTTAAAAGGTGTTGTGTATCCGTCGGGTATTGCTGCAAATACTGAACAAGTACACATTTCTTATGAAGATGGAGAAATACATTTTAGAATTAATCCTAGACTAAAAGCAGACCCTGCTCCGGTACTGGCAAATCAATTAGATGCTAATTTTCAGAACATTATTAATGGCGGGGATGTAACTGCATCAAAATTTAACGGTCCGTTGGATGGGTTAGTATATGGAGTAGATGTACGAGATCTTGCAGTTTTAACAGAGCCATTAAACTTTGACTTTGGCGCTACTACTGGTGAAGCAACAAGATTTATTGATTGGTTGTTAAGTCAAGATATTGATCAAGGAACAGTTATATCACCGTCTTCCAATAGTGTTGACTTTGGTGCAATAATAGCATAATAGGATTTTAAATGTATTGGACACAACCGACAGGTACAACACTAGGAACATTTCAAGAAAGCACTACGCTTGATCTGTCTCTGCCAGTATCAGCTGTAGATTCTATTGTAAAGGTAAGTGGACAACTTCCGCCTGGACTGCGTGTAGAAAATGCAAAGATTGTAGGCACAGCATACGAAGTACCAAGAGCAACTGATTTTACATTTTGTTTAAGAGCCACTGCTGGGCAACAATTTGAAGATAGTTCTTATACACTAACAATTGAAGGCGCTGATGATCCAGTTTGGGTAACCGCTGAAGGATTGCTTCCTATCGGAGTAGAGAATCAATATTTTATTTTAGATAGTCAGCCTGTAGATTTTCACCTTAGTGTCATTGACCCTGATATTGTTACAGGTGAAAAATTATCATATTGGATTGCAAGCGGAGATGGTGTATTACCTCCAGGTATTAGACTGCTTCCAGAAGGGCAGTTGGTAGGAGTAGTTGAGCCATTATTAGCACTAGACAAGGATGCAGGAACAGGTGGCTACGATGTACAACCATATGGCGGCTATCCTTTTGATTTTAGCATAAAAAGCCATAACGGTTACTCAAGTTTTTATTACGATGTAGAATTTTATGATTTTAGTATTCCTACTAGAGTTCCTAGAAAACTAAATCGATACTATGAATTTATAGTAAGTGTTAGCGACGGTGATGCTGTTGTAAAAAGAAAATTTAAAATATATCTAGTCGGTGACGATTATTTACGTGCAGACAATACAATTATGCAGGTTGGTTCAGGGATATTTACAGCAGATAATACATATGTAAGAACTCCAATTTGGTTAACTCCTGCAGACTTAGGGTATCGTAGAGCAAACAACTATATCACATTGTTTTTTGAAACACTAGATCCGTTGTATGTTGCAGGAAATATTGGCTATATCTTATTAGATAAAAATCCGGACCAATCAAATAGTTTGTTACCACCTGGATTAACACTTGATAGTGTAGATGGCGAAGTAGCAGGTCGTGTTCCTTTTCAACCAGCAGTAACAAAAGAATATAAGTTTACATTACGTGCTGTAAGACAAGGTACAGACGAAGAAGCATACAAAGACAAGACATTTACTATTCGCTTGCTAGGAGAAATTGAAAGTGTAATTTCTTGGGTAAGTAATAACAACTTAGGAACTATAGACGCAAATACAGTCAGTTATTTAAAAGTAGAAGCAAATACCACATTGCCAGGAAATAATGTTTATTTTAGAGTTATCGATGGCATTCTTCCTCCGGGGCTATCTTTAGATCCAAGAGGCGAAATTATAGGCAGAGTTAATCAATTTGCAAATGCTACTACTCTTGGATTAATTACCTTTGACGGCAATAATACAAAGTTTGATGTAGGCGAAACTACATTTGATAAAAAATATATATTTACTGTAGAAGCAAGAGATAAACTAGGGTATAGTACTGTAACAAAAACATTCACACTTACAGTATTTGATCCTAATGATAAAATATATAGCAACTTGTATCTTAAGCCGATGCTTAAAACTACAGAAAGAACACTGTTTAGTACATTTATTAATAACGGCGATGTATTTGATGTTAAAAAGATTTACCGTCCTGGAGATTCAAACTTTGGAGTGCAGCGTGATCTTAAGGTGTTGTTATATGCAGGCATCGAAACTAAAAAATTAGAGCAATATGTAGCAGCAGCAGGCCAAAACCATAAAAGAAAAAAATATTTCTTTGGAGAAGTAGATAGTGCTATAGGAAAAATACCAGGCACTAACAATGAACTATACGAAGTAGTATATGTTAACGTAGTTGACCCAGACGATAATATTAATTACGAAACAAGAGAGAGCTTTAGCACATCTATAGTCAAGGCAATTACTGCCGACCAAGTAGAATATGCATCTGTTGACGACACTAGTACACAGGGAGAAGGTGATCCTGTAATTAATATAAATGTAAGATCTGGCGGCATTAGACAAGTGGATCTTACTAATATAGGTGTCGAAGTTGACATAAGAGGAAACAGCAGAGTTGTAGACGAAGTAGTTAATAATATATTAACAGTCGAAGGACGCAGCGGCAATGTAGATGTACCTGTTATTAATACTGACAGTGCTCCGTTTAGATTTAGACCTGACGGTAACACAATTAAAACAGATAGCAATATGTTAAAAGTTAGTGATGTAACTAAACAAGAAAAATACATTAGTAATATTACAAATATGCGTAAACGCTTAAGAACTATAGGCGATACTGACAACAACTTTTTACCAGTCTGGATGAGAACTTCTCAACCCGGTACTATAGCATACAAAGGATACACACCTTGTATAGTGCTATGTTACTGCAAGGTTGGAGAAGCAGAAAATATAAAAGCAGCTATCCGTAATAGCAATTTTAACTTTAAAGATATACAACTAGATATAGATAGATATCTAATAGATAATACTTTAGACAACACTAGTGAACAGTACGTTCTTTTCACTACTAACAGATCAAATGTGTAAGATAAATAATTCGTAAGGAGTTTTAACGTGAGCGATACAACTAACATAACCCCAGGAAGCATCGATGTTGCATTTCCAGTTGCGGGGCAAGACAATGACAGTCAAGGTTTTAGACAAAATTTTACTGCAATACAAACCAGTCTAACTGGTGCAGCAGGATATATTGCTACACTACAAGACGATACAGCAAAAACAAATATTGCTAATAACTTCCAAGGTAATAATATACTTAATGCAAATTTAGTACAAATATCACACGAAGCACAAGTAGGCACTGTTCCTAATACTACTTCAACTAAGACTTTAGACTTTGAAGAGGCAGCACACTATAATCTTACATTCGTAATTAATACTACTGTACAGATTAGAAATTTAGCAGGCACAAGTAGCAATACAAAGGCTTCTAAGGTAACTGTTGTTGTAAGAAAAGATACAACTGCTAGTACAGATCCTGTATTAACATGGGATATAGGCGCAGGCAAAACTCTACTAAATGACGGCAATGCACTATGGTCTAATTTTACGCTAGATAATATTGCAGAACATGTTATGGTAGAATTTATTTCGTTTGATAACACAAATGTATACGGCAAAGTTATAGGCGTATTTACAGCATAATGTTTAGCCCATTCCAAAAAGATCTTGCTGACTGTTCGATAAATGAACTAGAAAATAAAGTTATAGAGCTTTCTAGAAAATATCATATGTCTATGAATGCCCAAGTGCAGGATCAAATAGCTACATTCTTAGACATATACAAAGTTGAGCTACATACTAGAATAGCGCAGCAAGCATTAAAAAATCAAAATAACGGCAATAAAGATCTTGACAATTTAATCAAAGTAAGTTAAACTAAGTGTATGCTTATGAAAACTGATGCCTTAGGTATTCCGCGATTTACAAATAAAGACCTTGTTGGTATGATCTATAGTGGTCATGTTGACAAGTGTCACGTAGTATTGTGCGATCCAAGTGACGACATTGAAAAGTTTAACGCAGCAATGCGTGAACAATACCTACCTGAACTTACAAAGTACATTCCCCTAGATGTAGATCAAAAGACCTTTGACGGTGCGTTACAGTCAGAATGGTTTATGCCTGATGAATATAAGAATATAAATGTATACGAGTATGTATTAGGCAAAGCACATATACCTTGCGAGCAACCTGTGCAAGATCGTATATGGGAAGAACTTAGAGAATATGAAGCACGTGGTATGTTTCCGTTATTACAGTATATGATCTATCTTGTAGATTTTATGCGAGAGAACAATATTGTTTGGGGCGTAGGCAGAGGTAGTAGTGTAGCAAGTTATGTGCTATACTTAATAGGTGTACATAGAATTGATTCAATCCAATATGACCTGGATTGGAGAGAGTTCCTGAGATAAGTACTAGTATAATTATAGGAGGCTAAAATGGCTTTAAAAAATAAAAGTAGAATACAACATAGAACTGCTAAAGGTAAGGTAGTTGATATGGATATGTTGCGTCAGCGTAACGAACTAACACCAGCAGTTGGAAATTCTCGTGTAAATGCACGTGGTGACGAAATTGGTCCAGGTGGAGTAATTGTCCGTACAAGAGAAGAAATTATTAAAGAATACTATGCAAGTACTCCGAGTTCTGTTCCTGATGAAGTGAGAGCGCCTAAAGCTAAAGAAGCAGAAATGGTAACACCTGAAGCTAAAACAACGGCAGTCCGTTCTCGCGCTCAAAAGAAGCTAGAAGATGCACCAGTTAATGAACCTACCGCAGCCGAACTTGCTGAGTTTGAAGATTCGGAATGGATCGAAGACGCCGACGGCAACTTTATCCCAAAAGGTGAATAATGACTGTAAATATTAATTCTGTCAAGGCATCAAAGGTTAGAGCAGTAGGTAACCGTGTACTTGTAACGGATATGCATTTTGGTGAACAAAAGACCGCAAGTGGTCTTATTATTAAAAACGACAACGGTACTACTAGAGGCATCTATCCTAGGTGGGCTAAGGTACATGCCAAAGGTCCAGATAACAAAGACGACTACGAAGTAGGTCATTGGATCTTAATCGAACATGGTCGTTGGACTAGAGGAATAGCTGTCGAACTATCCGGAGAGCCAATCGAGTTACGTATGGTAGATGCAGAATGTATCTTAGGATACTCAATTGAAAAACCTGCAGACAGTGTAGTAATTGGATATGAATACGACGATAAACCTACATCTATTCGAGCAGAAGATTTTGGCGCAAACTAAGAGGCATTATGACAAATCCATTTAAAGACGTTGACCTATTTCAAACAGCATGTGATCAAACTCCTAGCATTGACAATTATGTTATGTATCTTGATTTAATTACAGAAGAAACAGGCGAACTAGAAGATGCTATTATTGCAGGTGATCGTGTAGAACAACTTGATGCACTTGTAGACATCCTTGTTGTTACAATTGGTGCTATTAGAGCAGCAGGCTGGGATGGTGAAGCAGCATGGAACGAAGTTATGAAAACTAACTTCCTAAAGATTGATGCAGACACTGGCAAAGTTCGCAAACGTGCTGACGGAAAAGTCCTCAAACCCGAAGGATGGACTGCTCCACAACTTGCTCAGTTTGTAAAATAAATTGTCTAGACTTATTGCATTTGGTTGTAGTAATACCTATGGACACGGATTAGAAGATTGTATAGTTTTCCCAACACATGCTCCGGGTCCTATAGCAAGCAAGACAGCGTGGCCAAACGCTCTTGGTAAATTACTCAACGTCAAAGAAGTAATTAACCAAGGCAAGCCAGGTGCTAGTAATAAATTTATTTGGAGAAGAATTTTTGATTTTGAATATCAAACTGACGACTTAGTTTTTATAAATTGGTCGCATTTTGATCGACATTGTTACTTTCGAGAATCTCCTGACACGGATTTAACTATCGGACCTTGGATTAAAAATAAACCTAACAAAACTTATTTTAAACTATTGTATTCACAGTTAGATAGCAGGTTAGATTTTTTTAATAGAGCAGACCATAGCAGCCGGTATTTAGATTCATTAAATATTAAAAACTTTCATACTACGGTGCTATATGACGAAGGACCTAATACCTTACCTATTCCTAAGTGGATGTCTGTTAACTTATTAAAAACAAACATATCAATTATAAGAAACTTACACCCAAAGGCCTTAGACAGAACGCACCCAGGACAATTAGCACATAATCAATTTGCAAATGACTTGTATTTAGAAATAAAAGATATTCTTTAAATATTACTTGACTCCTTAGTTACTATATGCTACAATGTATATAATAATTAAGGAGTTTTCTTATGAAGTTACCAACACAATTAACAGGCTTAGGTACTACTGGGTTAACCGGTATTGTGCTTATGACACTACACATTACTGGACCTCTTACAGGATGGGCGTGGCCTATACTGTACATATTCTTAATCCTAGCAGGCATAGGTCAAGAGAATAGGAAAATTTAATATGGCTACACACGGCACAATCGACTTAGAGACTATTGATACTAGTCCAAGTGCAACTGTACTATCACTAGGTGCAGTTAAATTTAATCCGCTAGACGCAAGCGAACCTCACTCAGAACTTTATCTTAAAATTAGTATCGACGAGCAAGATGCTCTAGGTCGCACAGCAAGCGACAGCACTATTGAGTGGTGGGGCAAACAAGATCCTAAGATCATGGAAGAAGCATTTGATCAGACTGGTGCAGTTAGTGTAGATGAGGCTCTACGTCAAATTAGCAAGTGGGTCGTTGGTGTTGATACATTATGGGGACAAGGTTACGGTTTTGACTATACCATACTGGAAGACATGTTCCGCCGCAGCGGAAAGCCGATTCCGTGGAACTTCTGGATTATACGGGATTCTAGAACACTGTTTGGCTGTTGTCAGACTGATCCACGCAAAGCAATGCAAAGTGATTTGCACAATGCATTAGCAGATGCTTACTTTCAATCAAAGGCAATTCAAATTGCATACAAAGAGTTAGGACTAAAAAAATGACTATGAATCCAGTAGGCCGGAAAGTAGACGCCGCATCGCAAAAGTTAATCGACGAGTATCTTGCAAAAGGTGGTAATGTTACTGTTGGTGAAAAATACGCAAGATCTGAAGATATTGGATTTACTGGGGGATTTTACGGCAGGCGTAAAAAATCTACCAACAACTTAGATGCACCTAAGGAAGACTAATGCCCGGTACACTAAACAAACTACAAGAGCTTATGGTTCTTACTATGGAAGAATGTGGTGAGCTCGCACAACGCTGTAGTAAAATTATTCGTAAGTTTGAAACACTTGAAGAAGTCACAGAAGAACAACGTGTGCTACTACTTGAAGAAGTTGGCGATGTACAGTGCTTGATTGATTTGATGATTGATTGCAAGCTCTTGACAAAAGCAGAAATAGATGCTAGAATAGATACTAAGCGTAACAAATTAAAGATATGGAGTAAACTAATCAAATGATGAACAATTTATGGGTAGAAAAATATCGACCTAAAACACTTGACGGTTATGTATTCAAGGACGCTTCGCAAAAAGAATTAATTCAGAGTTGGATTAAAGAAGGTACAATTCCGCATTTGTTGTTAAGCGGTAGTGCAGGTATTGGTAAAACAACTATTGCTAAGATTCTTATTAATCAATTAGATGTGCAGAGTACAGATGTATTAGTTGCAAACGGGTCTAAAGAAGGACGTAAAATTGAATGGGTAGACAAACTTATTATGTTTTGTCAAACTATGCCGTTTGGTGACTTTAAGATTGTACTAATTGACGAAGCTGATTTTATGAACATTAATAGTGTGCAGCCTGCGTTGCGTAACTTAATGGAAGAATATTCACACAGTGTACGTTTTATTCTAACTTGTAACTATCCCAACAAAATTATGCCAGCTATTCATAGCCGGTGTCAGCAACTACACTTTGCTAAAATTGATCAGACAGAGTTTACTGCTCGTGTTGCAGAGATTTTGATCACCGAGGATGTACAGTTTGATCTAGATACTCTAGACAGTTATGTAAAAGCATACTATCCAGACTTGCGTAAAACCATTAACACTGTACAGCAGAATGCACAAAGCGGCTCGTTAACTAAAACATCGTCAGATACTTCTAGTACAGACTATAAAATTGAAATGGTAGATTTGTTTAAAGCAGGTAAGATTACAGAAGCACGTAAACTTATATGCTCGCAAGTAATTCCAGAAGAAATTGGTGAAATTTATCGTTGGTTGTACGACAACGTTGAGTTATTCGGAAATACAGAACAACAAGATAGTGCAGTGCTAACTATTAAACAAGGGCTGGTAGATCATGCACTTGTTATTGATCCAGAAATTAATCTGGCAGCAACTCTAATTAGATTGGCGAGAATTTAATTGACAACAGATGACTTATATGTTTATGTACATATTCCTAGGACAGGAGGTACATTTTTTATTAACTCGTTACCGAATTATCTATCGAGAGAAAACGATGACTGGTTGAAACATTATCATTATGTTGCTGATTATAGTTCAGGTGATTATTTTAAGAAACAAATTCCTAAACTAATGGCACGTACAAAACAGCAACAGTTGCAGTGTAAGTTCCTTACAGGACATAGCATGTTCGGTAATAGTCATAAATGGTTTAGAGTGCGTAAAACACCTAAAATGATAACAACTATCCGACATCCAGTTAATCGTTTATTAAGTAGTTTTAATTTTAGGCATCAAGCAAGTATGTTACTACAGGAAAATGAAGTATTTTCCGCAACAACGCCTGGGTTAAATAGTGATGCTAGACAGCATCAAAAAACTGCATCTGAATACAACTCATTGTGGGACTTTTATCAAGATAATGTTTTTGAGAGAAATATGCAATGCAAATGGATTATAAAAACATTTGTTAAGTATACTAGAGACGATGGATGGGCGTTACATGATGAGTACATTCCCGGTCCAGATGTTCGTGAAGACGAAGAACATATGTCAAAAGACTCGTGGCCTGTTTGGATGTTTTCAGAACATATTCAACCGCCAGGAACTGATTGGTATGAGATGGCATCAAAGTTCACAGATAAATTTTGGTGGATTGGAAAAATTAATACACTAGAAACTGATATGCAAGATTTTTGTGCGTATACCAATACGAATATGCAGTTAGATGCAGAAAAAAATATTTCATCTAAAATTCAACCTTATTGGACAATAGATGATGTTATGGCACAGCCAGACATTGATAAACTACTTGAAGCAGAACGCTTCGATTTAAAATTATTTGAACAAACTTATAAGAGGCCGTTTTAATGACTTATATTGTAAATGATAGTTGCATTAAATGCAAACACATGGACTGCGTTGAAGTATGTCCAGTAGACTGTTTTTACGAAGGTGAAAACATGTTAGTAATTAATCCAGACGAATGTATCGACTGCGGAGTGTGTGAGCCAGAATGTCCTGCTGATGCTATCCGTCCAGATACATTTGACGGAGCCGATACATGGGTAGAACTTAATAGGAAATATAGTGCAATTTGGCCTGTTATCACACAGATGCGTCCCGAAGATGTACCGTTAGATGCAGAAGCATGGCACGGCGTTGAAGGTAAACTAGAATATCTTAGCGAGGCTCCGGGCAAAGGTAGCTATTAATGATAGAACATCAATTTTACGATTTTAATAATTTAATTACAAACAAAGATCGTATTACAATGTGTAACGATGTTCGCACGTTAATAGACAACGGTCAGTATTGGAAAAATAGTCCTAAGTTTCAAACTGATGTGCAAGTATTTGGCTTGCCCGGGGAGCAATGGACTAAACTTAAAATGAGTTTTGTATGGGCATGCTTTGCATTTTTAAAAAAAGAAGTGCAAATTAAAGGTGTACAGAGTTGGAGTTTTATGACTTCAAACAAATATCCTGAGCCTAGGGATATGTTATGGCATCACCATCATCACAATAAAGATGTGCAAAGTGTAAGCGGAGTGTACTATTTAAAAGTGCCTGTAAATAAAAAACAGTGTGGAACAGAGTTTGCTCCAGATGGGCCCGAGCAACCTGCAAGAGTCATGTTGCCTCCAAAAGAAGGCCAATGGGTTATATATAATAGTAGAGAATGGCACAGGCCTGGCGAGTTAATGAGTGACAAAGATAGATTCATTGTTGCAGCAGACATGATGTATTAGGAGATACAAATGATTAGAGCGATTTTAGCATGTGATGAAGAATGGGGTATTGGTAAGAACGGCGATATGCCGTGGCCGCATAACCGTGCAGACCTACAATGGTTTAAAAAAATGACCTACGGACAAGCAATTGTTATGGGGCGTAATACTTGGAGTAGTTTGCCTGTTAGACCGTTGCCAGGGCGACAAAACATAGTTGTAAGTACTACAGAAGTAGAAGGTGCAACACATACATTCGGCGAAGGCTTTAAAGGTCGTATTGTAGATTTAAACTTTGAATTTCCTGTCTGGATTATTGGTGGTGGACAGTTGATCGAACACTGTTTAGATATTATTGACGAGATATGGCTTAGCCGTATTGAAGGTGAATACGACTGTGATGTTAAACTTCCAGGTACTAAGATTTTAGAGCAGTTTGTACTTGATAGTGCAAGCCCGCAGACTGACATTTATGTTGAGAAATGGGTTAAGCGATGAATAAACGTTTTACAGAACTTGCTAAACAAGCAGGACTACAGCAAACTAAATGGGCAGATGCCGATACTGAAGATGAACGTGTGCGTATTTGGCAAGAGTCGCTGAACAATCCGGGATCGTTGGAAAAGTTTGCTGAGTTACTTGTTAAAGAATGTGCAGAAACTATTAATGACGGAACAAATCCTTCGATATTTTATCAACATCAAATTTTAAGACATTTTGGAGTTGAAGAATGATGTACAGAGCATACATTACACTAAAGCCTGCACAGTTAGATATAGCCGGCATTGCAGTTACTGGTGCATTACACAGTTTAGGTTTTACTAATGTAAAGGGTGCCCGTCTTGGCAAGATATTAGAATACAATGCCGATAGCTTAGAAGAAGCACACGATATTGCTCGATCACAGACTAATGAAATTATGGAAGACTGTAAGGTAGTTGAAGAATGAAACAATATTTAGATGCACTTACACATATTTTAGAACAAGGTGAAGATGTTGGCAATCGTACAGGCGTAGGTACACGCAGTGTGTTTGGTTATCAGATGCGTTTTAATCTACAAGACGGATTTCCTGCTGTTACTACAAAGAAACTTGCTTGGCGTAGTGTTGTAGGTGAGTTGCTGTGGTTCCTAGAAGGTAGCACAGACGAGCGAAGGCTTGCTGAACGCACCTTTGAAAAGCCTCGTGAGGAACTTACAGACAAGACAACTATTTGGACTGCCAATGCTAATGCACAAGGTAAAGAACTAGGATACGCAGACGGCGAACTTGGACCAGTATATGGTTACCAATGGCGTAACTTTAATGGAGTAGATCAAATTGCTGGACTTATTAAAGACATTAAAACAAATCCTAACAGCAGGCGTTTAATTCTCAGTGCGTGGAATGCTAGCGAAATTGATCGCATGGCACTTCCTCCTTGTCACACACTAAGTCAGTTCCGTGTAATGAATGGCAAACTACACTGCCAGATGTATCAGCGTAGTGCAGATATGTTCCTTGGTGTGCCGTTTAATATTGCCAGCTATAGTTTGCTTACACATATGCTTGCACAAATTTGCGAACTACAAGTAGGCGACTTTGTGTGGAGCGGCGGAGACTGTCATATCTATCAAAATCATATGGAACAGGTCAAGCAACAACTTGCTCGCACACCAATGCAGGAACCTCATTTGCTTATGCCTGCATTTAATACATTGGATGAATTACTTGCTACTAGCACAAGTAGGTACAAACTAATCAATTACACGCCGATGGATAGTATTAAGGCACCCATGGCTGTATGATGGGGCACGGTTACTACGGTAATAAAGATCCTAATCAACATAAATTTGAACGTAAGTTTGCTTGGATGCCTGTAGTAACCGGTAGCAAGAAACGTGTGTGGCTAACACACTATTATATTAGATACACATTTTACGATAGTGACGTTCCTATACACGGGCTTACTTGGGATTATGTTTTTACTAAAAATGAATACTTATTGGAATTACTAAGATGAAACAAAAGTTTATAGATGCTTACATGGACGTTGCGGAACGTTTTGCACAGTTGAGCAGTGCAGTACGATTGCAAGTGGGCGCAATTGTTGTTAAGGATGACAGAATTATTAGCATTGGCTACAACGGTATGCCTGCTGGTTGGGATAATGTGTGTGAGGAAAAAGTTTATTGGATTGACGGTAGTCTTGTAGACGATGCCGGCTATTATGATCTTAAAACTAAGCCAGAGGTTCTTCATGCGGAATCGAACGCAGTGGCAAAGTTAGCTAAAAGTAGTGAAAGCGGTAACGGTGCAACTATCTTTGTTACCCACGCTCCTTGTATAGACTGTGCTAAACTAATCTATCAAAGCGGAATAAACACTGTGTACTATCGTACTGCTTATAGAGATACTAGCGGTGTGGACTTTCTAGCAAAGTCTGATGTTGAGGTCATAAAAATAGGGGACTAATTAAAGCCCCCTATTTCTAGCCTTTAATTACTCGTCTCCATATACCCTAAGGACTTCTCTAACTGCCTGATGTCTTTCGATATCTCCTGTTTCAAACTGGACTACGTCCAAACGTTCTGAGTTACGTGCTTCTAATAGTCTAGTAAAATCTAGTAGACCATTATCCTTAAGCCTGTCTGCCTGATTTAGATCGCCTGTTACGGCCATCATGCTTCCTGTGCCTAATCGTGTTAGTAACATTTTCATCTGACTTGGTGTTGCGTTTTGCATCTCGTCTGCTAAAATAAACGCATCTTTAAAAGTTCTACCGCGCATATAAGCAAGCGGCGCAATTTCAATTATTCCTTCTTGAATCATCCCTTCTATTTCTTTTGCATGAAAATACTCTCTCAATACATCGAATATTGGTCGAGTCCATGGTGCCATTTTTTCTTCCAATGTACCTGGTAAAAAGCCTAGATCTTCATCAACAGACACAGCCGGTCTAGTAACGATAATCTTGTCAACAACGCCTTCTTTAAATAGTTTGACCGCTACCTGCACAGCCAAAAGTGTTTTGCCTGTTCCTGCTGGACCTACGCCAAAGACTATGTCCTTCTTAGGGTCTAGTAAGGTTAACACGTATTGTTCCTGGTTTCTATTACGGGGAAGTATTGTGACTTGCGTCTTCTTTTGGACTGAATGTCCCATTGGTTTGATATTAATTACGTTATCGTAATTGTTGTTAGTATGCTGCCTTGATTTTGCAGCTACTTTTCTCTTTGCACCCATTAAGTTCCCTCCTATTGGATTATGGAGTAAGACAGTATGCTTTTGAAGTAAAGCACTTGCCCTACAAAG
>Ga0307488_10000754_pt1 | contig 26918 bp, 20 predicted proteins | sample SB02metaG_FD_202248 | JGI IMG/M metagenome (GOLD analysis project Ga0307488, IMG submission 202248) | Sea-ice brine microbial communities from Beaufort Sea near Barrow, Alaska, United States - SB 0.2 | ecosystem: Environmental > Aquatic > Marine > Coastal | place: USA: Alaska | collected...
GCATTGCCACGGATGCCTTTTGGAGCGTGGTGCCACGCACCTCGATTTGGCAGATCCCCAGCTTGGGCGCGCCCGGTTTTGACGGCTGGTTCGGTATCGCCGGCGACCATCCCACCGATGTAGTGCCAATGAATAATTTTGATGGTGACCCCAGAAAGGTGTTAGACCATTTCGTTAACAAGTGGTTACACGCCTCATCGCGCCTTAAGGGCGGCGATGACTACGGCGACTTCCGTATCGAACAGATCGATCAGCGACCGGCCATCGGCCTGCTAATTGAAGATCGGGCCAAGCGCATTCAACGTTGGGTTGAGACCGAAGAGCTCTGGTCGAGCCAACCCCTTGCGCCCGTAAGTCAGCCCTCGGCCCAGGCCGACCAGAACCAGGACCTCGACAAGACGTAAAAATAAACAGACAATTTTATCCACTATCTGTATACTGCGCGCCGCCAAGGTGACCCAGCCTGCAATTGTGCAGCTCAGGAATGAGCATTTTGTTTTTCATGACGATCGACAGGGTTATTCGCAAACAGACGCGACACGGGGCGCAGCCTGCCTTCACCTTTGCGCGGTTTTTTTATACACCGCACCAGCTTTGACGCTGGAATCGACCTGGATGGCCTGCCACCGGAATCACCCTTTAGTGCTTACACTGAGTACGGCACTTATTTGATCGAGAGTTTTACATGTCTGAAAACATTACCTTTGCCGACCTGGGCCTAACGCCCGCTATTTTGACCACGCTGGAATCCCTGGGTTATGAAAGCCCAACGCCAATCCAAAGCCAAGCCATCAAATCATTGATGGAAGGCCGTGACGTACTCGGCTTGGCACAGACCGGAACCGGCAAGACCGCCGCGTTTTCACTGCCCCTGCTGTGCAAGATCGACACCACGCTAAACACCCCTCAAGCCTTGGTCCTGTGCCCAACTCGTGAGCTGGCTATTCAGGTCGCAGAAGCCTTCCAGGTTTATGCTCGTGGCGTAAAAGGCTTTCACGTGTTGCCGATTTACGGCGGCACCGATATGCGTAACCAGTTACGCGCCTTGAAACAGAATCCTCAGGTTATTGTCGGCACCCCGGGTCGCGTGATGGACCACTTGCGCCGCGGCACCCTGGATCTGTCGGATCTGAAGCATATGGTCCTCGATGAAGCCGACGAAATGCTGCGCATGGGCTTTATTGAAGATATCAACTGGATTCTGGAACACACCCCAGAAGACAAGCAGACGGCGATGTTTTCGGCCACCATGCCCGGCCAGATCAAGCGCATCACCGATCGTTATCAGAAAGATCCGATCAAGATCGAAATCAAGGCCAGCAGCCAAGAACAGAGCCGCATCGACCAGTTTGTTTGGCGTGCTCAGGGTCTGGACAAGCTGGAAGCCCTGACCCGCTTGCTCGAGGTGGAAGAATGGAATGCCATTATCATCTTTGTGCGGACGCGAGTGGAATGTCAGTTTTTGTCGGAAAAACTCTCGGCACGCGGCTATGCGGCCACCGCCCTGAGTGGTGAAGTTGCCCAGAAGCAACGTGAAGACATCCTCAATTCGATGCGCGGCGGCAAGTTGGACATACTGATCGCGACCGACGTAGCGGCGCGCGGCTTGGACATTGAACGGATCACCCACGTCATCAACTGGGACATCCCAGGCGATGTCGAAACCTATACCCACCGTATCGGACGTACCGGTCGAGCCGGCCGCAGTGGTAAGGCGATCCTTTTCGTCAAGCCCCGTGAACAGCGCATCCTGCGCGATATCGAACGGGCTACCAAGTCGGTCCTGAAAGATTACCCGATGCCGTCAGCGGCGCAGTTGGGCGAATACCGGGCCGAGCAGTTTAAGGCCAGCGTGTCCGAGCTCGTTGAAAAGGGCTCCCTGGATTATTTCAAAGCCATGGTGACCAGCTGGATCGAAGCCGAAGACGAAGAAGTCGATATACTCGACATCGCTGCCGCTCTGGCTAAGATGGCGCAAGAAGACAAGCCCTTGCAGATCCCGAAAGATCCGGTCGTGCACGCACGCAGTCGCGAAAGCAATGACCGTAATGATCGTGGTGATCGTGGCGAAGGTCGGCCAAGCCGCCCTCGCTCCGACAGCGCTCCAGGTCGTAAACGTGAACTGAGCTACGATGCCAGCACCTACCGCCTCGACATTGGTCGTCAAGATGGCGTCGAGGCCGGCTCCATCGTCGGTGCCATTGCCAATGAGGGCGGCATTGAAGGTCGCTTTATCAACAATATCACCATCAAGGACACCTTCACCCTGGTGGATTTACCGAAGGGTATGCCCGCCGATATTCTGCAACATCTGCAGAAGACTCGGGTCAAGGGTCGACCGTTGAATATCCGTGAGTGGTCTGAGTCGACTCCAGCCGGCGGCGCAGAGCGCAAGCCAGCACCACGTCGTGATAGCAGCGGCAGCAGCGATCGTAAGCCAGCACCGCGGCGTCGTTCGGAGTAAGCCAGCCGGCGGCGAATGCCGCCTCGGCTTTAGGCACTAAAAAAGCGCGCTCAGTTTGAACTGAGCGCGCTTTTTTTTGCTTCGCTAACAGACCCGAACCGCTCGGCCTTGGCAGAGCGCGGCTCTAGCCCATAAAGTACTTGATGGCCGCGGCAATGAGCATGATCGGTACCAAAATGCGGAACCATTTGCTGTAATTCGCCTGCTGCTCTTCGGTGACCCGGCTCGGGTTGCGCGAAGTGATAAATAGTACCGCGGCCATAACAACCCCCAGTACCAGCAGAATTTGCACGATCGGTAGCATCAGTAATCTCCAAAGAGTTCGGCAAGTTTGTCACCCGGTTGGTCGGCGCGCATAAAGGCTTCGCCGACCAAATAGGCGTGGATATGATTGTCGCGCATTAAGCGGACATCGGCGCCAGTCAGAATACCGCTCTCAGTCACCAGTACCCGCTCGGGGTCGGTCATTTCTTGCAGATCTAATGTGGTCTGCAAGGACACCTCGAAGGTGTGTAGGTTGCGGTTATTGACCCCTATCAAACGATTGTCGAGCGTCAGGGCAATTTGCATCTCGGCGGCGTCATGTACCTCGATCAAAACCTCCATGCCATAGGCGATCGCCTGCGCATGTAAATCACGCAGCTGATGGGGATCCAACGCCGAAACAATCAACAGCACACAATCTGCGCCGATCGCCTTGGCTTCGGCGATCTGGTAGGGATGAATCAAAAAGTCTTTGCGAATGACCGGTAATCCGACCGTGTTACGTACCTGAATCAGATAATCCTCATGGCCCTGAAAAAAATCCGCATCGGTCAACACCGATAGGCAGGCCGCGCCACCGCGCTCATAGCTTTCGGCGATGGCTTGCGGAATAAAGGGATCGCGCAAGACTCCCTTGCTCGGTGATGCCTTCTTGATTTCGGCAATGACCGCCGCTTGGCCTTGGTCAATCTTATTCAATAACGCCTGGGTAAAGCCACGCGGTGGCGCATATCGGTCAAACTCTTGCTCAAGATCGCGCATGGATTTAACACCTTTACGGTGCTGCACTTCCTGTACTTTTCGCTCCAGGATGTCATTCAAGATGGTCGGTCTATTGTTCATTGGGTTACCAAAACAGAGGTCAATAAGGCGGACCGATCCGCTCCAGAATCGGGCTCGAGAGCCCGTCCTGTGCGGCACGACCGATAACAAGGCTAACCGGCACTTTGACTAAACTGGACAAACTCGCGCAATTTCTCGCGGGCCAGTCCCGCGGCAATGGCATCTTCAGCCATACTGACGCCATGGGCAAAGCTTGTGGCCACGCCGGACACATAGATGGCGGCGCCCGCATTGAGGGCAATCAGATCGGCGGCACGGCCACTGACCTCATTGTCGGCGCAATCGAACACCGACTGGATCAGCGCCAAACTGCTGGCCACCCCGTCGGTCGACAACCCGACCAGAGCCTGAGTCGTCAAGCCAAAATCTTCCGGCTGTACGGTGTAGGTGCGCACGTTACCATCCTTCAGTTCCGCGACAAAGGTCGGTGCGGCCAGACTGAACTCGTCATAACCGTCCAACGAGTGGACCACCATGACATGTTCACTGCCGAGCTGCTTGAGTGCCAGGGCCAACGGCTCACACAGTTCGTCGGTAAAAACGCCAACCACCTGACGCGTTACGCCGGCCGGGTTGGTCAGCGGCCCGAGCATATTAAAGATGGTGCGCATCGCCAACTCTTTGCGCGGGCCAATGGCATAGCGCATGGCACTGTGATGGGCTTGAGCAAACATAAAGCCAACCCCAACCGTTGTGATGGAGCGGGCGATCGCGGCCGGCGGCAAAGCCAGATTGACGCCGGCAGCCTCGAGCAGGTCAGCGCTGCCGAAGCTCGACGAAACACCTCGGTTGCCGTGCTTGGCAACATGGGCGCCAGCGGCCGCCGCAACAAAGGCGCTCGCGGTTGAGACGTTAAAGAGTTTTTGTCCAGACCCGCCCGTGCCGCAGGTGTCCACCAGGTGTTCGGCGGTCACCGTCACCTTGGTCGACAGCTCACGCATAATGGTCACCGCGCCGGTAATTTCCTCCACCGTCTCGCCTTTCATGCGCAAGCCCATTAGGAAGGCGCCAATCTGCGCGTCGGTGCACTCTCCGGTCATAATGGACCGCATCACATCGCTCATCTCTTGTTGGCTGAGGTGACCCTGGCTGGCGATACGCACCAGTGCTTGTTTAATATCCATAAAACCTCGCTGTGGCCAGGAATCGCCCTGACCGGTTATCGGCTGACAAAGTTGCTTAATAACGCCAGACCCTGTTCGGTTAAAATCGATTCGGGATGAAACTGTACCGCTTCCAGCTGCAAGTCAGTGTGCCGGATCGCCATTATTTCGTCCAGACCACCCAGTTCATCTTCAGTCCAGGCCGTCACCTCAAGACAAGCCGGCAACGAACTCTGTTCCAGAGCAAGGGAATGGTAGCGCGTCGCGCTAAACGGTGACGGCAGACCGGCAAATACCCCCTGTTGACGATGATGAATGGCCGAGGTTTTGCCGTGCATGACCTGCCGAGCCTTCACGACCTGGGCACCAAAGGCCTGGCCCAGAGCCTGACAACCCAAGCAGACGCCAAAGATCGGCAGCTGACTGGCAAAGTGCTGGATCGCAGCCAGCGATATCCCGGCCTGATCGGGCGAGCCGGGCCCGGGCGAAATCATAATCTGGTCCGGCGCCAAGGCGGCGATACCGGCCAGATCGATTGCATCGTTGAGTTTAACCACGACCTCAATCGACAGGGACTCTAAATAGTTCACCAGGGTATAGGTGAAGGAGTCATAATTATCGATCATCAACAACATGCTGACATTCCGTTTAGGTTTGCGTTGGTAAAAGCGAGCGCCAGTTTAACACCAAATCGATCATTGAAAACGCCTCTTGACTCTAGCGCAGAATGTTATAGCATACTAGTACATGAATACAAACATTCCCGAACAGATCGCGTTACTCGACCATCTCTTGACCGCGCAAAGCCGCACCGAGATGGCCCATTGCCTTGAACAGCTGTTAACACCGTCCGAATATGAGGAAATAGTCAAACGACTGCAAATATTCCGGATGTTGGCCCAAGGTATACCGCAACGCAAGATTGCCGAACAACTCGGCGTTGGTATCGCAACGGTTTCGCGCGGTGCCAGGGCTCTAAAGGATGAATGATACCGCCATGGTGCAACCATTAAAGTTTACCCTACCGCGCAAACCGCAATATCTCAAGGTTGCCGACCACTGCGATTTTTTTGAGCTGTTCAAAAAAATCGACAAGGCCTATGACAACTGCTTTATTCTTGAATCTCTCGGGGAGGACAGCCATATTGCCCGCCACAGCATCATTGGCTTTGACCCGGAAAAGGTGATCTTCGCCAATGGTGAGCAATTGACCATTACCGAACGCGACGGTTCGCAGGCCCATTATCAGAGTGCCAACCCCTATGAACTGCTGCGCACCCTAATGCCGCAGGACATTATTTCGCGCATGTACGCCGGCGGCCTGACCGGCTATCTCGGCTACGATGCGATGAACTACTTTGAGGCCAAGCTGGATATTCAAACCAGTAAACTGTTCGATGCCTTCCGCTTTGGCCTCTATAAGGACGGCCTGGTGTGCGACAAGATGACCGGCGAGGTGTTCTACTTCTATTACGATAACAATCGCATCGAACGGGTCAGCGAATTGCTCGCCAGCACTTACCCCGGTAATGGCCCACTGCAGGTCACGGCAACCGGTGACAGCATGTCGCGCGAGCAGCATCGCGCCGCGGTACTGAAGGTTAAGCAAGATATTATCGATGGCAAAATCTTCCAAACCGAGGTCGGTTTCAAGAAGTACTTCAGCCTCGATGGCGACACCATCAATCTCTATGAAAAACTGCGCGAGGTGAACCCCTCGCCGCAGATGTATTACGTCAAGTTTGGCGCCCAGAAACTGATCGGCGCCAGCCCAGAGCTGCTGTTCCGTCTGCGCCAGGGTGAAATGGAAACCTTTCCGCTCGCTGGCACCACCCTACGCGGTGCGACCCCGGAGGCCGACACCCTACTCGCCCGCGCGCTGCTAAACGACCCCAAAGAAATCGCCGAACACAATATGATCGTCGATCTGCATCGTAACGATATTGGCCGCGTTGCGCGCTTCGGCACCGTTAAGGTTCGCAGCCTGATGGACATTAAACGCTTCAGTCATGTGCAGCATATCTCCAGTGAAATAGTGGGCATTATCGCCGAACAGGAGGATATGTTCAGCGCCCTGGCGAGCAACTTCCCGGCCGGCACCCTAACCGGGGCACCGAAGATTGAGGCGATGAAAATCATCAATGATCTGGAGTCCGACGGCCGTGGCCCTTACGGCGGCGCGGTAGGGCACTTTTCCTTCAATGGCGACTGCACCTTTGCCATTCCCATTCGCACCATCTTTGCCAATGGCAACCAGGCCTACGTACAGACTTGCGGGGGCAATGTCTATGACTCCAACCCCGACGATGAGTACGAGGAAATCCAGCGCAAGTTTGCCGGCACGCGCAAGGTTCTGGAGCAATTTATGGCCCCCGAGCCAGGCTGACGGCCCGATACCCTAGCTGCCAAACAACCGGCCATCGACCGGACCGAGAATTCCGACCCACCGCCCGCTGTCCGTGTGACCCCGGGCGTAATAAGGCAAGCCGACATGAACGTACTGATCATCGACAATTACGATTCTTTCACCTTCAACCTGTATCAATACATAGGTGAAATACTGTCCTCAGCCCAAAGCCGCGCTGAACTGGGCGAGTTCAGTGTGAGCGTCAAACGCAACGACGAACTGACCCTGGCACAGATTGAGCAGCTGCACCCGGACCGGATCATTATTTCACCCGGTCCCGGTTCGCCCGACGATGCACGCTACTTTGGTGTCTGCGCCGAGGTTATCCGAACCCTGGGCCCAACGACGCCACTCTTGGGTGTTTGCTTAGGCATGCAGGGCATAGTGCACAGCTTTGGCGGTCATATTATTAAGGCACCGGTGCCCATGCACGGCAAGGTCAGCCCCATCCAGCACGAGCAGCGCGGCTTGTTCGCCGGCGTTCCAGACCAATTGGAGGTCATGCGTTACCATTCGTTGATTGCCAACCCGAAAACCCTACCCGACTGTCTGCGCGTGACCTCGACCGTGGGCGCTTGGGCGGCCGCTGACTTCGACGACCGCAGCCGGCTGCAAGGTGACGATGACTTTGAGATTATGGCCGTGCAACATGTCGACTACCCGATCTATGGCATCCAGTTTCATCCAGAGTCCTTCGCAACCGAAGGCGGAAAGGACCTGATTCGTAACTTTTTGTTTCAAGCTGAGCCCCGCTAAGACCGAGCTTTGATCAAAATCGGCGCAAAAAAAACCAGCCTAGCTAGGCTGGTTTTTTATTAGTGGTTCACACTAAGGCAGCTGGCCTCAATCCCGTTTAGCGATAAACCGGCAGCGAAGCGCAGATCGCGATGACCTTGGCTTTCACTTCAGCGATCATCGCGTCGGCGTTGCCCGTTTCCAGGGCATCCAACAGATCACAGATCCAGTTGGTCAACTGCGTCGATTCGGCCTCATTAAAACCACGGCGGGTGATCGATGGCGTACCAATGCGCAAACCCGAGGTCACGAAGGGTGAACGGGGGTCATTGGGTACCGAGTTCTTGTTGACGGTAATATTGGCCAGGCCCAAGGCCGCATCAGCGTCTTTGCCCGAGTAAGATTTCCCGATCAGGTCAACCAGAAACAGATGGTCTTCGGTGCCATTGGAGACAATGCGGATGCCGCGTGCCATAAAGGCCGCAGCCATCGCCTTGGCATTTTTCACTACCTGGGCCTGGTATACCTTGAACTCAGGCTCCATCGCTTCTTTAAAGCACACGGCCTTGCCGGCAATAACATGCATCAACGGGCCGCCCTGGCTTTCTGGGAAGACAGCAAAGTTCAGTTTCTTGTTCAGGGCCTCATCGTTATGCGCCAAAATCAGACCGCCGCGCGGACCACCTAGAGTTTTGTGCGTAGTCGTTGTCAAGACATCGGCGAATGGCACCGGGCTTGGGTAAACACCGGCCGCGACCAGTCCGGCTATGTGCGCCATGTCGACAAACAGGAAAGCCCCTACTTCATCGGCAATGGCACGGAAACGCGCCCAATCGACGATCAGTGAATAGGCGGAAAAACCGGCCACGATCATCTTTGGCTTGTGCTCACGGGCCAGTGCGTCAACCTGGTCGTAATCGATTTCACCGGTCTCGGTGTTCAGACCGTATTGCACTGCGTTATAGATTCGGCCGGAGAAGGACACGGCCGCACCGTGGGTCAAGTGACCGCCGTGCGCCAGACTCATGCCCAGTATGGTATCGCCAGGCTTACACAGGGCCATATAGACCGCGCCATTGGCCTGTGAACCGGAATGAGGCTGGACGTTGGCGAATTCCGCGCCAAACAGTTCTTTGGCACGATCGATAGCCAGTTGCTCGACCACATCGACGTGCTCACAGCCGCCGTAGTAGCGCTTACCGGGATAACCTTCGGCATATTTATTGGTCAGCTGAGAACCCTGAGCCTCCATCACGCGGGGCGAGGTGTAGTTCTCAGAGGCAATGAGCTCTATATGCTCTTCCTGACGCACACGTTCCGCTTCCATCGCCTGCCACAGGTCGGCATCGTAATCGGCAATATTCATGGTCTTTTCAAACATTAGACTCTCCAGTGTGTTGGAAGCCTTGGCTAAAACACCGTGAAGGCGGGCTTTAACTAAGGCTTCGTAAAAATCGATCAAATGGCTGACATGCGTCCGCCCATTTGATGGTCAGGAAGAGGGCGTATTTTACACAAACCTACACGCAATCCCAGAAAAATGGCTGATTTAACCGCACGAAACTATATCGTAGCGCTTTCACAGGGGCCAATCAGGGCAACCCGACTAATTCGCGCATTGGAGTGACTTACACCCGCGCATCCATTAAAATCGCCCTCCTATTTACTAAACAAGGATCTTTCGGTGGCTCAATACGTATTTACCATGAATCGCGTCGGCAAGATCGTCCCGCCGAAACGAGAAATCCTGAAAAATATCTCCCTATCTTTCTATCACGGCGCAAAAATCGGCGTCTTGGGTCTAAACGGCTCCGGTAAGTCGACATTGCTGCGCATCATGGCCGGCCTCGACACCGAAATCCTCGGCGAAGCGCGCCCCCAGCCAGGTTTGAAGATTGGCTATCTACAGCAAGAACCGGAGCTGGATAACAGCAAATCGGTGCGTGAGATCGTCGAAGAAGCACTCAGTGGACTTAAAGAGGCCCAGGTTGAGCTTGATGCAGTATACGCGGCCTATGCCGAACCGGATGCTGATTTTGACAAGTTGGCGCAGAAGCAACAGGAACTGGAAAACATCATCAATGCCGCCGACGGTCACAATACCGAGACCCGTTTGGAAATAGCCGCCGATGCCCTGCGTCTGCCACCTTGGGACGCCCGGGTCGAACATCTGTCTGGCGGCGAACGCCGCCGAGTCGCGCTGTGTCGATTGCTGCTGTCCAATCCCGACATGCTGTTACTCGATGAGCCAACCAACCACCTCGATGCGGAATCGGTGGCCTGGCTGGAACGTTTCCTACACGAGTTTACCGGCACCGTGGTGGCCATTACCCACGACCGTTACTTTCTCGACAATGTCGCCGGCTGGATCCTCGAGCTAGACCGTGGACAGGGCATCCCGTTTGAAGGCAATTACAGCCAATGGCTCGAAAACAAGCAACAGCGTCTGGACGTCGAATCGAAGCAGCAGTCAGCCCACAATAAGGCCATGAAAGCCGAGCTGGAGTGGGTGCGTCAGGGCTCCAAGGGCCGTCAATCCAAGTCCAAGGCCCGCCTCAAGCAGTTTGAAGAGATGAATTCGCAAGAGTTTCAAGCGCGCAATGAAACCAATGAGATGTACATCCCGCCTGGACCACGCTTGGGCGATATAGTGATTGAGGCCGAAGGTGTGAGTAAATCCTTCGATGGCCGACTGCTCTATGAAGAGCTCAACTTTGTCATCCCACCGGGTGCCATCGTTGGCATCATCGGCGGTAACGGTGCTGGTAAGTCGACCCTCTTTAATATGATCGCCGGCACGGAACAGCCCGATAGCGGCACCATTCGCATCGGTGATACGGTCAAGCAGGCCTTTGTCGGCCAGTTGCGCGAACTCAATGGCGACAATACCGTCTGGGAAGAAATCTCCGGCGGTATGGACACCATTACCATCGGCACCTACGAAACCTCATCGCGTGCCTATCTGGGCCGCTTTAACTTCAAGGGCGGCGATCAGCAGAAGTTTGTTAAAAACCTCTCCGGTGGTGAACGCAACCGACTCTTCTTGGCCAAGATACTGCAAGAGGGCGGCAACGTGGTCATGCTCGATGAGCCGACCAACGATCTTGATATTGAAACCCTCCGTGCTTTGGAGGAGGCTATTTTGGCCTTTCCCGGCGTAGCCATCGTCATTTCCCACGATCGCTGGTTTCTCGACCGTATCGCCACCCATATATTGGCGTTCGAAGGCGATTCCAAGGCAGTATTTTTTGAAGGCAACTTTACCGAATACGACGCCGACCACCGCAAACGTCACGGCAATGAAGGCCCGAAACGCCTGAAATACAAGCGCATTAAATAGGCCCGACCCCAGTGCGGCAAGGCTGCCGCAGACAATCTATGGTCTAGACTCTAGAGTATCTTCCGCGCTGCTCGAACCGCTAGGTTCGAGCAGCAGTATCGTTCAGCCTTTACAGTGAAACCGGTTATGCCGCAGACGTTGAAGTCGCCCCTTAAGATCGCCAAATCGAGTCAGCCCTTTAAGACTCCGCTCTTGTTACTGGTTTCGGTCGGTTTTTGTGCCGGTCTATTTCTCATGGCCAGTGTCTGGCTGTTCAGTGTCGATCTGGGCCTGGCCAGCGGCCTATTAACGCTGGTGATGCTGCTGATCAGCATGGTCTTTCTGCTAATAGCCCTGCGCATTTACGCCCACATTTCCCTCATTTTGGCCCAAAGCGATCAAAAACATCTGCAGAATGCGCTGATTCAAGCCAAGGATATGCTCGACACCAGCAAACAGCTGCGCGAAGACCATATTGTTTTACAGTCCCTGGTTCAGAACCTGCCCTTCCCGGTCTGGCTCAAGGATCGACTCGGGCGATACCTGGTGGCCAACCATGCCTTTGTCCAACAATGGGCTAATGGCATTGAACCCAAGGGTCTGACCGATGCCGACCTGCTCAACGCCAAACTGGTCAAGAGCTTTATGGCCGCCGACCAGGCCGCGCTCAGTACCGGCACGGCGCAAAAACTGGACCTGCGTCTGGATTTTAGCGGGCAAACAGCCAAGTGGGTGCGCATCGAACGCTACCCTCTACAGGGCGAAGCCCAGCAGGCGGTCGGTGTGTTGGGTTTTGCGATCGACATCTCACCCTTTAAGACCGAGGCGAACGACCAGTCGGAAGCGTACCGCGACCCGCTCACTGACCTAGCCAATAACAATGGTCTGAACCGTCATCTTGACCGCGTTCAGTTGAGCGATGCAGAGTCCGTCTGGTGTGTCACCATCGATATAGATCATTTCAAGGTAATGAATGACTCACTCGGGCCGGACTCAGGTGACCAACTGTTAATCCAGGTGGCCGAGCGCATCGAGCGGGCCAGTCAGAGCGGCGACTTCATGGCTCGCCCGAGCGCAGATGAGTATGTTCTGTTTTGGCTCGACAGCGAGCACGCCGACTTGGAACGGCGTCTGCAGGACCTACACAGCCTGCTGAACCAGCCACTAACCATCGATCGAAGCCAGTATAGCTTCACCACCTCGATAGGGGTCGCCAAATCACCCGAACAGGGCGACACCTTGCGAGCCCTAAAACAGCACGCCAGTGTCGCACTGTTTAATGCCAAAAAACTGGGCCGAAACCAAATCCATTGGTATCAAGATCAGTATCACGATCAGGCCTTGCGCCGCTTAAATAAGGCGCAGGCACTGCACCAAGCGATCATCGATCATGACTTTAGCATCCAAGTTCAGCCCCGTGTCGATTGTCGGACTGGGACCATCGAGGCCCTGGAATGTCTGGTACGCATACGGCTCGCCGATGGTGGTCTGCTTTACCCGGATCACTTTATCGAGCTGGCCGAGCAAAACGGTTTGGTACGGGAAATAGACATCTATATGCTCGATCAGGCCCTGACCACTATCGATAGCTGGCTCGAACAGGCTATCGAACCCTTGAGTCTGGCGGTCAATCTGAGCATTCAGAGTATTAATAAAAACCTGATCAGCCAGCTGCAAGGCTGGCAACAGCGCAACCCGGCGGTTTTTCAGTATCTGGAATTGGAGTTGACGGAACACCGCATACCAGAGAACAATACTGAATTCTTGGCGCATTTAGGCACCGTTCGAGACATGGGTATTCATCTGGCTCTGGACGACTTCGGCACCGGTTATGCCAATCTGTCGCGCCTGCCCGAATGGCCATTTCAGATTCTTAAACTCGATCGCAGCTTTATCGTCGATCTGCCCAATAGCCCGAAACAGCAGGCTGTGGTCAAGTCCGTTATCGACCTGTGCCAGGCCCTGGAGATTCAAGTAGTGGCCGAAGGCGTGGAAACCGAGGCCGAACTAACCCTGATCGATCAGCTCGGTTGCCACAGCATTCAGGGCTTCGTCTACGCCAGACCGAAACCCCTAGCCGATGCTGGCGCTTGGCTGGTCCAACGAAAAATTGGGGTTCAATAAGAATATTGGCGCAAGCGCTTGAATTGTAAGATAAAACTATTTACTATGCGCCATCTCGTTCTGTGCGGACGTGGTGAAATTGGTATACACGCCAGATTTAGGTTCTGGTACCGCAAGGTGTGAGAGTTCGAGTCTCTCCGTCCGCACCACTTACCCTCTCTGGTAAGTGATCAATGGCCCATCTCGGTCACCAACAGGTCGAACACCCGCCTAACCCTTAGGCTGGTATGCAGCTCCCGATGCACAACCAACCACAGCGGTATCTCAATTAAAGCCCCCAGATGTTCAAAGGCCCTGACCAATGATGGCTCTGCGTCCCCATTGCTGGCCGGCAGCATGCCAACGCCCAAACCCTGCTTGATCAAGCTCATTTGCATCAGGTAACTGGGCGAGGTCATGGCCAGGTTCTTCAAGGTCACCGGAAAGCCCATTGTCTTCACTAAACTTAGCATCGATTCGGTCTGCTCATAACCTATTATCTGCAACCCGCTCAGGTCAGCAGCTGCAGCGAAGGCCGGGAAATTCTCAAGATAGGACTGGGTGGCATATAACCAAATATTTTCGTCCCTTAGTTTCCTGATAATCAGGTCGGGTTGATTGGGCCGAAAGTTGCGCAGGGCAATATCGGCGTCGCGCTGTTTTAGATCACTGACCGAATTCAATGACTGTATGTCAATTTCGATGCCCGGCTCCTGTGCGCGCAGCTTGGCGACAATTGGAGGCAGATAGTGGATAGCGTGCAACTCGCTGGCACTGATACACACCCGGCCCTCGAGTTGCTGCGACTGGCCCGACGCGCGCAAAGAGAACTCGGTGGCAGACTGACCCATCAGCCGAACGGACGCGAGCAGCTGCAAGCCAGACTCGGTCAACTCCAGGCCGTGCGCCATGCGCTCAAATAGGGTCACGCCCAGCTCCCGTTCCAATGCCGCGATCTGCCGCCCAATGGTCGGCTGAGTGGTCTCCAATGCGCGCGCCGCGGCAGACAAAGAGCCCTCTTCTGCCGCAACCAAAAAGGCTCGGGCGCGGTTCCAGTCAAAATTCATCGATTTCCAAGCCATACAAATACGCATACCCGCTGGACGACTTTAGAGAATACCCCAGGCAAATGCGCATAGGTATAGTCTGTTGACAACTTCTGGCCGATGGCCGCCTTTTCCGACGCAAGGATCTGAATGATGACTCAAACTGCGAACCCAACGACTCTCGCCCGCCGTGCTGGCTGGCTGTACTTACTGCTGGTGCCATTGGGTGTCTACGCCCTGCTCTATATCCCTGAGCTTATCTGGGTGCCGGGCAATCCAGAACAGACCGTCAGCCGGCTCGGCCAACATGAATCGGCTTTTCGCTGGAGCATTCTGGCCGCCTTTGCCATTCAAATCACCCAACTCTTCGTCGCCCTAGCCCTGTATGACCTGTTCAAGGCAGTGAATAAGCGGATGGCGGTGCTGATGGTGCTGTTCACACTGGCGGCAATGCCCATTGCCATGTTCAATGAGCTGTTCCATGTTGCGGCCCTTTATTTGGGTGCCGGTCAACTGGCATCAACAGAGACGGTACAACAGGTAGCCTTGCTGTTTCAGCTGCATGCCGATGGCATCATGATCGCCCATGTGTTTTGGGGCTTCTGGTTGTTCCCCATGGGCTATCTGAGCGCGAAGTCGGGCTTTGTCCCTAGGCAGATCGGTTGGCTATTGATGCTAGCGAGCCTGGCTTATGTCATGGATTCCATCATCTGGTTTGGCGCTCCGGACCTAAGCGTTGGCTTTGCCGAGTACATTGGCTGGGCCGAGATTTTCTTGCCATTGTGGTTAGTGACCAGAGGGGTGAGAAACCATCCCAGAGCAATGGACACCTCTTCCCGGGAACTAAGCCGCGCCTAGAACCTAACTGGCTCAACATCGGCTAACCTAGACCTATAGATCGCCCACATTGGCACTAAACAGGTCTCTATATGGCCAGCTGGTTTCAAGCCTGCAGCCTGAAACCAGCGCTGGCTCGGTCGGTCGGGTATTTGCCTGTGCTGGCCCAGCCATACAGTGCTCCAGCATTGACATTGGTCAGCTCCTTGGTTAGCGTTAAGGTGATCATCTGCCGAATTGAATCTAAATAATGCCTGGTTTATTTAAGAAGTCGACCCAACCGGTCGCTGTCTTTTTGGAAAGCGCTGCCTTGGCCATTGGCCAAAACCCGACTGACACTTACGATTTAAAGATCAGTCTCGACTCCAGCGCACAACACCTGCCCTTTGAACCCTTTGTGTCGATTATCCGCTTTGCGGCCCGTCAGGCAGACACCGACATTGAGCAGTTACTGCTGTTACCCCATCTTTTTACGGTGTTGAAACCGGTTTTACGGGCCTTTATCCTGGATCAGCCACCAGCCCAGCGTGAACCCCTAAATACCGATGAGGTTGCCTATGAACAGATAGAGGTGCAGAAAGCCTTAGCCTACCTATTGGAACATTGCTTTACTCGGCCGGTGTCTATTGCCGTGACACACGCTCAATACTTATCGCCCTCTGCTTTGAAGTTATTGCAGCAAGAAGACTATCGCGTTGCTGGCAATATCCAGCTGCACCTGTATCTATCGACAACAGCCTTTACCCAATTAAAAAACGCCCAGGGCTTCGCGCAACAAATAAAACGCCGCCATATTACCGCAGCTCACAAGGCTGGCCTGGCTATTGCGAGCCGACAACAGCATCAGGTACAGCTCGAAGACGACCGGCTCTGGCACCATCTGAATAACGCCAACGCGCTCTATTGCTCCGATGAAATGCTGTCCCTGGCCGACCGCATCCACGATAATTACCAGTTCGCCTTAGAAGACAAGGCGGCCATCATTAGGGCCCGGATGTATGCTTGGATTCTCTCCCATGATCCAGAGCGCTGTCATATTCATATGCAGGAACTTCAGCAAATCCATCTCGCGGACTTAAGCCCGCAGTCCTGCTTGGCGAACCTGACGGCGATCTGTGTCGGCTATCTTTGCCTGCAGGACTACCCGGCGGCGACGAAGGCCGCGCAGGACCTCAGGCGCTGCGCTCAAGAGCAGGAAATGGCGCGCGAGTGCCTACTAGCGGATTTCTATCTCTTTATCGGTGTCTCAATGAGCGGGCAGCTCGACCAGGACGCCTATCAGCTCACCCAGCTTGAGCAGGGGCTGAGCCGCCAGGGCTGGCCGAACCTGGCCGCCTTCGTGAAATGTTCACTATGGTTCAACGATAGCCTGCTGGAACAGGAACCGGAGCGCTTAATTGGCCTCTGTATGGACGCCATCGGCGACTTTGAACGGCTACACAATCTCATTGGTCAGTCTACCGCGCATCATCATATCAGTATCGTGCTCGGCTCCACCGGCAGGTCAAAGGAGGCCGTTTCTCATATCCACAAGGCGCTTAATCTGACCAAGCAATGTGGCTTGTCGGTACGCATACACAATACCCTGAACGGCCTGTCCTTCTTGCTCAATGGTTTAGGGCAAACCGCTCCGGCGCGCGAAGCGATCGAGGCCGCCTATCCATTGGTGTTAGCCGATGGAAATTTCGATCAGATCTGCACCACCCTTTATAATTTGGCCCTGACCGCCTTCTATGCCGATCATTTACAGACCACTATCGCCTTGATAGACGATATTTTTTCGATTATGGAATATCGCAATATGAGCTGCACCCGGTTCCGAACCAAGGAAGAGATGTTGGCCCTACAGGCCATTGCCGCCTACTTGGATGGGGACCGTCGCTTGCCCTTGGCGATCCATCAGCAATTGCAGCAAACCCAGGCACGATCGCACGAGGGTGAAGCCTTTATTCTCTGTATCGGTTTGATAGCCCAGGACTCTGATGCCGATGCCGCCGAACACTTTTTTATAACCCTGTCCGAACGCTTTGGTCGGTTACGACAAAATGTGCACTTGCAATTACTGGCCCTGCGCCTGTTGGTGGTCTATTTACGCGCTATAGATGAACGCGATCGGGCCGATGCCTGGGCTCAACAGGGCATTAAACAGTGCCGAGCCAATCAGCTCAAGAGTCGTGAGGGCTGGTTTAAACCGGGTCGTCGGCAAACACTGATGCAGACCACCATTGAGCCGCGCCAGGCGATCAATTTGGCCCAACGCCATATGGGCATCGATGCACTGAAATTCGAAAATGGCCTATTGCACACTCTGGTGGCCTTTAGTGACTCGGCCATACGCAGCTCAACCCTGGCGGAACTGCTCGATGCCTTTCTGCAAAATCTGCAAAAATTCATCACCATTCACCGCTCAACCTTAGAGCTGAGCCTCAGTGATGGCCAAAAACTGAAACGCCAGATTCGCAAGGGTTCCGCCCGGGATCTGCGCACTGGCCTGAAAATTTTAACCTATCCGCTGCTCTTTATTGGTGGCACGGGTCAGTTGCGGGTGAGCTTTTTCAATGACCTGGCCAGCCAATCCCATGACGCGCGCGCCATTATGCAAAAAATCTGTGAACGCCTGTCTCGTTCGATTGAATTCATCCTCGATCGGATGGATTCTCATCGCTTGGCCTATCACGATACGCTGACCGGCACCTACAATCGCGCCGCCTTTAGTGAAGATATTCAGCGTTTACTGACACCGGACAGCAATCATTCGCTCTGTCTGGCCTTTATCGATTTGGATAAGTTCAAGTTGGTTAATGATACCTACGGCCATTTGGTTGGTGATGCCTATTTACAGTCCTTTAGCGCGGAACTCATGTCCCGTATCCGTGCTACGGATCACCTATACCGGATCGGTGGGGATGAGTTTCTAGTGTGCTTTCAGGACCTTACTTTGACCGAGACCGAAGCCATCTTGAATCGCTTTATTGAGGCCTTTTTCCACCCCGATGCGCTGCAGAAAATGGGTATCGATACTGACCTTGCCTTAGGTTGTTCGGTCGGCCTGGTGGAATTCCACCCAAACACAACGCAACCCCTTACCGAAGAACAATTGATCGAACAGGTCGACAGCCTGATGTATCAGGCCAAACGCAGCAAGGACCAGTCGATTGTCAGCCAGACCCTATAATCGGCTAGCTCGCTGAGTCGACCCGCCGCCCTGTATCGACGCCAGGGCATGCGCGGCGAAGTGCTCGGCACCGGGTTCATCCAGGTAACCATCGACTTTTTTATGAGCGCGCAAAAACTGGTAAATCGACACCAACAGCGTCAGTCGTTCCGCCTCGGTCAGGTCGATTGCCTCGGCGGCAAGACGCTGTTGGGTGATCCGGCTGGCGGCCTGTAAGGCAGCCTGATCGACCACTTCGGCCTGGCGGTACTGATAGCCACAGCCCGTTGCCAGCCATTCCAGACTAACATTCACCTTGCGCGCGATCTGATCGGCGCGCGACAGGCTTGGCTCGGATCCCTTGAGGTATTTTCGGATCAGACTTTCACTGAGGCCGACCTTACGGGCAAAGGCCGACACCGTGCTTTCAGCGACCAGAATCCGCAGGCGCGCAGCAAAGGTCGCGCCAGGGTCCGACATTTCTTCTGTGGATAAATGTGAGTGCAGCGTCATGAGGAGCCTATTAGCCAACAGCAAAGAGGTGCATATTATGACCAGTATGTCACTGCGCGGTCAAACTACACCATTTAACCTGTCAGGACATCAGACTGACACCGCCTACCCTGTTGGTAGGCGACCGCAGCGCAGCGTGCCGGCACAGTTCAGCTCAAATGGATCAACAGGGGTACCCGAAAACCGGCATTGGGCCATTAGTCTGCTAGACTATCGACTACCTCTTAGGAACCCGCCCATGCCATTGTCTTTTACCATACCCCCGGTTCAGTCGGTTGCCGGCGATCGTATAGAAGCTCAGATTGAAGCTCTGGGCCTACCGCCCTTTTCGTTGGGTCTTTTGGAAAATGTGGTGCGCAAGCTGGCGTGCGTTCAAAACACGCCAGAAATCGAGTTACAACAGTTACGTCACCTAGTTTTTTGCGCCGACCATGGGGTCTATGATCGCTCCCATCAGGCCAATATCAGCCGCATGTCGTCGACCGAACACGTCTTGCGCATCTTGAACGGCCGAGCACCGGTGGCCATCGGTTGTCGGCAGCATCTGGTAGAGTTGTCGGCCATCGATTGCGGCCTGAAAGGTCCGGAGATCGATCCGCAGGCCATGCTCTACAGCCAGAGGATCGGCGCCGGTACCCGGGATTTTTCGATGATGCCGGCCATGACGGCTGCGCAATTGGATCAGGCTGTTAGCCTGGGTAGCAACCAGGCCGCCCTGAAGATGGCGGAAGGGGCTCGCGTACTATCCTTCGGTGCCTTAGGCCTGGGCAATACCACCAGCGCAGCAGCCTTGAGCATGGCACTGCTCGGTTTAACGCCGGAAATGGCAGTGACCAATCAGAGTCGTCTCGAGCCCCTATTACAGCGCGATAAGGTCGACGTCCTCACCCAAGCCCTGGCCTTACATCGCCATCAGCTGACCGATGGCTGGGCCACAATGCGCCACCTAGGGGGCTTTGAAATAGCGGCTATAATGGGCGCCATGGCGATTACCGCAGAATTAGGCGGGATGTTTTTGGTCGACGGTTTTGCCTGTTCTGCTGCCCTATTGGCGTTACACAGCCTCTATCCGCATATCATCGACTATGCTCAATTCAGCCATCAATCATCCCATATAGCGCAGCACGCCATCATGAAACATCTGGGTCAGCGACCCTTGCTCAACCTAAACATGGGTCTGGGTGAAGGCACCGGTTCCGTACTGGCCTGGCCACTGGTGATATCCGCCGTCAACTGCCTTAACCCCTAGCCAGCCCTAGCCCAGCGTGCTCATTAGGGGCTCAACACCTGGTTACGACCGCTATTCTTAGCCCGATAGAGTAGCTGGTCAGCCTCGTGCATCATGCCTTCAAGCGACTCAGCCGGCATCTGCACGGCCCCACCACTGAAGGTAAAGCTGATATCGCCCACAGCGGTGTCAACAAATTCTTGGATCACCTGTTCGCGCAGCGCATTGAGCATTTGCGCTGCCTTCCCAGCCGTCAAACCCGGCATGACCAGGCAGAACTCCTCCCCACCGGTACGCGCCACGACAAATCGGTCGAGTGACTTGGCTAGGGCCTGAGCGAAATAGACCAAGACCTCGTCGCCAACGTCGTGACCATGATCTTCGTTAATATGTTTAAAGTGATCGATATCCAGAATGGCCAAAGCCAAAGGCGTTTTGGCGGCCGTGGCCTGACTTATCAGGCTGCGGGCTTTCTCCACGAGGAACCGTCGATTGCCGATCCCGGTCAAGACATCGGTGTAGGCCATTTGACGCAACGTTTCCAAACGTTCCATCGACTCAATAGCCTGCAATATTCGACAGGAAAATTCCTCATGGGTGAAGGGTTTGTAGAGAAAGTCATTGGCACCGTTTTTAATAAACTTGGCCGACAGGTATTTATCGCCGGCCGACGACAGGCCAATAATTACCAGGTCTTCTTTCCCATGGCGATGGCGCAGCTCGTGGATCAGCTCAAAGCCATCCCGATTCGGCATGTTATAGTCGGTGAGCAGTAATTTGATGTCAGGATCGGCCAGAATGGCCTCGAGGGCCTCTTGCCCATCCGTCGCCTCAACCACCTGAAACAGATGGCGGGATAGCATTTCGACGATGAACTTGCGCGTGACCATTGAGTCTTCGGCCACCAGAACCTTGATACCCCGGTTACGATGCAGTCGATTCACCAGATTAACGGCATATTGATAGCTGTAACGCCCCTCTTTCAGGACGTAATCAACAATGCCCCGGCGGCTCAAGGCATCGCGTTTTTTATCATCCACACTACCGGTCAAGACGATTGTTGGAATACCCAAGGCTAGGACATCATCGACTAACTCGCCATTCGGTGCATCGGGTAGATTGAGATCGACTATCGCCGCCAACCAGTTGTCACGTTCCTTCAATTTGGTCAATGCTTCAACCCGACTGAGGGCAAAAACCAGTTCAAAATCCAGTAACCGCTTGGCCGTGTGGCGCAATACCTTCATCACCACCTGAGAGTCTTCTACTATAAGTACCGATTGCACACGCCGCCCCTATCTATGAATGATTTTACTAATGCAACAGTCTAGCAGGCAATACGCACTGCGCAGCCGGCACTGTTCGCTTTAAAACAACATCTTCAGCAAATTTTGCGTGAAGCGTACACCAAAACCGGTTACGGCCGTTGGCACATGCGCCAAACCCGTTTTATGGTGCGCAGCTGAGAGATCAACGTGCACCCAAGGTACATTGGCTTCGATGAATCGACTGAGAAACCGAGCGGCGTCGATATGGTCCGAAGACTTGCCCGGGTGGCACTGCGCTATATCGGCCACCGTGCTATTAATGTGCTCGTCGTAGTCGGCATCGATCGGGAAGGGCCAGACCCGTTCACCGCTCTGCTTACCGGACTCGATCAACGGCAAGAACCAGGCTTCCTGATTGGTGAAGACACCGGAGTAGCGGGTTGACAGGGCGGCCACGCAGGACCCGGTCAGGGTGGCAAAGTCGATCACGGCCTTGGGATGTTCGCGCGAGGCTAGGGTTAGGGTGTCGGCCAATACCATACGGCCTTCGGCATCGGTGTCGACGACCTCGATGGTGGTGCCATTGAGCGCTCGGATCAGTTCATTGACATGATAGGCCGCAGGGCCGATATGGTTATCGGCAATGGCCAACCAGCCGGTGAGATTCACCGCAGCGTCGCGTCGGGTTGCGGCCAATAGGTTACCCAGGACGATAGCACTGCCATTCATATCGGCATTCATGCCAAACATACCAGCGGTCTTCAGGTTGTAGCCGCCCGTATCCATGGTGATTCCCTTACCCACCAGCGAGACAGTCTCGACCGAGTCGTGGTCTCCATGATAGTGAATACGCACGATCGAGGCCTCCTTATGGGCCGAACCGCGGGCCACGGCTAAGAAAGCCCCGGCACCCATCTGTTCCAACTCTTTGTAACGATAGACCCGACAATCCCAGCCCTCGGCTTCGGCCAGTTCCTCTACCAGTTCCCGATAGGACCAGGGATTGAGTTCATTGGCCGGTAATTCGGTCAGATAGCGCGCATAGGCATTACCCTCTGCCTCGGCCAGTCGCTGGGCAACCCGTTCAGCCGTTATTGGACCAATCAGGGCAATGCGCAGATTCTGTTGCGGCCGGGCATCTTTTTTGAAGCTGGGTAGCCGATAGCAATCCGCCAACAGGGCACTGAACATAGCGTCCAACAGTTCAGCACGATCAGCTATCAGCGCGACCTGCTGATCTTGGGCGCGCACCGCCCCGGTAATTTGCGTGCGAGCCAAGGTGAGATATTCAAAGGTCGAGCCCTCTGTCGGGGCTGTGCCGTAGGTCCAGTAAAGGCCATTCGGCAACAGCGCCTGTAGACGATGTTCACCCTTTAATTGCTGATTAATCAGATCCTGCCCAGATCGGTCACACCACTCGATACAGCTATCGAGATCCGACCCGAGGGTGGTCGTTTGCTCGACTTGAAACAGTGGATAACTAAATTTTTTCATCATTGATCCTGCGTTTTGGGGTCCATGACCCACGACCGGGTGACCATTACAGCAACCAGTGGGCGCCCTAACAGCAATTAAAAGCTGTCTGAGTCAATTATAGACAGAAGGTTCGCCTTCCGGCCGGGTTTTAAAGCGCTTGTGCAGCCACAGATATTGCTCTGGGTGTTCGGCAATGCGTCGCTCTAGCCAGGCATTTACGGTGCGGGCATCGACGACCTCATCACCACTGGGGATGTCCAGCGGTGCCTCAATGCTGGCCACAAAACCGCGCCCATCTGCCCTCCGATAGCCGCTAATGGGCACCACCACGGCATTGCCAGCCTTAGCCAACTTGCTGGTCATGGTGATGGTCGCCGTCGGCACGCCAAAAAATGGCACAAATACCGAGGCTTCACGACCGTAATCCTGATCCGGTGCATACCAGACCGTTGCACCCCCTTTTAGCGCCCGCAATATACCCTTGATGTCTTTGTGAGCTAGGGTGGCTGTGCAGTAACGCTCGCGCGCGCGGGTGGTAAAGTAGTTAAACAGGGGATTATCGTCTTTGCGATAGACAAAGGTTAAGTCGACATGGTCAACGATCAGCGAACCAGAAATATCGATAGGCCCGAAGTGGCCGCTCAATAGCAGCACACCCCGACCAGTCGCTTGCGCCCGACGCAGATGTTCGAGGCCCTTGACTTCCAATTGCATCGTATGATTCGGTCGGCACCAGGCCAATGCCGTTTCAAAATAGTTCAGGATATTGGAATAGAACACCGCTCGCACCAGTCGTTGCTGGGCCACGGCATCCAGTTCCGGGAAACAGAGGCGAATATTAGTCTGGGCGACCTTGCGCCGACTCGCCACCAAACGGTAGAGCACACCAGCCAGGCCCTGGCTAACCAACAGCCGCGCGCGCAGAGGCAGCCAGGCCATCAGATAGAGACCAGCGATGGCCAACCAGGTCGGCCAAAACGCCGGTGCCAGAAAGTCCCGAAACCGGTGCTGTTCGGTGACCTGAGAATTCTTTTGATTTTTTCGCTGAACTGGCTTGTTACTGGCTAGACGCATGCAGTAATAACTCAATAAATAACATAGGCTTAGCAGTATGCCGTGCGCATCCAGCGACGGCAATTTAAAAGCCCCGAGGCCACCATGAGAAATGTCCTAGTAAAACTCCTAACCCGCCGCACAGCGGCTCATCAGGCCATTGCGACACTCGCGCAATGGCGTTTACTTCTAAAGGGTTGGCGGGATGCGCGTGCTGCGCTGAGAGCCCGCAAAGCCAGTCGCTAACGGCCCGCGCTAGCTGAGCACTAGGACACCGTCTATTTCCACCGCCACACCCTTGGGTAAGGCAGCGACTTGGACCGCGGCTCGGGCCGGATAGGGCGAGCTAAAATAGGTGGCCATTATTTCATTGACCAGGGCAAAGTGACCCAAGTCGATGAGATAGATATTGACCTTAACCAGATCATTCAGCGAGCCGCCGGCAGCCTGGCATACGCCACTCAGGTTCTTAAACACCTGATGGATTTGCGCCGGCATGGCGTCATCGAGCACCGTCATTGACACCGGGTCGAGCGGAATTTGGCCCGACAAGTAAACCGTCTGGCCGACCTTCACCGCCTGCGAATAGGGGCCAATAGCGGCCGGTGCCGAGTCTGTTTTAATAAATTCTTTGCTCATTTTGGGTCTCCTGTAAAAAAAAGCTATTCATCGGGATATATTTTCATAAACTAGCGGTCCCCGCGCTGGGTGTTCAAGGGTTCCGCTCCATCGTCTTGATCTAAGCAACAACAAGACACTGCTGGCTCATTGGCTATCCAACCGGTGTCATGCTTGGCTGATTCATAAGTAATTTAGAGGTATACCATGAGCTGGACTGTAAAAGATGCGATCGAACTCTACAACATTAACCGCTGGTCTGAAGGTTTTTTTTCGGTAAATGAAGCCGGCGACACCATCGTTAATGTGGCCAACAATATATCCCTCAAGGAAATAGTGCTGGCGGCTCGAACCAAGGGTTTACAGTTGCCACTCCTGGTGCGTTTTCCGCACATCCTGCATGATCGTGTGGCACAAATCACCACAGCCTTCGCTAATGCCATTGCCAATGAGCATTATCAGAATGAATACCAACCCCTCTACCCTATCAAGGTAAACCAGCAGCGTCGGGTGGTGGAAGAAATCATCAATGGCCAACGTCTCGCCGGCACCTCACAGATCGGACTGGAGGCCGGCAGTAAACCGGAACTGATGGCGGTTCTGGCCGAGGCGTCGAAAGGCCCCACGACCATCGTCTGCAACGGTTATAAGGATGAAGAATACATCCGCCTGGCCCTGTCTGCGGAAAAGCTCGGCCATCACGTTTATCTGGTGGTGGAAAAATCGAGTGAAGTCGATTGGATCCTGGATATTTCCGAGGAGATGAAGGTCCTGCCGAGAATGGGTGTGCGCGCACGTCTGGCCAGCACCGGCAAGGGTAAATGGCAGAACACCGGCGGTGAAAAGTCGAAATTCGGCCTCACCGCCTCGGAAATCATTGCCGTAACCGAACGCTTACGAGCGCTCAACAAGCTCGGCTGTTTTCAGCTGCTGCACTTCCATCTGGGGTCCCAGATTGCCAATATTCGCGACATCCAGATTGCTTTGCGCGAGTGCTCGCGTTTCTATGTTGAGTTGCGGCACTTAGAAGTACCCATTGCCATTGTCGATGTCGGCGGTGGCCTCGGGGTCGACTATGAGGGTACGCGCTCGCGCGAGTCGTGCTCAATGAACTATTCGACCCAGGAATATGCCAATAATGTGGTCTATGCCTTTCGCCAAGCCTGTGAACTGGCAGAACTGCCCCACCCGAAGATTTTTAGCGAATCTGGCCGAGCGGTAACCGCCCACCATGCGGTGTTGATTGCTGACGTGGCCGAAGAAGAAACACCCGATGTTACCGTGCCCGATCAGCCCTTAGACGATGCCCCCAATATCCTCAAGGAACTCTGGTATTGCTACCAATGCACCCTGATTCACGAGCGCCCCTATGCCGAACTCTATCACGATGCCTGCTCGTTTCTGAACGATGTACACGATGCCTATAATAATGGCAGCCTGACGCTGCAGCAACGCGCCCACGCAGAAGAGATTACCCGCTCGATCAATCACATTATCAGTCGACAATTGAATCCAGCTAAGCGGGCGCATCGTGATATGGTCGACGATCTGAATGAAAAGATGGCCACCAAGTTGTTCGTTAACTTCTCGATGTTTCAGTCTCTGCCGGACGTTTGGGGCATTGATCAGATATTTCCCATCCTGCCCTTAACCGGACTGGATCGGGAGCCTACCGTACGCGGTATCGTTCAGGACATCACCTGCGATTCCGATGGCAAAATTGATTTCTATGTCGATGGTGAGGGGGTTGAGTCGACCCTGCCCTTACCAAACTGGCAGCCGGATGAGCGCCCTTGGCTGGGTTTCTTTATGGTCGGGGCCTACCAGGAAATTCTCGGCGACCTGCACAATCTATTTGGCGATACCGACAGCCTCGATGCCGTCTTTGGTGAGAATGGCGAGCTGATCCTGCAAAATACGCGCAAAGGTGATTCGATCGAGCAGGTGTTAAATTCGGTGGGATACGGCCGGGAAATGATGGTCAGCGCCTATCAGTCCCAACTCCAGGCCAGCACGATGAACCTGTCCGAACGGCAGTACTTCCTTGACCAGTATCGCAAGGGACTGAATCAGGTAACCTACCTGGAGCCGCGCCAGAAGGCGGCCGAGTAGAACTGTCGCGGGTGTTGCCAGCAGCACCCGCTGCAGCCTTGCTATGAGCTTTGGTATCAAAAAAAGCCGCCCAGGCGGTTTTTGATCAAACTTCCTTATTGCTGAGTAAGTCGTTTAACACGACCCGGGGCACGCCTAGGGCGCGCAAGACACTGCCCACAACCGCCTTAATGGACGCTTCCAGGTTGAATTTGGGTCCCTGGTCGGTGACATCAAAAACGGGCTGATGGGCATCGATCAGGGCAATTCGGTCCGATCCCAGTCTGGTTTTCATAAAATCCACACTCGGCTGCACATTTTCGATATAAAACTGAAACCGTTTGTGCAGCGATTCTTTGTCATCATCTTCACGGCCCCGGGCCTCGGCGCGGGCCA
>Ga0307488_10000755_pt1 | contig 26907 bp, 32 predicted proteins | sample SB02metaG_FD_202248 | JGI IMG/M metagenome (GOLD analysis project Ga0307488, IMG submission 202248) | Sea-ice brine microbial communities from Beaufort Sea near Barrow, Alaska, United States - SB 0.2 | ecosystem: Environmental > Aquatic > Marine > Coastal | place: USA: Alaska | collected...
TGGCACCGGCCAGCGTTTCGTTGAGGTAATCCGCCAATCCACCGGGGAACTTGAACGTCGCCTCCTGCGGGGTTTCACCATCGTTGATGTCGGTTTTCCAACGGATTTCGACGCCTGAAAACAAGTATGCCTTGGATCGCGCCATTTTGAACAGACGCGCTGGTTTCAGTTCCAGTGAGCCAAAGATTTCGGGATCAGGGTGGAACGTAACGGCGGTGCCGCGCCGATTTGGCGCCGCGCCGATTTTCGCCAAGGGCGCCTGTGGCACGCCGCGCGAAAATTCCATCATGAACAATTCTTTATTGATCGCAACTTCGACCCGCAAATGATCCGACAACGCGTTGACGACCGAAGAACCAACGCCGTGCAAACCGCCCGAGGTTTGGTAGCTATCACCCGAAAATTTGCCGCCAGCATTCAGGGTGCAAAAGATGACTTCGAGCGCGGATTTGTTGGGGAGTTTCGGGTGCATGCCCACCGGAATGCCGCGCCCGTTGTCGCGTACAGTGACGTGGCCGTTGGCGTGCAGTTCGACTTCGATCCAAGTGGCGTGGCCTGCAACCGCCTCGTCCATCGAGTTATCGACAATTTCAGCCACCATATGGTGCAGCGCACGGTCGTCTTTGCCGCCGATATACATGCCGGGGCGCAGGCGCACGTGTTCCATATCCTCCAACACTTCAATTGAGGAGGCGTCATATTTAGACGGGGTCTGTCCGCTTAAAAGATCATTTACCATTGGCTGCTCTGCTCTTGTTGGTTGGGACATATTGTGGCGTAAACGGCGGGCGGGGGCAATCGGTTGTGTTGGGTTGCCCGACGTTTGATGGACGCAGAAAGGGTGAAGATGCGAATATTTTTTACAGGTGGCAGTGGCAAGGCGGGACGGCATGCGATTCCGGTACTTCAAGCGGCGGGGCACCGTGTTGTAAACATTGATCAGGTGGCGAGCGGGCTATCGAACACGCCGGAATTGTTGGTTGATCTGTGCGATAGTGGGCAGGTTTTTGGTTCGATGTCGCAATGGACTGATTTTGACGAACTCAACAGCGCGCCGCAACCCTACGACGCGGTTGTTCATTTCGCCGCCGTGCCGCGGATCATGATTGGCACAGACGGTGTGGCGTTTCAGCAAAACACGCAAAGCACCTACAATGTGATTGAGGCCGCTGTAAAGCTTGGCATCCGCAAGATTATTTTTGCAAGTTCCGAGACCACATATGGCGTCTGTTTTGCAGCGGGAGAGCTGCTGCCGAACTACATCCCCGTTGACGAAAATCACCCAACCGTGCCCCATGACAGCTATGCCATGTCCAAGGTTTGCAACGAGGCGACAGCGCGGTCGTTTCAGGCGCGTTCTGGGGTGGATATCTATGGGTTGCGGATTAACAACGTCATTGAACCACATGAATATGCTGAAAACTTTCCGGCCTTTGTGGACGACCCGGCGCTGCGTCGCCGCAATATATTCGCCTACATCGATGCGCGTGATCTGGGGCAAATGGTGACCTGTTGCCTCGACACGGATGGTCTGGGGTATCAAGTGTTCAATGTTGCCAACGATGATAGCTCAGTCGCGTTGCCAAGTGCACAGGTGCGGGAACAGTTTTATGCTGGCGTTCCCGTGGTGTCGGATATGGCCGAGTTTGAGACCTTTTATTCTAACAAAAAGGCCAAGCAGATGGTTGGGTTTGCCCCACAATTCGGTTGGCGGGATGTCACCTTGAAACAGGACTAGCCCTTGGCACCAAGGCTCAGTTTCATCAACGTTTTACGCAGGGGCGCCAGACCATAAAGTGCCGCGATTCCCTTGGCGCGCAGATCCCTCAAGAGTGGATTTTCGGCTTGGGAGGCGCGGTTTAACAGTCCAACCCCTTTGACGCGCAGGCTGATGTCTGGGTGGCGCGCACGGTGGTATTTTGTCAGCATGTCGGCGCTGCCCAAGGTGTCGCGGTCGGCTTGCGCCAGATCAAGCAGGCTGGCCACGTCAGACAAAGACATGTTCAGCCCCTGCGCGCCGATAGGGGGGACGATATGGGCGGCCTCAGCGACCAAAGCCACACGTTCGCCAGTCATTTTATCAACGATTTGGCTGATGATTGGCCAGACCATCCGCCGACTGGCCAGTGTCAGGGGGCCATAGGTTCCGCCGGATCTCTGGGTCGCCTCTGCGTTGAATTCCGGTTCAGGCAACGTGGCGAGGCGGTTTGCTTGCGGCCCGTTATCCATCCAGACCACGGCGGAGCAAGGCCTGCCGTCATGATCAGGCAGTGGGACCAAGGTGAACGGACCGCCACTGCGGTGAATTTCGGTCGATACATTGTAATGTGGGGCATCATGCGTCACCGCAAAGGTGACGGCCTTTTGCCCGTACCGCGTGGTTTTGGCAGCAATGCCAGCGGCTTGGCGCACGGGGCTGTTGCGCCCGTCAGCACCGATTACCAGTTTGGCGGTGATGCGGGTGCCATCGGTCAGTGCCACGCGCGCCTCATTGGTGCGGGTCAGCAGACTGGCGAACCCGACGCCTGCACGAAAATCGACGTTGGGCAATTCGGCCAGTCGCCCAACAATTTCACGGCGCAGAAGCCAGTTCGACAGGTTCCAGCCGAACGGTAGATCGGAAATATCGGCCGCATCAAAGTCACGGGTCGTGCGCGGGATCGGTTCTGCGCCACCCGCATCGACGATCCGCATGATCTGCAACGGTGTGGCAAAAGGCGCAAGACGGTCCCAAAGACCAGTCGCCATCAAAAATTCGCGGGCCGGTTGCAGGAATGCGGTCGTGCGCAGGTCCGCGCCCTTTGTGGCTTGATCCGTGATTGGCGGCATCGGATCCGTGATGACGACCGAAAAGCCAGCCGCGCCGAATGCAGCCGCCGCTGTCAGCCCCGCGACACCGCCGCCTGAAATGAAGATATCTGTCGAAACAGGTGTTTTGGTCATGCGGAGAAATATAGGCCCAAGCGGGCCGAGCGGAAAGGCATGTCAGACCAACTGCGACAAGAAGGCCGTCAGGTCGCTGGTGTGGTGGTGGATGTGGTCGTGGTGTTCTGATTTCGGTGCCACATGTACCGTGCGCATGCCCATGGCATGCGGCGCTGCGAGATTGCGAATATCATCTTCAAACATCGCACCCTGCGCGGGCGGCAGGTTGTCCAGCGCAAAGACCGCCTCAAACGCCGCCTGTTCGGGTTTGGGGCGATAGCCGGCATGCTCAACGCCGTATACAGCATCAAACACACCGTCTAAGGCACGCGCTGTCAGGACATTGCGCGCATAGGGCTCTGTGCCGTTGGTGTAGACTATCTTGCGACCGGGCAGGGCGCGGATCAGGTCGGCCAATTCAGGGGCAGGCGGTAGGACGGAAAAGTCGATGTCATGGACGGCGATCAGGAACGGATCAGGGTCACTGGCATGTTCAGCCATCAGCCCCGCGAGGGTGGTGCCATAGCTTTTCCAATAGTGATCGCGCAGACGGTTCGCCTCAACGTGATCAACCTTCAGGGCCTTCGCAACGTAGTCGGTCATCAGGACTTCGATTTGGTCAAACAGCGCAACCTCTGGCGGGTATAACGTATTGTCGAGATCAAAGACCCACGCGCGCACATGAGAGAATGAGGTTTTGACCATAAAGTACCTTTTGTTGTTGCTTGCTTGTTTCTGTCAGGCGGGATTTACAAAGGGTTGATACCGCAAAGCACCATAGCGTACAATTCGCCAAATTGATGGAGCCCAAATGACCAGCATGAGAACGCCACAAAAAGACGCTTATGAGATGATCCTAGAGGCGATTGATACTGGCACCTACAAGCCGGGAAGTCGTCTGGTGGAGAGCGAGCTAGCGGAACGGTTCGGCGTGTCACGCACCCCTATTCGAGAGGCATTACAACGGCTTGAAACGCAAAGCCTGTTGTCACGAGATGGGCGGTCGTTGATTGTGGCGTCCCTTGATCATAGTCAGTTGAGCGAATTATATGTGGTGCGCGGGGCGTTGGAAGGCTTGGCGGCGCGTTTGGCTGCGCGACATTCGACACCGGAAGAATTGGCCGTTTTGCGCCATATGTTGGAAGCAGATCGCGCGTTGGTTGGGGATCCTGACGCGATGAGCCGCGCAAACCGACGTTTTCATAAGCAAATTCACCTTGCCAGCCACAATCGCTTTTTGGTGCAGCAGCTTGATCTTGTGCACCGCTCGATGGCGCTTTTGGCATCCACGTCGATTGCGGTCGAGGGACGTCCGACCGACACGATGGTCGAACACGAACGGATTGTGAAGGCGATTGAAACGGGGGACGGTGACGCTGCCGACCTTGCGCTGCGCGAACACATTTCTCAGGCGTTTACTATTCGACTGCGACTGGATGCAGAGGCGGTTGAGGCGGGGCGTTAGGCGCGCTTCCGTTAGACGGGGTCGGGGCAAATTTTTCGTGGGACGTCTTGTCCCAATAGAATGGTTTTGTCGCCAGTTCGATCACAGCCTTATAGGCAGCCAACGCCGCTAGCGGGAAATATGGGTGTAGCGTTGGTGTCCATTTGATCAGGTCGCGTTTGCCAGCCGACGTTACGGTGATGGCCGACACCGTGATGCCGATAATCTCAGACAGCAAAAAGATGCCCGCAAACGTCAGGGCGACATTTGGGCTTAGCACCCCGTCAAGCGGATGTGGCAACCCGAACACCAACAACCAGAACGACCACAATAGTGGCCCAAGCAGGAATTGTGAGATTGTTCCAGCGAACAACAACTGCACACCAAAAAACCGCCACGCGCCAAGATCACGTAATAATTTCAACGGGCTGCGCATATGGACTCCGTAGGTGATCGCATAGCCCTTGAGCCAGAGAGACCGCTGTTTCACCCACGGCCAAGCGCGTGCATTGGCTTCTTCTTGGGTGACAGTGTCGATTATTTCCGTGCGGTAGCCGTGGCGGGCCAAACGAATGCCTAGGTCCGCGTCTTCGGTTACATTATGGGCGTCTCATGGCCCAACACGTCGCCGCTCGAAAGCGGAGTCGCCAGCCAACTTGCCGTATCATCTTGCATCGGCAACCTGCGTTGCCGAACCGCGCTAAACTTCAAAGCCATTTAAGTCTCATTACCTGTCCCGCGACTACTTTGGACGATGAACCGTTAACGAGGTGTTAAAGTTGAACCAGCATTGGATATTATAGGGTCGTACGGCCTTTAGGCCGTGATCCCCGCACGCGCAGCCATGGCCGCAGCGAAACGTTCAAACAAGTAATAGCTGTCCATTGGACCAGGTGACGCTTCGGGGTGGTACTGCACTGAAAACACGGGCTTTCCGTCAACCGCGATGCCACAGTTTGATCCATCAAACAGCGACCTGTGGGTTTCGCGCACACCTGCCGGAAGGGTCTGTGCATCCACCGTAAAGCCATGATTCATCGATGTGATTTCAACTTTGCCAGTGTCATTATCTTTGACCGGATGGTTGGCACCATGGTGCCCGTGGTTCATTTTGATCGTTTTTGCACCGAGCGCGAGGGCAAGCATTTGATGTCCCAGACAGATGCCGAATACTGGCAAGTCTTTTGCAATAATGTCTTTGATCATCGGCACCGCGTAAACGCCCGTCGCCGCCGGATCACCTGGGCCGTTTGACAGAAACACGCCGTCAGGATTGTGCGCCAGCACGTCGGCGGCTGTTGCAGACGCCGGAAGGACCGTGACGTCGCAGCCAGCGGATGCCAAGCAGCGCAGGATGTTGCGTTTTGCGCCGTAATCAACGGCGACAACTTTGTATGTCGCGTCAGTCTGGCGCGCGAAGCCGTCTGGCCACGCCCACCGCATTTCATCCCAGCGATAAGATTGAGCACAGGTCACTTCTTTGGCGAGATCGACACCCACGAGGCCGGCAAACTCACGTGCGGCGGCGACCAGTTTTTCTACGTCGAAATTGCCGTCCGGATCATGGGCCAATGCCACATGTGGCGCGCCTTGTTGACGGATTGCTCGGGTCAAACGGCGCGTATCAATGCCGCCAATGCCGATGCGTCCACGGGCCGCAAGCCACGGCTCAAGGCGTTCTGCCGACCGCCAGCTGGACGGCAGGGTCGGATCCCACTTTACGACCATGCCAGAGGCGACGGGATCGGTTGTTTCGTCGTCTTCGGGCGTGACGCCAGTGTTGCCGATATGGGGAAACGTAAAGGTGACGATCTGGCCTGCATAAGACGGATCGGTCATGATTTCCTGATAGCCGGTCATAGCGGTATTAAAGCACAATTCGGCAGTCGTTTGCCCAGTGGCCCCAAAGCCCATGCCGTAAAACACGGTCCCATCGGCAAGAACAAGGCAGGCTGTTGGTTTGTTGGTGCTGGCCATTGATCGAATCCCATGCTGTGCGACAAATCTGGTCGCCATGCGGGCATTCGCACAGCGAATTTCTTCGCTTCCTAAGGGGTGGGGTTGGGCAGGTCAAGACGCACAAATGACCCGACGGAGCGTTCGTTTATGGGTCCTTGTTTTGCGCAGCGAGTCCGCAGTATGGTCAGCGCTCGTTACCGCTCACATATCAGGGATGATGGAATGGAATTGCGTACACGGGTCAGCACGGCCCTTAAAGAAGCGATTAAGGCCAAAGAAGCTGATCGCCTGTCGACGCTGCGACTGATCACGGCCGCGATCAAAGACCGCGACATCGAAGCGCGCGGTGAAGGTAAAGATGAGGGCGTCGGTGACGCCGTCGTGTTGGCGATCATGGGCAAGATGGTCAAGCAGCGCCAAGAAAGCGCGAAAATTTACGAAGAGGCCGGACGCTTGGAGTTGGCACAAGACGAGCTTTCGGAGATCAAGACCATCGAAGAGTTCTTGCCGCGCCAGTTGTCCGAGGTCGAAGCTGTGGCGGCCATTGAAAGCGCCATTACCGAAGTCGACGCGTCCAGCATTCGCGACATGGGTAAGGTTATGGGAATCCTGAAGGGCAAATATACCGGCCAGATGGATTTCGGCAAAACCGGCCCGATGGTGAAAGAAAAGCTGGGCTAACCGGCGCGCATTAGACATTTGAGCAACCGCCCATCAAGAACCGCTAGGCCAAGTGCGAGGAGCGCGAGGCCGATATAGACGTTGGGCGACAGGCTTTCATTGAGCACATGTGAGCCGAGGATGATGGAGACCGGCGGGATCAGTAGGGTTACGATCATCGTGTTGGCCGATCCTGCGGCGGAAAGGATGAGGTAGTACAGCAAATACGCGCCCCCGTCGCGAAGACGACGTAATAGCCGATGGCGCCGAGTGCTGTGACGCTGAGTTCAAAGGATGGAGCGCAATCAATCAGCAGCGCCGCCGGAACCATCTCCAGAGATGACCCTGTGAGCATTCCCGCTGCCGCGACTTGTGGCGGCAGGCCCGTCAGATTGATCCGCGCCCAAACGCCCGCGAAAGCATATGAAATGGTGCCCGCAATCACCGCCAGCTGCGCGACTGATGTGATGTCAAAGTTGCGGACAGACTCAAGCCTGATTGCGGTTGCGACGCCAAAGAAACCAATAGCCGACCCGATGATTTTGCGCGTGGTCAGGCGTTCATCAGCAAGAATAAGAGCTGCAATAAGAACGCCAAAGATCGCCGTGCCTGCGTTGAACACCAACGTTAGGCCCGTTTGGATATGCAACTGTCCCCATGCCATCAAACTAAACGGAATAGCGTTGTTGAGGACGCCCATGACGATCAACGCCTGCCAGATTTTAGGGTCACGCGGGACGGGCAGTCCACGCACCAAAACGAAGGCCCAGAGAATAACAGCGGCCCAAAAAACGTGATGCGCGAAAGAGGTGACGATTGGAACCTCGTCGATCGCCAGCCGCACGGCGAGGAACACCGCGCCCCAGATAACGGCAAGCACAAAGAGTTCGATCCATGTGCGGGTGGTGAGGGTGCGTTGTGGTGTCATAGCAAACGCTTAGGCCGCGCAGCATCATTGTGCGTCCTGAACTTTGTGCAAAGTCGCATCACAAAATACGATGGCGTTGCCCGCCGTGATCCACTGAGAGATTGGTGCCGGTTGGGGGCCATGTGGCGCTTGGCCACACGGCTCGATAGCCGTCCGGACACTCAAACGTGAGGCTACAGCAGTCCTAAAAGGGAGTGAATGATCGGGCAGGATGCGGTCTCTAACGCATCGGAATCATTCCCCGGGTGGGCGATGCCAAATGGTCATGGCCGGATTGCGTCACGCATGGCGCGATCGACCTCATCATAAAGCACTGCGCGTTCGTCTTCTGACAGGAATGCGCCCAGCTCAACCTCTCGCTCGGACCCTTTGAGTGTGATGTAATTGGCGATGCGTTCATTTTTTTTGTCGATCTTGAGGTGGACCCAATAAGGGTTGCCTTCCCACGATTTGCGCCCGCGTCTTGGGTGGATGTGGTCGAGCGTCATCCGGTCAGGCCAAATGCGCAGTTCTTCGAGGACTTCACCGTCTTTGTAGCTGCGATGCAGGGCGTACCAGACACCCGAAACGACAATGATAAAGAACGGCAACAAGCCCCACAGCACAGGCGAGCCGAGGACCGCGAACAATGGCAGTAAAGTGATTACAGCCGATCCGGCGATGAACACCACAAAATCACGGCGCAGCAGGGATCGATAGGGCCACAGATGCAGTTCTGCCACGGGGGCGTCTGGCGCAGGCTCCGGTGTGATCCATTCATAAGGCATAACATGAATTTAGGCGTCTGTCTGACCATGTCGAGGGGATGGGGTGTCGCATGACAACACTTAAGTAAATGAGGTCGCTGGGCGGCGCGCATGGTTGCTTCACCATTCTGCAAAAACTGCATTGAGTCCAAAGCCTAGTTTCAGCAAAGCCGTCGCCAATTCCGGTGATGGATCGCCGATGGTAGCAAAGCGAAGCCCCATGAAAACCGCCTGAGTACTGGCGGCAACCGCCACAGCGAAGGCGCGGATCATCCATGCACGATGGGATGTAATTCGACGCGCGCGGGCGGTTCGAACCTCGTTTAGGATGCACAAGCCCATTAAGGCGGCAAAGCCGAACCGGACGATGTTAAGCGCTGTCGTTGCGAACGGACCAGTTGGGTAGATAAAGACCATGACCATCGCGGACAGCGCGGCGAGGACGCCGGAAATAGCAGCAATATAGCCTAATGTCTTATGGAGTCTGCGGGACGCCAAGCGCAACTCGGGGGGCAAACGCACGATTGCGATGAGGCAGAACATGCTGCTGGACGCGACATGGGCGATGATCGGGATCGGCACGTTGGCGAAGTGAGGGGTATCCATAGCTTCTGCCATAGGGTCGGCCCCGTTCGCGAACCACATCAGGCGCTCCACGCTCAGAGCCACAGGAATCGCCACCAGCAGGGCGAGGATGAGTGGTGTTTTCCATATGGTCGGTTTGGCAATTGGCAAGGGCTATCCCTCATGGATAGCTGACATTATGCATCCTGCGGGTCGATGCGGAATTAATGAAATCTGGTTTTAAATTATGCGTATTTGTATGGGTTGTCATGGGGGGAGCCGCAAAACGTTAGGAATGCATTTTGGGATTGAAGCCTAAACGCCAACGCGCGCAAAACCCGCAGCCACCACCACTGCAACAACGCGGGTGGGTCGATAAATTGGATCAATACCCAACCAAGGTTCACCGTTGTTGTCGGTCACGCATGCAAAACTAAGGTCAGAAAAAAGGCCCCGACGTTTCCGCCGAGGCCTATTATCAATCAGACCCTGCAGGTCTTGTCAGTGCGAAGACTGCCTGTCCCAGTCAGACTGCTTAGGCAACGTTTCGAACGTGTGCTCTGGTGGAGGGGACGGCAATGTCCATTCCAGCGTATCAGCAAATTCGCCCCACGGATTAGGTTCTGTCGCGTTTTTCGGGCTCAGCAGCGTCTTAAAGAGAATGACGATAAAGAACAGGAAGGATGCGAAGGACAGAAACGCGCCAAGCGATGACACATAGTTCCAAGTCGCGAACGCTTCTGAATAGTCGATGATTCGGCGCGGCATGCCGTTACGACCAAGGAAGTGCTGCGGGAAGAAGGTGATGTTGGCCCCGATGAACATCATCCAGAAGTGCAGATGACCTGCCCATTCGGGAATTTTGCGACCGGACATTTTCGGCAGGTAGAAGTAGATACCTGCAAAGATACCGAACACTGCGCCCAGTGACATCACGTAGTGGAAATGCGCCACAACGTAATAAGTGTCATGATAGGCGCGGTCGACACCGGCCTGTGACAATACGATGCCGGTGACGCCACCAACGGTGAACAAGAAAATGAAACCGAGCGCCCACATCATCGGAGCTTTGAATGAAACAGAGCCACCCCACATTGTCGCGATCCAACTAAAGATCTTAACGCCTGTGGGCACAGCGATGACCATCGTTGCCAGCATAAAGTAGGATTGCTGGGTCAGCGACATGCCGACGGTGTACATGTGGTGTGCCCACACGACAAAGCCGAGTGCACCAATGGCGACCATCGCGTAAACCATCGGCAAGTAGCCGAAGATTGGCTTGCGCGAGAACGTCGACACCACGTGGCTGACGATGCCGAACGCAGGTACGACAACGATGTAAACTTCGGGGTGACCAAAGAACCAAAGGATGTGTTGGTATAAGACCGGATCACCACCACCGGCGGGATCAAAAAACGTTGTCCCAAAATTGCGATCCATCAAAAGCATGGTGATTGCGCCTGCCAGAACGGGCAGGGCCAGAAGGATCAGCCATGCAGTCACAAAGATCGACCATGAAAACAGCGGCACTTTGTGCAATGTCATGCCGGGCGCGCGCATGTTCAGGAAGGTCGTGATCATGTTGATCGCGCCTAGGATGGAGGACGCACCAGAGACGTGTACCGCGAAAATCGCTAGGTCCATTGATATTCCAAGGCTAGCCTGTGTCGACAGCGGTGGATACAGGACCCAGCCGACACCCGACCCTCGTTGATCCCCAATCCCTGGCGCAAACATTGATGCGACCCCGAGTGCGATACCGGTACAAAACAGCCAGAAAGACAGGTTGTTGAGGCGTGGAAACGCCATGTCGGGCGCACCGATTTGCAGCGGCATTATGTAATTACCAAACCCCCCGAACAAGGCGGGAATAACGACGAAGAACATCATCAGCACACCGTGATAGGTAATCAAGACGTTCCAAAGATTGCCGTTCGGTGTACATTCGTTCAGCGCTGCCGGGAACAGGCGCGCTCCTTCTTCGCACATGAACTGCACGCCGGGGTACATCAGCTCCATCCGCATATACACCGTGAATGCGACGGATAAGAAACCTGCAAAACCTGATACAAACAGGTACATAATACCGATGTCTTTATGGTTTGTGGACATAAACCAGCGGGTAAAGAACCCGCGGTTGTCTTCATGGTCCTGCTCGTGGACGGCTGCGTCTACCATGTGGTGCTCCCTGCAATCGATGGCAATTTCTGAGAGGTGAGCGGATTCACCCCTTGGCTTAGATTGGTTTTAGGGCGCAGGGGTGGGCAGGGCAACAGTGCATCGCATGGTTTGCGTGGGTAAAATTGGCGCAGGTGTGTGTGTTAGTGCTTTGCTGCGAGGGTCAGCACAAAATCATCAACGCAAATTTCAGTCGCGCCACCATATCCGTCCTTGATATCAACGACGATGCTCATACGGGCGATATTAAGGATAATGGCGTCCCAATCGCCGTCTTCTTCCCACCAAATATCTGTCAAAGGATGATAGATGTCTTGAAACGGGGCGTCATTGTAGCTGCTGAGGCTTGCGTGGAAAACTGTGGTTCCAGCTGGGTTGTGCAGTGTAACAATGATGGGCCACTGCGTCGTTCCGTCATAATAGGCGCGAAACGCGAGCGAACCTTCTGAGCTCGCCAAATAGCCTCCGCTCCAATCCCCCAAGAACCATTGTGGCAAATAAAGCGTGAGGCTGTCGGGTTCGCTGTCTATCAGGCACAACTCGCCAGCCCTGTCGACAAAGGCCGCGTCTGGTCCGTTGGATGTGGTCCAGCCGTCCATACCACCAGAGAAATCTTCGGTTATGACAAATGGATCAATATTCCCAGGCACTTGATGTTGAGGCCTATTGCCTGGCAGTGCAATGGGTGCGTTGCCCCACCCCTCAAACAAAAGGCGATCCGACGCGGTGACAGAAGTGGCAGTTACCATACCCGAAAATTTCAGCGTGAGGGGGGGGGCGTGGCGACGTCATGTACACCGATGCCCTGAAATACAATTGCGGGTTTCGGTGTTGCCGCGTCGACGACCTACCACCCTCGAAATACCAAGCTGGGAGACGGCCCGACAACCGTCGAGGTGCCCAAGCCCGCAAAAGACAGGGGCTGGATCGTCGCATCGTTTGATCGGTTCAGCCTGCGAAACGTTAGCGATTCAATATTTGACGCATCATGGGTCGATTGCAGGCCCGTGATGGACAACGCCGCAATCTCGGCGACCGAATTGGTTGTCCCAAGACCTTCAAACGTCAAGGAGGGGATAGCGCTCTGCGTCAGTACCTGCGCGCTCGTCCGTCTGGTGCCCAAACACGCAGTCAGAATAATCAACAGTAGTTTGACAAAGGCGTTTAACATTACTACGACGAATCAAGTGGCTGGCCCGTGGCATCAAGACCGTCGCGCCCAAAAAAGCTGAGCACATTACGCGCGGAGCCGGGGCGACTGCACAGGGCGGGCGCGGCGTCGTCTACTTGGCAATCTTTTGAGAATTCAAAGTCACGTGAGGCGGGGTCAAAGGTTGTCACATCGCCATATTGGATGAACTGCGAGCACAGACCGTGCGTCCAGCCGCTGGTATCACGGCCAAACGACGCAAGCATGGGAACCGCGACGGTGCCAGAAAAGGTTTGTAAATTTGCGACCATCCTGTTGGCCGTTTCGAAATGTCCGGTGATTGATCTGTTCTCAGTGATGATGAGCTGATCATCGACGATCCATGTACGACCAACGCCGACAGTCTTGTCCTCACTTTGCAATATCGTGCTTTTGATCGAGCAGTAGATTAAAACGCCATAGACGTCATCGGTGACATCATTGATTTCCACAGGCACCTGAAGCGCAAAGCGATACTCGTCAAAGTAGCTTTCTCGCAGATCTATGTCCATGCGGTTCCACATCGCTGCAAGGGACGGGTCGCTGAGAATGTCTTGGGCTGATGTGGTAATCGGGGCGAAGGTAAATACTACCGATACCCAAAATGCCGCCGCTTGAAGTATGCGCTTCATTTAATCATCCACCCCTGGCAAGGTTTACAATTTGTCATTAATATAAAAGCCTTACTGACTGAACTTAATCTGATCTACGCTTTTGGAACCGTGGAAAATACATCTTGCAACGTCCTCGAGTTCCGTCGTCGCCGCGCAATCTGCGGGCGCCCTGCCATAGTTTTCGGCCTCGGTTGTGTCACCAAAATATATGCCCAGATTACATTCGCCGTGGGTCCAGCTGCGCAAATGGCCGCGCATCTGTCCGTCCAAAATATCGTTCACATCCGCCAAAACCTCGACGGGCAGGGGATTAAAGTCGTGATCGACAAACGTGGTGTAAATCGATGCATCTGCGAAAGTCGCTTTGAACGCTTCGATCCGGAGTGGGTCACGGTTGGCATCAACACGGCGACGCGTCCTGCACCGACGATACTGTCGCCCGCGCCCAGCAAGGTTGAAAAGGCAAGGCAGCCGATTTCTATTCCAAACACATCATCGGTCAGGTCCGTGACATCCAGCGGCACAACGACAGTTAAATTGGAGTCACTTTTGACTTTCTGGTCTTGGGCGAAAACGGGACTTGTCGTGCAGATGACGCTCACCGCAGTCAAAACGATTGATTTAAGACGCATGGGACCCCCAAAGGATCGTGATCAATCAAGGGGATCATAACACGGGGTTTATGGATTCCCCAAACCACCTACTTCAGGGTACAGAGAGAAGGTCGGCGAGCGTTGATTTTTTCTGCGTCACATCGTCGAGCGTGTACCCATCAAGAACCAAAAAGAACGCCTCTTTTGCTTTGGTGAGTGGGGTGCGCAGGCCGCAGGCAGGCAGGATGGCGCAGTTGGGCGCGCTGCCAAAACATTCTGCGACCAGATCATCGGCCATGATGGATCGTAAAACTGCCCCGACTGAAATGTCGGTTGCAGGGCGTGCCAGCCGCAGCCCGCCGTTGCGCCCGCGATCCGAGATCACAAAGCCGCCACGCACCAGCTCTGTGGCGACTTTGGCGATGTGGTGTTGGGATAGACCATAGCTTTGGGCGATGGAGGATGCGGGCATGCGCTCAGCCTTGGACACGGATAGGGCGATAAGAATGCGCAGGGCGTAGTCGCTGAATTTATCTAGATGCATGCGTAAAATTAGCATTTGCAATGCGTATTATAAAGGCGCTATTTAATCCGTATCCAAAATGCCGATTTAAGGACACGTTATGACCATCACCTCCATCATCCTCTGGCCTGGTACAAAAATTTGCGAACGCATGGGCGTCGACCCAGAGGCGGACCAAGGTCTGATCCGGTCCATGTTCAATATGCTGGTCTATCTGGTCGTCTTGCTGGCTGCGATGTGGATGATCTTTGGATGAAGCCTGCCGCGAGACTTGGTTTAACGGCAGCCCAGATTGACGTGGTCGTGGCCGCGTTTTATGCTGAAGTGCGCCATGATCCGACGCTCGGGCCCATTTTTGCCGCTAAAGTCAGCGATTGGCCCAGCCATGAGATCAAGATCGCCGCATTCTGGCGCAATGCGATCCTGCACGAGCGGTCCTACAGCGGCAATCCGATGCGCAAACACATGCAGGCGGGTACCGTTAAAGACGGAAGTTTCCCGATATGGCTGGCGTTGTTTGATGGCGTGCTGGCCGCGCAATTGCCCTTAGATGTCGCTGCTGGATAGTCCGCATTGGCGCATGGGATCGGCGCGGGATTGCGGTTCGGGTTGACGTTGGACAGCAAGGACGGCGTGCCAAACCTGCGTTAGGGTTTGCCGTAAGGGGTGACGCTGCTCGGAAAGGTTTTGCGCAACGCCACATCCACATCGTCCATCGTCAGTGGCAGTCCAAGATCGACAAGCGACGTAACCCCGTGTTCGGTTATCCCGCAGGGTACAATGCCGCTGAAATGGCCCAAGTCTGGTTCAACGTTGATCGACAACCCGTGAAAGCTGACCCATTTGCGCAGGCGGATTCCGAGCGCCGCAATTTTGTCTTCCGCAGGCCGTCCAAGTGCGTCCAACGGTTTGTCGTCCCGCTGCACCCAAACTCCGACGCGCCCGTCGCGGATTTCGCCGGTGACGTTGAATTCTGCCAGCGTCGCAATCACCCAATGTTCGAGGTCTTGCACGAAGCGACGTACGTCGTGGCCGCGCTTGCCGACGTCAAGCATCACATAGGCAACCCGCTGGCCCGGTCCGTGATATGTATATTGCCCGCCGCGTTTTGTTGTGTGGACCGGAAAACGGTCGGGCTCCACCAGATCAACAAGTTTGGCTGACGTTCCGGCGGTGTAAAGGGCCGGATGTTCGACAAGCCAGATACATTCATCCGCGTCGCCGCGATGAATGGCGTCGGCGCGGTCTTCCATGAAAGCGGTGGCGTCGTCGTAGTCTGTCAGCCCGTCCGTGGTAATCCATTCAACCATTGGCATGTCGTGGCAGTAGCCCCGCCGCCCTTATTTTTGCAATATTGGTGTGGATGACAGGGATTTTGGGGCTGCCCGTCAGTGTCAGGACCGCGCCGTCACCTTTGCGGGTGGCTGCAGTGACATGGTCCGTGGCGATCCAACGGGGGCGGTGGACCTGCAAGCCTGCGGGGTCGCCAACCTCACGGATCGCATCAGCCAATCGCATAAGCTCCAAATCTTCGCCGAATGTCGCACTGATCCGCATGTAATGGTCTTCCGCCGACAGCGCCACGAGGCGCGCGCGCGCGGATTCGGTCTCTTTTTCGGTGCTGTTATGAGGGACATGAAACAATATCGTAAAGATGGCTGAGATCACGATAATATTGACTGCAAGGACCGCGAGGTCGCGCGCTGTGGCCCAATAGTCGAACCGCACAAAGGCCACCATGCTCTCATCCGTGTCGAACGGATCAACAAGAGTCAGAATCGCTGTGGCGGCCAGAAAGCTCGCGGAACTTGCGGGTTGGGCCATATGGACCCGCCATTCAGGAAGCGCAGATTGCAGTGCGGTGTCGTTCACGAATGCGTCCCGTCATTTGGCACAAGGTGCGTTGGCGTGAAAGTTTGCGTGACCAGTAGATAGGCAACTTCAACGCAATAGCCAAACCGAAAGGCCCTGATATGTCACCTGACCCGTTTCTTAATGTCCCGTTGCAGATCCAGATTCACGCTGCGGCGGCGATCATGTCGGTTTGCCTTGACCCGTTCGCGCTGTATGGCAATCGGGGTAGCTTAATCCATTAAATGCTCGGCTATATTTGGGTCGTGGCGGTGCGGGGGCTGTATTGGCTTGGCCTGATGCTAGCTGGGTGGGCTATTTTCCTACCTGATCGCCGCACCAGAGAAGCAGTTTCCGGCGGCAATGATAATCTTGGCTGAATCGTGATAGGGGTCGCCGCTTTGGCGTTGATCTTGGTTGTGCGGGCAGAGCGCAGCACCGTGGAGCAAAGGCCCGCCGCACTGGGCGGATAGGCCTGTGCCAGCATTAGTCCAAATTTGCAGATTTTGCGCTTGAGGTGGCGGCAACGCTTCGCTAAGTGCTTCTAACGCTTTCTGACCTGCGGTCGTGGCGGAATTGGTAGACGCGCAGCGTTGAGGTCGCTGTGAAGTAACATTCGTGGGGGTTCGAGTCCCCCCGACCGCACCAGAAGGTTATATAAACTCAATAAAATAAGGGCTTTTATCGAAGTTTAAAATTTTCTTTGTACCGTTATTTTGAAATCCTTGTACCGTTTTACAAACTATCAGTTGATTACTTGCCTTAGCCAAAACACATTTTCTTATTTTGTAGATGACTCGGGATACCCCCCAGATCGAAATCGTTTGCCAGTAATTCTGGGGTCCCATCTTCCCATGCGGATGATTGCTTGCAAGTCCTCGGTCATGACAGCCAAATTTACCCTGACAAACTTGTTAGTGCGCGTAGTCTTCTGCTTTCCATTCTGGAGGGTTGTTCAGAAGCAAGCTCGGCACGTTTGCTATGGGTACCGCAGCAATGCCATGAACGCGCCACAGCATGGCACCCGCACAGCAAAAAGCCCCCATCTTTTAAGACAGAGGGTTGCATGCTATTTGACAGAACTATGAAGCAGATCACCACTTAAAGGTATCGTGTGCTTATTGATCGCATCAAACTCTTGTAGCAGATGCCTTTGACCATCCAGCCAATTTACTCCGTCAGCCGCATCTTGAGTAAGTATATCTGAATTTCTTATAACAATTGCATGGAGTTCATCTCCTGATTGCATCAGATGGAAAGTAAGGGGCTTTGCTTCATTAAAAGCTTTTATGTTAGCGACAAACTCATCAAAGCACTCAGGCTTAGGTTTAAACCTAATAATAGACAGTTTTTGCATCGTTTTCTCCAATTCAAGTTTCAGTAAGTATCACATCCCGGACGTTAGTATGGCTGTCTTTTAAACAGTTGCGGTTTGATTTTGTACCAGCCTTTGATCGCCTGCAAGTAAGCTTTGCAAGTCCTCGGTCACGACAGCCATTATGTCCCTTAGGCGGCAACCGTTTGACCTCAGCTTCCATCCTCTTCACCGTCGTGATTAAAAATAGGGTTTGTTTATGAATTTTGTTCGTTCCATATTCCTTGTCGTAGTCTTGGTTCTGTCATCTGGGTCAGTCGCTACAGCACAGGACTTTGATAAGGGTTACGTTGCAGCCCAAGCGGGTGACTATGTGACTGCCCTAGAAGAATGGCGACCATTGGCTGAGCAGGGTGATGCAAGTGCCCAATACAATCTTGGTGTGATGTAAAGCGATGCCCTACGTGCTAGGGCACGACAAACGATAGTGCGCCGTTCTCATCGGACTGGGGCATGACGACAACGATGCCGATATTGCCCTATCCCAGGTCTGCCCAGATTGATGTCGCGGTGGTGTCGTCCGATCTCGGGAAAACGACACGACCCACGTTGGATTCGAGTGCTGCGTTAACGGAAGGTTGAGGCTGTTGGAGAACTGAGACTGGTGCGCATTCGTCTGATAGCACCCACGTTTGGGTTAGTCGGGTCCGGAGGGCGGGTAGGCCGACGCCGGTGGAGTCGAACCCGCCGTTGGACGCGACGACCTGACCTGTGACAAAACTTGCCCGCTCGCTGGCAAGGAAGCAGATGACTTCCGCGATTTCACGTTCCGTAAGCGGACATCCGGCCACACTCAATGTCAGCTTGCCCATTTCCCGAAACCAGGCATGTGCGCATTGCGCAGCATTTTGGTTTCCTATCTTAGTCGATGCCGACTAGCGCTTCTTACGAAGCCTCAGCTGAGTCAGGCCAACGCCAGACAGGATGATCCCAGCACCTATGTAGGTGCTGGGACTGAGGGTTTCGTTCAGCAGAATGACCCCCAGAAGAATAGCCCAGAGAGGTATGATGTAGGCCACGAGGCTCATGAATATGGGGCCTGCGGATCGGATCAGCACGACGCGTAGCAGAAAGGCCAAGCCAGTAGGCAGTATACCGGCGTAGAGCAGCGCCCATGTCGCCCGCTCACCGGTGACCTCTGGCAGTCCTTCCAGCAGGAGCGCGATCGGCGTCAGTGCAATCGTTCCGGCCGTTAGCATACCCGCAGTGAATGCAATTGGAGGGATTGGCGGCGCGCGGCGGATCAGAATGGCACCGACCGAATAGCAGAGCGCCGCCGCCACACAGGCAATCTTTGCCACGACAGTACCGCCTGAGGCTTGTCCAGCCAAAACCTCGGGCAGGATCAGAACCAGAAGCCCCACGAACCCAAGGATGACGCCCGCGATCCGGCGCGGACCTATCTGTTCGTCCGGAACGAAGATATACGCAAGGAGCAGCACGAATATGGGAGAAGTCCCCATTGTAATACCAGCAAAGGCTGAGGGTACGCGCTGTATTCCCCAGGCCAGAAGGCTGAATGGTAAAGCGAAGTTCAAAATACCCAAAAGCAGGATAAAGCACAGGGCTTTCGGCTCGTTGATCGCCAGATCTGCCGGACGAGTGACGGCGACGACGGCCAGAAGCGCCAGCGCGCCGATACTGATGCGGCCAGCAGCGACGGTGAAGGGGCCGTATTGTTCTAACGCCACAGCCATTGACATGAACGCGCCTCCCCACACGAAGCTGAGGAACAAAAGGACCACCCAGTTTCGGGAGGCGGGTGTATTGTGAACGGCGTCTGTCATATCTTGGCAATCGGTTGGTGATTGTTGTCCTTATGAGCTGTTTGCATGTCAGCAGCCAGCCCCAGCATCCTGGGCGGTGCCAGCTATTGGTTGGATCCACTACCTTGGGTTCTTTCTAGACCTAAAACTGTAGCGCGGCATCGTAGGTTATCAGTTCAAATGCGCAGTTGGGATTGGCCCAGAGCAGACCTTTTGCCATCCTTAGTGATGCTGCGTTGCGGCCCGCCAAAGAAGACATTCACTGCGAGCGCAAGATCAATCACTGGCGGATACACTAAATTTTGACTACGCAGCCTTTACTTGTACGACCGGCAAGCAAGGCTGCGCGGCAACCAAGGCCTTGTACTGTAACAGGCTGCAGAGAAAGTACACTCTCATCGTAATTGCCGACATCTCGAACTAACCCATAGTTGCCCATGCGGGTCCTCTCAGTTAATTGTTCCCGTAAAGCAATATAGGGGGCTCAGATTATGAAAAGCAGGCAGCTTGGATGCGACGGACCAATGATCCACCCGATTGGATTTGGTGCTATGTCCTTCTCTGATTTCTACGGGGCGACGAATGAGCTCGAAAGCCACGCGATTTTGGACATGGCATTGGAAGCCGGCGTCACCCATATCGACACTTCCAACGTCTACGGAATGGGCCGATCTGAAACTGTCATCGGCAGCTATCTGAAGGTCAACCCACAAGCTCGCGACCACTTTTCCATCGCGACCAAGGGCGGAATCATGCGGAACCCAAACGGTCCAGGCAATATCTTCAACAATTCTCCTGAACATTTGCAAACCGAGCTCGACAACAGCTTGAAACGTTTGGGTGTTGAGGCGGTTGATCTTTATTACCTGCATCGCCGCGACGCAAATGTTCCTATCGAAGAGGTAACCCAGACGCTTGCCGCACTCGTCAAATCCGGCAAAACCAAAGCGATCGGTTTCTCCGAGATCGCACCCGCCACGCTGCGCCGCGCCCATGCAGTACATCCAGTGGCTGCTGTGCAGTCCGAATACTCGCTTTCCACCCGGTCCCCCGAATTGGGTCTGTTGCAAACCTGCGCCGAACTTGGCGTTGCTATGGTCGCTTTCTCGCCCGTAGGTCGCTCGATGCTGACCGATGCTCCAATTAGCATCGAGGCCGTGCAAGACCTCCCCTTCCTCAAAAACAATCCTCGCTTCATGACGCCCAATTACGACGCCAACCTTGCCGCCACAGCCTCGTTCCGGGCGCTGGCGGCCGGCATGGGGCTATCGGCTGCTGGGTTGGCTATCGCATGGGTCCTTGCGCAGGGTGATCACGTCATCCCCATTCCGGGCACGCGTTCTGTGGCGCATTTTGCCGAACTATTACAAGCCGCCAATTGCGTTTTGACGCCTGACGACCTTCAAGCGATTGAAGCCACTCTACCGATAGGCTGGGCTCACGGTGACCGCTATTCTGTTTCCCAATGGATCGGGCCAGAGAAATATTGCTGAGTTCAAGTAACGGATCGCAGCATTTGCGTTCAGACTGCTGGTATTGAGCTCACTGCCGATTTTAGATGCGCCGACGCATCAGTCCAAGTGAAAGTTCAGACGTCGTTACTCACGGCCCATAGGTTCAAAGAATCCCTCGCAGAGCACCGACGGTTTCATGAACTTCCAGACTTTCTGCACAGGCACGACAGAGCAAGAGATAGGCTGCATGCTCGTGGTATCTGGGAGTTTTATTAATCGCATTGACTACCTACCGTGGTCACGAGCGTCTTTGACATGGGTCAATCATTTGTCCTTCAGGCTGTTGTATTGATGAAAGGTAAAAGACCCAACAGCAGGAGTTATGAAATGTACAAAAATATTCTTGTCGCGATTGCACTTGACCATTCCCCAGACAGCAATAAAGCTATCGAAGTTGCGCGCCTTCTCGCTGAGGATGATGCGACCATAACGGCCCTGCATGTGATTGAGGAGATTCCTGCTTTTGCGGCTATCCAAATCCCTGATGAAGTTCTTAGTCGCCGACGGCCTGAAGCTGAGACAGAATTAAAAGCGGAACTTGGAGGTCTGACCGACGTGAAGCCAGTTGTTATCAGTGGACACGCTGGACGTAGGATTGTTGAATATGCCGTAGAATCCGACATTGATTGCATCGTTATTTCTTCGCATCGCCCTGGCCTTCAGGACTACTTTCTCGGTTCGACTGCGCAAAGGGTTGTGCGACATGCATCATGTGCAGTGCATGTTCTTAGATGAGTCTCATCCACGAATGACTGCTTTGGGTCAGTTTACCTATCGACAGAGATCACGACCTCCATTGATATGAGTCAATCGGTTGGCCTTCTGACTGTTTATAATGTAGGGTGTACGACAATAGCTGGGATAGAAATTGTACATTGTCTTACGTGTGATGCGTTAGCATTTCGCTTGGGTGGGGGGATTACACATCGTCTGCACTCATAAGCTATTCGATATGGTCGGCATAAGCGAGTTCGCCCTAGAGCATTACAACAAAATGTCTACAAATCTAGGGGCACCTCAGGAGTCGCTTTAGAGGTTGTCTTAAGGTGGCCAACTACATCTGCACCGTAATCTATTTGGATACTTTCGGCTGCAATTTCACCCCTGAAAACTGCTGTAGGGGATATATTCACATCTAAGGCAGCTATCGTCCCGATCACATGACCCTCGATAGTAACTGACCTAGCTCTGACGTTGCCTTCAACCCTAGCGGAAGCGTTCACTATCAAAACATCAACAGTCAAATCGCCGACGATGTCTCCACCAAATTCAACAATTCCGTCGCTATACCAGTCGCCTTTAATCTCAATGCCATCATGAAGGATTGACCGTCGCTGCTCAAGTTCATTTGAGGCGGTGTTTGGAGTGCTGTAATCTTGGTTCTTCGGTTTAGGAAACATTATTATCAAGGCCTTTAGTATGTTATCTAAGGCTCAGTAATTGTTATTTTGTTCAGAAGTCAACGAGTGTTGAACAATAACAAGAAGCAAAGTTGCCTATGAAAACAAGACTCTTGGTTTTGAAGGTAGCCCGTCAGTGGTTGCAGGTCTCTCAGAGGCCGATTTGGCGTCACACAGCGCTCTTGTCTGACGTCAGCGCTTATGGGGCCAAATAGCGTTATTTGATAAGAGAGTGTTGTTGGCTCATTGTAACCACTGAGTAGTGGGACATGAGGCAGACAACTGGAACACGCTAAAGAACCGTTGGTTAAAGCTGTTCCCTTAGACTTAAAGTCCAAGGTGTCCACTTTGCCAACGGCTCTCGCTCAACAGTTTCTTCACTTTACCAGTTTGGACCTGAATAGGTACTCACGATGGAAGAAACCTAGTCTTTCGCTGGTTAGCTCCACTGTCTAGTTTATCATTTTAGCTGAATCTTGAGTCTTGCCTTTGATGTAGATCAATAGGGACCAACCAAAGTTTAAATTGTCACAAAGCTAACATTAAAAAGGTTCTGACCTGCCCCCCGAGGCTCCCTCATTTATAACGAGAGTTTGCGGATTTGGATTTTATATTCTTCGTGGTCAGTTTGAGCAAGCGCGTCGTGCGCGGAGCCCTCAAATTGCTGAAGCGCTCGGCGCGCTTCAGCGGGTGTTTGGTTGCCCAGAGATGAGTGCGGTCTGACGTTGTTGTAATCTTATCGCCAAAGGGCCAGTTTTCGGCGGGCATCGTCTAACGTATCGAAGATTTCCTCGTTCAGCAGCTCGTCTCGAAGGCTGCCGTTGAAAGACTCGATGAAGCCATTCTGCTGTGGTTTGCCCGGATCAATGTAATGCCAATCCACGCCGATATCGCCTGCCCACTTCAGGATCGCGCGACTGGTGAACTGTGTGCCGTTATCACTGACGATACAGGCGGGCTTTCCATAGACGCTCACAAGCGCATCCAGCTCGCGTGCCACCGTATTTGGCTTTGAACTTGTAGAACGACGCGGGACTGAGGCCATGACTCAACCTCCTGTTTGTTAGGCAAAGTGGTCTGCCTTCAACTTCTTACGGCGCCGGCATGAACGTAATTCTAGGGTTTTTCGTGCGGCCAGACGTTGTTTCAAATTTCCGACTTACACTGGTCGACGGAACACATTCAGTGAATTCCTCTGCTGAATTGTGATATTGCAAGGTCTTACGAGGCCGTTTATTTAGTTTCCTGTCAATTCAGGCTGGGTGTGATGTGGAGTATTTTGGCTTACCGATTGAGCCGCCTGCCTGGGTTCGATTTTCAAGGCACGAAGCGCATTCAGGATCACCGCCACGTCGATGACTTCCTGCAGCAAGGCACCTTGAACCGGTGTCAGGTACCCTAGCGCCGCCGCGACCATCCCGATGACTGAAAGGCCAATTCCTGCCGCGACACTTTCAAGCGCGATCTGGCGCGAGCGCTGGGCGATCTCGATCCCGGGAAGCAGGCGATCCAGATGATCAACCAGAAGCACCACATCAGCCGCCTCGGCCGAGGCGGCCGCGCCGCGCGCACCCATGGCGACCCCAATGTCGGCGGCTGCGAGGGCGGGGGCATCGTTCACGCCATCGCCCACCATCATCACAGGACCGTTCTTACGTTCACTCAGAACCAAAAGCACCTTCTGGTCAGGTGTGAGTTCGGACAGGACAGCATCAAGCGCTAACCCCTTGGTCACCCCTTCGGCCACGGCGCGGCGATCGCCGGTTGCCAGCAGAATACGCGTGACCCCGAGCTTGCGGAGGCCCGACAGAAACTCTGCTGTGCCGGATCGTAGCGCATCTGCCATTACCACATGGCCAACGAGGCTCCCATCAACGCTAACAGACACGACAACCGAGCCCAGCTCTGCGACCGTAGCCTCGACGTCCTGTAAGCCGATCTTTGCCGCCACAAATCTGGCGCCACCCACGACCACCTCTCTGCCTTCGATGGTTCCCGCAACGCCTTCGCCGGGCGTCTCGACCACGCTTTCAGGAAATGGCAAGACTATGCCACGCTCTCGGGCTGCCGCTACGATCGCCTGTGCAATAGGGTGCTTTGAGGCCTGATCGAGGGCCGCGGCAAAGTGCAGAACATTTTCCTCTGACATATTGCCAAGTATGTTGATGGATACGATCTGTGGTCGCCCGTCGGTCAGCGTTCCAGTCTTGTCGAGGATCAAAGTCTTGATCCGTGCCAGCGCCTCAAGCGGCTTGGCACCCTTGATCAGGACCCCGAAATGTGTGGCGCGCGACAGCCCGGCCACCAGCGCCACTGGCACAGCAAGGATCAAGGGACAGGGTGTCGCCACAACCAACACCGCTACCGCGCGGATCGGATCGCCGGTAAACCACCAGGTGGCTGTGGCAAGCGCGACCGTGATAACGAGGAAGAGGAGAGACCAGCGGTCCGCCAGACGGGACATCGGCGCTTTCGAGGCCTCTGCCGCCTCGACCAGCCGCACGATACCGGCATAAGTGCTTTCGGCGGCCGCCCGCGTGACCCTCAGGTCGAAGGCATCGCCTGCGCTGGTCGATCCGCTCATCACGTCTTGGCCATGGTCCAAACGCACGGGCATGGATTCGCCTGTCAAAGCGGACTGGTCCAGTATCGCATGTTCGCCCTCCACTGTGCCATCCACGGGTGCGACGTCGCCCTGCCTGATCAGAAGCAGATCACCCGGTGTGATGTCATCCAATGGCACCTCATCCAACGCGCCATTGTTATGCCGCGTCGCGGTTCTAGGCACGCGAGATAAAAGCGCACTCATCTCGCGCCGGGCGCGGCCCTCCGCAAAGCTTTCAAGGAAGGTCCCGCCTGAATACATGAGCGCGACCACTGCTGCCGCGAGCGTTTCGTCAAAGAGCAACGCCGCTGACATCGATAGCGCGGCCACGATGTCGAGGCCGCGCTCGCCTCGGGTAAGGCTGCGCAGGATATCGACTACCAGGGCCACCAGCACCGGCAGGACGCCCGCCACAAACGCAATTCGCGCTGATTCCGTCAGGCCGGCTAGTAGAAGGCCAAGACCCCCAACTAGCCCAAGCATCGCGATGATCAAAAGAAGGGTTTTTAAGCGATTAACAGAAAACATGCTCATCCAAGAAGGCATTCGCAAGGTCATGTGACTGGCACTTTCATGTCGAAACCCGTCGACCGGACCAGACACCGACGGTCAAGTTTCTATTTCAAAAAAAACCGACATATATTGAGTTTTATTGGCTTAATCTCAATACACACTAAGGCTATATTGCACTGATGGCACGAAAGTTGCTAATGATTAGTTCCGCCTCATGAAAAGCCAAGCCTCCATGACGAAAGCGGCGAAAGTGCGAAATCCCCCGATTGCTGCTCGTTGTGCAGTTTGCAGCATTGCTGCAGTTTTGGCGGTGACCTCAACAGGTTGACGCAACACTTTAATCTTTTGGAAGAGTATGTAGTGTTGGCAATCATGTATCGTACCAGGATTTACTATTCGGCTGAGCAACGCGCGGATATCTGGGAGCCCTCGCGCCTGTCCGCCACAACCCACAGCGCGATATCGCGATCTTTGATCATGCCGATTCGCTTGTCATCCTTACCGACAGGAATAGCACCTACGTCGTCTTTCGCCATCATTTTGGCGACGTCGTTGACCAGTGTGTCTGCGCTCACCCAATTGGCTGGAAGGTGCATTGTGTCACTGATTTTCATCTCTTTTCCTCCGCTCGTGTTTCGTTTCTTTGATAGCGCCGTTTGGCGCGAACTATATTGACGACGTACAGTTTGGTCAAATGCCGGTTCTCCGTTTTTGATGCGCCTCATAGTGATTGCAGATGCCCGTGATCCGGTACTTCGTAATGGGTGGCGCAGGCCTCCTCCTGCCCGCGAATGACCCGTTTGCCGTCAAGTGGGCCACCATGTTCTGTGACAACGGTGACTTGTGCTTCAGGCTGATCAGCGCGTTCAAAATAGATCACCACCCAGTTTCGGGTTTTTCCGAAGCGATGCGCAGTCGGGCTGTTTGAAAAGAGTGCGGTAAATTGCCATTCGTCCCGTTCAGTATGCAGGATCGGCAGACGCGTACAACCAGTCGGATTGAACCGGCGCGGTTTGATCGTGGGCAGTTTCTCCACATTGCTTCGATAGATCTGATCAACCGCAAGAATGTCAGCGATGGACGGTTGTTGTCGATCCCTTTGGGCCTGCCTGGGCCGTCTCCGCGCCAGCAAGTCGGTCAGAGAGTGACGCAAGCTTTCGACTCGGCGCGGTCCGATCCCCTTGATGGTGGCCAGTCGTCCATCATAGGCCGCCGCCTCTAGCGCTTCCAGTGTATCAATGCCCAAGTCATCATGGATTAGGCGGGCCAGCACGGGGCCAATCATCGGCACGGACTGAAACACTTGTTCTGGATCGGCGGCACCGCGCAGGCGGTCCAGAAGGCCCCATGTGCCAGTGTCGAGAATTTCGGCGATGGTGGCCGCAATGGACGGACCGATTGTGGGTAAATCATCCAGACCACGCTTGCCCCCGCTCTGATAGTCAAGCCGGACAGGATGTGGCAGTCCCCGCAGGTAACTGGCCGCATCGCGGTAAGCCCGCACGCGGAAAAGTGAGGCGTTCTGCTGGTCCAAAAGGCTTGCCACATCCTCCAATTTGT
>Ga0307488_10000756_pt1 | contig 26854 bp, 15 predicted proteins | sample SB02metaG_FD_202248 | JGI IMG/M metagenome (GOLD analysis project Ga0307488, IMG submission 202248) | Sea-ice brine microbial communities from Beaufort Sea near Barrow, Alaska, United States - SB 0.2 | ecosystem: Environmental > Aquatic > Marine > Coastal | place: USA: Alaska | collected...
GTGACCGAAACGCTGCTACTGGCTTCGCCGCCTTGACCATCACTGATGGTGTAATTAATATTATCCGTACCACTGAAATTGACATTCGGCGTATAGCTAAGGGAAATCCCACTGTCAATCGTCACCGCTCCACTGGTGGCAGTGGCAGCGGTGATGGTTAACGTATCGCCATCTGCATCACTGTCATTCGCCAGTACATCGATATTGACCAAGGTTTCTTCCGTGGTATTGCTGTTATCAACCTCAGCAATGGGTACATCATTGACTGCGCTGATGGTGACCGAAACGCTGCTACTGGCTTCGCCGCCTTGACCATCACTGATGGTGTAATTAATATTATCCGTACCACTGAAATTGACATTCGGCGTATAGCTAAGGGAAATCCCACTGTCAATCGTCACCGTTCCACTGGTGGCAGTGGCCGCGGTGATGGTTAACGTATCGCCATCAATATCACTGTCATTCGCCAGTACATCGATAATGACTGCAGTATTTTCATTGGTGCTGGCGCTATCCGCGACTCCAATGGGTACATCATTGACTGCGCTGATGGTGACCGAAACGCTGCTACTGGCTTCGCCGCCTTGACCATCACTGATGGTGTAATTAATATTATCCGTACCACTAAAATTGACATTCGGCATATAGCTAAGGGAAATCCCACTGTCAATCGTCACCGCTCCAATGGTGGCAGTGGCAGCGGTAACAGTTAACGTATCGCCATCAATATCACTGTCATTCGCCAGTACATCGATATTAACTGACGTGTTTTCACGCGTGCTGAACACATCATTATTAGCAATAGGGGGATCATTAGAAGCGATGACTATCACGTTAACCTCGGCTGTGGCAGTGCCACCATGACTGTCAGTAATGGAATAGGTCACAATATCGGTACCGCTAAAATCCGCTCCGGGACTATAGTTTATGGTGTTATCACTAAGAATATCTGCGCTACCATTTTGAGCACTAGCATCCGATATACTTAATAAGTCGTTTTCAACATCCGTATCGTTGGCCAGTACATTGATGTTCACCAGCGTATCTTCTACGCTAGTCGCGGTATCATTCACCGCAGAGGGGGCGTCATTGATGAGGGTCACTAGCAGGGTGACGGTGGCGGTGCTTGTGGCACCATTTCCATCATTAATTTGGTAGTCAAAAGTATCAGTGCCAAAAAAATTGGCATCCGGTTGATAGCTAAATCTACCATCGGTATTGAGTACCAAGATGCCATGAGTCACATTAATTTGTGGTATTGGATTAACACTTAGTGGGTCATTGTCACTGTCGACATCGTTGGTAAGCACTGAGGGTGTATTGTTAGCGGTTAGCTGACTATCTTCTGAAAGGCTATAGCTGTCGGGATTGGCGACTGGGGCTTGGTTGTCTCGGTTAACCGTTACAATCACTTGTGCTGAGGCACTGCCTTCGGCACCATCGTCAATGGTATAATCAATGTCCACTAAACCAAAAAAACCACTTGTAGGGGTAAAGGTGAGTGTGTTGTCACTGTTAATGACCACTGCACCGCTGCTCGACATGGCAGCGGTCACCGTTAAACTTTGTTCTTCAATATCGCTATCATTATCGAGCACATCAATTGTGACTGGAATGTTTTCTAACGTCTGTAGGCTATCATCAAGCGCGACAGGAGCATCATTCACATTATTGATCGTTAGCGTGACTGTCGCTTGCGTCAAGCCACCTAAGTCGTCAGATATTTGGTAGCGAAAACTATCACTTCCAAAATAATTATCATCCGGGATATAGTCAAAGCTACCGTCTGCACTGAGGGTTAGTTCACCGCTAACCGGCCCTTGCAAAGGCGGGAGTGTAATACTTATCGGATCTAAGTCTGGATCGCTATCATTGGCCAATAACCCATCAACAGCCTCTACGTTTAAGCTATTGTCTTCATCAAACTCATAATTATCGGCAATCGCTATAGGGAGCTGATTGGCTCGATTAACCGTGATAAGCGCCGCTGCGCTGGCAATATTGCCCTGATTATCAGTGATTTGATAAACAAAATAATCCACGCCAAAAAATCCACCATTAGGTGTGTAGGTAAACGTGCCATCCGCAGCAAAAACAAGTGAGCCATTTCTGGGCAGGCTAGTAACTTGATTAACCGCTAAACTATCATCGGGATCTAAATCGGTATCATTGCCCAGCAGTGATACATTATTCGCGCCACTGTTGTCGGCATTAAAGGTTTGGTCTTGCGATAGAGTATAACGATCATTCGCCGCTATCGGGGGGAAGCTAGCGCCGTCAATGGTTATTCGTACAATGGATTGCGACACAGCCCCGTTGCCATCTAACATTTCATAAGTAAACGAATCTTCACCACTTGCGCCTTCATTGGGGGTATACCTTAAGCTTCCATCGGTGTTGAGGATCAAAGTACCTTGGGTGGGCGCCACCGCTGGCGTGGTATTGACAGTAAGATTGGTATCATCAATATCTAGGTCGTTGATCAGTAAGCCTGGGGCGTCGACTTCTAAAAAACCGTTGACACTGACCTTTGCCGCGCCAATGCCAGACTTACCTGACTTGCCTGACGTTGCCGTGCTCAATAGATTAAAACCATCAGACAGGGCGTAAGGTGCATCATTGACGGCTAACACGTTAATGAAGACGGCAGCGGTATCCGTTTGGCTAAAATCGTCCTCGACAGTATAATAAAAGTAGTCTCTACCAGTAAAATCGGCTACGGGTGTATAACTAAAGATGCCGTCACTGTTTAAAATCACGACACCATTTTGAGGCTCTAACAATAGCGTGGTACTGGCCGTCAAAGACCTATTTTCTGGATCGCTGTCATTGCTAATTAAATTTGCGTTGAGCGTCTCGTCTTCATTCATTGAAAAGGTATCATCTTGGGCAATGGGGGCTAAATTGGTCGAGCCATCAAGGGCACCAATTTTAATGGTGTCACTAAAGGCACTTTCCCCAGATCCATCGACACCGGTCACCATCACAGAAATGATCTGATCATTGCTTATGCCAGTCAATTCAATTTCTGGGTCTGTTAACGCAAGAAAGGCTAAACCCTCTAGGCTTTGATAATTTTGATAAGTCACACCATTTTGCGTTGCGGTATACACGTTGTAACGTAGATAGTTGTTCAAATGATCCCAACTAAGTGCAATATTATTGACCACACGAACAGGCTTTATGCCGGTGATCGCAGTGGCTTGCCATTGAATATTGACAGTGGCGATAATCACTTTGTTGCCATTGAGATCTGTGGACCATAACTCAAGTCTTAGTGGCCCTGAGCTAAGGCCAAATTCCAGCGGATTGACACCGGTGACGGTGCCAGTAAAAACGCTGGGGCAATCAGTATCACACAAGGTTAAGGCTTGACTGGAACCCTCAAATCCCAAAAGTACATCTGAGATACCATCAGGATCATCAACAGCAACCGACATAGTCAAATTACCGGTTGTTTGCTGATCGGCTAAAGGCAACCTGAAAACACCATTAACATTCGTAAACGTCGCCTTTTGAGCCTTACTGGCTGCAAAGGGTTGGTCAGCACTTCGCTGACGTCGTTCAAAACTGACCAGCTTAGTACGATCAAATGGGGAGCTTTGAATAGTGGAAGTATTTTGTTCGGTTTCAGAGACAGCGCCGTCAGGTTGTGCAGGTGTTTGACTGCCCTGACCCGCTGTTTCGGCGATGGCTGGGGAGGCACTATTATCAACACCTCCGCCACATGCCGAAAGCATTATTGAGCATAATATAGTTAAGACTAAAGAGCATGTAAACCCTCTGTGAACAGCCACACTGAAACCCTGCATTAGCCTAGTAAGACAAATCATCAAAGTTTGCATGAATACGCTTATGTTAGTTTGCAATTTGGTTATCTCTTCTTGCTTAAATCTATCGGGTTAACACTGTGCATGGTCGGCGCACGGCATTACATCGTACTTAACTTAACTTAACTTAACTCGACACTACATCTCGTCATTCGAATGCCTGCGTTCAACATCTAAAATATTGGCTGAGTCAGACTAAGGATTCAGGTTAAACCGGCCTTTGGTTATTATTTGGGCATTGTCTACTTCAAACAGTTCAAACACGTTAAACAGTCCGTCAACACCCTGTGTAAAGACCGAATCGATAGTACCGTCAGCTAATTCATTACCGTGTGACGCAAAGTTCACGCCTAAATCCAGACCAGTACCATTAATGGCACCATTAAATGCTGCAAACCACTGTGCTCCGTTGGCATCATCAAACGAGAGAGAGCCATTACTTATTTCTGAAGTATCGAAATTAATGCTCATAGAAGCAGCAAAGTTGCTGCCTGCTTCAGTATCCAATACAAGGTTAGACACTTGATCGTAAACTAATACACCGGTGCGCGCCGCGATCAATTCTAATAATTCTTCTTCGGGGGTTAATGCTAACTCTGTAGCAGCGATGTCTTGTGTGATGAAGTCAGTTTCTGCTTCGATCGGCTCTACATCTATGACTACCTCTTGATCCTGCGGCTGTTCTTGACTCGGTGTCGATGATTGTTCCTCTTGAAAACCCGCACTTTCTTCGCCTGTTGTTTCTGTCTCTTCTGTTACTTCTGTTACTTCTGTCTCTTCTGTTGCTTCTGTCTCTTCTGTTGCTTCTGTTGCTTCTGTCTCTTCTGTTGCTTCTGTCTCTTCTGTTGCTTCTGTCTCTTCTGTTGATTCTGTCTCTTCTGTTGCTTCTGTTTCTTCTGTTTCTTCTTCATCTTCATCTTCATCATCGGGATCTGAGCTGTGACCTTCATTGAAATTTACAGGCGGCTCAAGAAACTCAGTCACTTCACCACTTTCATCGATCTTAGCATAGGCGTAATCTTCACCATCACCTAAGGATACCTCCTTTCCACTGGTACCAACCTCTATGCTAACATCTACAGCACCATCCCATACAGCGATAAACATTTTACCTTCAATTATATCAATCTCGAAATGAGTGCCACGAATACCAATACTACCTACAGGCGTTTTTAACTTATAATTGCCATTATTTGATTTAATTGCCCCTGTAACAGAGCGTAGGCTGCCTTTAACCAACTCCAATGCAACCGAACCAGTTTTTTCCTCGGCGTTAAACTGGTAGTTAGCGATTAATAATTCGCTGTTTTCTTTGAGGGCAATCATCCCCCCATCCGTCATTCTAAGCTGGGCTTTACTACCGAGTTCAGTCGTCACCACATCCGTTCCATAAATCGGTGAACGACGTTTAAGAATACGCTGGAGGCCGGGTAGACTGTCTGTAGCTTGCACTACACCTCTGGTTATGATGGTTTTTCCGGCAATTTCTTTGGCTAACAATCCACTGCTCATTGCCATCAGCACGCTCAAAAAAACCACTGGCTTGGTGAGTGTTCGCATGTGCAAGGGATAGGTATTAGTCATAAAGTGTCTCTTTAAATGCTGATTAAAATTGCTTGGTCAAGCCGATAATAAGCTCATCACGGCTATACGCATAAATATCACCATTGCTCATTTTTTCTGAGTGACGATATTGTAAATTCCAGATCATGCTGTCATTTTGAAAATAGCGCCAACCAACGGATGCACGCCAAAATGTATCATCGCGAATGATTAAAAACGTGGGGTCAATAGCGTTATAATTAGACTTCTGCAACTGTAAGCCGACTTTAAGCTGCTGTGTACTCGATAAAGAATACTCAGAGGCTAAATCCAGCCTGTAAAAGTGATGATTACGATGTTCAGTTTGCTTTTGTGCTGCCTCGATATCGGTGACATTGAGCGTCATAGAATGTCGCCAAGGTCCATCGCGACATTGCCCACTGAAAGAGACATATACATCTTGTAAATCTAATGCTGGGTCAATTTTGCTCTTGGTATTGCCCAGGCCTGCTTGCCAGCTTATGCTCCAGGTAGCATCGATAGGCAGGCTCCAGTTAGTTTGAATACCAAATTGGTCGCGAAGATGTTCACCGTCTAAAATCATTGGACGGTAAAATACGCCCAATTGGTAGACCATTTCTCCAAGCGTACCCTGATATTTTGCGGTGACATCGGCCAAGTTGCGATTAAATTCACTGGTGTTAGAAAATGCCGTGCGGTACAAGCCCAATTGTGCAATAACCAAGCTATTTTGATCAATAGGTTGCTGGTATTGCCCCTGATAGCTCAAATTAAATGGGGTGTCATTAATTTCTCGGCTTTCGTCAGATAAAGGTATCTCGGTTCCTAACTGTTCTAAAAAGATACTATCAGCTTGCGTGCCGCTGTTGATATTACTATCGAATCCGCTACTAAAGGCAACAACGTTTATAATTTGACGTTTTTTATTGAGCGCTGCATTATCAATTTGGGAAATGAATTTTGCAATCAATGCAATTAATTCTGGGGCTTTCGCTTCTTTTTGTACTTTTTCTAACTCCAGCCGAGCTGCAGCAAGATTTCCCGCATAAAAGTATGCTTTAGCGAGTTGAAAACGCGCTTGTTGCCATTTTGGCTGAGCTATCACGGCCCGCTCAAACGCAAACATTGCGACTTGGTACGCTTGTGTTTCAAGCGCAGCTAGCCCCATTAAGTAATCAAAGTTAGGCTCACCTCCGAAGTCCATGACGGTTTGATTGGCAAGGGCGTAGGCTTGTTTATATTTTTTGGCATTAATCAATTTATTTAACTGATTTATGACCTGTTTTTCTGAGGATGCAGTGGATATCACAGCTAGATTGGTTGTTTGAGCAAAAACAACGGGGCCGTAAAGCAACAAAATACAACGACTCAATATTATGACATGGTAGCGGACAAGTTCGAAAATGTGGGGCATATATGAACCTAAATTTGTATACTGCACAACAATAGGCACAGGTAACAGGCAATAGGTACTGTAAAAGAAATGACAATTATCTAACTTTTTTAAAGTATTTAGACATTAAAAATTAGAAAATTATCTTTTCTAAAGTACTCCATAAGCCTCAAGTTTAACTTACACTCAATAAATAAAATAATCTAGCAAAAGTAAGCCAATTACATAAACTTTTTGCTTTACTTCAACATATTAAGTATCAATTCTGTTAATTTTTGTAGCAAAATCTGCGTACATTATAAACGAATGTCACACAAATAGAATGACTTGTGAACGGGGTTCAGTTTTGTGTGTTGAAAAATATTGCTTAACTGCAGGCCAATCTCGGGATAAATAACATTGTTGAAATCGCATATCTAAATGGCTTTCGTTTCCCAGTATTTTAGTTGCACTATGGCATTGTAAACAGAGGAATAATTTATAACTATACTATTGGATTTAATGATCCTTTATGGATGTAAAATGCTAATGATTATGAAAATCAAGCCGTCAGACAACTCTAATTTGCCGACTAATTCAACAACTATAAACTCAGAATATTCAGATTCCTAAGTCAATTTCCACCCGTCCATTGCTCAATAATTAACCTGACCAGACATACAAGGGGCGACGATGACAACCGATGCCATGGGATGTCAATTCAAGATAGCCAACCAAATAATGAATGCTAAAGCTGATTATGTACTGGCATTAAAAGGTAGTCAGGGAAAATGTTGTGATGATGTACAGTTTTTTCTTGATACACAGATAAAGGCAAAGTTTAAGCATACCCCTCATAGCGACTTTAAGTCAGTCAATGGAGGCCATGATCGCATAGAGCAAAGGCAAGTGTGGGTGAGCACAGATGTCGCTTGGCTACATGAGCGTCATCCACGATGGAAAAGTATTCAATCAATTGCCGTGGTCAATAGCCTTCGAAAGCAAGGGGGGCCGACATCACAGGAAAAACGTTACTTCATTTCCAGCCATAAAGACAAAAACGCAGAATTTATTGTATAGGCTATTCGCAGTCACTGGCATGTGGAAAACAAACTACATTGGCTAAGGTAATGACATAATCACCTTGCTGGCTTTCAATCTTAACAGCAGCAGCATTGTATCGAATATTGACTTTGTTTTTTTCAAGGCTTTGCTGCCATTCATCGAGAATCGTTTCCCGTTTACCCGCTGCAAAAGCAATAGGACTTCGCAAAAGTGAAATGCTTGGCTCTGCCATAACATGCTTACCTTTTTGATATTTTTTATGATATTCGCAATTTTAGGGCTTGATTCAAGTAACCACGGGATACGTCGAGTTCAGCAGCATGTGTCGCAGCACTAAGATCGCCAGAGTCAGCGCCGATGACGACAATCTTATATTTTGATAACAATAACTTTACCTTTAAAATTTACTACAAGAATATGCGTATTAACCAAACTGACGTTAATTCACATTTAAGCAAGTGTAAAAATTTTTCGCCTAATGAGCGATGCGTACACCGATAGTTAAAATTATCGGCTTGAGTAAGAAATAGTTAGTCAACATAGATTGCCAATAATAGTCCTAAAAAGATAAAAACTAGCGTGATTTAAAGACGTTAGTTTTGACCTTTGCACTTGAATAAACAGCCATAAAAAGCCATCATTTAGTATTCAGAAAAACAACAGTTGATGATATGTCTCTCACCGCCATTTTAAACGAAATTCTCAATGTAAGCGTTGCTCTATCGAGTGAAAAAAATACAAATAAACTATTAGAGTCGATATTACTGTCAGCAAAACGATTATCTTGTGCTGATGGCGGTACCATTTATTCAGTCAATGATAAAAACGAGTTAGTCTTTGATACGATATTTAATGACACGTTAAATATGCATATTGGTGGTTCTTCCGACACCTTATCCACTTTTACTCCCATTCCTATTTTTATTGATGGCAACATCAACACCAGTGCAATAGTAGCTAAATCTGCAGCGACAGGAAAAGTGATTAAAATTGATGATCTTTCTCAAGATTCTGAATTTGATTTATCTAAATCCAGAAAAATTGATCAAGCAAATAATTATCAAACAAAAACTATGCTGACGATCCCAATGAAGAATCATGAGGGCGATTTAAGTGGTGTACTACAATTGGTTAATGCCCGGCAAGAAGATTGCGACATCGTTATTCCTTTTAGCAATGAAATAACCAGAACTATAGAAGCATTGGCATCGTTAGCATCTGTGGCACTTACAAATCGTCAACTTATTGATAGCATGGATGAACTGTTTCAAGCATTTACGCGGTTGATCGCGAAGGCCATTGATGAAAAGTCACCTTATACCGGAGGACACTGTCGAAGGGTACCGCTGCTTACAATGATGATCGCTGAAGCAGTCCATAGGAATGATAAAGGGCCCATGGCTGATTTTACAATGACTGATGCCGATAGACATGAACTAAAATTGGCTGGTTGGATCCATGATTGTGGCAAAGTCGCCACCCCAGAATATATTATGGATAAATCTAGAAAATTAGAAACCGTATTTGACCGAATTATCTTATTAGAAACCCGTTTTGAATTGGTTAAACGTGATATGAAAATTGCCTATTTAACGAGGCTTAGCAACAGTGAAATTAAAGCCGATAGAGCCGCACTTCAAGTACAGTTCGATGCCTCAATTGCACAGTTGGATAAAGATTTTGAGTTTGTTGTTAAAGCCAATATTGGTGGCGAATTTATGACTCCAGAGGATCAAGCGCACATAAAAACGATTGGTCAATCACACCAGGTCACCATCAATGCTTGCACTACGGCATTATTATCAGAAGAAGAGATTTACAATCTGTGTATCGCTAGAGGCACATTAAACAATGAAGAGCGCGCGATTATAAATCGCCATATGGATATCACCGTAGAGATGCTTGATTCATTACCGTTTCCCAAGCATTTGAAACGTGTTCCAGAGTTTGCTGGCGGTCATCATGAAAAAATGGATGGCACGGGTTACCCAAAAAAGTTAACCAGAGAGCAAATGTCTATTCCAGCCAGAATTATGGCCATTGCCGATATTTTTGAAGCATTAACCGCATCAGACCGACCTTATAAGGATGGCAAAAAAATTAGTGAATGTTTAAGAATAATGGGTTACATGAAATTAGATAATCATATTGACCCCGATTTATTTGATGTTTTTGTTAAAGAAAAAGTCTACTTAGATTATGCCAGTGAGTTTTTAAAACCTGAGCAGCTGGACCACATTGCTTTTGATAAAATTCCGGGATTTACAGGGATCTAAAAATCCTCTATTTGCTTTTGTGACGGATAATCACACGGTTTTAATTCCATACATGGGTGCTAGATGCAAACGCAACAAGAAATCGCTAATCTTCATGGTGAAGTTCGAGAATTAAAAAAAACAATATTTGCTTTGAGGGAAACCTTAGAAAGTGAAACACACAAGACGTCTCAGACTATTCAATTGGTTAAATCCGACAACCAAGGTGAAATATCGATACTAAAACATACGGTTGGAGCCATGCGCGACCAACTTGATGAGGTTAATGCTAGCCATAGAGCAAAGATACAAATCGCTCTCGTTGAAGCAAGTGAAGAGATTAGACAACTAAAGGAAACGACCTCTATGTTGAGGCAAGAAATGGAATCGATGGACTTTAAGGCCAAAAGCGATAAGCAAATAGCGCAATCCGCGCATGAATCTGAATTGTTACAACTCAGAGATACCATTTCTGCCATGCGCACTCAGATGGTTAGAATAAAGTAGAGGGCTCATTTATGACAGCTAAAGAAATGGCAGTGGAACTTTTGACACCCACATCAGAAAACAGAAAAATTCAGCACCTAGAAATGTTGGTCAACGTGTCTCGACAAGTCGCGACCCATGGCACGTTGGATGCTGTACTGCATGAAATTACCAAGGTTGCGACCGAACAAACCGATTCAGAACGCGGCAGTCTATTCTTGTATGATGCACAAACTAAAGAATTATATTCAAGAATTGCTTTGGGAGAACAATCTCGAGAAATTCGCGTCATGGCCGATCAAGGTATTGTAGGTTATGTATTTAATTCGGGTGAAGGCACCATTATAAATAATGTCTATGAAGATCCGCGTTTTAACAAAACGGTCGATCAAGAAACAGGTTTCAAAACGGAAAAGATATTATGCGTGCCTATTCGTACACCAAGAGGTGAAATAATCGGTGTAGTTCAAACATTGAATAAACTAGTTGGGGAATTTGATGAGAAAGATCTGCATATTTTAGAATCTTTGACCACCCAATGTGCGGTGACTTTACAAGCGACCCAGAATATTGAGCGAATGGAAGTTACGCGGGCCAAAGAGATGGAATTTTTGGATGTGGTTTCGGATATTACATCTGAAATTGATTTGGGCAGAGTTTTACAAAAAGTTATGCTCGAATCGACCCGCATGTTAGATGCAGACCGGGCCACATTATTCTTGAATGATTTCAAATCTAACGAGTTATTTTCAAAGGTTGCAATGGGAGATTCGTTAGGGGAAATCCGATTACCCAATCATCTTGGCATTGCAGGGGCAGTTTATACCAGTAAAAAAACCGTCAATATTCCTCATGCCTATGCAGATTTGCGTTTCAATCCGGCCTTCGACAAACAAACAGGATATTTTACTCGCTCCATCTTATGTGTGCCTGTCGTGAATAAAAAAGGTGAAACAATTGGGGTGACGCAAGTATTGAACAAGCGAAATGGCACCTTTAATCATGAGGATGAATCCCGTTTAAAAGCATTCACTGCGCAAGTTGCCATAGCGTTAGAAAATGCGAAACTGTTTGATGATGTCCAGCGCATAAAAAATTACAACGAAAGTATGCTACAAAGTATGTCTAATGGGGTGATTACAATGGATGATACTGGGGTGATTGTTACTTGCAACGCTGCCAGTCTAAAAATCACTGATACGATTGAAGAAGAGGTGATTGGTAAGTTAGCCGAAGATTATTTTGGGGTCGAAAATCAATGGGTCATAGATAAGCTCATTAAGGTTAGCGAGGCTAGCACCAGTGATATGTCTGTGGATGCTAAGCTTATCTTTAACGGTAAAGACGTCTCAGCCAATGTCACCATTTTACCTTTACTAAGCAATGAAGAGGGCAAAAAGTTGGGTTCGATGATCATGATTGAAGATATCAGCACTGAGAAGCGCATGAAATCGACTATGTCGCGCTATATGGACCCAGGAGTGGCAGATCAATTGTTAGCTGGTGATGCAGATGTATTAGGTGGACGCGCGGTTGAAAGTACGATCTTGTTTTCTGATATTCGCGGATTCACCACTTTAACCGAACAACTAGGTGCCCAAGGGACCGTCAGCCTGTTAAACGAATATTTCACCATCATGGTAGATTGTATATCACGTGAAGGTGGTATGTTGGATAAATTCATTGGCGATGCCATCATGGCTGGATTTGGCGTACCCATAGCCCATAACGATGATGAAGATCGTGCCATGAGAGCTGCGATTTCAATGATCACCGAGTTACGCGAATGGAATGTTGATCGAGCAAAAACAGGCTTAGTGGCTGTCGATATGGGGATCGGCATCAATACTGATTTAGTGGTTACCGGTAATATTGGGTCTCCCAAACGTATGGATTACACCATGATTGGAGATGGAGTGAATTTAGCTGCACGCCTTGAATCCGCGTGCAAACAATATACAGCTAAAATTCTGATCAGTGAACACACTCAGGCGAAACTTCGTGGTACTTATCGAATGCGCGCAGTAGATAGGGTGATTGTTAAAGGTAAAACAAAACCCGTTGCTATATATGAAGTACTGGATGGTTATAGCGCTGAAGAATTCCCTGAAGTGATGGATGTCGTTGGTTATTTCAACGCCGGTATTGAGCATTATCGTAAAATGGCTTGGAATAAGGCAATCGCTTCTTTTAAGAAAGCATTGAGGGCTAATCCAAAAGATCAGCTCACCCAAAACTATATTGAACGCTGTGTATATTTCACAGAAAATCCTCCTGGTGATGCTTGGGATGGCGTTTGGGTACTGACATCTAAATAACATTTTCGAGTCATTGTTTTTGCCACTCGGGGATAAGTACTTTGCAAGAATCATCGACATCACGAAACAACTCGATTAATTCATGATTGGTCGTTTTTAGATTGATCCATCTTGGTCAAAAGCTCATTTCTTGGAACAGGTATTTAGTTCAATTTCTAAAACCGAATTCAGGTAAATTAGTTCCTTATCAAATTGCGAGAATGAGGCGAATAATCAGAAATAATCTATAAAACTAATCATCAGGGATCGCCAGATTATTCTCGAAGCAAACTATCTTTTGCGCTTTTCAATCGTTTCAAAAAATTTCCACGTAACAATCGGAATTTCATACAGAACATCATAAGAAATCATATAGGCTGTTGCACCCTTGTTACTGTGGTAAGTATAAATACTTTCAACATCTAAGAATGCTTTATCTTCGCCAAAAAATTCTGTTTTTTTCACTATATCGAAGTGCTCTCCAACAAGTTTACGTTCGACCTGACCATCGAATATCACGTAAATCGCATCTTCGACTAAACTTGGGATTTCATTAGATGACGCCTCAAAGGTGACAAGTGCCATAGATTCGGCGATTTTATTTTGAATAGGCGGTGAAAGACCCTCGCCAAAAAGCCACGTGCTGTTTAGAAACAGTTTCTTTTCATGCAAGCTATCGATATAGTCCAACAAATGACTTTTACGGACGAACTCCAGATAAAGGCTAGCCGGGATTTCCAGTATTTGCACATAATTTATTGTGCGACATGTGGCTTGAGATTTAGAATTGTGCAGACCTGAATGTTCACCGATCAAACCACCTGCAGAAATCATATTATAATGACCATTGTCTGTGTCGAACTGTTCAATATTACCCGATAGGATCAAATGAATATGTTCGTTAACCGCACCTTTTTTCAGAATAATGGTACCGGGCATAATTTCTTTAATCGGACAGTTAAGCAGCGAACGTAAGAGGTACCTTTCCATAGTTGGGAAATATTTTTTTAAAAATTCAAACCCGAAACGACGACTATTATCAGACAAATCTGCAATCAATACATCAGTAGTACCAAAAGGTGCACTTGATCCAATTTCTTTCTGACGATTGCTCAAACGCTTGGCCTGATGAGCCAAAACAATCTTATCAGAGGTATCGTTTTTGAAGTCTTCGGCATTGCCATGGATCATGCCACCACCAATATCGATTTTCTTTAAAACAGCAGGGGACAGATAAATGTTTTTAACTTGATCAACCCGTTCTTGGGTGATGCCAATGGTGTCATTTTCACCCTTGGTCATATTATCCAGTACTTTAAAGGAGGCAATGTCCGCCAGATGAGAATAGGTAATGTAGCGTCCATCCCAAAAGGTTCTAAATAACAATAAGGTCGTTTCAACAGGGTGAGGCGAAAAACAGGGTTTGATCTCTAACCCTTCAATATAATTCCACTTATCCACTTCAAGATCATGTATTTCGAAAAAGTTTTCCAACATAACTCTGTCAGCCTGCAGTAATGCTCCCAGTTTTTTAAAGACTGATGCCCTAACCAAAGGCGTGGAATAATATTTAATTTTATGATCAGCTCTAATCAAAGTGGTTAGTCCTGCGAAATGATCGTCATGGCAATGAGTATGAAAAACACCTTCAATCTCGTTAATGCCAATACCCAATGCCATCAAGCTATAGCAGATATTTGGTCCCGCATCGATAAGATAAATTTTACCCTGAAAAAAGATGATGCTTGACATAGAAGGTCTATTTATATCCCATCCATCACCTTGCCCGGTATGCACTACGGAAAAATATTCACGCAATAAATTGGGAAAACCTAAGGGATAGGTTGAACTATACGTCTCAAGATCGCCTAGATTAATGTCCACCTCCATGACCTCGTCACCATAGGTAAACTCAAAAACATTTAAAGCCTTGCGTTTAATGAAGACATCATTTTTAATTTCGACATGTTCGTTGGTGATTTCTAAAGAATCCAATAGCTCGTTACTGTCGAGGATTTTACCAAAAGCAAAACTTAACTTCATGGCCATTTGTTCATCTGCACTATCGGAACTCTCGCCGGCGTCCATGATTTCTTGTTTGGTAGTCAAACCATAGTTACCGCGATATATATAATCTAATTGGGCTTTGATTTGGTTTTTCGAGCCCATAATCAGGGGTTTCTGCCCCGTATTATTTGGGTGACCCGGAATAATCATCCCTTGGCGATAAAGCATTTGCAGAACAGGGAATTCCCCAAGATTACAAAATGTGCCATTTTGAATGGATACATCGGACAATAAAATCATGTTCGGACCATTTTCAAATTCCACGCCATTTCTACTGACGTTTTGAATCAATCCCCGTTGCATCAAATGCTTGACCGCATCTTCTGGACAACCACACACAACAAACACATCCGCTTCTGGAACACTGATCCAAAAAACGCCGTTTAAAACTTGTGTTTTGATTAATTTATTTAAGTATCTAGCCATGCTTGGGGAAATCCACTTAGTTAAGAGCTTTCTTTTTCAAAAAAACAAATTGAATAAATCAACCCCAAATAAAAAATGCGAGACAATATCATGTAAATTAACATCAAGTAATAGCCCTAACAGAACGGGATTCGAATTTTGACCAAATAATATTTCAAATCAGAAATTTGCTGTACTAACGTGATCCTATTTTTACCGGCAAGTCTATTTTAAGCCAAGTCAAACCAAATAAGGCTCAATTTTATCCGTTAACCTCTGCGGGGCGTGTCATATTTTTGTGTGCAGATAAATTCCAAACCATTGCTGAGTTGTTTGATATACAATGGAAAAGTTTTAGTTAGACGCATTATACCGATGTCGATCTTGTAGATTTTAGCCAAGGTGCTAATGTATTTTACCGAAATGCAGCCGTCTCAATATAGATCAGCAAAAAACACTACATTCTAGGGATCCAATATGTCACACCTCACAAAAAACCTGTTTAGCACAGCAGGTTTGATTGCACTGCTTAGCTTTTCTTGTTCAGCCTTAGCACAAAACAAGCAAGTTAACGAAAAAGAGCAGTCTGAACAAGAGCAAAAAAATAAAGATTGGGATGTGCTTAATCCACCTTTTGACTTAGCCACTGTTTCAATCGATACAGACAACACGACTTGGTCTAGCTTAGATATTACACCCAATGGAAAAAGCATGGTGTTTGACATGCTTGGAGATATTTATATCGCAGACATAAAAGGAGGTCAAGCCACAGCACTGACACAAGATTTTGCCTGGAATATTCACCCTGCTGTTAGCCCTGATGGTAAAAAAATAGCGTTTATTTCTGACAGAGGCGGTCTGTCGAACCTTTGGGTGATGGACAAAGATGGCACACATTTAAAACAGCTCAGCACAGAAAAAAACAACTTGATCCATTCGCCCAAGTGGAGCCCTGATGGACAATACATAGCGGTGAGCAAAGGTATTATGTCGAGCCGCAGTATCCCAGCTGGAGAAATTTGGCTTTACCACCATGCTGGCGGTGACGGGCTGGCGATTAAAGAGCGTGTAAACGGTAAAAAAGACCAAAAAAACATTGCTGATCCAGCTTTCTCACCCGATGGGAAATACCTGTACTTCACTCAAGACGTATCAGACGGCAGCACGTTTAGCTATAACCGCGACCCATTAAAAGGCATTTTTGCCATTACCCGATACGAATTAGCCAATGGCGAAGAAGAGCGTTTTGTTAGTGGCACAGGTGGCGCGGTTGTCCCTACTCCTTCACCAGACAGTAAACAACTCGCTTTTATTCGTAGGGTAAAAGAAAAAACAGTACTCTTTGTTAAAGATTTAGAGACGGGGATGGAAAAACCTTTATATATGGACCTTGAACGAGATATGCAAGAAGGTTTTGGTTCAGAAGGGTATTTTGCTTATTTTGATTGGACACCTGATTCCAAACATATTGTATTCTGGACGGGCGGAAAATTTCATAAACTAACCGTAAAAGATCAATCTATCGCTACTATACCCGTGAATGTCAAAGCCGAACTTAAATACGCTGACGCTTTGCGTTTTGATGTCGATGTGGCTCCTGACAGCTTCGCTATTAAAATGACACGCTGGGCACAGAAGTCTCCAGATGGTAAGTCGGTATTATTTCAAGCCTTGGGCAAGCTGTATGTCAAAAATATCAGAACAGGAAAAACGTCACGTCTAACGGAACAAAATGACCACGATGAACTTTACCCGCGCTACTCAAATGATGGCAAAAGTATTGTTTATACTACTTGGAACGATCAAGACTTAGGATCTGTCAGCATAATCAAAGCGCGAGGCGGCAAGGGTAAAAAGTTAACAAAAGCGCCCGGACACTATATTGAACCCAGTTTCTCAACTGACGGAAAGTTAGTGGTTTATGACAAATTCACAGGTGGCTACCTGCTCAGCCCAGAGTATTCAGTTGAACCGGGTATTTATGTGGCTAATGTTAAAAGTGGCGAAACGAAACGCATAGCTAAATCGGGCTCAGCACCGCACTTTGCTGGTGATAATACGCGAATTTATCTGACCACATCGGTTACAGGTAGTGATTATAGTGAAACTCAATTAATCAGTGTAGATTTAAATGGCGAAGATAAACGAGAGCATCTGTACGGCGCGGATAAAGTATCTGAATATCGCTTGTCCCATGACAAGAAATGGGTCGCCTTTGTTCATCAATATAATGCCTATGTCGCACCTTTTGTGGATACGGGTAAACGCATTAATATTGGTCCAGAAATGTCTTCATTACCAGTTAAAAAAATATCTAGTCGCGCCGGGGAATATCTAACGTGGAATGCCGATAACCAGTCAGTCAGTTGGTATCACGGTGCGACTTTTTATGAACGCAAACTAAAAGATGCCTTTGCTTTTTTTGTAGATGCACCACAGGAATTACCTGAACCAGTCAGTGAAGGCATTGACTTATCGTTTCAACAAAAAGCAGACAAACCCTCAGGCTACAAAGCCTTATTGGGTGGCACAGTAGTCACGATGCGTGACGCCAATAGACAACGAGAAGTGATTGAAAATGGTGTGGTATTAATCAAGGACAATAAAATTGTCGCAGTGGGCAAATCTGGAGATGTCTCTATTCCGGAAGAGGCATTACTGATCGACACCAAAGGAAAAACCATTTTGCCTGGGCTAATTGACGCTCATGCCCATGGTTCGCAAGGCAGCAATGAGATCATACCCCAGCAAAACTGGAGCATGTTTTCTAATCTCGCATTCGGTGTGACCACTATTCATGACCCATCAAACGATACTACTGAGATATTCTCGGCTGCAGAGTTACAACAGGCAGGCAAAATTGTTGCTCCTAGAATTTTCTCTACTGGCACCATTTTGTATGGGGCAGAAGCACTCGGCTACAAAGCCATCATCAACAGTTATGAAGATGCTTTGTTCCATATGCAACGTTTAAAAGATACTGGGGCCATATCCGTCAAAAGCTATAACCAACCCAGACGTGATACCCGCCAACAAGTATTAGCAGCTGCTAAAGAACTTGGCATGATGGTAGTACCAGAAGGCGGTGGCAAGTTTCAGCAAAACATCTCGATGTTAGTGGACGGTCATACAGGTCTTGAACATTCACTGCCTATTGCCAAAGGTTATGATGATTTAACCGCTTTATGGTCTGCAACAAAATTCGGATACACCCCAACGTTTGTAGTGTCTTACGGCGGCATGATGGGCGAAGAATACTTTTATGACAGAACCGAAGTATGGAAAAACCCTCGTTTAAAGCGCTATACACCAAGCTTTTTGGTAGATAAACGCTCCATTAGACGCCCTACTGCACCAGACAATCAATACAACCATGTTGCTGTTGCTGAGTATGCCAAAACATTGCGAGACGAAGGCGTAAGTGTGCATATTGGTGCGCATGGCCAAAGAGAAGGGTTAGCCTCTCATTGGGAGTTATGGATAATGAATCAAGGTGGGTTTACTCCTTGGGAAGCGCTTCGAGGCGGCACAATTGACGGTGCGACTCACTTAGGCATGGACAAACAAATAGGCAGTATTGAAGTAGGTAAGATAGCCGATATGATGATCATAGACGGTGATGTACTCAGCGATATTCGCCGCAGTGAGTTTGTTGAATATACAGTGTTAAATGGCCGCGTGTATGAAACTGCGACCATGAATGAAGTGGGCAGCAAAAACCAACGCAAAGCGTTTTTCTTCGAACAAAACAATCAATTGTTTATGCCAAATGCAACACAACAAGCCATAGACGCTAAAGCACAAAAGCATCATTGGGTGCATTAGACTTTTTTCTTCACATGCCTTAACAAGTTTTGTTAAGGCATTCTACTTTGAAAAACGACACATGAAAAACGACACATGAAAAATAAACACCCCCTCATATGAAAAAAAATTTAGTTTGGGATATCCCTGTCAGATTATTTCACTGGCTATTAGTGCTCAGCCTGTTTGGTCAATGGTTAACCGCTGAGGTGTTAGAAAATGCCATGGATATCCATTTTTACATTGGATATTTCACCTTAGGGCTGGTCATATTTAGGCTGTTTTGGGGGTTTTTCGGTACAAGATATGCAAAATTTAGCAGTTTTATCGTAGGCCCAATGGCTATTCTTAGCTATTTACAATCACACAGGTCAAAGCAGAAAAAATTTACTATAGGGCATAATCCTTTAGGTGGGTTGTTATTACCTGCGGTGCTTATGCTGGTTGCTCTACAAGCCATTAGTGGCTTATTTACTTCTGATGAGATAGTCAGTGCTGGCCCATACTACGATAGTGCTAGTAGCACCATACAGAAGTGGATGCAGTGGCTACACCACAATATTTTTGATGTGTTAATGGGTCTAGTTGTTATTCATTTATTAGCAATAGCTTGGTATAGGTGGGCTCTAAAACATGACTTAATCACACCTATGTTAACGGGTCAAAAAGTCATTGAAGCATCCAAGGGCATCACTGATTCAAAATTAGTTCGCGCTTTAATATTAGTCATAGCGGTAGGTTTTTTTGTTTACTGGTTGGTTGCAATAAACCCTCCACCAGTAGCAGCATACTATTATTAATGTAACTTACGGGCACTTGACTCATTAGTGGTGAAATGCCCGCAACTTTAGTCTTCTTTATAATTGTCGTGACAACCTTTACAGCTTTTGAACACTTGGCCAATAGCTGGCTTAAACTGAGTTGTATCACCCGCTTTAGCCACCTTATTCAAATTACTAGCCGCAGCCGTCAAAGCACTTATTTTGTCTTTAAAGTCAGCTTGATTTTCCCAAATTTTATCTAAAGCAGCGGTATCAACATCAAACCCGCTTGTGTCAGTGGCAAAATAATCTTCTAACATCAAAGATAATTGCTCAAGGCGTAATGCATTGGTTTGCATCATGTCTACATTAAACGGGATAGCACCTTTGTTCATCGCTCCCAAAGCGCCTACATTGCTCTTCACCAGAGTTAAAATAGCTTGCCTAAATGCTGTTAAGTCTTTAGCTTGTTTAACCGAGCCAGCAGGTTCTGCGAACACTGTAAATGTGCTCAGCATCGCTGTACCTATCATGACTGCAATAGTCTTTTTAATCATATAGCCTTCTCCAATGGTTAAAGTTGAATAAATTTAGAGTGATGACATCGGTTTTTATTCTGCCATCACCACTATTTTGTGTAAACTGATCACTTGAGCTAAATAGGATCCTTAATATGGTAGATAAAAATTTAGAAAAATCTTTTACGACATTAAAACAGACTATCCCGTTATTACTTAAGCATAAAATTTCTGCTATTCCTAGCAACTATGCCCTTTGGTACACCTATGTTTCTAACGAGTCCCCTGAACTAAAAACCGCGATTGATCATGTCTTAGATAATAATATGCTTTTGTCTGAGATAAAAAGCAAAGCACTTTATCGTGACTATATAGCAGAAACCGAGGAAGTCACTGCGTGGGAATTACGCCAGTCCTTGGAGGCTATGTTAATTGAGTTATCTCAATCCTTGCAAGATACACGAACTGAAACCACCAGCTTTAAAAAAACCATGGACACTTGTGTTGATGACCTAGCTAAAGTAGAGAAAGAAGGGTTGTCGATAGAGGAGGTTATGGCCTTAGTGCGCAGTTTAGTCAAAGATACGCAAAACATCAGGCGCAGTACCATAAACTTTAATGCTGCTTTGATAGACGCACAAAATGAAATAGAGGCACTTAGAGCCCAGCTTAAACAAAGCCAACAAGACGCCTTGTATGATGCACTAACAGGACTCTGCAACAGGCGATACTTCGATGAAGAACTGGCTACTCAGTCTTTACAACCCAATTTATGTTTGATGCTGGTTGACCTTGATCACTTTAAAAAAATTAATGACAACTATGGCCATGTTATGGGTGATCTAGTGTTAAAAGCTACCGCAAAAAAACTCCAAGCAACATGCCGAGACGGTGCACAAGCCTTTCGCTTTGGTGGTGAAGAATTTGCTATTATTATACCTAACTCAAACTTTGCCAAAGCACGGAGCATGGCCGAATCGATGCGCAAGGCCATTGAAAAGATTGGCGTTAAAGACAAACGTACAGGCGAAGTATTAGGCGACATTGCCGCATCAATTGGTGTTGCCGAGCTGACAAAAAACATGAATCCACTGGCACTTATCGAAAAAGCTGACAAGCAACTCTACGAAGCAAAACGATTAGGCCGTAATCGTGTCATGCCAATGACCTAATCTCTCACGCAAAAACACCATTTTTTTTACACCCCTCATTTTAACTAACCCAATCATTTTTAAAAATTAACTAGCGAATTGAGCTATATGTTTCATGGTAATTTGGCCTATATTAGTCAACAAAAATAAGTTTTAAAATAGAGCATTATTCTCTGTTTTCTCTTCACCACTTTAAGATTAAATAGAAACAACATGCTAAAATCATCTTGGTTTTTAATTTATTGATTTACATACAAAATAAAATCGGCATCGCGCCGAAATATCTTGTATAATCCTGCGCAATTTTTACTCACACTGAAGTTGGAATAATGACAGATTTAGCAAAGTACAGAAACATCGGTATTTTTGCCCACGTTGACGCGGGTAAAACAACTACTACAGAAAGAATCCTTAAACTTACGGGTACCATTCATAAGACTGGTGAGGTGCATGACGGTGAATCCACTACCGATTTCATGGAACAAGAAGCCGAGCGCGGGATTACTATCCAGTCTGCAGCCGTAACCTGTTTTTGGAAAGATCACCGTTTCAACGTTATCGATACGCCTGGACACGTTGACTTCACAGTTGAAGTATATCGTTCACTTAAAGTCCTAGACGGCGGTATTGGTGTATTTTGTGGTTCTGGTGGGGTAGAACCTCAATCAGAAACTAACTGGCGTTATGCGAATGACTCAAGAGTTGCACGTATAATCTTCGTAAATAAATTAGACCGTATGGGTGCTGATTTTTACCGCGTTGTAGCTCAAACCAAAAAAGTATTGGGTGCTAACCCACTTATTATGGTTCTGCCAATCGGTATCGAAGATGAATTCGTCGGTGTGGTTGACCTGCTTACGCGTAAAGCCTATGTATGGGATGACACGGGTCTTCCAGAAAACTATGAAATTACTGATGTTCCTGCGGACATGGTTGATAAAGTAGAAGAATATCGTGAAATGCTGCTTGAGAATGCCCTTGAGCAAGATGATGACTTATTGATGGCTTACATGGAAGGTGAAGAGCCATCTCTTGAAGAAATCAAACGTTGTATCCGTAAAGGCACACGCACAATGGAGTTATTCCCAACGTATTGTGGCTCTGCATTCAAAAACAAAGGCGTTCAAAATATTCTTGACGCTGTTGTTGATTACCTACCTTGTCCAACAGATGTTGATCCACAGCCTCTTACAGATGAAGAAGGTGAGCCTAATGGCAAGTTTGCAATCGTTTCTGCAGCAGAAAGCTTCAAAGCCTTAGCATTCAAAATCACCGATGACCGTTTTGGTTCCCTTACTTTCGTGCGCGTCTACTCAGGTACACTTAAGAAAGGCGATACCATCCTTAACGCTGCGACAGGTAAAACTGAGCGTGTTGGTCGTATGTGTGAAATGCAGGCAGATGACCGTAAAGAGCTTAGTTCAGCACAAGCGGGTGATATTATCGCTATCGTTGGTATGAAAACTAACGTGCAAACTGGTCATACGTTATGTGATCCAAAAGATCCCATCATCTTGGAAGCCATGGTATTCCCTGAACCTGTTATCTCTATCTCTGTAACGCCAAAAGATAAAGGGTCAACTGAGAAAATGGGTATTGCTATCGGTAAAATGGTGGCAGAAGATCCCACTTTCCGTGTTGAAACTGACCAAGATTCAGGTGAAACAATCCTCTCTGGTATGGGTGAGCTTCACTTAGATATCAAAGTCGATATCCTTAAGCGTACCTACGGTGTCGAATTACAAGTAGGTGAACCTCAAGTTGCTTACCGTGAAACCATTACCCAAGAAATTGATGATTCTTATACCCATAAGAAACAATCTGGTGGTTCTGGTCAATTCGGTAAAATTGACTATCGCATCAAACCTGGCGAAGCAAATACTGGTTTCACTTTCACCTCGAAAGTGGTGGGTGGTAACGTGCCTAAAGAATTCTTCCCTGCGATTGAGAAAGGCTTCAAGAGCATGATGGGTACAGGCGTTCTAGCTGGCTTCCCAGTACTGGATGTTGAAGTTGAATTATACGACGGTGGATTCCACGCGGTGGATTCATCAGCAATTGCATTTGAAATTGCTGCTAAAGGCGCGTTCCGTCAATCAATCCCTAAGGCTGGTCCTCAGTTGATTGAACCTATTATGAAAGTTGACGTGTTTACGCCTGACGATCATGTAGGAGATGTTATTGGTGATTTAAACCGTCGCCGTGGCATGATCAAAGACCAAGAGGCTGGCGTAACGGGTGTACGTGTTAAAGCTGACATTCCTCTTTCTGAAATGTTCGGTTATATCGGTACATTGCGCACCATGACATCGGGCCGTGGTCAGTTCTCTATGGAGTTCTCACACTACAGTCCTTGTCCACAAAATGTGTCAGAGAAAGTCATTGCAGAAACTAAAGAGCGTAATGCTGCCAAGAAGTAAATAGGTCTAACGACTTAACAGCCCCATTAATCATTATTAATGGGGCTTTTTTGATCTTATCTCGTCTTGCAGACTTGAATACTGTGGCTCGTAACCATATGGTATACTTAATTAGTAAACTTAATCTTGATAATGCTTATTTGATAGACATGTTTAACTACACTTATTCATCCCACCCAAATTTTAGGAAAAATACATGAAATTGAACTCTCTTGCCTTATTGGCAGCATCTTCTTTATTTCTAGCTGCATGTGGCAATGATAAACAAAGCGACACTGAAACGACAGAGACACAAGCTTCACAGGAGACAACTGATGTCGCAACAAGTGCAGCAACAGATCCAGCGCTAGCCAGTCTTGAGCAAAAACTCAGTTATATAGTAGGCACAAATTTAGCAGGCCAATTTAAGCGTGATGAGCTCACCTTTGATGTGAAGGCATTTACTATGGCGGTTAATGACGTCATGGCTGGCACGGAGTCACGTTTATCTCAGGAACAAGTTCAAGAAGCAGTCGCTGCAGTTCAGCAACAAGCTCAAGAAAAGCAGCAACTTGCGCAACAGGCAGTCAGCGGTAAAAATAAAGCAGACGGCCTAGCTTATCTTGAAGCGAACGCTAAAAAAGAAGGTGTAATCGTAACAGAAAGCGGCTTGCAATATAAAGAAGTGGTATCTGGTGAAGGCGAAATGCCCACGTCTGATAAAACAGTCGTTGTTCATTACAAAGGTACATTAACTGACGGTACAGAATTTGATAGTTCATACAAAAGAGGCGAACCAGCTGAGTTCCCAGTAACGGGTGTCATTACAGGTTGGGTAGAAGCCTTGCAGCTAATGAATGTTGGCGATAAATTTGAACTAGCCATTCCTTCTGACTTGGCCTACGGATCAAAAGGCAGTGGCCAAACTATTGGCCCAGATGCGACATTGTTGTTTGATGTTGAATTGATTGAAATAAAGTAATTCTTAAATCAAAGCCTTGTAAGGCTTCTTACAAGGCTTTGAAACTTGTTCTTAATGTATTTTGTTTACTAAGGTGCTTCAAGCCGCAAACTTCCAAAATCTGCTCGAAAATCAATACACCACACATTCAAACTATCAATTTCATCAACAAACGTCCCTTATGGTAACTGCAATACAATTGTCTCGTGAGAATAACTTCGACCATCAATACGTTCTCCTATTCCAAAAGGCGTAGAGTCAGAGAATTTTCCATTCACGCCCGCGTAAAATTTAACATTGGGTGCAGCGCCGTCGACGTTAAACATACTGATTTTAATGTTGCAGTTATCAAAGATGTATAGGCAGCACCCGAATGAACCACCACATCCACTACTTGTTGCTCAAAGTCGACAGAAGAAAAATCTACAACCACGTCTGTTGTTTGATTATGCGCTTGAATGCTTATGCTATTGCCTGAGATGCCATATTCATCTAATGTCTATAATAAGTGAGATACATCCAACAAATACAGCGTTAACGCCCGCTCATAATAATTACCCTGAGTATGAGTAGGCGACGAGCATAAATATAGAAGTGCGTTATTTAACGCTTAAGTAATCTGCTTTTTTGAAACATCACTAAACCTAGCAACAATAACCAGCCAATTGCACCACCACCGCTAGCGTCTGAACCGCCTCCACCAGTTGGCGGATTCACCAACGTATTAAGTGTTGGATTGAGGTTGGCAGCGGTATCAACAGCTGTGTCAGTGACCACTATGTCAGAAATAACAACCAAATTATCATCGGTAATTGGCACCTCATTTTCAACATCTGTCTGTGTATAGTTTCGAATAGGTAATTCACCAAATGCACCACCGCCATTTAACAGCGTTAGAGCAGCAATGGCATCAACCACTTGCATTCCGTCACCAACCACCTGACCAAAGACGGTGAATCCCCCAGCGTTAGTGGTCACATCTAAACTATTAGCATTGTTCGATAAATTAATAAACCACTGTGAAGTAGCACTGTCTGGATTGCTGGTCTTAGCCATCGCGATAGTGCCTCGCATATTGGATAAATTAGGCTCATTGGCTACAGGAGTACCTGTTGAAATACTGTCTAACGAAAAACTAGTAACAGCGACAGGGCCGGTATATTGAAATCCACCGCCTTGGACTATAAAATTTGAAACAGAACGATGCACTACACTGTCTGCATAGGCCCCAGAGTTGGCATAACTCAAAAAGTTAGCCACGGTTTCTGGCGTTGTATTGTCAAATAAATTCACTTCTATAATGCCAAGTGAAGTGCGAATTTCTACTATGGAGCTATGCACGTTTAACGACAACAGGGCGAATAGTGCAGAGGCAAAAACTAAGGGGGTATTTCTAAAGTGCATAATTATGGCGTTCTTCTTTTATAGGATGATAAGATAATTTAAAAAAATATAAAGCTAACACTTACATCAATTTGTAATTGGGGCCAGTGCTAGCTTGGTCAGTGGCACAACATTAAAATGGGACGGGGTACTCTTTAAAAACCAGATTGATAACTTTCATAGCTTCATCCGATAATGGTGTTTCAAACGCCGTAATATTTTCTTTTAAATGCGCCATGTTTGTTGCACCAATAATAGTTGATGTGACGCCATCAACCTGATCACACCAAGCCAAGGCAAGTTGTGAGGGTGTGAGGTGATAGGTTTTGGCCACATCCACATATCCTGCTGTAGCGGCATGTGTGGCTGGCGTATCACGGAAAATGCCGTTTCTTTGCTCAAGGGTCCAACGACTACCTTTTGGAAATTTTCCATCTAGATACTTGCCACTTAACACGCCACCTGCCAAGGGTGACCAAGGCAGATAAGCGACGTTTTCACGCACACAGTTTTCAATCAAATATGGCCAATCTTTAG
>Ga0307488_10000757_pt1 | contig 26851 bp, 20 predicted proteins | sample SB02metaG_FD_202248 | JGI IMG/M metagenome (GOLD analysis project Ga0307488, IMG submission 202248) | Sea-ice brine microbial communities from Beaufort Sea near Barrow, Alaska, United States - SB 0.2 | ecosystem: Environmental > Aquatic > Marine > Coastal | place: USA: Alaska | collected...
TCCTAGCTCTTGGTGCAGGCCTGAGTCTATACCTGCGTCGAATGTTGATCCTGTCCCTACAAGTATCTCAGCGTTTAACTTTCCGGCTGTAATAGCTGAAGCTGCGTGATACCAGTAGTACATAGGATCAAAGAACGGATGAAACCCGTGTATAGCTGCTGAGTGAACACCCTTTCTAAAGAACGCGCCCCTATCGAATATAGGTCTGTAGAACTTAGTAAATGTAAGGACACCTCTGTATACTAGTACTCTAGCTCCTGAGAGTGTCCCTGTTTTGAACCCTATCATAGCTGTATCTATAGTGTAGGGAGAGCCTGCGTTACTAGCTCCAGCATTTAAAGGCAAGGATGCGACCCAAGTAGGGTTAACTCTACTTAGTACGTAATGAGCAGTTCTTGTAGTAGAGTCTGACCATGTTATGACATCTGCTGCTGAAGCAAATCCGTCAATAGCGCTAGTAAGTGAGTACATCCCTCCTGCTGTGGCTGCTACAGGGGCTACGCCTCCTGCCCATTCTAGTATAGGAGCTGTGTGCCACATAGGTAGTAGACCTACGTCTCTGCCTTCTAGGTTTACTTTATCGTCATTTGACGAGATTACACTTATGTTACTGGGAATAACAGGGCTTATGTTAGTAAGGACGTTTGAGTACTCTCCTCCCTGTCCTGTACCGTATTCTGAGTTCTGCAGTAGGTCTACAGAAGCAGGACCTACAGTTGCGTACCCTGTTATCATACTTTCGTATCTTAGGGTCTTTGCAGTTAGTTCCCCTGCAACGCTCAACGCACCTGCAATTCCTAACGTCTCAGTATCCTGAACAACTGATATGTCAGCTATAAACCACGCGTCAGGGAATTTGCCGGCATCGTATGTACCTGACTGCATAGATGCTGCTGTATATTTGTATCCTAGAGCCCTAGCTGCAACTAGACGCTGCTGCTGAGACGTACCTGCCATATTATGGTATACCCACTGAGCTGCTGTACGGAACCCTAGCTCGATGTGTACTTTAGATGTCCCTATGTTATCTAAAGCTACACCAGCTAGCTCACTTCTTGCGAACTGTACCTGAAGGTTTTGGTACGTTCTGTATACTATATTCAACGTAGCGTCGTATGTTAATACCTTGTTAGCCACCGCAACTCCGTCAACGTACAGTGTTGCAGCTATGTCTGCTGAAGTAGCATTAGTAAAGCTTGCGGCTATAATGTTCAGGTTAAACCCGAACTTCTTGCTTATAGCCGCAGGGTCTATCCTTAGCGATATGGTTCTAAGTGATGTACCGTATGATATAGTTGTGGGGTCACTGAAGCTCCTACTGTGTACAACGAGTTTCCTTCCGCCACCTTTGAAGAAGTTAGTGTTATCTTCCTGATCGAAGGCATTAGTGTACGGAGTGTACCCTTCGCTAAGTAAGCTACCGGGGGCTTTACCGTTAGGACCTACAACTGACGCACTATCTGAACCAGTACCTGACTCGATCATCATTATACCGTTAGAGGTCAATGTACCTGCGCCTGCAGTCTGCGTATCTCCGTGAGTAAAGAACCCGTTCGCTCCTTTATCAGCGAAGCTTATTACCTCTCCCATAGGAGTAACGTTATCTCCCCACTCGCTTAGTACTGGAGTTGACCAGTCCTCTGCCCCGTGTAGAAGTGAGGCCCTGTGCGTAGGCAGAACGTTACTTTGTGTTATTCTTGTTGCTAGCAGAATGGAGGAGTCACCCTGCTCTCCGACTACTGGAGACTCTGGCGACTTATCGTGTAGCATTACCTTAGTATGGCTATCTGACGCAGTACCAGTGTAGTCGTATACCTCTAGTGCGTCTGTACTAGGGTTTATAACCATAGGTGTCTTGAGGTCCCCCGCTATTGTGAACGCACCTGCGTAGATTATAATATCTACGTCAGCAAATACACCGTTACTTACAGAAGGCGTACCTATGCTCTGAGCCCAAGTCTCTCTGCCTAAACACAAGAACTGGTCACCAGACGCATCAGTATATGCTGCAATTACCTTTAGACCGAACTCAAGTCCTAGTGTTGTTTCGTCGTCCTTAAACGCGAACGGTAAGTTTACAGTACTGGCTCCAGTAGCGGCCACTATGTCATTGTAAGGCCCTACACCCGTGTCAAGAAAGAATACAGTGCACCCTATGGAGTCCCTAGCGTCAACTAGGTCTATATTGTTATACCTAAAGCTATTAGTGAAAGAGTTTGAATTGTTTATCCTTATTACAAATAGGTGAGGTATGTTAAACATTGCATAGTCAGGTGTTCTCATCTTTGACTGCCTGATCCATTCAGACCCTGATACTCTTGCTAATATCTTGTTGTCGCCTATCTTGCTGTTTTCAGTGATTATGTTAGATGAACTATTAGGGCTTAATGTATGTGATGGCATTAAGGATCTAGCGTGGATGTTACTCTCGGTGTACCATATATCACCAGAGTCGTTAACTGATCTACAGTACACGTTACCGTGTACAGCTAGTGCATTATTAAGAGCTCCTTCTGTGGAACCGGACCTACCGGACGCTACTATAGCTCCTACCATTGGCTTCTCTTTAGGTATCAAAGTAAAGTAGTCGTAACTTCCTGTTAAGGCAGGGTCATCAGTAGTAGATATGAATAATCCTCCTCCGCCTTTAAGTCTTAAGTTGCCATCCGGCCTATCATCAGCGTCTACGTGATGAGTAGTGCTTGTACCTGATACTGCAGGTCTTCCTATCATGTAATCTGTACTCGGTACGTACAATGCGTCGGCTGACAGTAACGTCTGGTCATACGCTCTGTACCCTACACTAGTAGCACTTACTCCGCCCGCCCCAGGTCCTGAGTATGAGTAAATATTTGACCCTAGAGCACTTAATCCTCTGTATACGTCATCTGCTGTGGACGCATTATTAGATTCTACAGATACCCCATTACCTGTTCCTGTCCAATGTACAGACTTTGCTACCTTCATAGCGCCGTGGGATTCTACGTGAGAACTGCTATGAATAGTACCCTGTGGCGCTACGTATTTAACTCCACTTCCCGATACTGTGTACAGCTCTGCAAACATTTCTGTAGACGCGGTAAACGACACAGACTGTCCGTCTATGCTCTGTAGTGTTACTCTACAAGGGGACCCTGTTATTGTGAGTACTCTGTAGAACCCTGCGTTTCTTCCTGTAAGGATCCTTAGTATAATGTTTGCACCGCCGCCGGAAAGGGCGTATGTATTTAGTACGCCTGAATCAGAAGAGTCAGTGAAGTCTATATAGTTAGGGGAAGACAGCGTGCACGGTATATACTTTGGCAGTGCGTTAGCCAGGTCACGTACAAGTATAGGCTCAAGTGTAATGTCAGAGTGAATACCGTCATCACTATTGAGAAGTAAAGTACGCCCGCCAACTGAATTAGTAGTTGATGTTACTACAGATGACTCGTGCTCCGGTAGTAGCTCGTGGTTTAATAGCCTTGCTGACACGCCTGACTGAGTAGGTAGGTCTCCTGTTCTAGATAGAGGTCGTACTTTTACTTTTCGCCTTGTTATGTACTCCTCTATAAGTACTAACTCCCCTACCATTAGTGAGGTTTTGGCGTTAGAATTATATACAGGTAGAAGCTCGATTACGTCACCTACTACGTCCCTAGTTACAGTACTGGCTGTGTCTAGTTCTATGGTGTTATTAGATAGAACTTCAACAACTAGAGTTGCATCTATAACAGTATACGAGCTAGGTGCTGTTCCGGTCTCTATGGACAGCGGCCTTACAGTACGAATTCCACTACCTGCTGCTGTTCCTCCTCCTTCGTAAGCTCTGTTTAGTGTTGGAGGTAGCTGTCTAACTCTATGCTCAGGGGTTATTCCGCCTGCAGGAGACATATCAGCTACAGTTGTCTCTATAGGTATAGTAATTACTATATCTTCGGTAGGATAAGGTATGCTAGGGGATAGTAGCAGTGTAGGGAATACTGCCCAGTCTCCAGTAGACACAACTAAAGTTCCACCTGGGTTAGTAGTATTTAGCATGTTCATCTCTCTTTCAGATGAAGCTACCTCTAGTATAGTACTACTTACTACATTAACTACAGTGTAGGTACCGTCATTACTGAACGGTGATGAGGATGCAGATCCTGATATAGTTACTACGTCTCCTACTAGTACCTTGTCTCCACTTGCTGAGAAGTCAGAACCGGAACACTCTATAGTAGAGTTGTCGATGAACTTGGATATAGTGTTCGTATTACCTGAGTAATCCTTTGTTACACTGACTCCTAGTATGTTCCCTCCGTCCAGCTCATCTACTGCGTCTGTAAGTGCAGTACGAGCTGCTGACTCTCTGTCAGTATAAGATAATACTGTACCTACAAATGAGCCTGATACTACCCCTACTACGTATACTTCTCTTCCGTCTGAGCCTGTAAGGTTTATCTTTCTCTTACCTGCTATCTTAAATCTACTCGCTATCTCATATATCCTACTGGTACTAGTTAGGTCTCCTACGTAGACTCTGGAATTTGCTAGTGCTACCGAAACTGAGTCACCTGCAGGAGTATCAGGGTCTAAACTTATTGACTCTATATTACCCGAACCGTCGTCTACGAGTCTAGCGCTTCCTGCAGGTATTCGTATATCTACAAATGTTACAGTAGGTCTAGTTACTGCCTTGTTGTTTACGTCAGTGTTTGTAGATACGTGGGCTAGTGCTCTATTATAGTTTGAAGAGCTCCTGTCTTCCCCTTGCCCTAGGAATGCTGTACCTTCTATATTACCTTCTACTGTATTGTTAGTAGCTGTACCTGAAAGGCTTCCTGCAGTTACACGACCCTTAGAGTGAGGGTACTGGTGTATCCCTAAATAAGGGCCTGCTGCTACGTTAGGTACTACTGTATTGTACGCATTTACTTGTATCCATGAACCTTCCCCTGAACTAGTAGATGTAAGTAGTAGAGCACTGTCGTGTATACTTGCTACTACGTAGTTAGATGCTGCATTTAAAGTCTCTGAATTTATGGCAGATACTATAGTTGCAAGCGTATCTGTACTTGGGAAAGATATGTCTACATTTACTCCCTGATCAGTACTTATGCTAAGGTGCATAGTGGTTGAAGCTAGTGCAGACATTAATACGAAATTACCGGAAGAGTCTGCAGGTATTGACCCGTGTATTGACGGTGCGGAGACTATAGGTATCTGAGTATTACCTACAAGTTGCCCTGTTGTTGAGAATGTCATACGAATCTAACCTCCCAGACTAGCCGTAACTGGTAGTCTGATGTCTTAGTTAATGGTTTGAAAGTCTTGTAAGCCATCGGAGTCCTACTACCGGAGTTAACTAAGGCTGTAGGAGCGTTACCTACTGCGTAGTTGCTGGCAGGGTCTCCGTCAGTAAACAGTCCTGCCTCAGTTATGACAACATTACTTACACCTGATAACTCGGTGAAATCGTAAGTTTTAGAGAACTGTACAGATGTTATGGATGTATTTGAGTTAGAACCTGGGAACACTGGAGTGTCTACTACAGCTAGGAATTCAGAACCGCCTACGTCGTAAGTAACAGGAGTAACTAGCGAGGTAACAGAAGCAGACTCTACCTGAACACCTGTACCTACTCCCATATACTTAATCCTATCTTCTCTCCTTACTCCGTTTGCCGCAAGTAGTGACATGACTTCCGCTAGGAACTGCCTTCCTTCAAGTGTCCAGGTGTTGAACCCTGAGCGTTCTTCTACGACGTTTCCATTTTTATCTTTTAGCTGTACAGTAACAAAACCTTGTACGCTAGTTGGACTCTTTAAACTCATATTTCACCATATTTATAAATCTTACTGAAATGATTAGTTGTAATTACTAAACTGTTCTCTTCAAGTTCCGTACAAGTTACAGATGTTGTACTGTTTACTTCAATAACTAGTCCTCTGAACGCTACGGATGCTGAATTTATTGTATCTCTTAGTTCTATTATATCACCTACAGAGACAACTCCTGTAAAAGTGCCTGTAGTTGTTAGAAGTCTTGACGTAATCGATAGAGCGCTAGCACTAACAGTGGCAGTAGCACTTGTAAGTATAGCTGTAACATTGTCAGCAGGAGTTACCACTTCAGAGTAGTTATCTGCGTCCTCAGCTACGTTTCCGGTCCTTACTGTAACTAATGAAGTAACTACATCAATTGGACTATCTACTACAATCTCTGTACTAGTTACGCGTATAACTGTGTACTCTACGTCAGACCCTTCTATTCTGAGTGTCATATTACGCCGAACTGTGTGCAGGTTAGTACCGATGTGTACGAACGCTCTGTCCCCTACAGTAGTAGCTACTACGTTTACGTCTACGTAAGCTGGTAGAAGAGTAGGCTTTAGGACAGTATAAGTACCTGTAGCGCGGTTACCTGATACTGTAAGTACCGAAGAAGCTACTTCTAGTACTTCGTGGGCTACATAGTCTGTAGTACTAAGCACTACTCTATCGTGTACTGACACAAGCTCACTAATAAAGTTAACTCCTGTAAATGTCATATCTGTAGTGTCAGTACCTGAGTCATATACTACTGAAGAGCACGAGGACGTAAGTGTGTATGCTGCTATATAACGTAACACCTCGAACTCTAAGTTGTCCTCTTCTATGAAAGGCAGTCTGCTATAGCTAGATAAAGAAGTAGCTTCTACTAAGGTTACGCTAGTACTACTATCTATTGTACCTATCTCGTATATTCCTGTATTCTGTCCACTGTACACTCTTATATAGTCTCCTACTTTTATACTAGTGTTCCTAGAGTCAACGCTCTCATTAAAAGAGGAGTGCAATGGTACTGGAGTGGCATCGTCAGCGAAGTACTCGAAAGATGTAGTTAGTATATTACCTGTTACGCTACCTTCTCCGCCTGTTAGAGTCCTGTAGGTAAATCTTCCATCGTCTAACCTGCTTGTTGTATCGACAGAGTGCGTAGTAGGTAGACTGTCTACGTCATCGTATAGTAATACAGTTGCGTGTATGTTAATTGTCTCCTCTATAGCTATATCTGTTGTCAGTAGTTTAACACCTACTGTCCTCATTCTATTGTGTGCAGGGTTACACCTATTTGCAACGTAAGCTATAATAGGCATATCAAGAGTATCAACGACACTAAGATCCAGTATTGCTACCCAGTTATGATGGACTAGTAGAGGATCTAGCTCCTTCCTTAGTATTACTGACCCTGACAGGCTAGTGTACTTGTCTACTACGTCACCTACTGCGTATATATTCTTAGTAGCGTCGTTTACTTTAAGTAGAGAGAAAGGCTCTACTACTGAGACAGTAGGCAAGTTAACAACCCTAATGTTGTTAGTAGCCTCTCCTTCTTTGCTTATCTCCCTTAACACTATATCATTGCCTACTATACTCTCTACAACAGTCCTTTTAGTAGTTACTGTTATACCAGCTAGTGCAGACAGAGCTGCAGTAACAGAGTCAACAGTTCCGCCTTTTATGTACGCGTATGTAAGTAGAGTTACAACGTCTTTGTACGACATACGATTACGCAAGTCACTGTAGTCGCTTACTAAGAACCCTGCTGGACTTCCGAAGTTGTACTCTATCTCTTCGTTGTTAGATTCTACGATGTTGTGAGCAACAAGGCCTGACACATTATAGTCTATAACTCCGTCAACGTACATAATAATACTGCTGTCAGCTACAGATATAAGGAACTCACCTAAGTGAACTATGCCTTTATATTCATCTTCTGTAACTAGTAGTATTAGCTCCGTGTCGCTAACTACTCTTCTTATTACGTAAGACCCGTAGTTTGTTATAAGAGTGTCACCAGACTTTACTCCATTAGCTACAAAGAAGGACAGTACTCCAATGAACGATTCGCTGTCAGTAAGCTTAGATCCAGTTCCTCTGTAGTTACCGTCTGTAACAACAGAGTAGTGTACGTTCTCTATAAGTAGCGTCTCATCCGACTCCTGCTCTATTATAGAACCGTCTCTTCGTACAGTCACGTACCCGTTAGATGATTTAGACATAGCCTTACTATATACGAACTCAGTTATAAATGGTATTGATACTGGCCTACCGGATATAACTGATCGACTATTATGCCGTAAGAACTTAGGTTCGACCTTAACACGTATAGTTATGGAGTTGTCTAGTGTTGCGTTTATGAACTCTCCTGAGTCTACTACTATAGAAGTAGTACGTTCCTCTGTGTTATATATAGCCTTTGAGATATCTAGCGATAGTCCCGTTGCAGGCAGAGAGTCGCTGCCTGGGAAATTAAGTTGTCTAAGCGCATTAACTAGAGTATTAACGTATAAACCGGTACCTGCTACGTCAACTGCCTCGAACGATATCTTGTTACCTAGAGCACCTATTACCTTAAGGTCAATATTAGATATAGAGTCAGATATAGAGTCGTACACTTCAGTTACTACAGTGTCGCCTCTACGCGCATGCTCGAAGTCTGTGCCTGTAAGGTCCTCTATTGTAGACCCTACGTGCCACGATGTAGATGTAGCTGATACGATGCTGCCTACTGTAGTAAATACTGTAGCTACAGTTCCGACGTTAGTTACTATGCTTGTAGTACCCGCTACAGGGTAACTTCCGAAGTCTGTAGTTATAAGGCTACCTACTACAGGAGGTCTTAGTGTGAATGTAATAGTACTATCACCGGTACCGTCATACATCGGTCTATCTACTTTGTATAATGTATGACCTCCATCTATAAACGATACATCTACTACTTTACCTGACGAACCTGTACTAGAATCACGTACTAGTGTGAACTTAGGTATTACGTTCTTAGACTTGAAACTATTTCCAGAAGTATGAGTCATGTTAGCGATTACGTTCGACTCTTTAAGTATATTATAAGGAATAGTCTCATCAGTAACTAGTATAGTATTATATGACTCTCCTTTACTTACAGACACTGTTACAGGTAAAGTATCGTATGCACTGACTATGTAGCTACCTACTGCCTTAACAATAGGTGAGACACTGACATAAGTTGAACCTACGCTTACTATAGTAGTTACACTACCTGCTACACTTAGTACATCCCCAGCTGATAGTAGCGATGTGTCTAAGTATATAGTCACTGTCCCATTTAATTTACCTGATGTTTCTTTTATAAGAGTAGACGGTATAGCTGCATCTATCTTAATCGAGTCATTGCCTTTGTCTGTTACAACCCCGTAAGTACCTACGTAAGTACCTGATGTTACAGTTACATGAGTAATGTTTGTATCGAACGGTTGTATAACTTTAACTGTACTGTCTTCAGTTACAATTGCGCTCCATACAGTACCTTCTGGAGTAGTAGTGGCATTGTCACCGTATGCAGCTGTCATTAGCTTGATAGAGCTTACGCCTATGTCTGTTTTTGTTCTAACTAGTGCAGTCTTCTTTACTGTAGTTTCTGGTATAGTGTTTATGCCTACAGCTGCAGCTGAATATACGACCTCACCTAGAATATCGGCAGTTATGTTTAAGTACTCCTGCCATACAGCGTATATTACGTCTCTGTTATTTATGGCGCTTATGAATGTCGATGAGTTGTCCTTTAGGACACTTACGTCAGGCAGCTTCCTGCCTAGACCTCTAACTGTGGGTAAGGCTGTTATACGTATATCAGTAGCTGCAGTAGCTTCTGTGTTAGATGTAGCTGTTACCCTAACTATGTATATTCCTACTACGTCAGGTACAATATAAACCTTACTGTCAACAGTTGTAACAGAACGTAGTTTGCTATTAATTGGGTACAGTAAGTCGTATGTTATAGACACTACTGATGCATCGTCCGCATAGGTACCGTCTGTGTAAACTGTTACCATAGTTCCTGGGTGTACTATGGCAGCACTAGTAGCTGAAGCTATGTTAATCGCCATTACTTATCTCCGAATATAATACCACTAGCCTTAGTATGGAAGTACGTTATTCGATTAGTACCGTCGTGCAGTATACTTCCGTCATCTATCTCAGACTCCGACCTTGTAAGTATAACATCCCTAGACATATCCGTTGTTAATGCGTATATAGATACTGGGTGCTTGTACTCAGTAACTCCGTTTGTATGCATTATACCTTCAATAGATGACACGCTTATGCTGTCTTTAAGCCCTAGACCGTTAATGTAGTCAGCTATTGCTGTTGTAACTGCACCTTCTGCGTAAGCAGTTATACCCATACCTATGTAACTAGGAAGGCAGTGCCTTATAAGTATATCTGCATTAAGGTTCCTGTTGTCAACAGAGTCCACAAATGCCTGCACACCGCTAGCTGCGTTCGATACTGAGTAAGTTACGCCAAGATATGAACCCTCTACTGACATTGTGTCGTTGTAGTACTTCCCTAACCTAAGTACGCTGTCTACGTGCAATGCGCATACCTCTCTTGTAGAGAACGATAAGGATCTATCCTTAGTCTCAAGCCAGTACCCGTAAACTTCCATAGAATCTACTACAGGAGTGAACTGTACTGACTCTTCTGCTCTAGACTCGCCTGCTACTACAGTTACTGGTACATCTACGTAGTATAGTCCGGCCTCAGTACCGTTGCTTTTCATGTCAGGCATGCTAGTGAACATCTCACCGTACCTTATTACATCGAAAGGCTGCTTTACTCCTCTCACTGGTACTCTTCCTTTGTATATTGCGTATATACTGCTACCTTCTCTATCGAGCCCTCCTTCTACGGAAACTATACTAAACCTTGCAGGAGTTCCGTTATACACCCTTATAGGAGTAACTCCTAGAGTAACCTTATCCCCGTTTATGCTTGAGTTAGGCAGTGCCACTAAGGGAGGTACAGTCAGTACCCAGTACAGTCCAGTATCGTAGTCAGTAGCAGCCCTATCTATAGTAGCTATAGACCCTGATACACTTAGTATTTCGTAGGCACCGTCAAACCCTTCCTTAGCTGATCCATACACAGATACGAACTTACCAACGTCATTAGTAGTAATTATGTAACCAGATGCGCTACTGAACTCGTTAGAGTCTATAGTGCCTGTGTCGCCTTTACCTAGTATTCTACTAGTATTAGGGACTAGTATACTGTCTGACAGAGATAGTTTAGTACCAGTCACAGCTATAACAGTACTGTAAGTACCGTGGTCCTCGAAATACACTAAGTCACCTACAACAACAGCATCATCAGTTACTCCAGTCTCAGGGGCTGTGAATAGAACGTCTCCTGTGTGTATAGTTAGTGTATTTGAAGTAGAAGACACGTGCAGTACTCTGTCTCGCTTAACTGTAGTAGGATCGCTACCTACTATAGAATTGTCTAGTAGAGACCTCTGCTCGTTTATCTCTAGTATATCCCCACCAGAGACACCAGCTTTCATAGGAGATACGCTGTCTCCAGTGGTTACTAGCCTGAACGTAGTTGAGGTATCTACATGAGGTGAGATGAATGCGTCCCTACTGACTCCATTAACTACACTACTTCTTAGATCTCCGTGTACAGTAACTACATTGTCTTTATTAGTGAAGAACGATCCGTTTGACGATCTCTGATTGTTAGCTAGTTCACGGTTTATAGGTATAGTACTTACGGATGACCCTCCGTAAACAGTACCTATTCCAGTCATACCTAAGCCCTCATTGGCTGTACTGGTAGGTATAGTTATTGACACAGACGCTCCTACTGCCTTTGATACTATATAAAGGCTAAACGATCCTGGAATGACATTGTTCATATTGGCACTAGTGTACACGACTACACTTATTGTTATTAGTGATTGAGTAATGTCTAGTGCCTTCTGTAGTTTACTTGAGTACACTGAAATGTCAGTTTCATTAAGCATACTAAGTGTAAGAACACACGAGAGCCTTGTTACTACTGAACCATCGTTAACTATGATTGATAGAGTAAGTCCTTCTAGTGAGGCAGGGTTCGTGTTAAATGGATGCCCAGACATTATAGCGGGAGTGTTGGTGTGTACGTAGTGTTCTGTAGTGTCGTAGTAGTATCCAAACAGTTTACTATTCCTCGGAGCTGTTACTTTAAACCCTGTAGGGTCTTTAAACAGTACACGTAACTTCTGAGGACAAGATGTCCTGCCTACAGTGTACGGAGAGAATATAGAGAGCAGTATGCTCCTGAGTATCTCGTCGACGTCTACTTCTACTTTACCTGCTGTGTTTATACCATTACTATTAAGAAACACAGCCACTGCAGTAAGCATACGCTCAGTAACCTCGAATGCAGAGTAAGTAACTCCTACAGGGTTCCCCGCTATTAAAGTTGTCTGCAGGTCTGCCAACGACGTTAATCCAGGAAGTACTGCAGGTACAGTTGGTATAGTAAGTAAGTCCCCTAAAGTCTTAGTACCTGCTTCCCCTTTTATACTTACTATTCCTATCTTGTAAGACCTCATAAGATCTAGGTCATCTAGAGACCCTACTACTAGCTGCTCCGTCTCTGTAAGTAGTCTAACTGACGAGTTTGTAAGTACACTAAGCGTAGACACTGACTCTATACCGTATACTCCTTTATTAGGGCCACTAGTTAGTTCTATTACGTCTGATCCTTCAGCAGTTGACGCGTTTGTGTGTGCAGGTATATCACCGACTAAGAACCTAGTTACGAAATCACTGAACTGTCCACTGGACAGTTCAACGTTAAAGTCGAAGTCAGGGTAAGTTAGTATAGTGTTATTCTTACCATCAAACATACTGGGCGGTATTAGAAGCTCATACTTGTACAATACTTTCGGGTTACCGAATGTAAGAGTAGGTGCTCCTAAGTGTACTATAGATATAAGGTTAGAGAATGCTTTAAGGTTGGTAGCTGAGTCTGTACCGTGTGTAGTAGTTGATCCGGTAAACAGTGCATCAACTATGTCATCGTATCGTGCCTTAAGGCTATTGAGGTATGTCTCTGCTTCAGTACTAAATAGACCTTCTACATACATAGATACGTCGCTACCTGATGCTACAGAGCCTCCTATTAATGCAGTTAATGTAACAATGTGACCCTCTGTGGCATTTAGTCTTATTACATCTGCTCCTGGTATAGCTGACTTCACAGATGGGTCTATTACAAAACCTTCAGGTATCCTGCTACCTGGGCCTTTAAACGAAGAAGTAAATGCAGGCAAGGTTACCGCGTTTAGTCCTCTATGTACATTACCTAGAGGATCTACTCCTGCTAGCATATATGCCCCTACGGGCTTTCCGTACGGTACTTTATTAGAAGAAGCTCCGTTAGACGTAGATGTCACCTCTATTACTGATAGCATAGGGTCTATAAGTGTTTTACCTTTACTTACTATCTTGAACTCAGTGTTTGACCTTGAAGACGACATTACTTTATTTATTGTGACTATAGACACAGTACCTGCCTCCAGTACTTTTACAATGTCGTAGTAACCTGAGTCATTTCCTTCCATTATTACTAGAGTGTCACCAGCACCTGCTTCGTACCTGCTAAGTAGGAACGGAAGGTTGACTGACGATGTACCTATGTGAGTAGTAAGGGTCCTTGAGCTAGGTGCGTCCTCTGGGTACAGCTTGGTTGCTGAGTTTTCGTTGAATATATCATTTACTCCTGTAGTTTTGTGGAAGTAAGCCTCCCCACTATCCTCTGAGTACACGTCCTCTGACAGGATAAGGTGGTTAGAGTCTACAGATATTACAGCGTATGTTTTGCCTTTAAGAGTTACTGAACTACCTACTACATTACTAGGGGCTGTGTCATAAGTTACCCCTGTAGTACTGGACGTAGCTAGTGTAGACTCTCCTGTTATTGTCTCTCCTACCGCAAAATCTCCATTACGGTAAGTTATAGTGAGCTCTGACTTGGTAGAGTTTGCTGTCTGTATCTTACCAACTGCTCCAGTTGTAGATCCTGTTATTACCTCACCTACTTCTAGGCTAGAGTTTGTACAGTTTATAGTGTACCTCATAGACATTCTGTTCTTATGTACAGAAGACGATAGAGAAGTAGGTATGGCTCCTTCTGCAACTACATTCTTACGTAGGTATATAGCTTGTGACTTGCGTATGTTTAGTTGACTACTATACTCGGATACGTCTGACGACCTAACCCATACGTCTGTCTTACCACCTATGTGCACACTTCCTGACTCTATGTCAGCTATTACTGATGCAACACTTATCTTGGCCTTGGTGTGTATAGCAGTACCTACAGCAAGTAATGTGCCTGGTAGCCCTGCTGTCCCTGCTGTAGGTACATTTGACGGTGTTTTAGCTAACTGAAGTATGTAAACGTAAGGTATGTTAGGCATTGACTCTCTAGAGTCAAATACTACCCTTGCTACTTCATTCACTTCATTCCCTCTTACACTTCCGTTAGATAATGCTCCAAAGTTTAGTGATACGCGGTCACCAGCAGCAGGTGCAGTGTCTTTTCCGTTATATACTGACACCATTACTAAGAACTTACCTATTATCATAGACAGTCCAGAAGACACTAGTTCTCCGTCACCGCTTGATACTAGGATGTCCCTTCGCATCTCAACGTCTCCATAACCTACTACAGTTACGTCCTTTATAGTTGAGAATTCCGATATTATTCTAGAGCGTATACCTACAGCAGTACTTAGAGATCTCTCTGTTATTGCTCCGTGTACATTATTAAGTAGTTCTTCTTTAGTGTCTGCAGCTTCTCCTGCTGAGAATGCGAACCTATTGAACACACTTATTGACGTAGGTATGCCTACTACACTATTTATCTCTAAAGCGTCTACGTTATACTCATCACCAGCTTCAGCTGCGTGAACTGTAACGTCTACGTAGTAGGATGACCCAGCCTGCTGAGATGCTACCTTAGTAGCTGTTACATTATATGTAGACAGTGGGTAGAAGTCCCTACCGTCAGATGTAGAGAACGTAGTTTCATCTGTTATCTTTATATTAGTAGGAGCACTAAGTAAAACTCTTACAGTTCCTGTAGAGACAGCACCATTATTCCTACCTATGAAGAAGTTACTGGCTAGTGCCTCAGCTTCTTCCATAGTCATTTCGTCAGCGTATAGGGACGACCTGGCCTTACGCATGCGTACTATTTCTCTTGATATAGGCTCTAGAAGTAAGCTGAGAGGATTAACAAGAGCATCTATTATAGCGTCTCCTTCAAGAACAGGCATTGAAGGAAACTGCTCTCTTAGTGACTTTATAATAAAGTCCCTTATGTTTGTATCGAACGGGGATATACTTAGGGCCTTCATTACAGGTTCAATAGCGTCCCTGTACAGCCGTCCTTCTTCGCTTGTATCTAACGTATAATTGTACTTAGTGAGACCTGATATTAGTATGTCTCGTATTTGCTCTGCTTGTGTCATAGTTACCTCGATACGACAAAGCCTGTATCCAATGTACTACCGTCACCTATTGTAAGCTCTACTGATACTGCAGCGACTCCTGCGATCTTATCAAATGATACGCTTACAACTCTTGCGTTAGATAGTGTCATATTAGGAGCTAAGCCTGTGCCTTGTGTTCGTTTTACTTCTTTAGTTGCTTGTATTACTGCTGACATTATAGCAGTCTCTACTCCGCTACCGTTTGTTGATGTTATTCTCAGTAACCCAGCTCCGCTACTCTTGTTGAAAATATCACTACCCTTCTCAGTAAATAGCGCACGCAGTAGTCTCTGCATTACGTATAGGTGAGGGCTCTTCTTATTGTTACCGGCAGTTAGCTCTATACTAGCTACACTATCACTCTCTCCCACAGCTGTTATACTATCTATCGTGCGCCCTAGGACTCCGTCAGGTACAGTTATCTTAGCAACACTGCTGCTAAGTATTACGTAGGTCTTTACAAGTACGTTATTTACTAAGAACCTACTAACTGTGTGCATGTTAGGGGCAGTGACTGTTATTATGTTACCTAACAGCGTAGCTCCGTCGATAGGTAGCAGAGTTACAGGCTTTATAAAGAATATATCCATAGACGTAAGTTATCAGGGAAGTCGTAGTTCGGCAACAACTCCAGCTACCTTTTCGACAGTAACGGCTACAGCCTCCGCCTTGTTACTAGACCTCTTAATGCTTTCTCTTACTAGACCCTCCATACTTGTTATTCCTTCGTATGAGGACAGTGTCTCGTTCATCGCGTCCTTAAGTATCTTAACTACTTCTTTATTACGGTGGTTGCTCATGGTATCATCTCCACTTTATTTATCAAGTCGGATAAGTCATTGTACAGGCTTCTGTTCTCGAATGCCTCAGACATACCTTTTGTGACTATCTTATTATACAGCCTTATGTGACCGTACTTATCACATATACCTTTTATACTCTCTAGGTGTAACACATCAGATCTGGTTAGCTGCTCTGTCGCTATAGACATAGTGCTAGGGTATGACTGTCTACCTATAAGTACAATACTTAGTGTATTGAATAACTTATCATTTACTATATCAGTACCTTCTTCTTGTATGTGCAGTACTATACCTAGAGGGTCTTCTATCGTAAGATTACGTAGTATAGGTGGAGGGCTATAGTAGTCTACTGAGTTAGCAGGTACAGTGTCTCCGTCTAGTAAGTGTACTCCTTTTACGGATGATACTGGAGTACCAGTATCTAACTCAATGGACACCTTAAGTAGCCACGTATTAGTATCTACGTAGTTTGAGTAGAACCTAGACGCTACCTTGTTGTAGTACTTAACTAGAGTATTGTACCTTACAAGTGAGTACTTATCTACTTTGGTACCTTCGTTGGACCTGTCAGCTACAGTTCTTAGTAGTGAGATTCCTTCTGTAACTACGTTACCTAGAGCCTTAGAGGTAGCTAGGTACATAGAAGCACTAACTGCAGATATAGCCTCTACATTATTAGCTGTGTATATCATTACTTCTCTGGTACATACCCTGTCCTTTACTGACGTATCTACATAAGGTGATGTAGTGGAGAGGCTCATATAGTGACCGTTATTGTGTGCAGCACCGCTTTTGTGTCTCCTCTTGAGTTTGATATACTTACAGTATACACTCCTGACACTGACCCTACGAATGATATACTACTGTTATCTATATCCTGTACAACAGACAGTTCTTCTGAGTCCACTTCTATGTCGAATAAGTTGAAAGCGCCGGGGTCTGCTACTAGCTCTCTAGAAGTACCTATTAAGAAAGGAGTTGACCCTTCTCCAGAAAACGTAGCCACAACGTTACCTAGTATTACGCCTTTAGGGTAAAGCAAGTCAACTATGTCGCAGCTTAGTCTATCGGGTACAGTTACTGTTACGTACTCGTCTCCCCACTCTGGCATGCTTACGTGATATGTAACGTTACGTAATAGTGGTAGAGATACACGCCCTGAACCGTCTGTATACGATACACCTTCGTTGCTGCCTACTATGTTAAGCTCTCTTGTATTTGACGTATAAACTTCTGTCCAGTGTACAGATGAGTCGCTAGGTGTTCCGTCAGACTCTATAATATTACCGTAAATACTACACTGGTCTGAGTTAACTAGAGGTATACTACTGTCTGCTGTAATTGCAAACTCATTAATCTCTACAGCAGAGACTACTATATTAGCTGGAGTATTTGTAGTGAACCCTCGTTTGTAAGCTCTAACTTCGTATGTACCGTCTACTACAGTTAGCATTACTATACCGGATGCGGTTACTCCAGATGCAACAAAGGCACCGTCTTGGTATAGCGATACTGTGGCTCCGTCTAGTTTAACTGAGTTCTCTATAACTGCTATCTTAATATCGCTCATAAGGAACTCCTAGGTATTGTGTCAAGTACAGGAGTTTTAATATCTATATCGTCAGCATAAGACGCTAAAAGATCGAATATATCAACTGTAACACTGTCTGGTATTGTAACTGTTCTAACTATACCTGCAAATGATACACTCAGTAGTCCTTCAGTTCCTCTAAGTAGCGGCATAGATATGTAGCCATAAGAGTTAGAAGACACTGTAGAGTGCTTAGTTATGTACCCAAAAGAAGTGTTCCTTGCTCTAGTAGTAACAGGATCAAATGTAACAATTACTCCTTCATGGTAGTTTCCGTTTGATTGTATGAATGTACCTGTTATTGTGCATACATTTTCATTGCCTATATCCGCATCGCCAGTAGGAGTCACAGACGTAGATGCCGCAGCAAGTACAAATATATCTTCGTCTTGTGTGTAAGACACTGCTGACACTGCGAAGGACCATAGTACCTTATACTGCCCTGCTTCGGCAGGTGTCCAATCTACTGTATAAATACCTGTAAGTACATTAGTAATACTGGAACCTGAAATAGTCTCAACCAGTACCGAACTTAGGTACACCTTAGCTACAGGAGTAGCGTCAGCATTGTAGTTAGTTGTAACACTTGCATTATCAGTGAACTGTATAGTTAACGTGGTCGTTATAGACTGTCCTGTTACACGTAAGGCCATCTTTTACTCCGAAGCTGATATAAATGAAATAGTACCGGACGTACCACCTACTACTGTAGTAGCGGAAGATGCTCCCGGTGCTCCAGACGGTGCTGCTGCGGACGATATAGTTGTCGTAAGCGTAGCCCCATCAGACATAGTTAAAGTAAGTATAGAACCAGAATAAACCATAGACTCTACAGTAGTACTAGCTATTTTAGACCAGTTTAACAGTACAGAACCATCTGTGTCGTTAAGTGTGTATGTCCCGTTATTATCGTTACTATCGTCAGTAACGGAAACAATCATACCCTTATACGCAAAAGGGAGGCCAGTTAGTTCTGACTTTAACCCTGTTTGTGTTCGCGCATCTAAAGGTCCTGCTTTCTGTACCTCAAAGTTAGATGGGAACTCGAATGTACCTGTATTTCTAGCCATGTTAACTAAACCTCACTCTGTATATTGGTTGACCGCTTACGTCACCTCCGCCAATTGCTCCGGCTTTAGTGTACATAGTGTAACCCACCGACAGTCCTTCTACTGTTACAGAAACAGAGCTAGAAGTAAATTCTATAGATGATAGGTCAGCGTATGCTGAAGCTACCGGGTTCCACTGCTGGAACACTACAGTACGGCTATCTATTATAGCGTCTGGTACTTTTATTATGTGCCTTATAGACGTAGTCTCGCTGTAGTTTTGCGATAGTTCTATGTTATTGGAACTGTGTGATACTAGTGCCCTATTTGAAAACCCTGCTGAACTGGTTCCTAGTATAATTGGATATACTCCCTCAAAAGAAGTAGAGTTTGACTTAGTTCCGCTAACGTAAGCAGCTGAAGTTACTACTGCGCCAGTACTGTCTAGTGGGTCTACCCCATTTGCAAAAGTTACGACCAGAGTCCAAGAGTTTGTCCCTAGTGTTACTGTGTGATTGCTCAAAGATACGTCGTCTACTGCAGTACTACCTGGACCTACGTTTATGCTAGTATTCACGCTATTATATGTATAGTAGGCGGATGTTACACTACCTGCAAAAGGGCCCTGAGACCCTGCCCAGCTTGTATTTATAGTACCTAAACTAGCCGTAGTTGCTAGTGTTATGCTAACAGAAGCACCTACAGTCTGTAAGTTTGAGACGTTATCAGACAAGCTACAGCTAGGCTGTGAATACGTAGGGTAAGCTGTAGGGAACAACAGAGAGTCTAGCACCTGTGACACTGTCTTAGTACCATTACTGAGAGTAGACACTGTAGTACCAGAGGAAAGACCTCCTACGTCCTGAGTCATTGCAATAGACCCAGTCAATAGGGAAGAGTAAATAGCGTCCCCAGAGGTGTCCCTAACGTTTACATTTAACTGGTGAGTTTCCAGATCAGTACCGGAGAGAGATACAGCTATTACTGCTGACCAGAACCCTTCTGAAGGGAAGGTCATAGATAAGTTATACCAACCAGCTCCGATATCATCTACACCTGTAGTCACTGGATCACTGTAAGTAGTACCATCTTTTACAAAAGAGAACGTAAAATCGGAAGCAGATAGCCCAGACAATGGTGTCTCTCTATCGAAATTAGATACAAAGACTACCTCCTTATATACAATATTACTCCTTGTCCCCATAACGCGATTCCTCTAAAAACTTTACACCCTCATCAAGGGCATAGGAGAATATAGCACTTGCGAAAGCATATAGCAAAGCTTCCTGTGCATTCGGGGATGGTAGGGAGAACAGTAAATATGCTAGCCAACCGCCATGAAACCCTGTGCAATAAGTACACTTTAGCATACTATCCAGCAAGTCAACTTTCTTATGCAAGAAAGGCATCTTGTGTTGTATACCGAATGTAATTCCTGCTGCAGCTATCAGTACTAAAAATATCATAGAGACTCCCGTTTCTTCTTTAGAGCTATTGCTTTCTTCATTACTAGCTCATTATCCAGTCCTGCGCAATCTATCTTTCTCTCTGTCAGGTGGTAATGATTACAGAAACCGTAGAACTCGTTTTGTTTGCATTCACTATCTACAGTGTCAGAAGTCTTAGGGAGCTTTAATGGTATGTCGCATGCAAAACTTACAGCTTCCCATAAAGCAGCTAGTGCGTCTATCTGCACATCGTAGAAACCAGTAAAGGGTTTTAAAGGACTACCGTGGCACCTAGCGTCACTGATTACCGGTCTAGTTCCATAGCCTTTCTTCTCATACCACGACTGGTACTTTAGTGCGTGTGCGTTGGACATCTCAACCCCTACGGAAGAATGATTCCAGCTCTTACCTCCGGCATGCCAAGCTGCGTGCTGGAAGTCCAACCACTGGTAGATAGTTCCGTCATTGTCTATTCCGAAGTGCACAGATATACCTCTGTTCTCTAGAACCTTGTAGCATGAAGAAGAACTCAGACATACGTCCCAGTGCGTAACCATGAACTTTGGCTGTCTAGGGTCTTTGCCAGCACACGATGAGTAATGGCCTTTACTAGCCTTGCGTCCACCTTTCTCGTTCCAAGTTACCACTTTATCCCAAAGGATAGGTATCTCGTTACCGTTGTATATGATTGCTTCGGTATACTTAACATCATCTACTTGTCCGTCTACCCATTGCTCTCTATCTGTCCAAAGTACACGATAGGTGCCTTGACCACATTTGCCGTCGGCTATGAGATTGTTCTTTCTCTGGAACTTTGTAATAGCTTGAGTCAGCTCTTTACCGAACGACTTACAACCGAACCAGCTAGGGTCCCAGTTGTACATAGAAGCTTGTTTCTTATTGTAGTCTTCGGCAGTCATTTAGTGTCTTTCCCTGATGTCCCTAGTTGGAACACTCTATCGCACAGTTTGGATATCTCGGCTGTTTGCTTTGTTATCTCGCCCTTTAGATGTTCTACTGAACCACTTAATGCATTTACGTTATATTGCAAGGCTTTTTGAGCTTCATCTCTCTCCGCCTCTGCTTTTTTAACTACGTCTATCCAGCGTTCCCGGACTTGTTCCGTCTTGGTGTCGTATTTATCTTCCATAGCAGCCCTGACCGCTTCGTGCTTTTCATTAATCTCGTCCAACCGTTTAAACAATCCTAGGTTAGTGTTGTCAGCTTTTTCATCTTGTTTGTTCTTAGACCAAACAAGGTAAGCTGCGAAAAGAGCCATTGGCCCGCCATTTAATAAAATCTCTATAATACTTTCGTACATAACTAACCCCAGCTAATTCCCCCAATCACAGTCACACGGGTCACAGCCACATGCTTCGCATATACTATTTTTTGCTTTTACTTCTGCTAGAGGTCTTTCTTTTCTTCTTAGGTTTCGGTGCTTCAAAATCGACCAAGCGGCAACAACTGGTCTTAGCCGTTGCTGTAAAGATTTCAATACTATCTGGTATACCGTCGCCATCACAATCAAATCCTAGATCTATTTTTATATTATCAAGGGCCTCCATAAGAAGCTCGTGTTCTTCCCTTTCTGGTTCAGTAGCTAAACGTCTTGTTACTTTGGCGTGTAAGTGGTTAACGCGTTTTATCGCCTCACCCAAGCCTACTTGCATTTGCTTATTCATTGTAAACCTCTCTAGTAAAAATGGGCGGTAGAGCAAAGCCCCGCCACCCATTATAACATCTACTAAATAACTAGGCTATCTAGTTATCCATGATGTGTTCAAGCTTGAAGAGCATTTTTTGAGCACCGGCTTGACTATCCAAAAGAATACCAACTTGCACAACAGACCCTGCTGTAGGAGCAGTGCGAGTAATTGACTGCGTTCCGCCGGCGGCAACTGAGAGGTACAATCGATCTCCGATTACTCCACTAGCTACGTTTGCGATACTCATAACAATACCCTCTTTGGATATAGCTACTGGACTTCCTATTGAAGCAGTACCCACTGATCTACCTACTACTTCCGCAGTAAAGTCTGCCCCTAACTTGTGTAACCCTAAAGACCCAGCAGTCGGCTGGAAGAACCCTACAAAGTCACCAAGAGCTATGGCAGTTGTTGCGTTTACTTGCAAGTCAACCGTGTTAGCTGTAGCATTCTCTACAAAGTTCTTTACCGCTTTAGTGGTAGGAACGTGGTCATCGTTAGTAGCGTCTGTCCCGAAGTTGTCCGATGATTTAGTGAGATCTGTCTGTACTAAATCAGCAAAAGCAACAGAATCCGCCGCAAGAGTAACAAACCCAGAAGTAGCAGTAAAGTGAGCGTCATCGAAAGAAGCGATACCTTTATTTGAAGCTCCTACGTTAGCGGCGGAAGTAGCGTCTTCACCAGAAATCTCACCACCAGAAAAGACAATACCTTCCCCAGCAGTAATGTGAGTACGAACTTCAGAAGCACTTGGTCCTGTGTAAGTAATAACACCTGTTCCGTTGTCATAAACAAGACTTCCGTCTCCACCTGCATCTGTTACAGAAATATCACCACGGATTTCCGCTTGAGTAACACCTTCATAAGCAAACTCACCTGATGCAGCGGTGTAAGTAAGAGATCCACGTCCTGTGTTTCCAGTAACGTCTGCAGAAAAGTGAGCTCGCGTTTCAGCAGCCGAAGGTCCAGTAATAGAGATAGCACCCGTCGAAGAATTGTACGAGGCAGCTCCGTCAGTAGCAGCATCAAAAGTTAGAGAGATAGCAGAACGTGCTCTACCGTCAGTAAAATACAGATTAGAAGACCCTTCAGACAAAGTATCTGTATCGTGATTAGAAATAAGAGATACAGTACCAGTTACGGACCCAGTAAAAACAGCGTCTGAGCCGTCAGTACCTGCATCAAGAACTCTAGAGCTTGTGTTGTCTGCGTATACATCCCCGATCAAGTCACCCATTACGCCTGCAACACTTAAGTTACCAGGTGTTATTGCAAGGTCTCCTGTCGATGAAGCATCAGAAGCTGTAGTACCTAAAACCCACATACCAGCTGACTCGTCCCAAAGGGCTGCAGCATTATCTCCAGTAGAGCCACGCTCGATGATAAGACCTGAGTCGTTTGCGTTAGAGCCGGTTAAGCCTCGGTTTAATCCGATAATGTTGTCAGAAACATCAAGGTTAGTCTGATCTACTGTAGTAGTAGTTCCGTTGACAGTGAAATCCTGTGTCAAAGTTACGTTACCTGAAGCATCGATAGTGATCGCACCAGGGACACTTACACAACCAATGGTAGCATTGTCAGGAATAACAATGTCGTTAGCCTTGAGAAGAACACCTTCGATAGTAACACCGGCTGAGCCAGACTGAGAAATTACGTCTACTTTAAGGTCTCCAGCACCTACGTCAAGGTCCTCGTTTAATTTAATTTTGACGATTTTACCGCCGTTATATCCAATTGCATTAGCCATGAGTGGCCTCCATAAAATGATTAAGTTTTCGTCCTGGCAGGGCTCTTATGGCGTACGCTCTTCTATAGAAATATAACAGTGTTGTCAATGTCTATCAATATGTTCTGTGCATCTATTCTTGTTGCTATATATTGGACCATACCTGTAGTCGGTACGTTATTTACTAGTAATCCATTTGTTCCAAGCCAAAAGTCATTACCAGAGTCTGAGTTAGCAATTTTACCGGATGTCTGTATATATACTATACCCGACTGTACGGACTTTGCAATCCCTACTACAGATACTTGTGCATTTTTGTCAGATAGTACAGCTTCGCCCGATGATATGCCTACAGCGTTACCTACCGAGATAGAAACACCGCTGGCAATGGTTAGCTTAACTATTTGGCTTGTTGTGTGTTTTATTAGCATTCTTTGGTACCTTAATGTGCGTCTTAAGCGTTTGGTATAGGCTGAAGAACTTAGAGGACTCTGAAGAAGGCCACTTTGCTTCTGCTTTTGCCATTTCATCCTCTTCCATATCAAATACCCATAGAACTTTCCTGCCTCTTCTATTTACAGAGGATATTGGGTTACCTTCTAAAACTAAGAAGCTTGCGAAAGATATGTCTGTTATTGAGTAAAGTTTCATAATTTGTGTCCAATAGACAGTAATACTGTAGTAGTAGGTATTAGAGAGTATGTCATTACATAATCTCCTGAGTAAGTAATATAAGTATCTCTGCGTCAGCATTATCTGCTTCGGAAGCGTAAAGAGTTATCTCACTGTACTCTTCATATATAACACTTAGTTCTTCAGCTACAGCTACTGGATCTGATAACTCATCCATTATGTTAGACCTGTTGCGTAATACTCTACCTTTACTGCTATCTTCTTGCGTACCTGCGATACCTTAGATGCAGACCATCCTGTCTTACTCGCTAGCGTACCTCCGTTAGTAGTCCTAGTGTTACCTTTTAGGCCGTACAGGTGTATCCATAGTTTAAGCTCGTCTGGAGTAAGTGCGAACTCTATAAGCTCCATTACTTCCTTATCCATAGTAGTCATCTCTAGGTCGTCAGCAAAAGCATCGCCATCAAACGCAGAAGATACAAGGTCAGGCCTGTCCTCAAGCTCTAGCTTCTTGACTATCTTAGCAGATACGCCCATGTGATCAGCTATCTGTATGTGAGTAGGCGTGTAGCCAAGTTCTTCAGCCAGTGATGCTCTGCTTGTACTGTACTTACCTATAAGTGCTACCCTACTTTCTGTAATCCTAGCTACGTTCTGGTGAGTAGCTGTCCATCTGTTCAGGCCTTTAAGGTTGTTTGTTACGTGAGTATTTAACTGAGCCTTAGTAGGGTCGTAGTTCCTAAGAGCCTGTATTGTTAGGTTATTAGCCTTAGCCTTAAGAGCAGGAGTGTACACATTAGCAGGCGCGTACACACGTACACGGTAGTCTACGACACCCTTCATAGACCTCATAAGTGGCTCTAGCTTCTTAGGGTCCTCGTTGGACTCCTTCCACTGCCTCCACATGTCTAGCTCTTCTCTTCTCTTATCGTTAGTAGTCCCAGGTTTGTAGGATACCCTCCACTCTTTAGGGAATGCATAGGTATCCTCTGCAGCTTGCTTACGTAATAGTCTTCGTATCACTTTAACCTCGTCTTGAACTGGTCCTCTGACTTCTTGAACTTATCTTTATTTGAAGATAATTTGACCATAACGATGTCCCTGTGCGTAACGTCTGTAACTACAGTGTCTTTAGCTTCTTTAGTGTCTTTGCTCATCCCTTCTTACCTCGTGAATTTACTATTGAGTTCCTGTATGCTAGCACCCTGGTCAGCCTTTCCATCCTAGGGTCTATGGAGCTACCCTTCTGAGTAACACCGTACGGAGATATGTTATCAGTACCGTCGCCGACAGACTGTCTTAACTCTACACCGTTAATACCTAATAACTCTAGTTTGTCGTAGTTGCCAAACGCTCTTGAATGAAAACCTCCGTCAACTGCCCAATCACTGCCGCTACTTTCTGTAGGGTATAGCATGTCCCTTATAGTAGCTACATCACGATCAGTGTACATGTCAGCTATATTCCCTGAAAGATAGTTATTTATTATTATGTCTATAGCGTCCTCTACTCCTATGCCTGTACCTTCTAGTATAGATTCACACCCTAGCCAATTAGAGTAGATCGTATCTATATTGGCGTTCCTGTACTCATCCGATAACCATGGAGGCATTAGTGCTTCCTCCATTGGTATAGTTACTTTACCGTCAGCTCCTACATCTGTAGGGTTGAATATAATCTCTGCAGAGTCAGAGTAAAGTATTACTGGCTCTCCCATAACTACTGTTCTATTGTCTGTAATTATTACGCTAAGTACAGTACCTTCTGGTCCACTTACGTACTCAATCTCTGCACTGTCGGGGTCTTTACCTTGAAGCATAGAGGCTACGTTACGCCACTTACGGTATAATACGCCAACTTTAACTCCAGATGTTACTTTGATATCTGTAACAGCCTTGGTAATTCCTCCTCTTACTTCCTTGTGGTCCTTCAAGTACGTTGCTGCGTGGGACCTTATACCTTTAACCTTAGTGGCCGTTATAGACGCAGTAACTTTATCTACCTCTGCTACCATCTTAGATCCCATAGCCACCTCGTGGTGAAGAATTACTCCATTAGTAGGTACGAACCCTGCTATATCTGTGTCCATAGGTATCTTAGTGCCTATTATACTTACGTTTATAGGAGCTGATACGTATAAATCTCTCCCACCGCTAATGACGCTAGTTCTGTCTATAAGCAGCGACTCTACGTAAGCTACTGTATCCTTAGGGGCATCAGGATGTCTAGATAGGTTATTGAATATGGACTTACCTACTGCCTCTCTAGTTGTCTTAGGTACTGTGACGACATCAAACAAAGGTGACATGGTCTCTACCTTAGCTGCGTCATCTACAAAAGAAGTAACCTGTACCTCAAGAAGAACTTCGTTACCTGAAGCTAGGCGCAGTAATGCGTCAACACTGCCTGCTCCTGTGTTGTAAGGTCTAACATCAACTAGACTTACAGATGTTGTACCTCCAGCTTGACTTATGTTGTGCTGAAGAGACGATATTGTACCTAACCAAGTCTGAGAGGATGATGTACCTGCTGTGCTCATTGCAGCTCCTATCACTACACAAGGCATACCAGGGACTA
>Ga0307488_10000758_pt1 | contig 26840 bp, 40 predicted proteins | sample SB02metaG_FD_202248 | JGI IMG/M metagenome (GOLD analysis project Ga0307488, IMG submission 202248) | Sea-ice brine microbial communities from Beaufort Sea near Barrow, Alaska, United States - SB 0.2 | ecosystem: Environmental > Aquatic > Marine > Coastal | place: USA: Alaska | collected...
GAAGGCGGAAGTTATACAGTAAGACCTAATGGTGATGTTGTTAATTCTGCAATCGGTAATTCTTTTCCTAATGCTATATATGCAAAGATAGGTGATAAAGATATAAATAAAGTTATGAAGAACATTCAAAAATTTGAGTCAATTGTATATACACAAGTACCTGCAAAAACTATTGCTTTAACAGAAGGAAAGGATATAGGTGAATGGAACCAAGGCGGACTTAAAGGTAACAAGAATGTTTTAGTAACTACATTTGTTGGCCCACCTGCAGTAGAGGAGTTTGGTTTAGGTAGAAAATGTATGCAAATAAATGTTGGTATGGATTATGTTGCATTAAATCCTGCTGATATTGTTGAATTAAAAGATCTTCTCAAATCCTATAAAGTAAAGTAATGGGTTGCGGTTGTAATAACTGTAAGTGTGGTAAAGAAGCCAATGAAGAACTCATAGAACAAATAGAGGATCAAACTAAACCTTTTACACAAGAGGAGTATTCTACTGATACTGTACTTAGACATTTTAATCCTACTGCACCTGATCATTTATATAAATGGCATGCCGATGACGAAGATCGTTGGATAGAGTCTTTAAATGAAAATGATTGGCAATTTCAATTTGATGATGAATTACCTCAGTCATTGGAACCAATGAAGATTATACAAATACCTAAAGGTGTTATTCATCGCTTAATTAAAGGTACATCACCCTTAACAATTTCTATTAAGTCTTAGCTTAAACCATTTTTAATTTCTCAGTATAATTAATATACTTTAATAACCGCTTTCAGAACTGGTTATTTTTTGTTATAATTAAATTATACTTAAATAAAATTATGGGAGAAATTTATCCAGAAGAAGAAGCACAATCCAAGAAACCTAGATTTAAAAAGACAACTTTAGTTTTAGATACTTATGGTACTAATTTATCTAAAGCAGCTATAGAGGGTAAGCTTGATCCAGTAATTGGAAGAACCGATGAAATACTGAGGGTGATTCAAATTCTAGGAAGGCGAAGAAAAAATAATCCAGTTTTAGTAGGTGAACCTGGTGTAGGTAAAACTGCAATCGTAGAAGGTTTAGCATTAAAAATGACAGAAGGTAATGTTCCAATTTCATTACAAGGTAAAATCATATATACATTAGAATTATCTACAATTGTTGCAGGTACTAAATACCGTGGGCAGTTTGAGGAAAGGATGAAAAGTATTGTAGATGAATTAATTCTTAATCCACATATCATTGTTTTTATTGATGAGTTACATACTTTAGTTGGTGCAGGTGGTTCCACTGGATCTTTAGATGCATCTAACATTATTAAACCTGCTTTGGCAAGAGGCGATATTAGGTGTATTGGAGCAACTACTTTTGATGAGTTTAGAGAAAATATTGAAGGTGATGGTGCATTAGATAGAAGATTCCAAAAAGTAGTAGTAAAACCACCATCATTAAAAGAAACTATTGAAATACTTTCAATGATTAGACATAAGTATGAAGAACATCATGGTGTATCATATTCAGATGAAGTAATAAATCTAATTGTTAAATTGGCAGATAGGTACATTATGAATAGGTTCTTTCCAGATAAAGCTGTTGATATCTTAGATGAAGTAGGATCTTATAAGCATTTAACTAATATGAAGATTCCTAAAAAGATTAAAGCATTAGAAGAAAAACTTATACAAAAAGAAAATGATAAAAGAAAAGCTGTTTCTAGACAATTATATGAAGTAGCTGCAAAGGAAAGAGATATGTGTTTAACTCTTAAAGAAAGAATTAAAGTAGATCTTGCTATGTGGAAAAATCAAATGGCCGTTAATCAATTAGAAATAACAGAAGATGATGTTTTAAAGGTTGTAGCAAAAGCAACAGGTGTACCAATAGAAAAAATATCTGATAAAGAAAATAAAAATCTACTAGGTCTTAATAAACATTTATCATCAAGAGTTATAGGACAAGAAGAAGCAGTTGATAAAATAGCAGTAACAGTTCAACGAAACAGAATAGGCATTAGGAAAAGAAACCGAACAATGGGTAACTTTATTTTCTTAGGACCAACTGGGGTTGGTAAAACTCAATTAGCTAAAGAATTAACAGAATATCTTTTTAATAGCGAAGATTCAATGATAAGGGTTGATATGTCTGAATATATGGAACCTCATTCTATTTCAAAATTAATTGGAGCTCCTCCTGGTTATGTAGGATTTGAAGGTGGTGGTTTTTTAACAGAGCAGGTGAAACGTAATCCACATTCAGTTATATTATTTGATGAGATAGAAAAAGCTCATCCAGAGGTCTTTAATGTTCTTCTACAAATGTTAGATGATGGACAGTTAACTGATTCAATAGGAAGGACTGTTGATTTTAGAAATTGTTTAGTAATACTTACATCTAATACAGGTTCTAGAAAACTGGAAGATTTTGGCCAGGGTATTGGATTTGAAAGTTCTACTAAAATGGTTGATCAAGCTGAAGAAGAAAAAGCTATTTTAAGAAAGGCCCTTAAGAATAAATTTTCACCAGAATTTTTAAATAGAATTGATGAAATAGTAGTATTCAACAGATTAACAGAAGATAACGTAATGGAAATTCTAACTAAAGAATGCAAAGAACTTGCATTAAACTTAATAGAAGTTGGAAATTATATTTTTAAGATATCTAAAGGTGCTAAAGAAATAATTTTAACCCAAGGGTATGATCCTAAATATGGAGCAAGACCTTTACGTAGAACAGTAGAGAGATTAATTGAGAATAAAGTATCAGAACTAATTCTTAAAGGAGAGTTAAAGGAAGGTGGTACTATTAATGTTAAAAGTGCCAAAGGTAAATTAATAATCGATGTAACAAATATAAAAGAATAATGAATTACGGAAAAGAATTTGAAAAATATGCAATGAGTGACCACAGTGTTAGTTCATTGAATATGCATTATGCCAAACAACAATTAGAAAACTCGTTAACTCCTTATATTTTAGAGGAACGACCAATGAGAGCTACTCAAATGGATATATTTTCAAGATTAATGATGGATAGATTACTTTGGGTAGCTGGTCCAGTTAATGATGGGATGTCAACGATAGTACAAGCTCAATTAATGTTCCTAGATAGTGTAGAGCAAAAAGATATTACAATGCATATTGATTCACCAGGAGGTTCTGTTAAATCAGGACTTTCTATGGTAGATGTTATGGATTATATTAAATCTGACATAAGAACTGTTAATACAGGAATGGCTGCATCTATGGGTTCTGTTTTATTAGGAGCAGGAACAAAAGGAAAAAGAAGTTCATTAAAACATTCAACAACAATGTTACATCAGTCTTCTGGTGGTTTTAGTGGAAATATACAAGATGCTGAAATAGATTGGACTGAATGGAAAAAAGTTAATAAAGAACTTTTTATCTTATTAGGTAAATATTGTAGTAAAAAACCTGAAAAGGTAGCAAAAGATGCAACTAGAGATTTTTGGATGAATGCAGAAGAAGCTTTAAAATATGGAATTATAGATGAAATTATTACTAAAAAGTCATAATGCTCATAGTGAATAAATAATAAAATTAAACAAATATGAAAAAAACTGTAAATATTAATGAATGGGATAAGTTAACAACTAAACAAAAGAAAGCTGTTACAAAGATTGAATTCACAGGAACTAAGAAAGTAAGTGAAGTAAAACACCGACCTACAATGGCTTTTGCTACCATGTGCAAAAATGAGGAGCACTGTATAGGTAAAACTTTAAATGCTGTAGCAGATTATGTTGATTATGTAACAGTTGCTGATAATGGTTCAACTGATGGTACTTTTGATATTGTAAGAGAATATTTTAATAAAACTGGTTTACCTGGTGCATGGCATATTGATGATTGGTATGGGTTTGATAAAAACAAAACTCTCATGATGAGTTATGTTAAAGATAAAACTGACTATGTTCTTCATTTAGATGCTGATGATTTTCTTGTAGGGGATCTAAAATTCTATTATGAAAATACCGGAGCAGATCAATATTTAATACTTAATAAAAGGGGAGCTCTTAGATACTGGTGTACTGTGATTTATGATAATACATTAACATGGAGATTTGTTGGTGTTGCTCATACTGTTATTGGATGTAAAGAAAGAACACAGTGCTCACAAGATACTATTTCTGAAGATATGGTTTTTATTGATAATAGCGGAGAAGGTGCTAGAATATTAGATCCAAATAAATTTTTAGGTGATGCATTAAGATTATCAAAACAATATGAAGATACTCTTATAGAAGACGCTGATGGTTTAAATACTAGATCTGTTTTTTATTGTGCACAGAGTTATAAAGATCAAGGTGGTAAATATTTGGTAGATTCTTTAAAATGGTATAAAAAATATATGACCTTAAGAACTACTTGGTTTGAAGAAGAATATGAATGCCAATTATCAATTGCAGATATTAAATCACGACTTAATGAATTACCAGAATTAGGTTATTCTTTTAGTCTTGAAGATATTGCAAATGAATACTTAAAAGGGATTGAAATTATTAATGATAGAGCAGAGGCTTACTTTAGGCTAGGTACATTATATAATAAATCAGAGCAACATGCAAAAGCTTATGAGACATTACATAAAGGAAAACTAATATCATTAAGTGCAACTTTAGAAAAATACAATCTTTTTATTGTAGAGTCTAATTATGAACTATGGTTTAATGATGAATTATCTGTCTCATGTTACTATTTAGGTAAAAAAGAAGAGGGTATTGAATTAATAAACACAGTAATTAATCTTCCTGATCATACAGGATCTAAAAGTCATTATGAATCAAACTTAGAACACTTTAGCAAATTAAAATAAGTATGGACAAAGAATATGATTTTTTAATTGTAGGTTCTGGTTGGTACGGTTCAGTTTGTGCTAGGGAATTAACAGATAAGGGCTATAAGTGTTTAGTTATTGATAAGAGGGATCATATTGGTGGAAACTGTTATACCGAAAAGGTAGAAGGTATTAATGTTCATAAATATGGTGCTCATATTTTTCATACTTCTAATAAAGATGTTTGGGATTATGTAAATAAGTATACAGAATTTAATAATTATAGGCATCATGTTATTGCTAATTATAAAGATGAATTATATTCACTCCCATTTAACATGTGGACTTTTAATAAACTATGGGGAGTAAAAACACCAGAAGAAGCTAAGGCTAAAATTGAATCACAAAGATTTAAAGGAGATCCTACAAATTTAGAAGAGCAAGCCATATCTTTAGTTGGAAAAGAAATTTATCAAAAGTTAATAAAAGGTTATACTGAAAAACAATGGCTTAAATCTGCAAAAGATTTACCAGCATTTATTATTAAAAGATTACCCGTTAGATTTATTTATGATAATAATTATTTCTTTGATCCTTATCAAGGAATTCCTAAGAATGGATATACTGAAGTTTTTGACAAATTATTAGAAGGTATTGAAGTTAGATTGAATACTGATTATTTTAAACATAAAGAAAATTTAAATTCTCTATGTGATAATGTAATTTATACTGGTCCAATTGATAAGTATTATGATTATAAGTTTGGTGAATTAGAATATAGGCCACTTAAATTTGAAACAGAAATTTTAGATATGGAAAACTTTCAAGGCCATTCAGTTGTAAATTATACATCAGCTGATATTCCATTTACTAGAATTATAGAACATAAGCATTTTAACAATGATGTATCAGATAAGACAGTAGTAACTCATGAATATGCAATTGAATATAATAAAGATGAAGAACCATATTATCCTATAAATGATAAATCAAATCAAAAAATATATCAAGAGTATTTTAAACTATCTCAAAAAGAAAATAAAGTTTTCTTTGGGGGAAGATTAGCTGAGTATAAATATTATGATCAACACCAAGTAATAGAATCAGCATTAAGCTTTATAAAACAATTTAAGAAATGAAAGTAGTAATATTAGGAGATGGTCTTTTAGGTAAAGAATTAAAAAATCAAACAGGCTGGGATTCAATTAGTCGTAAAACTCATAAGATAGATTTTAATGATGTAACTTCATGCTATCAATTTATAAAAGAATATGATGTAATTATTAATTGTATTGCTCATACTGACACTTATGATAAAGATAAAGAAACTCATTGGGCTATAAACTATAAGGCGGTATCGCGTTTAAGTGACTGGTGTACTGACAATAATAAAAAATTAGTTCAAATATCTACTGATTATGTTTATGCAAATGCAAGCCATGCCCCTAGTGAATTATCAGTACCAGTTCATGGAGAACATTGGTATGGTTATACAAAACTTTTAGCAGATGGTTATATTGAATTAAAGGGAAAGAATTATCTAATTATTAGATGTGGGCATAAGCCTACACCATTTCCATTTGATACTGCATATTCAGATATTGTTGGTAACTTTGATTATGTTAATGTAATTGCTGCAGGTATTATAAGTTTAATAAATAAAAACTCAGTAGGATTATATAATGTTGGTACTGAAACCAAAACTATTTATGAATTAGCAAAAGAAACCCGACCTGATGTAAAAGAAGGTTTAAAGAGAGGCTGGATGCCTCAAGATATTAGAATGAATTGTACTAAATTTAAAAATAAAACAAAATGAATTATCACGAAGACGACAGAGCACAAAGATTATTAGATATATTTCCAATAGATGGTGTAGGGCAAGTAAATGTTTCATATATAAATTCAACAGAGCATATTGTAGCTTGGCACAAGCACGAAAGACAGACTGATTATTGGATTTGTTTAAAGGGAAGTTTAAAAGTAGGCTGGGCAACTGAAGAAAATGGTTGTGAATTTAAATACTTATCTGATAAAAACCCGCAAGTATTAAAAATACCACCAGGAATATATCATGGTTATAAAGCATTAGAGCCAGGTACTATATTAGCTTATTATGTTACTAGAAAATATGACCCTACAGACGAACATAGAGCAGACGTTGGTCATTTTGGGGAAGAGTGGAGCGCAGAAAATAAATAATGAAAAAATTTGCTATATTCTTTTTAATTTGGTATAGTCAACAGATGGCTATTCCATTTTGGGTAATCGGTCATGTACATTTACATTTTGCTAATTGGCATAACTTATATGAATATAGCTTATCAATTTTTTTACATTTAATGGTAGCTGTTGGTTTTTGGATAGATTGGAAAAAGAATGGTGATAAAGCTTAAACTAATTATAAAAAAAGAATATAAAAATAAATATACTATAGTATGAATAACAAAGATTTTTGGGACAAGATTACAATTAAACAAATAGCAGAAGGTGGCGCTTGCCATACAGCTAATACAAAAAATGTTAGAGGTTTTGTAGATTCCTGTGATTACATTTCATCTGAGAAATTTACAATATGGGGTTGGGTTGCTGATGTGGTACATGGAGAGATAAAAGATATAAGAATTAAAGGAGGTGAACTAATAGATTTTGTTTTTAATATTCCTAGACCAGATGTTGCTGAATATTATGAATCAGATAAAGTACTAAAGACTGGTTTTTTAATTGATTTTACTGCTCCTATTACTATTAATACAGTCCAAGTCCAAGTAATGTTAAAAAATACTAAAGTTTGGGTAACTGTATTTGATCAAGATTTATTAGCAAATAGAATTAGTATTTCATCTGACTTATCTAAAGTTAATGATCATATACCAGGTATGGTTGTAGTTGATGATTTTTATACTTACCCTAATGAAATTAGAGATATTGCATTAACATTAGATTATAATCCCAGCGGTTATCATAAAGGCAAAAGAACAAAAACAAAGCTAGTTTTAGAAGGTACTAAAGAAAAATTAGAAAAGATATTAGGTAAAGAGATTATAGGTTGGACTTCTGCCCATGGGCATTGTGGGGTATTTCAACACTGTACCCCAGCAGATCCTATAGTATATCATTATGATGGCCAAACTCATGCGGCTGTGGTATTCTTAACACCAGATGCACCTTTAACTACTGGTACTTCATTTTTTAGGAATAAGAAACAACCGTGGTTGGATCGAGCATTAGAGGTAGGTAAGAATGATATTACATCAGATGAACAACTAATAGCTATAGAACAAAAACACATAGGAAAAGAACATGATGATTTCTTAGATCCTACTAAATGGGAAGAAATCGATAGAGTAGGTAATAAATTTAACAGGTTAGCAATATGGGATGCAAAACGTATTCATGCAGCTTCTCAATATTTTGGGAAAAGTTTACATGACTCTAGGTTATTCCACATGTTTTTCTTTGATGTAAAAAACTAAATATGAAATTAAGTATTATAACACCTACACATAGATTAACATATATACATGAATTATATGAATCTATTAAAAAACAAACATATGAAGACTGGGAATGGGTTCTCTATCTAAATGGTAAAGCTAAGAGAAAAAATTTATCTAATGAAATAGAAAAAGATCCAAGAGTTAGTATATATGTAGATAACGTTAAACACCCTAAAAGTAAAAATGTAGGGTATATAAAAGGAAAGGCATTTCCTCTAGGTAAAGGTGAAATTTTATTAGAAGTTGATCATGATGATTTAATTACACCTGATTGTTTATCGGAGGTAGCTAAAACATTTAATGAAAATCCTGATGTAGGATTTGTATTTAGTCATGATGCTATAATTCAAGAAGATGGTATTCCATTTAATCCAGAATTTGGCTGGGCTAATCCATATCAAGTTGAATGGGAAGGTAAAAATTACTGGAGTAACGGTGGGTTTACTGCTGATGCTGGTTCTTTATCACTTATATATTATGCACCTGATCATATTAGATGCTGGCGTAAGTCAATTTATACCGAAGTAGGTGGTCATAATGAAGACCTATCCATTTTAGATGACCAAGAATTATTGATGAGAACTTATATGATAACTGAATTTAAAGAAATTGAAAAATGTCTTTATTTATATCGTGTGCACGGTGATAATACATGGCTAGAAAGAAACCAAGCAATACAAGATGGTACTAAAGAACTTCAGCGTGAATGGCAAAAGAAGTTAGCTTTACATGATGCAAAGAAGAATACTTTAAAAGTAATAGATTTAGCAAAAGTTGATTTTAATCTTCATGAAAAATGGCCATTAGCCGATAATTCAGTAGGTGTACTTGATGCATGTCATGTTATTAATCAAATAGAAGATAAAGAATTTACAATGTCTGAAATCTATCGAGTTTTAAATGATAAAGCATGGGCATTTATTGAAATTCCGTCTACTGATGGAAGAGGTGCATTCCAAGACCCAAGACATAAGAGTTATTGGAATGAGAATAGTTTTTGGTATTGGACAAGGAGACAGCATGCTGATTTTATTAATAATAATTCTGTGAGGTTTCAAAGTATAGACAGTTATACTAACTTTCCTAATAAATTCTTTGAAGAGAATAACATCCCATGTAGTTATACTATATTAAGAGCTAAGAAAGCTGACACTAAAAGACCTGGCTCAACTGCTATATAAATTCTTAACAATAATACTTTCAGATATTCATTTAATTTGTTATATTTAAATTAAATACCAATATATGAATCCAAAGACTCAATTAGGTTACTGCTGTATTAATCTAAACTTACGACAAATACCAATTACTGTTAATCGAACATGTAGAAAAGCAACGTTTAAAGCAGGAGGATTACCTCACGTAAGCAATCTTGCATTACAAAATATTAGAGATCTTGTAGAGATTATTAAATGGAATGAAAAGAATGGATTTAAAGTCTATCGTATGTCATCAAACATGTTTCCTTGGATGTCAGAGTATGAACTCAAAGATTTACCAGATTACCAAAAAATATCTACAATTTTAAAAGGTGCAGGTAAACTAGCTATAAAATATGGACAACGACTTAGTTTCCATCCTGGACCTTTTAATGTTCTAGGATCTCCGAATCCAGTATTAGTTACTAAAACTACAAAAGAACTTAACCAAACAGCAGAGATCATGGATATTATGGGATTAGAACAATCTAATTACTATCCTATTAATATTCACTGCAACGGAGTTTATGGAGACAAGAAGGCTACATTACAAAGGTGGTCTGATAATTACAAAAACCTTTCAGTATCAGCTCAAGCAAGATTAGTTGTGGAGAATGATGATAAAGGATCTATGTATTCTGTACAAGATCTGTATGACGGTATCTTTTCTAAAGTAAAGGTACCTATTACTTTTGATTTTCACCATCACAGATTTCAGCCTGGTGGTTTATCTGAACAAGAAGCATTTGAATTAGCAATGACTACTTGGCACCATCATAATGTAAAACCTTTATTTCATTACTCATCATGTAGAAAAACATTCGAGGATCCAGATTGTAAAGCACAAGCACATGCTGATTTCATATATGAAAAAATCAATGATTACGGTCATGCCGTAGATATAGAAGTAGAAGCTAAAGCTAAAGAAGTAGCAGTCTTAAAATATAAGGATAATGATAATTCTCTATTAGAAAATTATTTACCCTTTGATGTACATATTGATAATCAATTAGTACTAGAAGTTTAATTTAAAAAAAAGAACATGATTAAAATTATTAAAGAAAAGCCAATTAAAAGTACTACAAAAGTAGAAGGTATATTAGTGCAAGTAACAGGTGGCCAATGGTATGGGATTACTATATTTCAACCAGCAAGAAACCCATGGATTGGTAGAGCTGGTAAATCAACTACAACAGGTAAAATGGATTTTGGAAGAGGCACTGAATTATTTCAACAATTTTATACTGCAAAGCCAAACTTTGAAGAATTAAAAATTATGCTGGTTAGTGTATTAAATGGAGCAGAACCTGCTAAGTACGAAATATCTTACTAATGGGATCAATAATGGAAATGTTTGGGATATTGTTTATTCTTGTATTGAGTTTTGTTTTTCACTGTGTAGTTTATGAAGACGACTATATTAAAAAGTGGTATTGGAAAATATTAATTGGTAGTGGGATAATTATAATAAGCATTGCAGCAATAATGGGTTATTAACATAGAAATAAATATTATACAATGAATGAAATTAAAAAATTAGCTTTTTATACATGTTTTTATGGAAGTAGCAGTAATGAAGCTTTTGCAATACCTCATGTACCATCAGAAAAACATGATTGTTTTTATTATACTAATAATAAAGATATCCTAGAACTCATTAAAAATACTAAATGGATTGGTGTTTATGATGATGTACAAACTACTGATGATTTAATTGAATCTCCTATGGCATCAGCAACAGTTAGAATAAAGCCTAGCGAATATAAAGAATTACAAAATTATGATTACACTTGTTTTTTAGATAGTAAGTTAGAAATGGTTAATGAACTCTTTGTTGAAGATTTAATTACAAAATATTTTATAGAACAAAATTATATCATGTTAACTAGAGAACATTGGTGTATTAGTGGTAATGTATGGGAAGAAGCCTACGAGAGTATGTTTCAGCCTAGATATTATCAACAATGCCAAACATTTTTTGATTATATGAAAAATCAAATTGCAAAAGGATTTAGTCCGATAACAGAAAAACATCACGCTACTGGATTATTAATAAAAAATATGAAACATGAAAGAGCAAGAGAATTGGAAACTGTTTGGTGGGATCATCTTAGTGAATGTGGACCACAAGGCCAAATAACTTTCTTTTTTGTAAAACAATTATTTGAAGGTCTAATACATCCTTTTCCTGAAAATCCATTTTCTGATCCAGGTATGTGCTCATGGGAAGCTTTATATGAGAAAAATTAAAATTATTTCACATATGGGTATAGCCTTTTCAACAATAGGCGGTCAAAAATACTTATTCCCAGGGTGGATACCAGTTGAGGATCATATATCATTTAATGATGTTGAGGTTACTAATCCTTATGCTAATCAAAAATCAGAGACTTATACAATTACTGGATCAAGAGGCGATAAATATACAGTAACAAACCGAAATGGCAAATTCTCATGTGATTGCCCTGCAGGTAAATTTCGTGGATCTTGTAAACATTCAACACAGGTCCAGAAAGAATTGAGTTTAGTTGAATAAATAAAGAAAAACAATAACATATTATGATAGGATCTTACGGAATAGCAAAAATTGACATTGCTGCAATTACTGATGCTAATGTACAATTTTTAAGAGATACTGATTTAGGATTATTATATAGATCTGGTATTTCTCAGAGTGTATCACCGGTCCCAACTGGAAAAGTATTAACAGCTACAATAACTACCCCTGGTAAAGGGTATTCATTACCACTTAATGGCACAGTCTTATGTGATACAACATCTGTTGGTGGAGTTGGAACTGGTTTACAAGTAGAAGTAAGAACAGATGAAAGTGGTACAATGGCATTAAGATCTTCTGTTAAAAATACTGCTGGTTTTGATAATTATCAAAATACACTAGCATTAAATTTCGATGGTGATAATCCTGATCCATATACTTATGGGAGAATTACTGCAACAGGTCAACCGTTTAGTGGTACATCTTTAGTCCCATTAGCTGGAACAAGTAAAACAGGAACAGCAGGAACTTTTAATGTAACTGTTTCCAATGGTTCGGTTACAAGTGTTACAGTTGCCGTAGCTGGGAGTGGTTATAAAGTTGGTGATGTAGTAACAATTACTAAAGCTTTACTTGAAACAGCTGGATCATTTACAGTAACAGGAGGTAATGTTTTCCAAGGAGATTTAACAATATTTTTAAATGAAGATAATATAACTGGTCAAATTATAGAGATAGTAAGATTTATAGGTGGAACTGGTTACGCTGTTGCTGAAGATCTAATATTACAAGAAGTAGGAGGAAGTAATAGAGGTACTGGGGTAATAGCAGTAGCCACACTTGAAACTGTAGGTCTAAGTACACCAGGACCAATTAACAAATATCCTACTGGAATTATGAATACTGGTGCTACTGCAGGTGCAATTGTTGTTAAAGATACTACTGGTAATACTGTTGTTCTAGGAGCAATGCAACCAGGTGTAATAAGACCCTTTGGTTTCAGTCAAGTAATGGGTGCGGGTACTGGACCAGCGGTAGGAGAAATAACTATTCTTTATAGATAGTGTTAGTAAAAACAAAAAATAAATTAATTTAAAGATGGAAAAAGCAAAAGAATTATTTGGAAAAGTAATAAGTTGGGTTGACTCAAAAGGTTTCTCTGCTCTATTATCACTAGGTCTAGGAATAGGTCTTTGGTTGTTTGGTTACAAAATATATGCTGGAATTGCATTTGGTGTATTCTTAACTAGAAACTGGGATATCTTCAGAGGATGGATCAAGAAATAATCGAAACTACAACATCATCTCAGTACATTTTTTGTTATTGGGATGATTATAGTATAATATTAAAAAATAATAAGTCATGAAATATATTAAAAAATTAGAGCTAAATGAATTTATAATTACTGAAAAATTAGCAAGAGGTTTAAAACCTTTATTAACAGTAGGCTCAACTATTAATAAGAAGGCTGGTGAAGATGCATTAGTAGATTTATCTGATAAGTTTGATAGAATAGATGATGAGTATGCTGGTGATATTGCAAGTCATTTAGATATGGCTATTGAGTTGATGCAAGATGGTTATCCAGGAGACGCTACTAAAAAAATGAAGCAATTCAATAAAGCATGTAAAGATGTACTAAATGGAAAATCAATTAAGTCAGCTTTTGAATCAGTTGTAAATGAAAAGGTTAATGGAAAAAACCTCTACAAAAAAATTAAGAAAGATAATAAAACCGAAATGTACTCTGATCTTATAGATGCTAATGATGTTGACATAGAATTTTATCACAAAGATGTTAATAACGGAAAGAGTAAAATTTATATAGAAGCATGGAGTGGTAGATTCATTATTTGGTCAGAGAAATCTAATGTATCACGTCCTATTAGAGTTTTTAATGCAGAAAATGTAAAAAACATGAAAGATATAGATAAACAAATTAAATTATATCAAGATAATGGAAGTAATGTAACTGAGGCTAAAGAATCAGTTAATGAAGCAAAATATTCAAAAGGATATCAAAAATTAGGCAAGCTCGGCTACGATGATCAATTTAGAAGTAAAGTATCTTTATCTAAAACATTATCAGAAGATTTAGGATTTAATCCAAAGAAAGAATTTACTGAAGGTGTAGGGTTTGATAACACTTCTCTTTACGATGTACCAACAGGGAATACTATCGTTGCTAACGCGTTAAATGATGAGTATACTTATGATCAATTATTAAAAATAGCTAAAGATTGGTATAATAAAAATGAATCGGCTGATGTTAATGAAGCAAAGAAATTTAAACCAGGAGATATGTGGTCAAATGATTTTGATTATGATGGAATGATGAAGTATGCTCTAAAAGTAAATCACAAGACTTCTTTAAAAGATCTTGCTAAATTACATGCTTCTGCAACGGATGTAAATTATCATACTCCTTTTAAAGGTTTAGGTAATGCAATTGATTGGATAACTGATGACGGTGTTGATTCAAAAGAAGGTAAAGACTTTATGAAACAATTTCATAATGATATTAAAGATGAAATAAAGAAAATGAAATAATGAAATACATTAAAATATTTGAAAAGTTTACTAAGAGCTATATGAAAAAGATAGACCTTAAAGATTTTAAGAAAATAAAAAAAGGTTCCAAAATTAAATACATGGGCGGTTCCGTTAGTGTTGTAGATAATAATGGTTATGTATTAACATTAAAAGGTGAAGACGACAAAACATTTACTGTTAATAAAGCTCAGTTTGATCACGGTGGAATGATAAGTGAAATATCTGTTACTGAATCTTCAGCTAAAGACGGTGGTGATAAATCAAATAGTAATTCTCATCATGATGACCATAAACCAAAAAGCATAGCTCAGCATTGGAAAGATACTTATGGAGAAGAATTTCATTCTAAATATCCAGCAATTGCAAAAATAGTAAAGAGTAGGCCTGGTATGGACAAAAGAGAACTTAAAAGAATATGGGATGAAACATACGGAGAAAACTTTGAAGAACAGTATCCTGCTCTTTGGCAGAAAATAGATTAAAACTATGAAACACATTAAAACATACGAATCAATTACCGAAGCTAATATAACTGAAGGAACTCTTATTGATCTAAGATTAGTTAATGAAAATGTTGAAGATGAAATTGAATTAGCATTAACTAATTGGTTAAATACTTTAGCTGATGGTAATGCTGTTAAAATGACAGACCTTTATTTAGAAAATGGTGTATTACTTGGGACTGTGGCTAAAGAAATTAAACAAGGAAGACTAGCAATACAAGAATACTTTGAAATGTTCTTAAAGAAAAGTCCAATAGGAAGTGTAGATAGTTTTATTCTACAAAACTTTGGAGATGTTTGTATCTCTGATGGTACTTATACATTTGAAATAGACGGTGAAGGTGGTAATAGAGAATCAGTCGCTGCAAGATATACTTATGTATGGAAAAAAGAAAATAAGAAATGGATGATTGCAACACACCATTCATCAATTAACCCCTAAGATGGTTCCGTATTTATTTTTTGGAATTATCTTATGTATAATAATAGACTAATATGAAATATTTAAAAAACTTTAATTTTTTAAATGAAGAGAGAAAGCAGTTTCAGGATACTCCTAATGAGCTTGCTTACTTGGATTTTAAAAAATGGGCATACAAGAACAGAGGTAAACTTAAAGTGAAGCTCTTAGATGCATTAGGTTCTAGAAAGGAAGATGTAACTGGAATGTTTATAAAACTTGCTGATATCTGGAGATGGGACTGGGCTAATAAATTTGCTAAGGAATGGAGTTATCTTCACTCAACAGGATTGGCTAGAGATAAATTTGGTAGGGCATTAGCAGTAATGCTAAAGAGTGATGATCTTATTATAAAAAAATCAACAAATAAATTAACAGACTTAAAATGATAAATAATGTTAAAACATACGGGCAATTTCTTAATGAAGCGGAAACATACTTTGACTATGCTCAAAGGAAGGAAGGGAGTAGGACATTTGTTGATATGATGAAGAGAAAGCGTTCTACCATATTCAAAACATATGCAAATGTTAAACAAGAAGCTGATATATTAGAACCAGTTATGAAATATTTAAAAGTAACCAAACTTGAAGATATGGAATTGGTTGCAGAATCAACCAAAGGAATTGATTGGGATACAGCTGGGACACCAATGCTTCCAGGAGATAGAAGTTGGATGAAGAAATTTAAAACAAAAGAACTAATAAAGATTAAAAAGATGCAGGTTTATCCAGGTAGAGCTTCTTCTGAGGTTGCGTTAGGTACACTATACGGTAAGCCAAGTGTTATGTTTATCTCATCCTCACAAGGTCGTATGGATTTTGAAGCATTTTCTAAAAAATAAGTAAAAAACAAAAGATTAAAGATATGAAACACCTTCCAACATTTAGGCAATATCATAATAAGCCATTAGTTAATGAAACTTATGTTATTTTAGAAGGTAGAGTAAGTTATGAAGAACTTAATGATATTTTAGATGAAGGTATCTTTTCTTTCATTAAAGGTATTTTTGTAAATCCTTTCCAAAAAAGAAAGTTAAAAAAATTAGGTGATCAATTATTTAAAGTAAAGGTTGAACTTCAAAAATTAGAAATAGAACAAAACGACATTGATAAAATGGAGGATGAATTAAAATCTAAGGATCCTAATTATAGTTCTGGCTCTTCTACAGCTAATGCAAAGAATGCAGAAGATAAAAAAACAAAAGCTTTACAAAATAAAGAAGGTATTATAATAGATCAAATGGATGTGGTTGCAGGAGATAATGAAACTTTAACCAAATATGTAAATAAGATTAAGTTGGAAATTAGAATGAAAGCTAATGATGCTACTATAAAATTAGCTGATGCCGAAATGACAAGAATACTTAACAAGTTGCAAAAGAAAGATGCTAAAGAAATCAAAACTTTAGACAAAGAATTAGCTAAAGTAGCATAAAATTAATAATAAAGGTGTCTATAAAAAAATACTTACAAAAAATAAAAGATGTATTAGTTTATTTTGATTTTGAGCCATTATTATTTATGTGGGTTGCTAGTGATATTTTAAATAATATGGTTTTGTGGACAACTTTAGATTATTGGGAAAGTGTAGATCAACCAAATACATATTGGCTTTACTTAACTTATTTAATTAGTAGTGTAGGCATGATGGTATTTTTACATAATAAAAAGTGGTTAGCTAGATTTATATCTTTCTATTTAACAGTTTACTTATTTTCTACAATACGATACTTAGTAAATATTTTTGCAGGAGGCCAAGACTTTACTATTATTGATGCAAAAAATATTCTTATTACATGTTGGTATGCTGCTATGTGGGTTTGGATATTATTTAAAGTAAAAAAAGAAATCTTACATAAGACTTTATCATGAGTGAAAATTTAACTACAATAATAATTACAGCAATCTCTGTCATCTTTGGTGCAGGTGGCTGGAAATTTTATGAATTCTTAATTCGTAATAAAAGAGAAAAGCAAAAAGAAGATTATAGCGAACAGACTATTTATAGAGATGATTTAATTTTAAGAGTAGAGAAATTAGAAAATGATAAAGATAATTGTATCGATTCTTTAATGGATATGAAAGTTAGTGTTGCTTCATTAACAGTTAAAGTTGAGTTCTTAGAAAAAGAAAATGAGAGATTAAAGATTCGTCTATCTAATTAAATAAAAGGCTCCTTTATAGGGGTTTTTTTTTACTTTAATATATAAACTATACAAAAGGATGCTACTCTGCTGCATATCCTTATTATTTTAAGGTTTAGAAGTTAAAACTTTATAAAGTATTAACTAAAAAACTAAAAATCATGAAAAAATTAATAATACTACTAATAACAGTAATTTTAGTAGCGTGCTCAACAACAAAAAATTGTGATGCACAAACATTCGTAAGCACAACACCTGAGAATAAAAACATTGTACTTGAAGAATTTACAGGTATACATTGTACATTTTGCCCAGACGGTCACTTACTAGCACAGACTTTATATAATAATAACCCAGGAGATGTAGTACTGGTAAATATACATGTAGGAAGTTATTCTACACCTAACCAAGGTGAACCTGATTTTAGAACCAGCTTTGGAACTGCAATTGATGGCCAAGCTCAAGTAGCAGGTTATCCAGCAGGAACTATAAACAGACATCAATTTACAATGACCCAAGGAGGAGGAACTGCAATGAGCAGATCTGATTGGGGAACTGCAGGAAATATGATGTTAACACAAACATCACCTGTTAATGTAGCAATAATGTCAAATATAGATATTGGTACAAATACACTTACAGCAGATGTTGAGGTTTATTACACAGATTCAACAGTAGTATTAAATAATTACTTAAACGTATTCATATTACAAAATAATGTAGCAGGTCCACAAGTTGGTGCTCAATCATTTAATCCTGGTGCAATTATACCAGGACCTTGGAATCCAACATATAATCACAATCACATGCTTCGCCATTCTTTAACAGGGCAATGGGGAGATATGTTATCGAATCCATTACCAGGTTCATTTTATACATTTACTTATACTTGGAATTTACCAACAGATGTTAATGGAGTAGATTTAGATATTACTAATTTAGAAATTGCTGCATTTGTTACAGAATCTCAACAAGAAATACTTACAGGTGTTGTAGCAACCCCTCAACTGATATTTCCAAATTCATATGATGCTAATGTAACAGCTTCATCTGCTGATGGTGTAATTTGTGCAAGTGAAACTGATATTGAAATTACATTTAAGAATTATGGTAACCAAACTCTAACATCATTAGATCTTACATACAATATTAATGGATGGTCACCTTTAACATATAACTGGACTGGGAGTTTACTATCAGGTAATTCAGAAACCGTTTCAATACTAGCAGTTCCATTTACACCACAAGCAACAAACACAGTTACTTGGGTAGCATCTAATCCAAACGGGCAAATAGATCAAAATGCTAATAACAATTCAACAACATCAACATTCATACATGAAGACCAATCAGGTAATGTAATTACTGGTATAGGTGCTGGGCAAATAGACGTATCAATATTTACAGATGGTTATGGATCTGAAACAACCTGGGAAGTAATAGATGAGATGGGAAATTCATTTGGAGTAGGAGGTTCTTATAGCAATAATACACAATATAATGAAATAGCCTATGTAAGTATGAACTCATGTTTTGCATTTAACCTATATGATTCTTATGGAGATGGAATGTGCTGTGCTAATGGAGTAGGATCAGTCTTAGTAACAGATCAAAACAATACTACTATATTTGAAGGTGATGCAACCAACCTAGTTAACTTTTCAGAAATAGGTATTTACTTTTCAACAGGAAGTGGAACTCTTAACGCATGGGAATGTACACCCTTTGGATGTGCTGATGTAGGTGTAGGTCTTGGTACTTATGCAACACAACTAGATTGCGAAGCAGATTCAACAACTGGCTGTTATATTATAAGCTCTATTGAGGAAATAAATCCAACAAATAGTATTGCAATCATATACGATGTTTTAGGTAGACCATATACAACCAGACCTAGTGAATTACCAAGAGGCATATACATTATAGATAATAAGAAAGTAATAAAACAATAATAAGATGAAAATTAGAAAAAGTACAGGATACTTAATAGTAGTAGCATTTTGGGTGGTATTAGTAATGTTAGTATCAACACAAGCACAAGCTCAAACCCCAATAGATAATTGTGATTCATTAAGTTGGTCACAATATCCAGTAACAGGTTTATCAATAACATTGGATACTACAGGTGCAGGAACTAGCTCTTATGGTGTAGATTCTGTAGATGTAATATGGTCTGCTTGTAATTCAACACAATGTTACTCAGCACCAACAGGTATGACTGGGTATTTTCCACAAGTAAGCTTATCAGACACACTTAAAGTTTGTTTTGATGCGTGGTTTTACTCTACAACATTTCAAGGTACGGTGTTTTGGGAATTTTGTAGCCAATGTGATTCAATAATACATGATGGTACTTCATGGGTTTTATTTAATGTAAGTAATACTGTTGGGATTGTAGAATTGACAAATAATAAAATTGTTAATAATAAAATGTATGATGTATACGGTAGAGAATTACTTACTGCTCCGATTGGACAGATGTATATTCAAAACAGAAAGAAGTACATAAGAGTAAAATAGATGAGCTAATGAAGAAGATAAGCTTAGATAAAAAAATGACTATACTCATAGGACTTTGGATTCTTGATAAGCTTGTTATGTTAGGATTCTTCTTATTCTTTAAATAGTAGTGTTTATCAATTAACAATTTGTTAACAATTATTTAATATCTAAAGAGTAAACTTTAATGTTTTCCTCTATAAATATTATATGGAAACAACAACTAAGATTGATATGTCACCAATACTCTACATACTTCTAATGGTGACTATCTTTATTCTTTCAATTTAATTAAACCTCATCTAGAGGGGAGTTAACTTTATACATATATAATTATAGCTAAGTTATTATATGACCCTAGACTCCTTCTATCCTCTTTAGTCATTGTTTAAATACTTGATTGACTATTATATTATCATAAAACAAAATTCATTTCTTGCATATAATAATAAATACTATTATATTATGGACCAACAAAAAGGAAAAATTGGATTTACTGCAGGTAATTTTGACATAGTTCACCCAGGTTACATCTATACATTTGAATCAGCAAAAAAAGAATGCGATTATTTTATGGTGTTTTTACATGCTGATCCCTCAGAAACTAGGTACACTAAATATAAACCAGTAATTCCATTACATGAAAGATATAAAACTCTAATGGCATTAAGAGATGTTGATGAGGTTGTTACATATGAAACTGAAGAAGACTTATTACACCTTATTGAATTTTTTAAACCTGATGTTAGAATCCTAGGTGATGATTATATTGGAAAAAGATTCACAGGAGATCATTTACCTATTGAAATAGTATACACAACAAGAAGCCATGGTTGGTCAACAACTAAATTAAAGAACATGATTACAAGAATGACTATGAAACAAAATCCTGATGTTTTAAAAGATAAGATATGAGAATAATTGTAACAGGAGGTTTTGGTTTTATAGGATCTGAATTTGTAAATCTTATTGCTGAAGAAAATCCAACAGCTCAAATTGTAGTTGTAGATAAAATGACATATGCAGCAAACCCAAAGAATGTTAAAACTGGAATAGCTCTTATTAAAAAAGATATATGTGATGTAACTCCACATGACTTAGGAGAATATGATTACTTGGTACACTTTGCTGCCGAGAGCCACGTAGATAATTCTATAACAGATGGCAAACCTTTTATTAGAACAAATGTTGAAGGAACTTTTAATCTTTTAGAATGTGCAAGGCAAAATAAAAGCTTAAAGAAATTTATTCATATTTCAACTGATGAGGTTTATGGGGATATGGATGATCCTAAATATAATTCAATTTTAGGTATTAAGAAAAAGGCAGATGAGGAAGATTCATTAGAAGGTTCTTCATATTACTCTGCAACGAAAGCTTCATCAGATTTATTAGTCTTAGCTGCTAATAGAACTTTTGGATTACCTTACATAATTACTAGGACTTGTAATAATTACGGATCACATCAGCATAAAGAAAAGTTTTTACCAACTATCATTAGATCAATTAAAGAAGGCAAAGAAATTCCAGTTTATGGTGATGGTAAAAATGTTAGAGAATGGATTGATGTTAAAGATAATGTACAACAATTATATAATTTAATGTTATCAGATTTAACAAATGAAATATTTAATATAGGAACAGGCGAAACTTATACTAACTTAGATATTGTTGGAATGATTGGAGTCATTATGAAAAAACCTATAAAATTTAAATATGTAAAAGACAGGTTAGGTCATGATAGAAGGTATGCATTAAATTCTAACAAATTAAATCAATACGGTTTTGTTGATGAATACAAAACTTTAACTAACTTCTTAAATGAAGAAATTAAAAAATTAAAATAATGGACAATTTTATAGAACAAGGAGTTTATAATTCCTATGAAATAATATGTGGATATAGAACAGTTGATCAAATTGTAAATGAATGCGAAAATAATGGTGTAATAGAATTTCCTGTATTCTTTATTGAACCAGGAGGGGAATACACTAATGAAGATATTGATATGATGATTGATATTTTTGAAGAATGTGAAGCATATGAAGAATGTGCAGAATTATTAAAATTAAAAAAATAAAAAGATGAAAACAAAAACAACAATGAAGAAATTTCTTTTAAACTATAAAGGAAATAAGTACAAAGCAAATACTTTAATTGGTATTATAATAAAATTTGTATTAGGTAAAAAGATTAAGTCAATTAAAAAAAGTAAATAAAGATGATTTGGTGGATAATATTAGGAATGCTTATATCTGCATTATGTTTTATTGCATATTTAATAATGTTTGCTCCACTGATGCCAGATGATTATGATTTAAAAGAAGGTGATATTTGGCCTAAAGACCAATGGTCAAATGATAAAGATGTTCAAGACTTCTTAGAACAACAAGATGAGTTTGAAAACAAACAAGGAGAATAAGAAAATGATAGAAGATAAAAATTTTACAATCGATGAAAGGTACCAAGAGTTACTTCAAACTATTTTAGATTTTGGAATAGAAAAGAAAGATAGGACTAGGACTGGTACAAAATCAATTTTTGGATATACTATAAGACATGATATGACTCAAGGGTTTCCTTTGTTAACTACAAAGAAGATGGCTTATAAGTCAATGATAACAGAATTAAAGTGGATGCTCAAAGGTGATACTAATATTAAGTACTTAGTTAATAATAGGTGTAATATTTGGAACGGGGATGCATATAAGAAATATCTTCGTGTTGGAAATGGTGCTGGGGTATTATCTAAAGCTGATTTTATTAATAAGATTAAAACAGATGATGAGTTTGCAGCTAAGTGGGGTGAGTTAGGTCCAATATATGGAAAGCAATGGAGAAAATGGTCTCCAGGTTCATATGCATTAAAGGGTTGTAATAGTATTAACAGTTATGATCAAATTAAGAACCTAATTGAAGAATTAAAAACAAATCCTGATTCTCGTAGACTTATGGTTAATGCATGGAATGTTAATGAATTAGGTGCAATGACGCTACCGCCTTGTCATTATGGATTTCAAATCTATACAACAGAATTAACTCTAAAAGAAAGACAAGAAGAATTTTGCCATAAGTTAGGAAAGAGCATGCATTATGCAAAAAACTTTGAGCATACAGATTTAGACAAAAGTAATACTCCAAAAAGAAAAATATCATTAATGTGGAACCAGCGAAGCTGTGATGTTTTTTTAGGACTACCTTTTAATCTTGCAAGCTATGCATTACTCCTTGAGTTAATAGGAAAGGAAGTAAATATGGTACCTGACCAATTAATTGGAAATTTAGGAGATACACATTTATATCTTAATCATTTAGAACAAGCAAAAGAACAAATAAACAGAGACCCAATAATGTTACCTGAAATTGATTTATTAAATGTAGATATTTTAAATGGAGAATTTGAATACACTCTTATAGATTATGAATATCACCCAACAATTAAAGCAGCATTAAGTAATTGATATAAGTAAAACAATTAAACTATGAATAAAGATATGAAAGGTGTAGTTAGAATGACAATATTAATCATAGCAGCATTAGGTATAGCTTGGGCTGCTTGGAACATATCAGATTTAAATAAAGAAAAAGGATCTAACATTTCCAATATAATTAAAAAACATAATGGTATTACACAAGAGCATTTAAATCCAATGTTTCCTACTGTTGCAAAACCAGCAAATAATCAAGTAACTGTAATGTTCGGTGATAGTATAAGAGTTATGCCTCCTAAACCTATAAATGTATTATTGCAAGATACCCTGTATTGGCAAAGAGAAGATGATAGTATCAATGCATACCTGCGACATTGGTATGAGGTGTTGGATACAAATAGTGATGGTGATATAGATAGTGATACAATAATAGAATGGTAATGAATATCCAAGATCGTGTTGATCGTATTAAGGCTTCCTCTCATCTTGTGTTTTTAGAAAATCAATCAATACACGAAGTTAATAATATTAAAGTTGTTGAAGAGTCTGTATTTGTTGAAACTAATAATGGATTCTTATTCTTAGACATTGATGTAGTAACATTAGATGAGGCATGTTCAATCGAATATCAAATACAAAAGTTAAAAGAAGAATATGAGATTTAGAACTGGTAAATATGCAGGTATGACATTAGATCATGTTAAAAAGATTGCTCCGTGGTATATACAATGGGTTCGTGAAAATAGACCAGAGATGTTAAAAGAACGTTCAGTTAAACCAAAGATAGCCAAACCTAATTATGAGTTTGTACCTGATAAACCTTCGCCATACTTAGCTTCACCAGAAGAAGCATTCGGTATGAATTTTCCAAGCAAAGAAATAAAACCACATTACCCAAAAGAAGGGGATTTTTAGTTTGCTCTTTTTAGCAAACTCCATATATAATAATATGGTAAAGGATCCTGACGAAGAAGATTATGATGATGTAGAAAATTCTGAATACGATGGTATCAGTGTACCTAAAGATATAGAGTATAGTGATGATGATTACGATTACTAAATAAAACAAAAACATTATGAAAAACTTAATTAAATTAATCTGTATTGTAGTCTTAACTTTATCGCTTAATGGCTGCGCAACTTTCCAAATAACCACAGCAGGACATGAAACAGTCGAGGAGATATCTACACTGAATCAATTAAGGTGGAAGATGCAAAGAGACTGGAGATTTCAACAAGATTATGTAAACTTTGTAACGAATCAACCGTATAGCTGGTATAGCGATTATTACTCAAATAATTTCATGTGGAGATATGGTTATACTAGTCATTGGAGTTTTTATATTAATAGATTTGATATGTGGTCAAATTGGTACAGCCCTTGGCATTCAAATGTATATGGTAATTGGAATATGTACAGCTGGAATTCTTGGTACCAAACACCTCATTATATGTATAATAGAAGAGGCTCGAGACAGCGAATGTATTCCGGTGTATATTCCTTTACTAATAGAACAAATAGATCTAGATTATTAATAGACTCAAAGGTCAGCACATCTGATAGTCGCACACTATTACCAAATACAGCGTCACCAATTTCAAACACTATCATTCGTAATAACTCAAAACCAACTGTTATAACAAGACCAACAAATACCAGTAAGCCAATATGGAATAACAGTAAACCAGTTATTCGTAATACTAACAAGCCAGTAATCAACAGAACTAATAGACCAAGGATCAATAATTCCAGCTCTCGCCCTAATTTAAATAGTAGACCAAGTAGATCAAGTGTTCCAAAAACTACTAACAAACGCAAGAACCCTAGATAACTAATTATATTCTAAAAGGTATAGTTCTCATAAAAAAACAGCAACTATATCCGCAAAGGTATAATAATCTGAAACAACCTTATAGTAATCGCGTATACTAGTACTACCATAATATACGCAGTGTACTCATAGTCCTTTTAGTTCTATCAGTTATTCCGTTCCGGAGGTCTGATACGCTAAAACTGGTACATGAGTTATGGTTCCAGACAGCTATGATATATACCGGCAGTAATGTACCATTATTATAGTCCTGTGATCTACTTTTAGTCCCTCTAAGTACTCCTCTCAACTGTAAGTACCCATAATCGGTCATTTGAGTGTCCAATGTCTAGTTGGGAAATCCAAATCATTCGGCACATGCTAACACCTGACCTAGGCCTCCAGAATCCTACCGAGCTGAATCTGTACTCTGAAGAATCACCTCATTGTACCTCTAGCACTATAATACTGTACTTAGACAGGAAATACCCTGGTATAGCGAAGCAATTGTTAATAACTTTTTGAAAATAACTAGCCTTTTATGGCCACAATCGCGAAAAATTGATTATATTTATACTATAATTAAATTAATACTAACAAAAACAAAAAACGGAAATGGCAAAAACAATCAAACAATTCGACACAATCAATCTACAAGGATTAAGACATGAAATGGATTACGCACTACAGGCTATCAGCGACAAGTACGGAATAACTATTAAGGCTGGTAACGCTAGCTTCAGTGGTAATGAATGTACCTTCAAAGTTAAGCTGAATACTAAAGGATCTGATGGTACTGTAATAACTAAGGAAGCTAAAAGCTGGGAACTATATGCAGGTATGGCTAACGGACCATTGGACGGATTAAACCATCTAAAGGTTGGTGATAAAATTACTATACAAAACACTCCTTATATACTAACAGGATTTAACACTCGTGCTCGTAAAGCTCCAGTTAATTTTAAGGATGCTTTAGGTAATAGCTACAAATGTTCAGTAAGAATGTTATCTAACGAAAACTCTAAATAATATGAAAAAGATATACAATACATCAGGTGCTAATAGTAACGGGAATATGAATATGAAACTACAGTATATTAAACAAGAAAAGGTAGTAGATTTTATTAATGGAATGGATGAGGTTACGACCGACTCCATTCTAGGCGATGAGTCTATTGTGGAACTGCTAACTGGTAGTGTACCTCAACAAATAAAAGACCAAGATAATCCATTAGGTACGATGGAAAGTTTCTTACAATTATTTATAGATCGCGGGGAGTATGAAGTATGCCAACAACTAATAGATGTACACCCTGAATTAGTACATGATTTCTTTATTGAGGATTGTTAATAACTTTTTGAAACAAAACGTGAAACTATGGTTCAAAACCGAGAAAAATAGTTTATATTTATACTATAAATAAAAAACGGAAATATATGCAAAACACTA
>Ga0307488_10000761_pt1 | contig 26784 bp, 26 predicted proteins | sample SB02metaG_FD_202248 | JGI IMG/M metagenome (GOLD analysis project Ga0307488, IMG submission 202248) | Sea-ice brine microbial communities from Beaufort Sea near Barrow, Alaska, United States - SB 0.2 | ecosystem: Environmental > Aquatic > Marine > Coastal | place: USA: Alaska | collected...
AAAACAATAAAACAATAAAACGTATCAACATAACTACAACTAAACTTTCATATATTTATAATAATCATATATTAAAACTGGATAAAGGATATCCGTTACAACTCTATTATGTCCTAGATACACCTTCTTAGTAACTAAACTGTCTGCATCAGCTCTGTGTAGCGATGTGTTGGTAGAACCCACTATAAGATCGATTCCCCATGTGATACCAATACCACCAGATAAATCCGGAGGAATAAATGGAAGAGTGCCAGCCTCTTTAGCCTTAGCAGCACTACCAGCCGCATCAGTAGCAGCTGCTGTGCCAGCGGCAACAACAGCGGCTTGTAATAAAACATCAGCCGTGGAAGCAGCAGTAGCGGCAGCTACAGAGAGAGTAATTGCGGCGGATGCAACAGTAGCATCCGCCGCAAGAATTATACTTAAATTACCATATGTCTTAAAATCGTAAGAATCAATTGTTTTCATCAGGTTGACTTCGATTTTTTTAACTATAGTAGGATCAACACTGTATAAGTTCCCATCTCCTCCGAATGTCATGGAAACAACTTTAGAGTCATGATCTTGATATATCTCAAGTGGTGATAGGTCATTGATATCGTGTTTTATTATATTTGTATCATGTGATCCACTAAACAGAAACTTATTTGATACTGCTAAACAACATATACGAATCCTATTAGACTGAACACCTGCTACTTTGACCATGTTAATGATATCAATCTTATGAATTTCGTCCTCTCCACAAACAAACATAAAATCATTATCTGGATCACACTTTATATCTCTTATTACTTTTCCAAAATTATAGGAATCAAGTTTGGTCATAGTCGTTGAATCAATTTTATGAATAATTTTATCAAAACCGCCTGCATACAAATTTCCATCATGACCAACAGACATTGACGATACAGGAAGTGTAAAATCTCGATAAATGATTAATTCTGTCATAGTCGCAGCATCAATTTTATGTATTTGGGTGTCGTCAGAACACGAATAAAGGTTAGAGTCTTTCTTAACAATTCGTCTTACCGGTAGAGTGTGTCCTTTATATTTACCAACAGCTTCTAATGAAGTCGGATCATGTTTATGTACTTCTCTATCCTCTGATGCCGAATATATAAAAGACCCGTTCGTTGAAACCATTTGTTCGATATCAACTTTAGGAACATTAAATGTTGTAGTACCGTTTCCCTCACCAAAATTTTCCCCAATAGCTTCGAATAAAGCTGAATACGTAACTCTGTTCAAAGCTTGCCCATTAAGTTGAATATAACCTTCTGGCTGTACTTTAGAACCAGATGTTATAATTACGCCTGCTGCCATTTCAATATCATCAGATTTTATTATTTCTTCGAAAATATATTGTCTTACTTCTTTTGTCACCACATCTAATAGTGTGTCGATCTCCTCAAGTCTTTCTGTATGATTTCTGACATTACTACCTAGTGTATCAACTTCAGCCTCAAGAACTTCTGATTCTATTCTCATAGTCCACATTTTATTTTTTGCCATTTTGCGATTTCTTTTTGATTACATTATTGTGTATAAGCAGTATTTAATTCTGTATAATTTCGCATGTGTCATACTTTAATGACAGAATTAAATTTAATTTATTTTTTCATTGTAAAGCATCTTAAAATAACATTCATGATAGATTGAAAATAATGTGTCTTCTTGACAGATTTTTGAGGTTTATAAAGGTTGATATGTTCTTACCAAGAGTATGCTATGTGAATCAGACTTCATATTAATTTTCATTATCATAATCGACACCGGCGTCATCAACATATACGTCATCATCGCCTTCATCACCTTCTGCGCGAGTGGTTAGGAGCTGCATCTTTACAGACATCGCCTGGCATTCCTGTTTTAGAAGTTTAAATGCGTATGGAACCTTGAGAGCAGTATTTTCTTTAATATCCTTCCCATCATAAGCAACAAAATATTTCAAATCTTTATTAAATATGATATCATCCCCATTCTCATCAACGTATATGTGATGAGGATGTTTATCTTTTCTATTCGTCTTGACAACACCGTCAGCGCGTTCCATAAGGGATTCCTTTATAAAACTCGATATACCGTGAGCGACAATAGCGTTAGTCTCCATCTCACCTATACGCAATCCACCATCATTAGCTCTGCCTTGTGTGGGCTGTTTCGTCACATTCTCTATAGGTCCATTATCAGCTCTATAATTGATCTTATCATCAACCATGTGCTTCAATCTATAATAGTATGTTGGTCCGACGAATATGTCCGTTTTCATCTGCTCACCGGTTCTGGCGTTATACATTACCTCATTAGAATATCGATCGACGCCTTTCTTCTCTAATTGATTCAAATATTCATCTACATTATGATTATCATAAGCAGTCGCATCTATTTCACTACCGGTTTCACACGATAACCTGCTCATTATCGACTCTATGAGGTGTCCGATAGTCATGCGTGAAGGAATTGCATGCGGATTGATGATGATATCAGGGACGAGTCCATCCTTCGTGAAAGGCATCTCCACCTGTGGCAGAATCATCCCGACTACCCCTTTCTGTCCGTGCATACTCGCTAACTTATCGCCTAACACTGGGCGTCGCATCTTCCTCATACGTATCTTCAGGTTATTCTCATTGTTTTTCTCGTAGACATACGCTACATCAATCTTACCATAGTTCGTCTTCTTAGTCGCAACCGTCTTATCCGTATATGTAGTTGAGTTTAAGCTTTCGTTAAATATCTTCGTCTTATCTTCGCTTACCTGATCAATCTCTTCCACCTTACCTATCATCGCGTCCCCCTGATTCATTTGCGCGTTCTTAAAAGGCACACCATTCTCATCTATGTTTTTGTAATTATCGAATCGCGTATTGACGTCAACACCCTTTTTCCTCATCTCCTCGGGATTCGCAAACACAAATCTATGTTTCTTGTTATCAGATAGGTATTCCTTATCTAATATACTCTTAAAATAGGATACATTGAACAGACCTCTGTCTATAGAATCCTTATTAATCATAATAGAATCTTCTTGATTATAGCCAGTGTATGTTGCGATAGCAACTATGAGATTCTCACCGTTTGGCAGCTGGTCCTTAAACACATATTTAGATAGCTTCGTTGATACTAAGTTCTTCTGAGGGTAGTGTAGGATATAACTGGCAGTATCTATTCGACTGTTATAATTCGTCGCATACACACCGATGGCCTGCTTACCCTGTTGTCCACTAAAGACAATACGGGGCGCTTGGTTATGATTCACAAAGGGAATTGTGTTGGTGTAATAACTGAGAGATAAAGAAGGATGAATTTCACAGTGCGTATGTCTGGGAGTTATATCAGCCTTGTTCATTGCGATGAGTAGATAGTTTGATTCCTGAACATCAACGTATTCTATGTATTTACCCAAGAAATCCTTATCATACCAGCTCTTAATGCCTTTTAAATCGCTCGTATCTGCGCCGGCTATGAACAGAGGACGAATGCAACGCCCGGAGTCAGTGCTGATTCTAAACTCATTGAGTTGCACATCGTAGAAGAACATGATCTGGTAATTCAACTCGTGTGCGCGTCTGGCAGTTCTTAAGGCGTCATAGAGTATAACTGGATCGTTGTGAATACCGATGATGTTGTTGTTGAGAAATAGGATGGTATTCGTGGTGGATTCGTGTAATTGCAGTGTATTCAGTGGCTTGAAATCGTTCTTATGAAGAAAGGCAAGTAGATCGGTGGTGTCCTGTTCGCTCGTTATCTCACAAGTTATGGACATGTGCTTTAATAAACCGATGTTGCCACCGTCTGGAGATTCGAAAGGACACATGAAACCGAATTGCTCTGAACCTAATCTATGTGGCGCTGCTAACTTGATAGACCTATCGATGGGGGTATTGACCCGTCGCACGTGCGATACGTATCCTAAATAGGAAAGTCTGCTTAAATCCTGAACGATTCCAGCTTTATCGGGGTCGTCTAACATCCCCCAATTTCCCTTGAAAGTCTTATACATACCTTCATTGATGAAAGTAGGAGAGAATATCTTGTATAAGTCGCTCGCCATCACGAGATTCTTAGTCATCTGATTGTAATTGGATGCGAACTGTGATTCGAACATGGTGTAATTACTGTTTATCGTTCGAATGACGTTGTTTCTAAACTTGTTATAAAAATCTCTGAAAACATTCGATAGAAGAATCCCCGATACATCGACGCGCTTGTTCATATAGTTATCTCTACTATTGACGGGGATCATACCGATGGTAGCCTTTATCATCTGATTGATGAGGTATCCCAAGAATATAGCTTTGGATTTATAGTCGCTCATGTTAGGTAGGAAGTCCTGTAGTAAAACATACTTAACATAATCGATGTCTTCGAACTTCGCAAAGTTCTTTAAATAGTTTAGGGCGTCGACTTGGGTGTAGATATGTTCTCCGTCTCTGCTCAATTTCTTACTGTCTATGATCATCTTGCGTACCATCTCGACCATCGCTTCATTCTCTATTTCGTTTCCGTATAGAATGTGTGTCATGATCTCTTTATCGGACTCTACACCGAGTGCGCGAAAGACGATGAAAACTGGAATGTTCTTGAGTGTGATGCTCATGATGTCCACCACTATGTGATGGGCGTCACTGGCACTGGCACTCGGGGTATCATTATCGGCTTCATCACCTTCGGCGTCAGCACCTTCTTCTCCGGAGCCTTCTGCAACTACTGCGTCTGATGTTTTTTTCCTAAAATTCCTGGGCTTATTCATCGTATAGAGATAAAGTACTTTGGCGAACAGCTTGTTATCATCTGAAACGGATCTGCACTCTCCTTTAAGAGAAAAATCTAAGTTACTGGCTGTAGGAACGGATAAGAATAATTTGTTAGGCGCGATACGCTCTTGAGAGATGATGACTTTCTCTTTACCGTCGATGATGAAGTATCCACCTTGATCGTAAGGGCACTCGCCGAGTTTGGTGAGTTCTTCTTTATCTTTACCTTGTAAAAAGCATCCATTCGTGTGCAACATGATGGGTATAGATCCAATCCTGATATCCTTGTGTACGACATCGACCACTTCACTCGTTAGAAGATTCTTGAACTTGATCAAGATATCGACGGACAACTTGATATTGTATGTCATGCTCTTTAAACGTGCTATGTTGGGTAGTAAAGCATCAGTGTCTTCATAAGGTTTCTCCATGCGAACATCGTTCCCATCTTCGCCTCCGATGAACACCTGGACTTCGTATAACTCCTTCTGGGTAGTGGTGTGATTATCTTTAAAAATAAGGGTGAAAGGGTTCAACGTCTTTATGGTATAGGGGACTGTATTGTTTATAAAGTTATCGAAGGATTCTATTTGATGTCTTGACAAGTAGTTACTGTTTGACTCAAAATATGAATGAATGATGTCCCAATCGTTCATCATTATGATGATTATTATTATTAATTTAACAGATTATTTTTTTATCAAAAAAAGTAGTGGAAGCAGGTTAAAAATAAAGTGTAATATACTTTATTGCCCTCTATGAACAGTCTCAACTTATCCCATTGAATCCTAGTCCGATCCTCGATGAACTGTCGCTTGATACCATAGACTTTAAAGAGATACACCTGAAAGAACCTGACAAACATAAGGCGTTCGTTATCACTGATATGCGAAAGGACGATGGAATAATTGACATCGTTCAGGAATGAAAATTTGTCGTTCAGTGTGAAAGTGTATCTTATCTTTTCAATGATGGACTTCGGTGTAGTGTGGGTGGGTGAATTTATATATTTAGTAATATACGTGTTCAAGAGTGTTTTCGAGTTTAATAGCGTTTTCGAATTACATTTGATTATCATGAGGATAGTTTATTATAATTCATGAGTGAAATTTTTATTGGTATTCTAGACGATTTATATTTAATAAGATCCATCTTCTTGTCGATCTCCCTATTTAACTCGCCTATGTGTTTGTTGAGTCTGTCATAGTATTTATAGGGTAGGTTCAATAGAAGTTCTTCATAAATCGATGCTAATTTTTCTTTATAAAACGAAATGTCATCCATCTGAACACCGGAGCTATCGTTTATGAATTTGTAATACGTCTTCAACACTTGGTTTACGGTAGCTTGTATGTCCTTATATAAATTTTCGTTATAATTACCGACGTATTGCATCTTACCTAAGATCTCTGTGATTTTCTTATTCTTCTCGAAGGGATCATATTGTTCGACTGTGGTTTTCTTCTGCGCTTTTGCATAGAATGTATATACATACACGAGCATTAGAATAAAAAGTATAAATAACTTCATCGTATTGTTTTACACTAAAGATATATTTCCTTAGTCAGAGCTCTTAAGCCCTGTAATATCAACTGATTGTCCAATTTTTTCTACCAGTCGGCTTCTTTGTAGAACTTGTCCGTAATATTGACTTCTAAGGACACTGCTGCTTAGAAGTCAGTGTGCTATTGAGTGTGTGATTATATTCGTAATGATTGTTTGATTGTTTGATTTATATTTTGAATAGCAACAACAGAATGCTTATGAAACCGGTAGCGACGCCTAAGTAAAACTTATCAACGTATGTGAGCGTAGCATTCAAACCTTTCTTACTGAATGCCGTGACTACTCGCTCCACTGCTGTGATGGTGTTCAATATGATGAGGGACAGTGGTGTGTTGATGAATTTAGTTGTTTCGTCATTCGATTCCATGAGCTTAGATAGTTTCTTAAGGTTCTTGCTTTTGTCTTTTAGAAGATAGTCGTAAGTATCTGACTTTTCATTGAGTAGCTTAGTGTTCTTCTGTTTAGACTGAAACTCTTTCTGCGTTCGTTTATAGTTATCGTCAAACTGTATGGCGCTCGCCATTTAAATAATATAATTATTTATTTTAAATGATATCGATAAGGTTAACGTGTCCCAGCATGTGGCGTCTGCAACAGATGCGATTTAATCCGAGTTCATCAAGAATCTCGCCGTACCCCCAAGATTCGTTGAATGCCAAATCTTTGATTGAATCGTCATTGGCGCTTTGTTCCTTCTTTTCCTTTTCTTTTGCGTCCTTCATCTGTTTCTCCTTCTCTGTTTTCTTTTCGTTAAAATAGTCCCATTTGTCTCCGATGACCTTGCCACACGTGAAACATCTGACTGGAATGATCATGATGATTAGGTATATTTAATATACGTTTATATTACTTTAAATCATTAAATCATTTTTTCATTTTTTCATTATTGGAGCATACGAAAAAAACTCAAATAGTTAGTCATGAAAGATGAGGTTTTGTTCAGGGAGCACTTATTGTCGCAGAAGCTTTGAAAGACATCGTCGAAGATGTTTTTGGCTTCGATCATCTTTCTAGCTTTTAAATAAGCTAACCCTTTAAGATACAGCATGTCCGGGGACTCTTTATACTGAGCCTCTGCGAAGACGCGATTAAACTTATCGAGATCTATTTCGCCCTCTTGTGTCTGAATAATCTGATATAATTCGTTATAGGATTTGTTGAACATGAGGATATTGTTGTTGTTAATGTGGCTGGTGAATTTCCCTATTTTAGAGCCGTCTATGAAGGCGTTAGGATACATCTTATGTGCTGCCAGATCGCTTGAGTTGATGCACAGAGATATGGCGATGTTGGTGGTGAATACGATGGGCAACATAGCTTTCAATAGGATAGCGGCGGTTTGAGGTGATATGTAATATGATTCACACGATGGCAAGAGGGACATATCGTTAAAGTTCTTGATGGGCTCGAAGGTCTCTTTAGGCACTTCGGTGAATGGTTGGCCACAGAATACGATGTTATGGGTCGTCGCGCTGAGTTGTTTGATGAGGGTGGTGATTTCATCAGATATGATGACGTCGTCTTCGATGATCAGGCCTGGTCTGTCGGCCTTGACGATGGTCTCGTATGCGTGGATGTGTTTCAGATAATTCGAAATATTGTTGATGGTCATCGGTTGGATGAATTTTTCAAATGCTGTATCCGTCTCAGTCTGAGTCGCTGGTTTAGAAGTTCGTATAACTTTTTTAACTTCTTCTTGATTGATATTATTGTGGTCGAAAGTGTCGATGATGTGGATCTCTCTGATTTGTTCGATTGGTTGCAAGGTAGCCTTGATGTGTTCGACGTTTTCCTTGCGCATTTCAAGAGTGCCATCGTGAATTACATAGACGTCCATGGTGATTCTTTCTATAAAAAAACACTAAAAAAACGATATTTTATCCGAATAGTCTGTCAAAAAATCAACTTAAAAAATGACGAATTAGTTATAATTATAATAATAAAGATAATTAGAATAGTAAAGGGTAGCAAGCGCCATGGAGTTCTGTTCATTCTGCGATAATATGTTATACATCAAGCATGTGAGTGAAGATGGACACGCCGACGTGCACTACATATGTAAATTCTGTGGCAACAAAGAAGAATTCGAAGCGAATGTGCCCAAGCTGATTTCGAAGACATCTTTCAAAAACGATGATAGTATTGATAAATGGGTTAAAAAAGATATCGAACATGATGTTACTCTTCCACACGTGAGCAGCATTCAGTGCGCGAACAAGGAATGTAGTAAGAAACCAGAAGCGGACAACGATATCATCTTGTTACGCTACAACAATGTGGATGTGAGATACATTTACTATTGTGTGCACTGCAAACAGTATTGGAATTAATGAAAAAAAAAATGATATAAACACTAAAATAATATAATATACACAACAAATAAAGATGAGTAGTGTCCTAAACTTCGATTCGTTCTCTGATGTGGCATCTGCATATGATCCTTCTAAGAACATTTCGAGAAACATCATGACTTGCTATGAGAGGACGAACGTCATCGGTTTCAGGTTGGAACAATTGGCATTTGGAGCGAAACCGATGTTAGAGTTGGATGACTTGACTAAGTGTGATACTATTCGCGAGATCGCATTGATGGAGTTAAAAAAGAACGTTCTCCCATTTATCATCTGTCGAAACATTAATAACGGTAAAGAATATTGGAAACTGCGCGATATGATCATCATGGATTGAAAAGACAAAATGAAAATCACTTAAAGGATAAACTTGCGACAACAAACAACAAACAACAAACAACAAATCAAATAAGCAATGACATACTCTTCCAAGGCTATGAGGAAAATCGCTTCGCAGATGAAAGCCAACAGGAAGATCCAATACGAGATGCAAAAAGAAGTTCGCGACGATCCGGTTAAACCTCGAGTGTTGCCCATCGTCGCAGCAGTCAATATTGATATCATAGACATGAAGATGAATACGAAAACCACTTAAAAGACTTTTAAAAATATCTTTTTTTATGGATATTAGCGAAAAATGTAAAAAAAATTATTAGGATTGAAAATAATGATATAGCACCAACTACCTACATTCTATCAGATATAAACTCATTTCCCAAGGTTGGTAATCAAATAAAAACAAATATTAACTAATTGAATGTTTATTTTTTTGTAATTTGTAAGAATAATTAGCCAATACGCCATTTATTCTTACAGTTCAAGCAGGTGATGAAGATAGTCGACGACTCATCAGCGCTCCTCACCTGCATCTCATAATAACTGCACTTTCTCTGTTTGCACTTGCCACACTTGAACATATCTGTCTTGGCTTCCATATTCGAATCCAGAAGACTCTGTTCTTTTTTCAACTTTTTGTTCAGAATAGACATCCATCGTTCTGGATATAGTTCATACGGTTCCATGAAAGCAATATCGTGCGGTTTGAACTCGTTTTCTTTAAGCCGTTTTAGGAGTGAAACATTCTTTAGAGAAGACTTCTGGTCGAGATTCGTTAGTATAGAGATGAGCTTGTTGTCGTACATCTTAACGAACACCTCGCTTTTCCATCCTGGGAAAATATTGTATCTGTTTGCATATTCGATAGTCCAATTGTATATGCCTATCTCCAGATCAGTCGATTGATCAGTTGACAGTTCAGGTACATGTTTGTTCAACATATCCTTGGTGAGCTGTCTGTAATCGATATCGGGGACGCTCATCTTCAATTTGTGTATCGCTATAATGTATATATTAACATGTTCTACTCATAAATCAATTTTTGCTCGTCTAAAAATTTGATTTTGATTTAAAATGTTGTCGCTATTGATTACATATATAAAGGTGTAAAGATGAATCTGCCTATTTTTGAAAATAAAGTAAATTACATTGAAATATTTGTCGCTAATAAAGCATCGGAACACCTGGATACGAATCTATCTGATGAGGCATTCTATAAGATACTCGAAAATGTTAAGAAGAAGCGGTATAAGTGCTTTAAGAAGACGAACGTGAAGACGTATAACTCAAAGATGGAGTTTGTAAAAGAAGATGGTATCGAAAATGTGTTTGAAATGAACATCGCAGATCACACTAAATTCTCTAAAAACAAAAGAGATTTCATCTGTTTGAAATATAGGAAAATAAAGAAGGCATCTTATACGTTTCCTTCAAACGAAAAGATATACGATATGATCTCTAATGCGAGATACACGTTTAAGCTGAATAATCTGGCTTATCTCAACTTTCAAGTGTCGGAGGATTACGAAGGCATCATCACTAAAGAAGTGTTTATCAACGTCAATCAGGCGAGATCATGCGATGAAAGTATGCTTCTCGACATTATTAATGAGGCTATAGCTGCGTGTTAATCTTAAGCGAAAGTCTTTTGAGAACCACTCTCTTTACGACCGGCACGCTTATTGTCGTTTTTCTCTTTTTTCATTTCGGCTTTACCGGGGTTGGCCTTAGCTTTGTTATCTTGTTTAACTTTTTTCTTTTCAGCATCAGTGAGCTTGTCTTTTGTTTTGGTGATTTGGGGCCTGGGTGCCATTTGTATATATTTTATTATAATGAGAAAATATTTGAAAAATTAATATAAAAACTATGCGTATAAAAACTTATCGTTAGATGACGCAATAAGTGTTGCGCAGGAGAAAATTAAACAAAACTTGTCCATGTGGCTACTTGTAATTTTATTTTTATTATTTCAATTAGGTTTAGTAATCTTTAGTATTTTGAAATAGGCATCCATTTATTTGTGAATGTGCTGTTATATTCGCAGTCCATCTTAACCTTCTCCATGAGATTCACATTCGCAAATGTTTGCCTCAAAAATTTACTAACTTTCATTGTTGGAACACAAGCGATGCCAATATGTTTAGAATCATCATATAGATTATACACATCAGGCTTATCAGTTTTCTCCACTGATAAAACCTTATTGTTGACGATTGTTGCGTCTTGATCCACATTCTTTGCGGTGGCATTGGTGGTGGTATTGTTTGTTGTGGTGGTATTGTTTGTTGTGTTGGTATGATTGTTGTTGTTATGATTGGTATTGTTATTGTTATGATGATCCAACGTATTATCGAGGAATTTGTTCTCCTCTGAGAATTTAATCTTGCGCGTATTGCTAATCAATGAATCATCGAAATTAAACAGAATGTCTCTGAACTTAGGAAACATCGGTTTGAAGATTACGCCTCTGCTCGTATAGTCAAGTGTATCTTTCAAACTCATCAGATCATCGATACAATCCACCTTAAAATACTTTTTAACTTGGACGTGAAACTTCTGATCAGGGATAGACCTATACTTACTCGTCACTATATTGTTGATAATCTGAATTCTCTTTAATATATTAAGATTATCCAAATTCTTACCCTCGAGAGCACGAATATCATTAATCATGAAGATCCAATCTCCAGTGTTCGTCTTGATCATCTCACCCTCTAAGATCGTATCATCAAACAATTTCGAATCAAAACATACGTTGTCTATGATCATCCTAGGAAGAAAGTAGCCCTGCTGAATCTTCTTATCGATCATGAGGCAAATATCCGTATTGTTGAACCTCGTAAGAAACATGATGTATGGATTGCCGTTAGACTTCAACGAAGCGATATATGGATTGGTGTTTAATTTGTTGAAAGAGTTCTCGCCGAATCTTTCGAAATGCTTCTGTAGGATTTGGATTCCATAGTCATTTAACTTATCGTTGAAGACTTTCTTAGTGTCGTTAGACTTAATGTTAAGAGATTGCTTATCGCAAAAGGAAATAGTGCCTGTTTGCATGTTGTATGATATCAATAATTATACTTTATTATGTCTTTCATTTTTTAAATGTCTTTTTTTTTTCGGTTTAATTTTTTTAAAGTTGTTTATCCACGAAATCATACACGGATTGATCATTGACTACTTGGGTTGAGATATGATCGTAAGTGATGGTCTTATGGTGATCTTCAATGGGAGTGGAACACATGTTAGCGATTTTTTTTTTTTCGTTTTGATCTTTCTCGCACACTATTTGAAAGTCTTTCTCAACATCTTTAACTTCTGTTCCAGAGAACATAGCGTCCAAGTCGTCCGTTGCCTTGACATCGTTGAAGACATAGTTGTATAGTTCTTTCAATTCTGGGTCGATGACGATTCGCATCTGCGTAGATCGTTCGCATTCATCGGTGTTCTCAACGTTCGTTGATGTCTCTGCCGGTGCTGATGCCGCCTTAGGTGTCCCCTTGACTTTTTTTAGAAACGAACCGACTTCGTTTTGTTTATTGTTTTTCAATTGCTCTTTGTCTAAAGTTGATTGTTGTAATTCACCTTGTTCCAATCTCATTTCATTGAGATGATTATCTACAAGGAAATACCCGATGCAAATAACAAAAAAAATCAATATGGTATTTTTTATGACTGCGGCGAACATAGTCTGTATTATTAAATTAAATATATATTTTTTAATCGTGGAAAGCCATGCCTTTAAGCGCTACAACCTTATTCACCAGCTTATCCTGCTCGGTAACGTCGAAGCCTTTTTTCTTATAGAAGTTATGTCTTTTAAGCCCTTGATTAGTGAAGAGTGAGAACTGATCAACAAAGTCCAGTACCAATGGTACGTGCTTCCTATCCTCCTTAAGCTGTCTCTGAATTCGGCCGATGGATTGCTCTACATCACCCTTAGGAGATGCGAGGACCAGTGTGTTGAGTTTCGGTAGATCGAAGCCTTCACTGACCATGTTATACGTTCCCAACAGGATATGTTTGTTCTCAGATTCCTTTAAATCCTTCTCGCGCATACCACCCACGTAATAGCCGATACTGGTATGTCCTTTTTCCTTAAGAACCTTTTCGATTTCTTGTAGGTGGTTCCTCCTGTCGCTCAGAATAATGACTTCGCGATCCGGTTCTTCTTTTAAGATGTCGTCGAGTGTGTCGATGATCGCCGCTGTTCTCGGTGCATACTCGCAGATGTTATTGATGATCTTCGCGAAGTTAGGTTTGCCGTTATAGAGTAGCGGTATGTTATTGTATCTGGTATCTGATTCATAATAATACTTCATGATGACTTTCACGGAATCAGCGACTTTTGCTTTCGCTTTATACACGATGTCCCCTAAGAACCACTTAAACACCTTAGTCAGTCCATCCTTGCGCGTCACGGTGGCCGATAGACCCAGTGCATACGTGAAATTGACCTTTAAGAGAGCCTTAGAGAACACAGCGGCTGCCATGTGATGACAATTTGACACTACAGGACCATCAACATAACCGTTTTTACTCCCGATTACAAAATTATGGTTGTCTTCTACTTCAATGTCATATACATAAGGCTTTTTACACGTATTAGTGCCCTTGTTTTTAAAAGGAACCACGCTGGATACTCGTAAAGTTCCATAGTTGAGATATTCGTTATTCCAGTCATATTTAGCAAGTACCGTGTCGCTATTCATTTTATATTGCATCGATTCATGTGTATACAGTGAAACAAGTTCTGATAACTTTTGAGTATTATCTTTATCGAAATGTAAATAATAGTTGTTTCGTGTTGTTATTTTTAAAGTGCAATGAATATTATATTGTGCAAACTTCTCTATGAATTTAAGATTTGCATGCGAGTCGAAGTTATTTGTATGTATGATTGCATTATCATTATCATAACTGATGGAACTATTATCCATATACCATATTGCGATTCCCCGTTCATCTAATTTATTAAGAAGCCAATCTGGAACTTTTTTAGTGTTTTTTGTTAGTTTATCTTCCATGTCGAATATGTTAGTTTGAAACTCAGAGTAGCTATGTTTTGTTATCCTAAACATATTCTTTTTCCACTCACAATAGTCTTTTTGCTTTTCATCGTGTATGATTCTCAATCTCAATCTGTATCTTTTCTCTTTAGTTATGTCCAAATGACCTTGTCCTAGATATGAGCCATATACAATTTGAAATTGATCATCATTTAATGCTGGTGCAATATTATTATCCATATCCATCTGGATATGTGTTTTATCGAATTTACTGACTATGAGATCTCCTGGTTGTAGTTTATTACCTTCTACATAACCTTTTGTTGTAAGAATTTTGTGTTCTGGGGTACAATTTATGATTCGTTTCGACATTTTAACCTTAATCAGGTCTTCTCTTTCTTTTTTCCATGCGTATGTTAATTTTTTATACTCAAATTTTTGAAGATTTTTGTTATAGCTTAATACCTTAGGCATTTCTTCATTATTATTTGTCCATTTTTCATATAGGCTTCCTATTTTCAGAAGACCTTTGTCGGTATGAATTTTTTCTCTATAAGGGAAACATTCGTCGATGATAACTAAACCGAAATCACTCAGCACGTGATCTTCATACTTTCGCATGCTAAGGCTCTGTAGACTGGCGATGACAATATCGTTATCAGTTTCTACGACTTTCTGTTTTAAAATGCCTACACTGACGTCGGGAATGTATTCTTTGATCCTATCTTTCCATTGATTCATAAGGAATTCTTTATGAACGATGATCAACGTCTTCACCTTCAGCTTACACAGGATGTATAACGCCATCACGGTCTTGCCCCATCCTGGAGGCAACTGTAGAATACCGCCTTTCTTCAGTGGATCGTTGGCGGCTTTCATATATGCGTTGATGGGTTCCCATTGATAGTCTCTAATATTGCCTTCGAACTGACAATTGATTTCCGCGCCATCATTGATGGTATTCTCGTCTGGAAGTCCAAACTCTTTCAAGCCCCAACACTTGGGTACGTATAATTTCTTGCTGCTCTCTACATATATTGAAAACGAAGTGTCTGATGAGTCATCGTATGAACCAGTGTTAGGTTTCACAGTGAGTTTGTTCTTGATGTCCTCTTCATTCTTTAACGAACTCTTGAGTAAGCCGTAGCCGCGATTGGAAAGGAACTTGGTGGACATTGTAATATTATTTAATAAATTATATACGCAATCAAATTTTTATATCAACTTTAATTAAAAACACCGAAGATGTCGATGAAAGATTCTGTTAAAATATTGTTGTCCATGTTCCTTTTAATATCTGTTTTGACTGGCAAAAGAAACATCACCGGCGAACAATATAACGCCCTTGCTACCACCATGTTGGTGTTATTCGCTGCCGCGTGTTTCTATGACATCATCATAGCGCTGATACTCGTATCCATAGCGTTCGTGCTGTTCTCTAAGGTTGTCGTGAAGGAATCATTTGACGCTAAGACCGATAATGCAGATAATGAGAAGGCGCTCAGAGAGAAGGCGCTCAGAGAGAAGGCACTCAGAGAAAAAGCTGCCTCTAAAAAGGAAAAAGATACCAAAGATACCAAAGATACCAAAGATACCAAAGAACCAGAAAAGGCGGTTAAAGCCGTAGCGGTTAAAGCGGATAAATTACCATCTCATTGTGACGATGTTAAAGAACTTGATGAGGAATTCTTAAAAGAATATGACATCAACATTAAAAAATTAGATGACATTCAGAATAATGTTTTCGATAAATACAACTATGATGTTTATTACAACGAAATGGGTGAAGGCTCCCTAGACATTCAAGGGGTGTACAATCACGAAGTCATCGGCTATGAGCGTTAATTGAATTGGAATCCTCCAGACACCACTGCCAGGATTAATAGGTTAAGACATATCGTATAGATAGCCAAGAAATTAATGATATTTACTTTATTTTTATGATTTGCGTTGGAACCACAATACCGATTGATGTATGTCAGCATCGATATTAACAACACTGACATATATGTCGCAAAGGCGACCAAGAAGGTCTTAGGACGATTCAGCAATGTATTGTAGAAGAACAATAGAACGCCTCCCATTATAAAAATGAGCACGATATCTAAAACTTGATCGACCAAAAAATCATCAGAGTTCAAAATGATTCCCATTGTTATTTACCTTATACATACAAAATTATCTCCCAGGTAGCGTGCAGCGCTCTTGGTTGCTGTTGCCCTTAATGCTGTTCATCGTCCAGTTAAGTCTGTCCCAGTCGTATTGGTCCCTCATCATAATGCTTTTGACAGAAAGAAGCACATAGGTGATGTATAAGACAACAGATAAGGTTCCCGCTACAACGAATATGTTACGATCTACAGACTTGTTCAAGACAGCTAAGTATAGGATAGACAACAGACTGGATAGTATGAGCGCGTAGGTGACGTAGGATGTATATTCACGAGTCTCGTTTATCTTAAAATATGTCAAACTGTTCTTCAATTGATGCATGTATTTCTGAGTCTCATTCTCCTTATGTAATTGCGCCAACATCTTGGCGTCCTGCGATTGCTTGTCGGTGATCGATTCATAATATTCGGTCTTGACTTCATGACTCATGTTCTCGTTATACTTATCAACGAAATTGACAAGGACATGAGTGATATCTATTTGTGTGCTATCGGTGATGTTGATGAACTCAGCCACGAACAAGGGCTTTTGCAATGGATCGGTGAACGCTACCTGCTGGGTATCCTCAAAACTCTCCTTGACGCGCGATTGCTTGACCATGCCTAACAGTTGCGATAAGATTTGAATGACAAGGATGACGACGGCAACTGAACCTACAATATAATTCTTCATGTCAAGATCGATCTTCTGGCTGGCCAACGCGAATCCGTATATGATGCTGACGATGATAAGGATCACAAGGAACACGTAGAACTGGCGTCTTCTGTAAGAGAGCACCGTGGTATAGTTTTTATCCCTCGACATGAGAGTATAAAGTTTTTCCTTAACTTGCCTGATGGAATCCTTCTGGGTTTGGATGTCCATCTGCTTATCGTTAATGTTGATGATCATCTGATTCAAATCGTCAGCACCGTCCTCCTTCATGGTGGCGAAAAAGGTGTTAATGTTGTTCAAATGATTGAGCACGGCTATTTGTCTTCCTCCCGATAAAGTAGTGCCCATGGTCATGTTGTTTCTTGCTAGCAACAGCATCATGACCATGTCGAATAGTGAAGTATCGTAGATCTTCTGAGCGTCGTTTGGCATCGATACGCCCTTAAGGTTAGCCATTTTGGTCGTGTATAGCTCGAACACTTCGTTATCTAATATTTTTTTCATCCTCTGTTTCACCGTCTCAATATAGGTGCTGAAAGTGATTTGCGACGCGGATAAATTGATCTCATCGTAGGTCCTATTCCTTGAAACCTTAGAGAGATTATAAAGGAGTGTTCCATCGTCGTTTTTAGTGTCGAAAAAGGGTACTATGTCTATGACGGTATTGTAATCGTTCGACAAGACGGTCATCTCGGGCATCTTCAGCTCTTCGGTGCCAATAATTGAGACACTGGTTTCGCTGGCGGTTTTGAAATTGGAGTCTCTGACGATCGTTTGATAGTATGGGATGATATCAGCACCGTTGAACATGAACTGTCTGGTGATTCCAGAGGCGAACGGAATACCATTTATTATTCTAAGAGCATCTAAGAAATTCTGCATGCTGTTTCCTAATTTAGGACCTGTAGTCGGATTGTCTAATGCAGAAAAAAAAGTCGATAATACAGGAAGACTCATGATTTTATATTACTAATATATTTTTTATCAAACACAATGCCTATATGTAATATTCTCACCCGTCGCAGTGCTGGCGCGAGTAATTTTCACCAACTGTCCTGGCTTGATGTCGTAATACCTGGCGACTGGATCGGTCTTCAAAATGATAGGAAACTGGGACTTGTTCTTGATCGCGTAGTTCTTCTGAATCTCTAAAGCCTTTTCGTTAGAGAGCACCTCGTGCTTGGGGACGAACGAATGCTTGGAAATGTTGAACAGCAACTTGTGAATGGGAAACACCTCATAAGTTAGATCATTGGTGTATCTGGGATCATAGAGTAGATCCTGTATGTTTTTCTCGTTATTGTTATTGATCTTCTCTTTGAAAATGAAGATGATGTGCTTTAAGTCGGTGTCGTCGTCTTGCGCGTTGAGGAACTTCTTAAGGTCTTGCTTCATGAACTTGGGTTTCATGTGGTATATGATTTTCATAGTAGAGCTCACTTTAATTTGAAAGATGTTGCCGATTTTCGCGTAAATGTTCATGAGTTGGATGAGCTCGAGGTCGGAATAGCCTTCAAGGTTTTTGATGTCTATCCCTCTGTCTGATAGCATCTCCTTGACAATCACGAAACTGCGCACGATCTCTTGCGATTCGATATTCATTATTCTATATTATATATCTTTTGATTTGTTTCTAAATTGTTATCATTTTTTTAGACCAATCAAATCGCGCGTCACAATTTATTATAGCCCTTCATAGCGATCAGTTTAGTTCCGTTTAGAACAGATATATCACTATACATTGTACTCTTTCCATTTTGCCAACACACCAGTTTACCAGCTTCTGGCTCTATCTTCATATCTCGCCCTGGGAAATACAAACTACCATCTTCGAAATCATCGTTCAAAAAAATCATGGCATACCACTCCATATTTCCTATGAACAGCTGGTCTCTATCACATGAGTCGATCTTCTCAAGAGACATTGTCTGCTCTGTCCCCATCCCATACTGTATGAACATGTGTAAGTTCAATTTCCAATCAACGTATTCGTAGCGGAGATCAGAGAGAGAGCACTTAGCCTTTCTCACGTTGGGCTGAAACAGCACCCTATTCTTACATATCATCTTCTTTGATGGTGTCCATACATGTTTCAATGAAGTGAGTCTTGAACATTCTTTAGAAGTCAGAAAGTTTGGATACTCTTGCATAGATTTTTATATTTTATATAAAAGTGTCTAATGTCTTAAATGTCTTAAATGTCTATATATGTATGGCATTCACAGCATTTCGTTTCTTTTCCTTTTTTTATGTTTTCCTATTCCCAGAATCCAAAAAAGTAAATTGTGTATTTTACTGATTTTATCAGCGATCTAAAGAAATCTGCTTGAAAATGATATTTGTTACGTCGTAGTTGAGTGTATCCATTTTTGTTTAGAAAAATGAGTTTTATGTTATTACGATTAAAGTTTTCTTTTTTTAAGACTATCAAAGGAACGAATATCTTCAGTTTAGATTAAGTATCCCATGACTTAATCCTTTATATTTAAGTCAAAATCTTCGATTCCTGTTTGGCTCTGCCCTTTATTCCACTTCCGTAATCATTCGATTAGCGGAAATCTTTATCAGGCGCAAACCATTCCATGTAATCTTGTTCCTGGTCTTTTTTCCTTTACCGAACCGCTTTTCAACGGCTTTCTGCAGACACTCTCTCTTTACGAGGTGCTTGCCCATACTCCAGCTGACGCAATACTCTTTGAACTCATCAAACACATTAGCGAAGTCCAGTACATATTCGCCATCGATTTCAGATTGCTTCTCGATATGATTCTCAATGAAATCGATGTAGTGGTCATTGACAGTTTGATACTCTTTCGTTGCGTTCACGACGTCAACCGGTTCCTTGTTATGCTGTCCCTTATACTTGTTGTAATAATGAATGAGTAGCGACATGAATGGTACTTTCCATTCTGGCCATTTCTTATCCAGATCTTGATCGATCATGAACTCAGTAGGATCATTCGGATTCGGTTCATCAACGAATTTAGAATCAAATGTAATCTTTCTCACGCGGCGCCACGTCCCACCATCATCAGCTGGCAGCGAAGGCAACTGGTTACAAATGAAGATGACCTGGAACTGGGGCTTGAAGGCATCGGCGTCCTTATATAAGCCACGCACAGGAATCATATCCTTACCAGAAATCTCTTTCATAATACCAACGTTCACCTTTTCGTCGGGCTCAGGCTCCTGGAACACCACGAAACGTCTGCCGATAGCCTTCACCATCTCTGGACTGGCCGCATTAGAAGCGGCCCTCTTCGTAGTGAGATATGATACCGAAACAGTCGCAGCATATTCGCCAGTACAATTCTCAAGCAGCGAATACAGCTTACTCTTACCGTTGCCACCCTCACCAGTCCAAAAGTATACTTTCTCTTCGCGATTGGAACCGTGAAGGGAGTTAGCCAGAGTCCGCAGAATGTAGTCGCGCTTTTCCTTATCGGGTTGTACTTCACACATGAACTTGTCGATCTCCTCATACACTGGGTCGTTCTCATCGTACTCGACGTACTCGATGTTAGTGCTCAGAGATACGTAATCATCGGGACGACCCTCTCTGAACTCCCCGTTGTCCAGATCATAGACACCGTTTGTGAAGCATAGCAATTGCTCCTGTGAATCCAGCATCTTATGGAAATCCTCGGCTGCAGTTATCTCGTGAAACAGATCAGCACAAGTCTTCATGATTTTACCTTTAAAATTCGTGCTCTTAAAATTATTGACGATATTGTATTTCTTTATTTTATCTTTGTCCCAGCTGTCAGGAGGTTCGCAACTGTCAACCTTTTGTTTATGCCACTCTTTCACGTATTCGTTATACATCTCATACACAGCTGTTGAGATGTTGTTTCTCAGCATGTATGCGTTCTCACACTTGTTCCATTTGTGATTCATGAAATAATACCACATATCCTGCTTGATGCTTGTGCACCTGAAAAGATGCTGATAGTAATGCTTGATGACCAGACCAATATCCCAATCCGTAGCAGTGTCCAAGCTTTTCATAAGCAGCATCTTCCCACTGCTCTGCATGATACTGTTATAGCCCTCTGTATCATCTTTCTTAGCCCACATGTGTAGGGTCTTGATGCCCAGACCACCTTCCTTCATCTTGTCCCAAAGCCTCTCACACTCACCCTCAGAGTATTTAGGAGACTGTCTGCTGAACTCGATCCAAGCATCAAGCAGATCATTGTCGATGTTCCTTAGACACCAACCGACTCTTATCCAGTCTTCATAGGACTCGCATCGTTTCTCCGACATAATATTAACAAACTGCTTGACAATTTCAATGTCCTCTGTCGTCTTCACGCTTTTGTTCCTATTTTCCTGTGTAGCCATGTTCAGAGCATTTTTCTTGCGTTCCTCCTCCATTAAAGCAGACTCTAACTTATTAATTTCATCCAATTTTTCAATTTTTATAGCAGTTTTTTCGGGTTTATTTCGGATAGACAATTCCCTTATCAAAAACTGTGTGTCATCCTTATAGTTTTCGAAAAGCTTAAGTCGCTGATCTTCTTGCTCTTGCTGGTGAAAGGTGAATACCTGAGATACCTTATAAGGCACGCCATTGGGTTTCGAACTTCCATACATCAACCAGTTGTTCTTCTGGATGACGCAGTGATCGAAAATGTCCTCTGCACTATTAATGAAATTGCAGTTTTTGAAAACAGTCGGTATGATGTCGGATTTCAGTATCATATCTCGCACCTGGAACTGCACCGTAGGAGTGGTGACGATGCTCGGAATCATAATATGGATACCATCCTTAACGATATTCTTCTCGGCATCATAATGAGCTGAGGGTTTTTCTAAAACATAAATGAGGGTGTCATCTTTCACTTCCACGTATTCATTGAGGCATTTCATATATGCCGCCGTGAATTCCTTTAAGTGCTCCGGAGTGTAGACTCGGTTGTCTCCATCTGATTGCTTATTGTATCTGAAATCCAGATCAATTAATACAGGGCTAATATGTTTATGTTTTTCCGTCAGATGCATGTTCCCCCCCTTTTCTAAATGTTCGAAGTAAAGCTTGATGAAATCCTGTGTCTTATCATACGGGATGTAGTATGATCCAGAGGGGTGTCCCATGCTGGTATGAGACAAGTCATCTCCTTTCAGAACCTTGAACTTTGCGAGAAAGGAGATTATATCCGACATTATATTATAATATCAGAAAGTTTTTAAATTAATATTTAAATTATTTTAAATAATCATTTTTTTTTTCGTATATTATAGGATGATGTCATGCTCTCTTAAAGTAAGGTCAAAAGGTATTTTTGGTTGGCAGTCCTATCGAATTTTAATTTTAGTAAAAGCATCGTTTTTTCTCCGTATATTTCAAGATGAGTTCATGCGCTCCTTACGTGATATCAAGAGAAGATTCTTGCTTCACTTATGAGCAACTCAAACATATTGCGACGAATTTTAATAAGAGCAATCCGGTTAAAAAGATAACGATTCATCGGAAGAAGGCTGAACTATGGGACGCAATCAACACGCGCTTGAGTTCCGAGTGCGCGTCGAACGATGAGAAGTGCGCGTCGAACGATGAGAAGTGCTGGCTACAGTTCAATAAGACTAGGGACGCTCAAGAGCGCTTCAGACCTAACATGCCATCGACATGGAAACACAATCCGCAAGAGTGGTTGAGTAATTTCGATATTCAGAATGTGATGTCGCAATACGATAAGAACTCTTTTAAGTTTTTAGGGGTATTCCCAAGCGACTACGATTACAAGTTGGCCATGAACGTGTGTGTCGCCCAAGAGTTATGTAATCTCGACGTGCATCGTCTTAAGGCAGAAGGCGTTACTGAAATAGGTATCGTGTTCAACACAGATCCGCACTACGCCTCTGGGGCGCACTGGGTCGCGGTATACGCATGCACTAATCCCAGAAGTAATAAGTTCGGTTTCTACTATTACGATTCGAATGCAGCTGAACCATCTGAATACATTAAAAAGTTGCATGCATCTATACGGTCTCAGTTCGCGGCCACACCAGGTTTGATGACTCGATTCACACTTAAAAGCAACAACATCAGACATCAGTTCAAAAACACTGAATGCGGGATGTTCTCTATGTATTTTATCATCAGAATGTTAAATAAAAAAATAACATTTGAACAAATAATTCATGAAAAACTGAATGACGAAATTATCTTCAAGAAAAGAAAGGAATTCTATTATAAACGCTAAAGCGGGCTTAGATTAGCCAAGTTTATTCGTGATTTTTGTAGTTCACAGAGAAAAGCAACTTACAGTTGTTAAGTATCCTTTGAACATCATACTTTTTAGAGTGTATGAATTTGGATATTTTTAAAATATGTATTATGACCCGTTTCTTTTTGTCGTTTTCGTAATCGATGTTGATGAGGTGATCGATGAGTTTTTCGAATATAGTGGATACCTTCATGATCTTCTTTTCAAAGTCCATGTTGAAGTCCTCCCATGTTTTCTTCTTAGATGCGTATTCCTTCCATTTATCGAAGGGTTCTAAGTATATAATATCGTTCAGATATATATCTCTGATGATGAGTGATATGAGCATATTATCATCATGGTTTATTTCAAAATATGAGCAAATATCTTGACAAAAGATCTCTAAGGACGACGACATTCCTATAAGCGTGATTAATAATATACGTGGTTTTTTTCGAAATCAGAGTATTGAACCGTTTAGATATTGACACCATTATATATATCATTGTAGCAGCGTGTTTGTTTAAAACAACAGAACAGTAGCTCAATCATGTGATCTTGATTCTGAAAATCATAGAGGTTACCATCGTAGTCGTTGAAGCTTAGCGATAGCGTGGTAAGGCTGTTTACAGGTGGGTTAAAATATTTTTTGTAGTTAGATTCGATGAATTTGTTTTCCAATTCATCTTTCTTGATGATGGCGAAACTTTTGTTCGTTGAATTATTCTCACTTACGTTAACACTCGCTTGTCCTAAGTTCATGATGATATACTTATCATGTCTCAAGTTAACCTTATAAGGGAACTCGAATGTTTCGTTCGCGCCGACCTCGTGATCATCGAAGTCTAAGCCGACTATTCTCATAAGTTGATTTGTGTAGGTAGGCGATGGTTCCATGTAATCATTTTTCCTCTCAGATGGACCCCTACATGACAGAGTGGCGCTCGTAGTACCACTGTTATTTTTGATTGATATTTTGTTATTGATGGTATTGTAAAAGAATTCCACGTGATCTGGGCGGAACTTATTTAGTTCATCGACGATCAAGTCTCCTGTGGCGTAATCTCCTATAGGAATTTGGAAGGGAGCATCCTTCAGTCTGAAGGTGTTATTATGCTGATCGATGAAATACTTGGTGAAGGGAACATCGAAGCTGATGAGCTCGACGCTCTGAACATCATGAACATCCTCACTGAGCTTGATGTCATATTTGTTGGGGCTTTTAAAATAGTGTAGGTTCCTATCCCTGCTGTCTATGATGTAGCGATAGTATCTCTTAGGGATGTCATAAGTGCTCACCTTAGGTGGCTTTATCAAAGCGTGTTCTTTGAAGAACTCTTGTGAGTTTGGCATTATAAAGTTATTCTGCATTAATGTGCCTATGTTTAATTATTTAAAAGAATTTTATATAGGTATCATAAACATGGCGAGTTCATTGAATATATTTACGGTCCAATTTATTCAGTCGATAGAAAGTGAGATAAACGAGTTCATCCTAAATAATGACATCAGCGTATCTTTTGATATTCTTCCGATTATCTATAAGATCATAGCTTCTGTCAAGGGTAATCCCAAATTTGTGCAGGTATTAGAGAACACCACCGTGGCTCAAGATAAAATCCTTTCTATATTGAAGAAATATGTTGTTGATGAGAACACTAACACTACAAACGCAGTGAAAGCAGACGCAACAAGCGTAGCAGACACATCTGGCTTAGCAGACGCAACAAGCGTAGCAGACACATCTGGCTTAGCAGACTCTACAGAATATGTAGAGCCAAAATTGATGCCAAAATTGTCTAAAACACTCATGCTGGACTCTCATAAACGAACACCTTCCATTGGGGATGTCTATTTTAAATTTAAAGATGCTATAACAGTCAGTAATTTAAACATTGATTTTGTGTCTTTCACCACGAGATCCAAGATAAATGAACCGTATATCTTAGTATTCATTAAGCAGTTTAAAACAACACACTTCTCAGATTTAGAAGGCGGTTTGGGTTGTTACGCTACGTTGTTTCTTGATACAGTTGTTAATCACAACGACTTTATAACTTATCGTTATAGGAACTCTGATATGAATAATGTCAATCCAAACACGATCACTATAGATGCATTAAACTATATGTTTACCTTTCCATCAACGGACATTCATAAAATCAAAGCTTATACCGGTACGACTATAGAAGTCTATAATACGGACAACATATATATAGACGACAAAATGCGTTTATTATCGGAGGGTAATTCTCTACCACCGTGTGAGATTGTAGTGGTTGATGTTGATAAGGAGCAGAATGTGTTATCTTACATTGCTTGTTCTCCTGACACTTGTGCTGACGAAGGCACATACACTACGATGGAAAATATAAATAGCAGGATTGTCATTACGATGAAATATTTGTAAAAAGGGCAATACTTTAAATTTAAATTTTCATATAATTTAATTTTCCTATATTTAATGTAATCAAAACATGCCCGCTGAAGAAGTGCACCAATTATATTCAAAACTGGATGTAGAATATGAATATCCAAATGATTCTACTACTGAGTTTTACCCTTTCACGCAATTAGACACAATCATCACCAATAGACTTTTCACCCCAGATAATAATTCGGTTCCAGAAGATTTGCAGATTCGCGTGTCTAAAGATGTCAAGTTTTTCGTAGGCGCCACTAACGAAGGTGCTGAGACTGAAGACTATTCTTTAAAGATTTCAGAAAATGACGACGATACGGCTGTAATTAACTCTCGGCGCCAAAACCTGAACTTGAGCGCTGATTTTTTGAACATGAATTCACTGATTATCAATAATAATGCAGGTGCTGTGAAAGCATACACTGATAAGGTTCTTCAAATTGAATCAGACGTTAAAATAGAAATGTCCGGTAAAACTGAGTTTTTGAATGAAGTTAGAATGGACAAAAATATATACGTAGGTAAATCAATTATCTTTTATAATAGTGATGATGCGAAATCGGCTATCACAGATGAAGAACTGGCTGCGTTGTCTCAAACTCAAATTCGTATTGGTTTACAATACAACACCGCAAAGGATACGCTCGATATAGTGAAACAAATTGGCTCGGGATCAGGAATTCAAAAGAAACTTATGGCTCGTTTAGGCCAAGGTGGGCTCGTCGGTTCTTCTGATCCGAGTTTACAAAACGTTCCATACTATGAGGATCCTTCCGTCACAAATTCGCCATATAACCCGTCCGCGCCAGTATTCGATGCGGTAAATATATGGAAACAGTATAACAAAACACTCTATTATGCGGCAACTGGGGAAGAAAAGATAGGCATCGGAACTTCAAATGTCTCCGGGATATTTGAAGTTCAAGGTGACACAAAAATTAATGAGGTGTTACTGACCACTGACAACAATCTATCCGGTATTCGTTCATTGACTGCTACCAGTAACATCAGCACAAGTAATATAACGGTATCAGGCATTGCTAACTTTGACGGTGAAACAATTTTAAGCAACGTCGAATTAACCACGATAAACTTTGCCAAAAACGCGACGGTGAGCAGCTTTGATGGTAACTTGTCTTCTTTAAGCAACGACTTGGCTCCGTGGTTAAATAATGATCAAAATGAGGTGCTGTCGTCGGGCTTCAGTAATGATTCAGGCTTCATTAGCAAACTGCAGGAGGTGGTAATAGATACCAAGTGGAGATTTAAGGAAGACGGTGAAGAGCTGCGTATAGAGAAACTTAA
>Ga0307488_10000762_pt1 | contig 26784 bp, 29 predicted proteins | sample SB02metaG_FD_202248 | JGI IMG/M metagenome (GOLD analysis project Ga0307488, IMG submission 202248) | Sea-ice brine microbial communities from Beaufort Sea near Barrow, Alaska, United States - SB 0.2 | ecosystem: Environmental > Aquatic > Marine > Coastal | place: USA: Alaska | collected...
TAAGCTCGCTTTTTTTTTCATTAGCTAAGCTTGTCGCTTAACAATAGTGGCCAGCAGTATTTATTGGCCCTACAGTATGAACTTAAGCCTTAAATAACTTATAACTTAGGAACTTCAACTGCTTCTTCTTGCACTGTCCCTAATTCAACAACTGGTTCTGCTTTTTTAATTTCTAATAATTCAATTTCAAATTGTAGAACAGCGTTACCCGGAATTGTTGGTGGATTACCATTTGGACCATAAGCTAGGTCTGAAGGAATGGTGAATTTATATTTAGCACCCACTGACATTAACTGAACACCTTCAGTCCAACCACTAATGACACGATTTAATGGAAATACGGCTGGCTGACCACGTTTGATTGAACTATCAAATTCTTCGCCATTTAACAAAGTACCGGCATAATGGACAACAACAGTATCTGTTGCTAACGGTTTTTCACCATCAGCTTCAACGATAACTTCGTATTGAATACCAGAAGGAGTAACTTCGACACCTTCACGTTTTGCATTCTCATCTAAAAACTTCTGCCCTTCAGCAATACCGTCTTCAGAAGCTTTGGCAGTCATTGCTTGTTGTTTAGCTTTCATTTGCTCATCAAGACTGGTTAATAATGCTTGGATCTCTTCTTGTTCTAATAACGACTTTCCATCAATACTGTCTAAGAAACCATGAGAAATAAGGTCTTTGTCTAAGTCCAAACCTAATTTACTTTGTTGTTCTAGGTTACGTTGCATGTACATGCCAATAGAAGCACCTAAGCCATAGGCTTGCTTTTGAATTTCAGTATCAAGTACTGGTGCTTTAGTTGTTTCCTGTTTGGCTTCTTGACTACAGCCTAGAACTGCAATCATAGCAACAGTAATTAATGTTGGTTTGAAAAATTTCATTGTTTCTCCATTTATTAACACAGCCGGAGAATCCCCCCAAAGCTTGTTGAAATATTTATTTATAGTGATTGATTTAATTGCCAAACTATTTGGGAATTAAATTAAAAACGCCTTATACTAACGATAAATCCAACAAGAAAAAAGACTTAAATTTTGTTGAAGTATAATCAGCCAAAAAATAACAACACTCGAAATGGTATGTTAATCATTTTATCTCTGATTATCAGTGCTTGCCAGCCAGCAGGCAACCAACCAATTAAACGTTGGCAACATGCAATTGAAGGCGCTTACGCCGCCAATATTTCTAATGACGGCCATTACAGTGTTATTTCTTCTATCCACCATGGCATCAGTTTATGGGACCTCAAAAAAAACGCGCTTAAATATAACTGGTCGCAACAGCAAAATAGCAGTGATAATTTAGCGTTGACCCTTGATATCAGCAATAACAACAGCCATGTTCTAACAGCAAGTAGATCTGACTTTGCTTTGTGGAATATCGAAACAGGTCAATCAGAAGGTTATTGGAAAGTTAGAAACTCCACTATTCGTGATATTGCTATTAGCAATTATGCCGACCATTTATTAATAGGAAAAAGTAATGGCGATATTGTCCATGTCACTATGTCAAACGGCCGTCGACTTGAATTTTTAGGTCACAGTGAAAAAATCAACTCCGTAGATATGTTACCTAATGGTCGCGTAGTAATTTCAGGAGGTAATGATTTTGTCGCTTATGTCTGGGATACCCTTACCGGACAAGTCATTTATAAATTTAATCACCCAAGTAGAGTATCAAAAGTTGCATTAGATGCTTATGGTCGTTATGCATTTTCGGCCGACAGTATGAATGGTGCACATATTTGGGACTTAACAACAGGGAAACTGATTAGCAATTTAAAAGGGTTAAAACGACAAGAAATTTTTAGCTCAGTAAATTTTTCCAAAGATGGCAAAACGATGCTTACCGGTGCGGCAACTAAAAAGGTCAGTGTTTGGGATGTTGCCACAGGAAAACGTTTATCTTACTGGCACGTTTCACCTAAAGAAAGTAAAAGACCAACAGGTACAGTTGTGTATAGTGTCGCTTTTGGTGATAATGGCAACATATTAACCGAAAGCTCTTCAGGATATGCTGAATTATGGCAAATACCCCAATAAATAAAAGTTTAACACAATTACTCGAGTTACGCTTAGACGCCTTAGAGTCTCGTAACGTTTTTCAAGATGATGTCATCGACCAGCTCAGTGAAGAAGTAGCTATTCATCAAAAAAAAATTGCTGACTTAAAGGGCCAATTGCAATTAGTGGCGACACGCCTAAAAGAATCAAATTCTTCTATGTCTGAATCAGGTCAAGAAATCGAGCCACCACCGCCACACTTTTAATGAATAACTGATGACGTCATGATTACTGTTTAAAAACACCTATTACCTGTTCATGTTGCCTAACTACTTCTTCAACATGGGCTTCAGGTTGTGTCATTTGTTCACCACAAATTACACAGGTCACTGTTTCAACATCATTTTCTTTGGTTAATGCCAAGGTGTCTATCGCCTTGCATTTTGGGCATGCCGCACCAGCAATAAAACGTTTTTTTTGTTTAACTTTCACAGTAGACTTCCAATTATTCAATGATTTTTATTATTTTACCTTGAAGTACCCCCATAGGAAAAGAGACAATGTGCACGCATTTTCATTATGCTTAAAAAATAGAGGATTACCGATTGATTACTGCCAGCGAATTAGGTTTAGATAGAGGGGCTAAAAACCTTATAACATCATCTAGCTTTACTATTCATCCTAACCATAAAGTTGGCCTAGTTGGTGCCAATGGTTGCGGTAAGTCATCACTTTTTGCCGCGTTATTAGGTGAATTACAACCCGATACCGGCGACTTATCTATGCCAGCAAGTTGGAGTATAGCCACTGTAAAACAAGAAACGCCCGCATTAGACAAAACGGCCCTTGATTATGTCATGGACGGCGACAAAGAATTTCGTCAATTTGAGCAAGAGTTAGCACAAGCCAGATTAGCCAATGATGGTAATAGGGAAGCAACATTAATTAATAAAATTGACAGTATTAGTGGCTATAGCTTGCCCGCCAGAGCAGGTGAACTCTTGCACGGTTTGGGTTTTTTACAACCACAGCTTAGTCATACGGTCAAAGAGTTTTCTGGTGGTTGGCGCATGCGGTTAAACCTCGCACAAGCCTTAATCAGTCGAGCTGATTTATTATTACTCGATGAACCCACAAACCATTTAGATTTAGATGCGGTAATATGGCTACAACGCTGGTTAAAACGCTTTACCGGCACTCTGGTATTAATTTCTCATGACCGTGACTTTCTTGATACTGTTATCGAACAAATACTGCATATTGAACAGAAAAAAGCTAAATTATATGCGGGTAATTATACGGCATTTGAGCGACAACGCGCTGAACACATGGCCCAACAAGACGCTCAATATCAAAAACAAATAAAAGAAGCAGCACACCTTACCGCTTTTGTTGATCGCTTTCGGGCTAAAGCTAGTAAAGCGAAACAAGCACAAAGCCGCTTAAAACGCTTAGAAAAACTACCTGATTTAGCACCAGCGCTTGTTGATACACAATTTACTTTTCGCTTTGAAAAGCCTGAAACCTTACCTTATCCATTATTAGCACTAAAACAAAGTGAATGCGGTTATAATCCAGAAACGATTATTCTTAAAAATGTGGCCTTAACTTTAGTACCTGGCAGCAGAATAGGCTTGTTAGGTCGTAATGGTGCAGGAAAGTCGACACTGATCAAGTCACTTGCTGGTGAATTATCACTGCAAAGCGGTGAACGTTATTGTGCTCAAGAATTAAAGGTTGGCTACTTCTCTCAACACCAACTTGAACAACTACATCTTACCAGTAGCCCTATTGAACATATTATAAGAGCTAAACCAGAGGTCACAGAGTTACAAGCCCGTTCTTTTTTGGGTCGTTTTGGTTTTAGTGGCGATCAAGCACTATCGCCTATTGCAACTATGTCTGGTGGTGAAAAAGCACGCTTAGTATTAGCGCTTATTGTTCAAGAAAAACCACAATTATTATTATTAGATGAACCGACTAATCATTTAGATTTAGAAATGCGCCAAGCATTAGTATTTGCGCTACAAGACTTTGAGGGCGCCATTATTCTTATCGCTCATGACAGATTTTTACTTGAGTCTTGTGTCGATGAATTTTACTTGATCGCTAATGGTCAAGTTAGCGACTTTGATGGTGACATCGACGATTATCAACAGTGGCTCAATGACGAAAAAAAACAAGTCACTAAAAACAATAAAAGTACTAATGAAAATACTGTCGACAAAAAGCAGGTCCGCAGAGAACAAGCCGAGTTAAGAAAAAAAGCGGCACCACTGCGTAAACAAGCGGATAAATTAGAAAAACAAACGCATCAATGGCAAACAGAATTAACGCAAGTGGAAGAGTCACTGTCGAACAGTGAGATTTATCAAAGTGAGTATAAAACAAAACTAACACAATTAATCAAACAGCAAGCTCAATTAACCGCTGACATTGATGAGAACGAAATGCACTGGCTTGAATTTGAAGAGCAAATTGAAGAAATAATGTCTCAAGTTACCTAAAACTGATAATATTGCTACACTGAATATAGACTACTTTAATTATCAAACACTATGGTGTTCAGCAATGGTTACTCAATATAAGGATTCACTATGAAAAAGCACTCATTATTGCTATTACTCGTTACGCTACTGTTACCTTTGAGCTCAGTTGTTTTAGCAAATGATTATCAACTTGGCATCTATGAACTCAATCGCGGTAAATTTAAGGCGGCAATGGCGCAATTTGAACCTTTAGCTGAGGATGGTTTTACGCCTGCGCAATACCAACTTGCTATGATGTATAAAAATGGTCACGGTGTCATCAAAAACCCTCAAAAAGCGTTCGAGCTATTAAGCTTAGCTGCAGAAAAAAATGATTCAGATGCTCAATTTGATTTATCTTTAATGTATTCAGAAGGTAAAGTTGTTGAACAAGATCTCATTAAAGCCTTTAATTTAATGGCTAAATCTGCAAATAAAGGCCTTGCCAGTGCCCAATATAATTTAGGTGTGATGTACTATCAGGGGCAAGGTATAGCAAAAGATAATGCCAATGCGGCGAACTGGTATCAAAAGGCGGCTAAATTAAATTATGCCCTCGCTCAATTCAATTTAGCCTTGATGTATTTTGAAGGCGAAGGCGTCAAAAAAAGTCAAGAGAAATCATATATTTGGAATGTTATCGCTGCTTATAATGGTTATGATGATGCGGCTAAAAGTCGTGACATGGACGCCCATAAATTAACGAAAGCACAAGTGACTTCTGCCCGAGCTGAAGCCGATGAAATATATCGTAAAATCATCCAACAAGCCGAGATAAACGCAAAAAAAGCCAACGAAAAACGTTTCTATTAGGCTCAATCACATCGCTAATATTATTCTTTAATTATAATACCCCAATCTTATAGTTAAAGAGTAAGTGATGCTCAATAGCATTATTTTGCTATGACTGAACACTATCCAATTAACACCCTGCCTTGAGTAAGCCTTTATTAATAATGATGCAACAGATAAAACGGTTTTATTAAATAAAGCCGTTTGACCTTTTTGCTTGTTTATATCTTGGTGTTGCGGCTGAATTAATGTTTGTCAGCTTCTGCAATGATTTGTTTTTCTTTAAGGCTAACGTACAATAAGTCATCTTCTTCTCTGCTCACTAATTATGCCTTTATACTATGTTGAAAAAAAGCCATTTTAAAGCCGCATGGTGGCTTACTAATCCTCATTTACAAACTATTGCAGCTAAGTGGTTAAGACGAAAAAAAAAGCTAGCAACCCTGACAGAAACATTAGAGTTACCTGATGGTGACTTTCTTGACCTTGCTTGGACTCAATTACCCAAAACAAAAAATTTGAAACCCATTGTCGTTATTCTTCACGGACTTGAAGGGTCTGTAGAAAGTCATTATGTAAAGGGCATGCTGGCGACAATTAAGCAAAGAGGTTGGATAGGTCTATTAATGCATTTTAGAGGCTGTAGTGGACGTGCTAACAGATTAATGGCTGCTTATCACTCAGGGGATACTCGAGATATTACTTATTTAGCTAATTTACTTAAAAAACGTTATGACTCTTGTCCTTTATTTCTGTTGGGCTTCTCTCTGGGCGGTAATGTAGTCAGCCGTTATTTATCTTTGCATCCCCAAAACCCTTTTACTGCAGCAAGTATTGTCTGTGCGCCCTTACATTTAGCCAGTTGTAGTGAACGTATTGACCAAGGTTTCTCTAAGATTTATCAGAAATATTTAGTGAAAATGCTTAAAAATAGTCTGCAGATCAAAATAGAAACAAAAAAGGTGACTGATATTTGCCCTATGGCATTTTCTCAAATTAAAACTATTCGGGATTTTGATCAACTCATTACCGCGCCAATAAATGGTTTTGACAGTGCTGACGATTATTATCAAAAATCGAGTGGCTTATTTGTCCTACATCAGATTAAACAACCCTGCTTAATCATCCATGCTGCTGACGACCCTTTTTTAAATCATCAAGCTATTACTTTTAATCACACTTTACCTGCAAATGTCATCTTTGAAGTCAGCAAGCGAGGTGGTCATGTTGGCTTTATTACGGGTATAAGCCCCTTCAATCCAATCTATTGGCTTGAACAACGTATTCCCCATTTTATCGAACAACATTTACCGGAATTAAACTAATGATTATCCCAATTAAAGAATTATCAAATGAGACCTTAACAGCCATTCTTGAAGAGTTTGTTTTAAGAGAGGGTACCGAATATGGCGCTGAAGATGTCAGTTTAGATAATAAAATTGCGCAAATTAAAGAACAGCTTACGCAAGGTTCTGTCGTACTTGTTTATTCAGAGTTACATGAAACGGTCAATATTTTACCCAAAGAGCAATTCTTACAAAACCCTGATGAACAAAACGTTTAATTAACCTATAATTATTTGAACGTTAAAACAAAACTTACTGGCACGGCATTACTGATACTTGGTAGTTTTGCCAGCGCTTGAAGCTTTTTAACACCTTCAGTTAAACCAAATTGTTCGGCATTTAATATAATAGGCTTCATCGAACTTACCACAAAGCTACTCTCAGAAAGCTTTGCCACTAAAACATCACTGACCACTGTTTGTTTTTGACCATGTAAGTCGATTTCGCCCGTTAGCGTTAATTTACCCGCATCGCCTACCGCGATCATATTAAATTTATTCATATCAAGTTGAGCATCAAAACTTGCTGTTGGATAGAGTTCAGTATTAAATAAAAATGTCTTGATCCGCTCATTTCTAATTGCAATATTGGTATCGACACTCAAGAGATTGATAGTGAAACTGACTTGCCCATCATTTGTGAGGCTGCCACTGAGTTTATTAAACTGGTGGGCTTCTGCAACTTCTGCCTTTTTAATCGAGATAAAACTTAAAGAAGAATTGGGATTGTCTAACTGCCATTCACTGAGTGCAGGAAAGGCAACTAAACTAATAAATAATAAAATAAAACGCATGATAACTCCGGTTAATTAATCCTTAAAGGATGAAAGCCCATCGGTGACTATCTAGTCGCCCGATGTTTTTTTATAATTTTTTTCCAAGGAAAATCGCTTGAGCCCAAACTTAAAAAATCAGGGTTGAGCAAACTTTCGCGCTTATTATAACTCAATGGCAGAAACTCGCTATCAATAATACTCCCACCTGCCTGCTCTAAGATACATTGGCTAGCACCGGTATCCCACTCACCCGTGATACCAATACGTAAATAACAATCAGCCCGACCTTCGGCAATCAAGCAGTTTTTTAACGAGCAACTTCCTAATTCAATATATTCATAACTCAGATCGTTATTCAGATACTGGTGCATTAAATTGAGTTCTTGACGTCGACTTATCGCAACCTTTATAGGATTATCTCGATGATATTTTGCCACACGAATTTGATGACTTGTTTGAGTGTTTTCTTTAAAGGCACCAGTATTTTTCTGGCCATAGTAGGTTGATTGATGATCAGGAGCGTGAATAACACCAATACTTGGCCAGCCATTCTCGATCAAGGCAATATTAACCGCAAAGTCACCACTGCCGATAATGAATTCACCCGTACCATCTATTGGGTCAAGCAGCCAGTACTTATCCCAATGCTTGCGTTCATTTAAAGGTAATGCGCCTACTTCCTCAGAGATAATAGGAATATTTGGCGTTAATGTTTTTAGTTGGTCCATTATAATATCATTGGCAGCAAAATCAGCACTGGTAACAGGACTATCATCTTCTTTTATGTGAGCGGTGAAATTACCTTGACGGTAATACTTCATCACTTCTACGCCTGCTTTCTTTGCACTTTCAATGGCTATAGTTAACAGTTTTTCGTTACTCATAACGAATCTCTCAAGTGATTAGGTTGATCTGAATTATCTGTAGCCGTTTTTGCAACGTAGTCTTTTATTAACATTAAAGCGGCAATACTTCGTGCTTCATTAAAAGTTGGTTCTTTCAGCAAGGCTTGGTAATCGTCCAATTTCCATGGCACTAGTTCTAAAGGTTCAGGCTCATCGCCTTCAAGCTTTTCTTGATATAAATCTTGTGCTAAAAATATCATCATTTTGGCATTGAAAAATGCCGGAGCCATCATCACTTCTCTTATCGAGATGAGTTTTTCTGCACCATAACCAATCTCTTCTTTTAGCTCTCTATTAGCTGCCTGTGTTGCAATTTCTCCCTTATCAATTAAACCCTTCGGGAAACCCAACTCATAGCTGTGAGTACCTGCACAATACTCTCGTACTAATAACATAGTATTCGCATCAAGCATTGGTACAATCATTACCGCGCCCCCCCCCGAACCCTGCATGCGTTCATATTGGCGTTTCTCACCATTACTGAAGGTTAAATCAAGCTGTTCAATACTAAAAAGTCGACTTTTAGCCACCCTCTTTTGTGCATTGATTATCGGTAGTTCTTGCTTGTCTGTCATCATTTGCCTTTATGTAAAGTTATGATACCAAAAGGCTATAAATGGTATCATTAATCCTACCCCTATAATACGCTGCTTTTAAGAGAAAAATCTATGCTTGATTGGTCACAAATCAAAACTGTTTTACTGGACATGGATGGTACCCTACTCGATTTACATTATGACAATCAATTTTGGCTAGAACATTTGCCAAAAAGGTACAGTGAAGAAGCTAAAATCAGCATAGAGGAAGCAAAAGAAAAGTTAGGTAACCATTACCAAAAAGTAGCGGGTACTATAGATTGGTATTGCCTCGATTATTGGGCTGAACAAACACAATTACCTATTACAGAGTTAAAACGTGAAATAGATCATTTAATTGAATTACGTAGCGATGCTCATGATTTTCTGATCGCATTAAAAACCAGTGGGCGTGAAATTATTTTAGTGACCAATGCACATCCTGACAGCTTGTCCTTAAAAATTGAACGGACTAAGTTGGATAAGTATTTTGATTTTTTATATTCCGCCCATGAGTTTGGTGTGAGTAAAGAGTCACAACTTTTATGGCAGCGTTTACAAAAAAAACAGCCTTTTGAACTGCGCAGCACCTTATTTGTTGATGATAGCTTACCCGTTTTAGCGTCCGCAAAATTATTTGGTATTAAGCATTTATTAGCAATAACAAATCCCGATAGCAAGAAACCAGAAAATGTGATCGACCAATTTCCAGCAATTAACAATTATAGTTTGTTACTTCATGATATTTTAAGCAACCCTGTCTAGGGAAACAACCAACGTTTAGAAAAACAAACGATAACTTCCTTGCTTATTGGGTTTACCCAAAAAGGGTAATACTGCTTTTAAATTATCAGGGAAATTTTTAGCGGGTGTTAGGTGACCATTACCACTGACCTTTTTTGGCCGAACATAAGTAACAAAAGATAAACCTAAGTCATTTTTATCATCAATAGTTATTGCCAAAGCACCTTGTTTGCAAGATAATTCAGCCGCTAAATTACCCAGTTGGACTGTCTCATTAAATGCCGACAGTGAAGGTTTTTTCCAGGTAATCTTTCCCTGTATATTTGTACAAACAGGCTCACCAACAATAAAGGTTTCAATGAAGATATTTACATCACCACTAGCAACTAATGGCACAGGTAGCGTTAATTGCTGAGCAATAGTATCGGCTGATATAACCACTGCCGCATCACTAATGGTCATATTGGCTAATAACCCTGCCACGGATAACTTGCCACGAGGTCCACGACTAAAATCACTACCAAACTCAAGATCAATGCTTGGGTCTAAGGACAAGAATGATAAGACATTCAAAGACGCATCGATATTATCCAAAGTAACTTTAGGGTGAACTACTTCATCAACCGTCATCCGCCAAATAGTGCCTTTAACACCATTTAAGACGATATTGTTCGGTAATTTGAGATAACTAACAACAAAACTAGCAGGAACAGCAATAATAACAAATGCTAAATAAACACTGATAAAAATTGCCCCAATGGCAAACCACTTCTTCATTTTATATACCTACACTTTGTAACATTAACTTTTCCCTAGCTGTAAACGACGTACCCGAACGACACCTGATTTTTCACCACGTGTTAAATCGATACCTTTAACTTGCAACCCCTCACTAAGTGATAGTCGCTCTAACCATTTTAACAAATCTTTAAAGGCAACTTCATCAATCCAGACCTGTAGTTCATTACCTTGAGGTTGCATACGCGTGACTGTAATTGGATAATTCCTCACCGTACGGTTAACGATGCTTGAGATACTGCCTGTACTTTTTTTATTTCCACCTATATTGACCTGCTGGTAATGTGCGGTACTATTATTAACCCAGGTTAATAACGCCTGTTGTCTCGCTAGTTTCTTTGTCGACTTGGCCAAATTTTCATTTAATGGTTGCCAAATAAAATTATAAAGTAAGAATATGGTCATTACCGTCGCCATAGCCGCTACTAATTTTTTCTCTCGAACATCAAGCTCTTGCCACCACTGCTTCATAATTCCCCTCCTTTACTACTTTGCCCAGAAATACTAAAGGAGCCTGAAACTTGATCGCCTTGATTGCTTTGCGCTCCTTTTTTTACCATTAATTGATTTTTTTCAATTTCAATTTTAAATTTATCAAAATATTGATAATCATCGGCGATTGCTTGAATTCGAATTTCTTGACGTTTATCATCAAATTTTAATGACTCTGGTTTTATCTCGGGCACCGCCTCAAAGGCTGGGCGAAGCTTACCTAACATTGCTAAGAAACCTGCTTGAGTATTACCCTCACCTGCTTCAGTCAGTTTACGTTTCAATTGAGATTTAATGGTATTGACCCTGACATTTTTACTGTTAGGGAAAGCGGATTTATAGCTAGTGACTATCTCTTGCTCAACAATGTCTAGTTGTGAGTTCACCTGTAATAATTGTCCACTTTTTAAGCCAACATTAAACAATAAGGCAACAATAGCAATACCTGCCGCCCATAACCAATTAGCGATTATTGGTGAACGCTTTTCGTTATATTGAAATTCACCTTGAAGTAGATTAAAGGGTTGATTGATCGCCTGTTGGGCAAGCAATGCTAAAGGTAACTCCTCTGGCATTGCTTGGATATTTAATTCTTTAGTTACACAAGGTAACGCGGAGTAAGCATTAATAAGCAGTGAACTATCTGTTGACTCTTTATTTTTATCCTTCGTGGTATGAATCAATTGAGCGCTGATCACTGGCCAAGCTTCAAAGTCAATGGTCATTCCCTGCCAAACACCTTGGCGGAGTATGACTTGTTGATCTAAAACAATCGCACTACAACCATTCTCGACAAGGGGCATTGCCAAGACATCAGGCAACATTTTTTTAAAGCTTATCTGAGCCTCAGTAAACCACTGTTGCCATTGCTGCATTAACACTCTATCAATAGCGGCGACAAAACAATTTTGATTGGTTAATGCCTCTTGCCCTTGATTACCAATATCACCATAGGCAAAAAACAGTTGTTCTACATCTTGTGCCAGTTCCTCTTCCAGCATATAAGGTACCGCTTTATGCATAGCCCGCACTGATTTACTCGGTACGTTTAAGCTTTTTAATACCAGATCGCAACTAGGCACTAAAACCGTGACTTGCCTTTGCTGAGCTTTTGCTGATAACTGAACTAATTCACTGGCATTACTGAGTTGGCCACTGGCAATTATTTCTTCGTCTGTGGCTGAGCGAATCAGCCAATGAATCGCATCTTGTGCTTGGCTACCAATGCGGATATATAAAATTTCGGCCATTAATGTCGTCCTATGGTACGGCTAATCACGGTAATATTTTTATTATTTGCTACTTTCATCATCGACTTAAGTGCAAAATAACTACCATTAAAACTGGCAGTACTTTTTAGTGTAAAGTATTCGCTATCAACTACAAACTGATCTTTTATCTCATCTGATAGTTTTATGCTGCTCATCTCAGGCAAACTAAAAAAGTCATTTAAATTTTTAAAGCCATCTTCTCCTCGTGCAGACAAAATTTGATTCGCTTGATCGAGAGTACTCTTTAATAATGCTTGTAATAATTTAGCATTGTCGGTGCTGATAGTATTAATATTAATTTTGTATAAATCAGTCGCAGGTAATACACAAACATAAGGTTTTAATGCATCAATTACCGGTAGGGTAAAATGTGCAACTATTCTCAACTCCTCAACACTGGCTAAAAAATGATTAGCAGGTAGGTAAGGAAACTCTAACGAGGCATAATCGTTATCTTCAGCGCCGCCAGCACTACTAATAACCGTATCGTCATCAAGCCAGTCGGTTAACGCATCAGCCATTGATTCAGCTTCAAAATGGCCAATGCCTTCAATATTTAATCCAATAATCAGTTCTTCAAGTACTATTCTGGCTGGCACTTTTTTTTGTTCTGCTAAACTATTTTTTGTAGCTGTCACTCGCAAAGCATTTAAATTTAAACAGGATTGTGAGTCAATAATTTCACCTGTAATTTGTCCATAATCTACAGGATAAGTCGTTTCACCTTCCGCCCATATTTGTCCTAAGTTAGTGGTATTCGGGGTCTCGTCAAAAGTAGTAATTAAAACCCGCTTAGCAAAAGCTTCTGCTCCCATGGCATACCAATAAGCTTGTTGATTAAAGGTGATATTGGTTGCGCGCTGCATTTGTAACTGTAAACGAGCGGTCATTTCGGTTGCTAAAATCGCAGCTAAGGCAACAATCAGTAAAACGGTCACTAAAGCAACGCCTTGTTGTTTATTAGTAGATATCACCATTTAAAGGTCCAACCTACGACGAGATCTTGGTGAAGGACTTGGTGAATTACTGCTCTCAGTTAGCTGTTTGGACTCGCCTGCGATGATAAATTGCCGACGAACTAGGCCATAATCTTCAAGTTCAAGTTCTATCGCGATAGCTGTCGGAATTTTTTCACTGTCCAATGTTTTTGTCCATACTTTACCGTCGTAAAACTCAAAGGCTAATTGCTCAACACCATTAATTAATGGTCGCACTTTGGGCTCTTGACCAACGACAGCATCAACAAAGTTAAAATGTAAGCGTTCTAACGTACTTCCGTTTAATTGATAAGCCACTGACTGCATATTACTTCGTGGTAGCAGTAATCCTGGATTTGTCCAACCTCCACGAACAAAACCTAATGTTTGAAAATCAGAAAAAATTGCACCGCTGTCGGTATAGATGAACTCTTGTAATGGTTCTTCCCCATTGAAACGAATACTTCGGTGGGCAATTTGTAAGAAATCGCGCTCAATTAATAAGAATGCTCGCTGTAATTCATTTTGTCTTGCACTGCTTTTTTGGGAATTTGCATCGGCATTTAAAATGGTGTCAAATAAAGTAAAACTCGATAAACTGATCACTGAAAAAATAGCAATGGCTATTAACACCTCAAGTAGAGTGAAGCCTTTAGCTTCTCTGGCCTGATGAATAATAATGGCAGGTAACTTCTGCATTATTTTTCAACTTTAGATAGGTAGGTCATCAAGCTAGTTAACACTTGCTTGTCATCTTCAGCGAGACGAACTTCGATCACAATAGCGCGCATATCATTATCTGCAGTTTTACTAACTCTTTGTTGCCAATACCATTTCCGCCCTGCCATTTCCACATTGCCTTTTTTGTTATTTTTAGGCGGCCACGTCTGGTCGATAGTACTAGTGACTAATTGGTTAGAGGCAACCCAACTCGCTAACATTTTTGTTTCTAGGTGACTTATATGGGTAAAATTATTACCTGCAGCACCCAATAACGAAACCCCTGCTATCGCAAAAACGGCCATAGCAAGTAGTACTTCTAATAGGGTAAAACCTCGATTATTGAACTTATTGTTCATCTAGTCTAGGCCCCTCTATTTTAAGTGGCACACTATAAATGCCAGTCACTCTATACAGAGGTTGCTTTTCATCAAAACCAATAGTGTTTGAGAACTCGTCATTCAAATAAAAAGTTAAACTAAAAGGGCTGATATCTCCACCCGATAAAATATAGACTTGAGGAATAAGTTTTTTAATCCTGTCGTTACTTGAACTATTTCGTTCAGTGCTTCTGCCCCTATTATCAGTATTTTTTTCTTCTTTCGTTTCCTCATCAAAATTACTTTCGTTATTATCACCATTATCAAATCCATTTTCTTTTAATAACTCAGTATCAAACAATAGCGGTTCTTCAATAGGTAAATCATCAAGCTCTAAAGCTACTTCAATACCCTCTGGTAAAACTGTTGAGACGAGTAACTCATTTTCACCAACATCTGTCCAACGGCTGCCATCATAAGCTAGAAAACGATAACTATTTTTATCAACAAGTAAGCCTAATTCAACATTATTGAGCATGGAATATTCGGCAGCAATCTCAAAAACACCAGCAAAACGCATACTGGTTTGTTTGAGTAACTTTTCTTTTTGATCACCACCGGCATTAAATTGAACAAAGCTCGCCATGACGCCAATCAACAGAATAACTAGCATCATTTCTATTAAGGTGAAGCCTGATGTTTTTTTAATAATTTGAACCGTTGATAATGGTTTAACCTTCATAACAATCTCTCGGCAATAACTTATCTAAGAAACGTTAAATTTACTGATAGTCACCCAAATTCCAGTTACCAATATCATCATCCGTACCCGGTTCACCATCTGGTCCCATAGAAAAAACATCCATCTTACTATTTTCACCTGGGTTTAATAATTGGTATTCATTACCCCAGGGATCATTAGGTAAACGTTGGACATAACCACCTTCAGGAAATCGACGTGGCTGAGGTTCAATATCCGTTAATGTAATTAATGCTTCAAGACCTTGGTCCGTAGAAGGATAGTCATAGTTATCCATTTTATACATTTTTAATGAGGTTTCTAAAGCACTGACATCCGATACCGCTTTCTGCATATTGGCACGCTCTTGACTACCCATTAAATTGGGCACAACCATGCTGGCAAGAATACCAATAATAACGACGACTACCATCATTTCTAAGATGGTAAAGCCACGACTCATTTTTAATTTATTTTTCATAATATGTTCCTAACTACGGGTTAAAATTTACCCACCCACTAAGGTGTTTAATTGTAAAATTGGTTCTAAAATAGCGACCACAATAAATAACACCACTACCGCCATTGAGACCATAAGTGCAGGTTCAAAAGCTTTCAGTGAAATATTGATCAGTGCTTCAAATTCTCGGTCTTGGTTATCGGCGGCTCGACCTAGCATATGTTCTAATTTGCCACTCTTTTCACCACTGGCAATCATATGTAACATCATAGGTGGAAACAGTTTGGTTTGCTCTAAAGCGACACGAAGACTCGCTCCTTCCCTGACCCGATTAGAGGCTTCTCTGACTTGCTTTTTCATATATAAATTATCTAACACATCACCTGATATTTTCATACTATCGAGTAAAGGAACAGCGCTAGCGGTTAAAATACTTAATGTTCGAGAAAATCGTGCGGTGTTAACCCCTTTAACCACTTTACCAATGGCGGGTATTGCAATTAACCGTTGATGAAAAGCGAGTTTGAACGCTGGTTTTTTCAATAACTGACTAAAGAGTAATAGCAGTCCAGCAAAGCCTAAAACTAAAAATAAACCATACGCTTGTAAAAAATCACTACTTGCGATTAAAAATTTTGTTGTCCCCGGAAGATTCTCACCCATATGCTCAAATTGACCAACAATTTTAGGCACAACTTTCGTTAATAATATCGCCACAACACCAACAGCGACCACGGTCATAATAATGGGGTAGACTAAGGCTTGAATAAGTTGTGAACGCATTTGCTGACGTTGCTCAGTGTAATCAGCTAAACGGTCAAGCACTTTATCGAGGTGTCCTGATTTTTCTCCCGCAGCAACCATAGCGCGAAACAAGTAATTAAAAACCTGTGGGTATTCAGCCATACTTTCTGCTAAAGCGTAGCCTTCAGTGACTTTAGTACGCACCGCCATGATCATGCTTTTTAAACTGTTTTTTTCACACTGTTCAGCCACTGCCATGAGTGACTCCTCAAGCGGTAAGCCTGACTCAACTAGGGTGGCTAACTGACGAGTAATTAACGCTAATTCATTTGAAGAAACCTTACCGCCCTTTATTTTTCCTTTACTAAAGCGTTGACCCGAAGACTTTTTCGCTAAACTAGGTGTAACTTCTGTTGGCATTAAGCCCTGTTCACGCAGTAAATTACGGACTTGCCTAGCGGTATCGCCTTCAATAACACCCTTTTTTACTTTTCCTTGGCTATTTACTGCTTGATAATCAAATGCTGCCATAATTAACTTGCCTAATCCTCACGGGTGACACGTAAGACTTCTTGGAGAGTGGTGATACCATCCATCACTCGATCAAAGCCATTGCGTCTGATGCTAGGGATTGATTTACGTAAATATTTTTCAATGGTTTGCTCACCTTTACCGTTATGAATAAGCTCACGGACTTTTTCATCAACCGGTAATAATTCATGAATACCTGTTCGGCCACGGTAACCTTTGAAGTTACAATCTGCACAGCCAACAGCCTTATAAATCAGCGCTTTATTATCTTTTGGCAAGCCTAACAAATGTAATTCTTCTCCGTCAGGTAGGTGTGCTTCTCGGCAATGTGGGCATAAAGTACGTACAAGTCTTTGCGCTAATACTCCCAGTAAACTTGACGACAATAAGAAAGGTTCGACACCCATATCTTCCATACGGGTAATAGCACCTGTTGCGCTATTAGTATGCAAAGTAGAAAGAACTAAGTGTCCGGTTAAACTCGCTTGTACAGCAATTTGTGCCGTTTCGAGGTCACGAATCTCACCTATCATCACTACATCGGGGTCTTGACGTAAAATAGCACGTAATCCTCGGGCAAAAGTCATGTCTACTTTAGTGTTTACTTGAGTTTGACCTATACCTTCAATAGCGTATTCAATGGGATCTTCAACGGTTAGAATATTGCGTTCTTTTGCGTCAATTTGTGTTAAACCGGCATAGAGCGTAGTGCTTTTACCTGAGCCAGTAGGACCGGTGACTAAAATAATACCATGAGGCTTTTCAATAAGTGTTGAGAATAGCCCCCGATTAGTTTCTGTCATACCTAACTCTTCGAGATCAAGACGTACTGAGTTTTTATCAAGTAGCCGTAATACTACACGCTCACCATGCCCTGTTGGCATAGTAGACACCCTGACATCAACGGCACGACCACCAATTTTCAATGAAATCCGTCCGTCTTGAGGGATCCGTTTTTCAGCAATATCTAATTTTGCCATGACCTTGATACGTGAGACTAACAAAGAAGCTAACTTACGATGTGGTTTTAATACTTCTCGTAAAACACCGTCGATACGAAAGCGAATTTGAAGCGAACTTTCAAACGTTTCAATATGAATATCTGAAGCATTTTCTTTGATGGCTTCACTGAGCATAGCGTTGATTAACTTAATGATAGGAGCATCATCTTCATTTTCTAATAAATCTTCACTTTCTGTTATCTCATCAGCAAGGGAGTACAAGTCAACTTCATTACCAATGTCTTCCATCATCTGCTGTGCTTCTGATGAGTCTCGCTGATAGACTGCCATTAATAAATTTTCAAAATCATTTAGTTCGAGAAAATCAAAGCGAAAGGGGGCACGAAGGATCCGACGTGCTTCTAAGATAGCCGCCTGACTAACACCCACTAAGCAATGCAAAACAAAACCATCAGCATCTTGACTGAGTAATACATTGAAACGTTGCGCATAACCAAAAGGAAAACGTAAACGTTCCGCTATTTTTTCATCATCGCCATCAATAATATTTTGCTCTAGGCCAGTTTTTAGTGATGTATCATCAGCTAAGTTATCTGTGAACAAATCATCAACCGCGGCCAGAATTTCACCCTCTGTGGGCTCAGTAACATTAGTCATTATTGAACTTGGTTATCTATACTAAGAGGCTGAACCTCAAGAGTCGCTGAGTTATTAAGCTCATTACTGCCTTCAGTATTCTCTTGCTGGCCTTCACCCATATATTCATCAAAGGCAGGCGGCAGTGTTAAAGCGTCATTCCACACCGGCAATAATGGTAACTTTTCGTCGTGCATTAACGACAACCCTTCTTCTTGCTTACGTAATTGGTCAGCGCGAATAAAGTTATATTTATCTTTTGCCATGGTATTCATCATTGCACTACTAGTGATAATGGTTGGGCGAATAAAGACCATTAAATTTCGTTTTCTAGTGGTATTGCTTGTTGACTTAAACAAGTGGCCAATAAAAGGAAGATCACCAAGAAGTGGAACTTTCTGGACATTCTCTTGAACATCTTCATCAATCAAACCACCTAAAATCACTGTTTCACCAGTATTTGCCATGACTGTTGTTTTGATTTCACGTTTATTAATTGAAATATCTACGCCCGTAGTGCCACTAACCGATGAAACTTCTTGCTCAATGGTTAATTGCACGCCAGAGCCTTCATTCACCTGGGGTGTTACTAGCAGTTTAATCCCGACTTCCTGACGGTCTACCGTTTGGAAAGGGTTATTATTATTACTACCCGTTGCTGAACCAGTAATAATCGGCACTTCTTGACCAACAATAAAATAAGCTTCTTCGTTTTCTAACGTTGTAATACTCGGCGTTGCTAAAATATTAGAATTAGTATCGCTACTGACGGCTTGAATGATTGCACCCCAATCATTCTTCATAATACCAAACATCATGCCGCTAACAGAGCCTAAGGCGTTTGCTAACAATGAATAATCACCATTAGTATCTGGTTTATTGTATCCCTCTTGAACTACCTCACCATTACTCGGGCTAAATACTGGCGGTACATAATCACCAGGAATATTTTCTGCTGCAATAGCACCACCGACGACAGAGCTAATGGGTGCCGCGCCATTATTGAATTGGGTAAAACCACCTTGTTCGCTATACCACTGAACACCCAGCTGAACACCATCACTTTCAAATACTTCAACAATGATAGCTTCTATAAGCACCTGTGCTCTTGGCACATCAAGCTTATAAATCACTGAAGAAAGTGAACTGAGCATATCGGGTTGAGCCGTAATAACTAAGGTATTAGTAGACTCGTGGGCTTCAATACTCACATTGCGCTTTTTACTGTTGTTCTTAGTTGTCGTTCCGGATTGAGAGTCGGCTTTAATAGATTCACTAACCCCTTTTAAAACTTTCACTAATTCTTTTGACTTGGCATATTTAAGATAAAATACGCGGGTATTACCACTGGACTCAAGTTCACTATCTAAGCGCAATATTAATTTAATAATACGCTCTCTTGCTTGTATTTCACCACTGACAATTACACTATTGGTACGCTCATCAGCGACAACTTTAGGAATTAAAAACGTACCTGTTTTACCTGAATTTGTTTTATTCATCGCTTCAATTATGCGAACAAGCTCAGCTGCTGAAGCATATTGTAATTTAACAATTTTCACGTCTTGATCACCAGCGCGATCGACTTTTTCAATAATGGTAACCAAGCGATTAACCACCGCAGCAGTGCCTGTTAACATAATAACGTTCGCTGGGTCATAGTTAACAACATTACCACCACCGGCTTGATCAGAAAGCTGACGAAGTAACGGCACCAATTCGCGGACCGTCACATTTTTAACTTCAACCACCCGGGTAACCATTTCATCACCCATGCCAGGGTTTTCATTACTAACAACTGGGATGGATGATGTTTTAGCATCTTTGTTACGAATAATTTTAATGATGTTATTGTCCATCTGCACCGCAGAAAATCCATAGACCTCTAAGACATTTAAGAAAAATTGGTAATATTGTGCTTCGGTTAATAAGTCATAACTACGGACATTGATTTTGCCACGAACATTGGAATCAACGATCATGGTTTTTTTCAAGCTTTTTCCGACAATATTAACAAACTCAGTCAGTTCAGTGTTTTTAAAATTAGGTGAATAAGTTGTCGCACTGACTGAGGAACTGATGAATATACCATTAATTAATAATGCCGCAACAAAGGCTGAGCTGCTGTTTGGTAACAAATGTAAGCTGCGACTGTTTAATATAAAAAGTATGCGTTTACAAAATTTGCGCATAAAAAAATTCCTCATCACTTCTCTATCTTCCTTAGTTTGTTTAGTTATGCCTATAATTTCAATTATCAATACTAAACAATATTTCTGTCATATCATCTTCGCGTTTGACTAACAAAGACACTTGATTTTCTTGGCTTAAAGCCATCATAGCTTGTGCAGCTTCACTTGGCACAGTTAAATCGAAACCATTCATTTGTACGGCAACATCACCCAACTTTAATCCAGAGCTGTTGAAAAATTCTGGATTTTTGCCTGGCATTAGGCTGTACCCCAAAATATTATCACCATTACGTTTCGGCACAATTCTTAAATAATCAGTTATTTTCCCTGGATCCTTAAAAATTTCGGCTTTAATAGTACTGGTCTGTTGAGATAGTTGCTCGTTTTGACGCATGTCAATAATAGTAGAAGGGTTCTCTTGTTGTTGTTCTTGTCTTTCAACCTGCTTCGGTGCCCTGATCGACAGTTTTTCATAATTAATACCATCAAGCATTAATGTTTCAATTCGTCCCGATTGCTTAATAAGGACTCGATTAGTTAATACCTGCTCCAAGGTTGCATTAGTTCCCTTAATGAGCTCACCAATACCGTAAGTTTCTTGTCTGCCATTGTTTTCAATAATGGCAGCAGAGGCGTTAATGTCGTTACTTGCAACTGCAGCAGACAAGGTTAGATTCAACCTCGTCTCTGGTGCATCTTGAATTTCAATGGGTTTTGCTGACGGTGCCGCATTATAGACGCCAAATAAATGCAATTTTTCTAATGCGCCAATACTAACAGCTGCTTTTTGCTTATCTTGACTATTTCTCGACGTTTTCACACCTTGACTTGATATTTGCTCACTTGGCACAAACATCCAAGTAGCTTGTGCGGCTAAATAGGCAATATAAATCAGCAATACGCCACTAAGTGTTTTGGCTATTTGTTGTTGAGGTAGTTTAGCTAAAGCGTAAGTGAATGAAGCTAAGTTATTTGGTAATTGCATGATTTTTCGATAATTAAGAGTTAGTTGATTAATGAAAGACGTTTAACTTAGCGTTATTAAAAATTAGATACCTAGCGATAATACTTGACCCTTGCTCAAGCGACAAGCAATGTCCGACTTTTTTAACAATTTTTAACAATTTAATTGGGTAAATGATATATTTCACCTACAGTACTGCCGCAATAATATCGTAGAGGAATTCTAATAGTGACCACAAAAAGTAACGCTAAGGAACTTAGCAACACCGCTATTCGACTGGATAAATGGCTTTGGGCCGCCAGGTTTTACAAAACTCGCGCCATTGCTAAGCAGATGATTGACGGCGGTAAAGTGTTCTACAACGGGCAACGAACCAAATCGGGGAAAAGTGTCAGCTTAGGTGACTCTATTAAAATACGCCAAGGTTTTGATGAAAAAGAAATCACAGTAATCGCACTTGCTGACAAAAGAAGAGATGCAACTTTTGCCTTAACTTTATATCAGGAAACAATGACGAGTATAAAAATTAGAGAAAAAACATCACTGGCACGCCAACAGGGCATACTACTTAGCCCAGCAAGTGACAGTAAACCAGACAAAAAACAACGCCGACAAATCCGGCAATTAAAAGAAGGATTTAATGAATAATGACTAGCCAAGATGTTTTAAATCGCTATTTATTTGATAACCTGCATGCTCGCGGGGAATTAGTTCAATTATCAAAGAGTTATCAGCAATCTATTGATAAACATAACTACCCTCAAGGGGTGCGTATTTTGCTAGGTGAATTAATGGCTGCGGCTTGTTTATTAACGGCAACCATAAAATTTGAAGGCGACATTACAGTTCAATTGCAAGGTGACGGTCCTGTTGCTTACATGTCGATGAATGGTAATAATAATCAAGAAATGCGTGGCATCGCCCGTTTAACTGAAAATACCGAGCTAATAGGCTTAAAAGCCTTGATTGGTAAAGGTAACATGATTATTACTATTAGGCCTAAAAATGCTGAAGCTTATCAAGGTATCGTTGCATTAGAAAAAGAAACCTTAGCGGAGTGTTTAGCACATTATTTTGATGTCTCTGAACAAATCCCAACAAAAATTTGGTTGTTTAGTGACGATGAAAAACAACAAGTTGCCGGCAGCTTAATTCAATTATTACCGGGTAGCGATGAAGCCGACGGTGGCGATAAAGAAAAACAACAAAGTGACTTTGACCATTTATGCCAGTTAACCAATACCATTAAAGCTGATGAAATTTTCAACCTTAATGCGCAAAGCTTGTTATATCGGTTATACCATCAAGAACAAGTGAGACTTTTTGATCCCCAGTCCGTCTCTTTTGTTTGTGGTTGTTCGAGTGATAAATGTTTGTCGGCTATGGCTCAAATTGAAGCTAGTGAAATTAAATCTATTATAGAAGAACAAGGTAATCTCAGCATGACTTGCGAATATTGTTTAACAACTTATGCCTTTGATGAGCAACAACTCTCTAGTTATCTCGATGAAACTAAACACTAAAATAATATTTTATATCAATGACTTTATATATTAATTATATAAAAAGATGAAACAGTACATTTAACCAACAAGCTATTGTTAACAATAACTTGATCAAGTGTACTGTTCTTCGACGGCTAGTTACTTTTGCGGTTGTTTAAACTCACGACCAAGATGCCTGTTAAAATCAATAGCCCAGATATCACTAAGTCATTTGTTAATGTCTCATTAATAAAAATAACGCCGCCCAAAGCGGCAATGAGAGGCACAGACAACTGAGAAATAGCCACTTGAGTAATCGATAAGCCTCTTAGTGCCACATACCAGATGCTGTAACCAACACCAGATGCCACTGAGCCTGATGCAACAGCATATAAAGCGCCTTGCCAGCTTATAGAATAGAAAGATAAACTAATAATCAAAAAAACCAACGCTATCGGGATACAGCGAATAAAATTTTCAGCGGTCAGTGAAATAGGTGCTTTTGCGTCTCTTCCCGCCAAGGTATAAAACGCCCAAGAAACACCGGCAATCACCATTAATATAAAACCACTCAAAGATGGCTGTGTTGCACTAGGTAACATCAAAAGAATGAACCCTACAAATGAAATGAATACTCCCAACCACTCGATAAAACGTAAACGATGCCCTTTGCTAAGCATCACACCAATAATCGAAAACTGGACGCTAGCAAAGAGTATTACCGCTCCGGTTGCTGTACTTAACTTCAAATAGGCAAATGAAAAACAAGCCGCATAAAAAAATAACATCATTGATGCAAGCCAGCCTTTAGTATTGGCCACACTAAATATGTGTTGAACAGAACGCTTATTAGTATTAGCAAACAGTTGAACAATAATGATTAACGTAATAGCACCAGATAACAGGCGAATGCCAGTAAACCCTGCGGGGTCGATACTTGAGTCCCCCAAAGCAAGACGGCATAATACCGAATTGGCGGCAAAAGCGATTAAGGCTAAGCAACTGGTTACTATGGTTACACTAATTGATGGCATTTTTTCTTTTGTCTGATGCTGGTCGTGGATACTTTTCTCGATAATAATGACTGATGATTAGCGCGTGATGACAAAAAAAACTCGATGAGGCCAATCACTCAACTATAAGACCATAATGTCTGTAATAATTTAATCATTAAGGCTTTTATTCATTGCCTCAGAAGAAATAATTGAAAAGCCAGCCATTGGATCTTTAGCATAATTCAACATAGCGACAGCCACTTTTTTAACCGCTATGATTTTATAGTTTTTGGGGATTAAAAAATCGAATGTCGCCATAAAAATCGTGCCTAACTTCTCGTCAAGGCGTTGCTCAAGGCGATTACCAACAAGCATCGATGGCAGAAACGAGGCAAGGAATTTAAAATTCAATTGTTGTAGTTCTTTTTCTACATCTCCTTTAACTCGATTGTAGAAAATCATGGAGTCACTGCTAGCGCCTATTGCTGTCACAACACAAAATGATTTAGCGCCGTTATCCTTAGCCGTTTGGGCAACATTCAAGGTAAACTGTTGATAAACTTGCGAAAGGCTGCCTTGGTTCCTGCATGCTTTATTGTCGTACCTAACGTACAAAAAGCTTGGTCTATCGACAAGTTTTTTAACCTGTCACGTTCAAAACTTGTCGTTGAAAAATCAACCTCATATTGGACTAACTTAGGATGTAAAACGTCCAGAGGACGTCGCACTAAGACAATGACCTTACTATAACTTGGTTCATCGAGTAAAAGTGTTAGTAATTCTTTTCCAACCAAACCACTGGCACCAGCTAACAATGCTACTCTGGAATTCATTACACTTCCTATTTACACCCGCTTTGTTAACGCTATTACTGTGGTATTTAATCTGCCAACTTATTAATAAGGGTTTTATTTAAATTGTTTAGACTTAGCAAGAAACTTTGCAGCATCATCAATCGTTAAGGGCGGGCTAAATAGATATCCCTGTATAATGTCACATTCCATGCTTTGCAGTATAGAACGTTGCAGCTCTGTTTCCACACACTCTGCCACTATCATCATGCCCAAACTTTTGCCCAGCATGATAATGGACCTTACTATACCCTCGTTAACTTGGCTTAAGCCAAGTCCAGTGATAAAACTCCCGTCTATTTTAAGCGTTCCAATCGGTAAGTCCTTCAAGTAACTCATACAGGAATAGCCTGTTCCGAAATCATCAATGGCTATATTCATACCAAGGTTTTGCAAGGTTCGCAAGACTGACACAGCGGTTGTCCTTGAATTAATAAAGGTATTTTCTGTTAATTCAATTTCAAGGTATTTTGCCGCTAAACCGCTATCGGAGACAATTGATTGAATGTTTTTCACACAATCTGGGTGCATAATAAATGAGGCCGGAAAATTCACCGCTACCGTTACCGGTAAGAACCCCGCTTTTTGCCAAATCAAATTTTGCTTACAGGCTTGAGCTAATATCCACAGAGTTAACTCATACATTAACCCTACTTCTTCTATAACAGGTAAAAATTCATCGGGAGGTACAAATCTTCCGTTAAGGTTCCACCTTATCAGCGCTTCAAAGCCAACAATACACTCACTGTCAACCGCCACTTGCGGTTGGTAAACTAAAAAGAAATCCTTATTTTCTAATGCCTTATGCACATGCATTTCCATTGTCAAACGTTGTACCGAGTCATTAAGCATGCTCTTTTGAAAGTACTCATACTTCCCTGGCCCTTTTGCTTTAGCTTTGTACATACTCATGTCTGCATGCTTTAACAAACTAAGACTGTCTTTGCCATCTTTTGGAAAGAAGGCAACACCAATACTGGTAGAAATATGTAATAGGTGATCTCCTACCATCATTGGTCGGTCTAACTCTAGGATAATCTTTTCAATGATATGCTCAACATCTAAAGCTTGTTCAACATTCTCAATCAGGATAACAAATTCATCTCCACCCCAACGGCTTATCGAGTCAGATTTGCGCATAGTTTTCGATAGCTTAGCGGCTACCTGTACCAAAAGTTCATCGCCTACACGATGCCCCAGACTGTCATTGATAATTTTAAATCTGTCTAAATCAAGAAACAACAAAGCTATTTCAGTTTTATTTCGCTCTGCAGCATGAATTCCATGTGAAAGCCTTTCCATCAGTAAATGTCGGTTGGGTAACTCGGTCAATTCATCATAGTTTGCACGTTGAAATAGTTGTGTTTCATGAGTCTGTATTGTGTCTAACATGGTGTTGACACCTAAAATAAGATCACCAATATCATCATCACGAGTGCTATGAAGTCGTTTGTGGTATCTTTTGTTTTCGGCAACGTAACGGACCAAACGAATCAACTCTCGGATTGGTGCTGTCAGTCTTCTTTGCACTTGCCAATTGAGTATAAATCCCATTACAAGGCTGCAAAAAAGCACCAAACTTGAGATTAATACGTAGTTTTTTTTCTGAACGTTCAAAGACTTGGTATCGGCTGATAAAACAATGAGGCCAAGATAATCATCTCCCATAGTTATCGGCGCTGAAACATAAATATTATTATTTTTAAAAAACGCCTTATTTGTATAATCCTCAACAGGCGTATCAATATGCACTCCCTCACGCTTATACTCAGCAAATAATACCATATCGCTGTTATAGATTTGCGCATACCGAGTTGCTTTATATTCTTTGACGAGAGCGAGTAAATTTTTGCCGGCCTCGTTGTCATTAAAGACTAATGCAGAACGACTTGTTGATGCTAACAAGCTGATTTTACTCTGCACCATCCCCATCAGATTATCTTTATAATCGGCAATAAAATTCGAATAGAG